>PVBE011878492.1_pt1 | contig 15266 bp, 10 predicted proteins | sample 1631181 | NCBI WGS metagenome assembly PVBE01 (sample SAMN08397723, study PRJNA350692) | Marine metagenome, whole genome shotgun sequencing project. | isolation source: water | place: Pacific Ocean | collected 2012-04 | reverse complement strand
TGCCTGAATCGAGAAGAGTTATGGACCCTGACAGAGGCGCGAGTAGTGATTGAGGACTGGAGATGGAAGTACAACCATGTACGGCCCCATCGGTCCCTAGGGTACATAACGCCAAATGAGTATGCACAGGATGAAGTTGGAGAAGAGGCAAAGAGTCAATGCAGGGCCTTGGGTCGGGCTACGCCCTCCCAACGTCCCAGCATTGACTTACTCTACGACATTGAGCAAATAATCAACCCGTCCAGACTAACGAAAGCTCTGGACCAGTTTGGGTAACTCGATCATCATCTTCTGGGAACGATGACCGCTGTGAACGTGATCCACATCATCCTCCCGTACAAATGGGAAGGGGTATGGGTCTTCGACGATGAGAGGGTAGGTCTGGATAAGGAACCTCTTGTCGTGGGTGTTCGATCTCAGTTCACAAGTCAATTACGGATCATTCCAGACATCCTTCTGGACAGGGCAACAGCAAAAATCTTCGATGCAGCCAACGGATTCCGCCTGACCTTCTCTCAGCATGAGTTCCCTGAATACGACGAATGCATCAGGTGGCTGCGCGAGGAATCTGCCGATAATAATGTCTATTGGTCGGACAAATTTGAGATGGAAGGGTGGCTTTGTCCTGCCTTGCTGAGATACTTCGAGAAACCTCCCACGAACATCTACCTCAAGGCTGAAGCCAGGTAAGGCGGTCGCACTGGCGGAGTGGTTATTTCCCTTTGTCTTTTAATTGTGTACACGTCTTGGCTCCGTGTTTGCGGAGAAGATCTACGATCTCACCTGTCTTCTTTCTATTGATAGCTCGATTGAGCGGTGTTAGACCGTCATAGGCCCTGAAATTCACGTCTGAACCGTTGGTTATAAGCATATCAACCAAATCCTTTTGCTGCAGATCAACTGATTTGTGAAGGGATGTCCATCCTAGCCTGTCTGCGGAGTTCACATCTGCATTGTTACTGACAAGTATAGCAACAATTTCCCTGTGCCCAAAATCAACTGCCCAGTGCAACGGTGCCCACCCGTCATCATCTTTCGCATCTACATCCGCACCCTTCCATATTAACAGATTGACGACTTCTGTATTTCCTTCTTGAACTGCGAAATGCAACGGATCAAGCCCATCCTCCCTTCTTACTTGTATCTCCTTCTTAAGTTGGCAACTTCCAGTAAGCATCTCAAATCTGAATAAGAAACTACACGATGACGCCATGTTAGCTTCCCATAATTTGCCGAATGAAGTGCTGTTCTTGTCAGTTAGGTAAAAGCGTACACCCGTTTAGGGCGCTAAATTTGGAGCGGTAACACTAACGTTCATATCCACATAAATAGACCGTTTACCCCGACAACAACCGTACTGCGTACAGGTGGCAGACTGGATTAGATTAAGTTTTTAACTATGGCCGAAGGCGTAGCAGAGGCAACGGATATCCTCGTTAAAGATACCGCACTAGTGGGTCTGAATCATCCTTTGGAACAACTGGATCTTCCAACTCTCTTTCTTTGTAGATGTTACTAAGGTGTAGTGCCGACTCTGCACTCAGCGAAGACTAACACCCACTTGGCAATGCTCAGACCGCAAGGCTTTTTAGATTCCAGCTGATGGCTGGGTTTTTCTACACTTTTTCTGGGACGATGTAGGGGGCGCGGTAGGTGTTTTTGACGTAGGCGTTGGCCTTTTCGGCGTGCGCTCCGACGAAGCGTTCCTTGTCGTTGCTGTAGTTCAGCCACGGGCTCAGGATCGGCTTGTCTTTTTTCAGGTCGACCTCGTTGGCGTGGAGGTGCTTGAGCATTTGGTTCAGCGTCTCGACGCCCTCCTCCGAGTGGCCATTCACCCGTTCGCGGATTTCGTCAACGGTTGAGCCGGTGCCGACGCGGTGGGCGACGTTGGCCTGGTGGATCATGACGGCGCCGAGGTGGCCGTCGAGGATGTCGGCGTTGAGGTCGCTCGATTTGCGTGATCGCACGGCGCTCAGGAAGTTGGCGACGTGGTTGCGGCCGCCGTCGCCCTTGAATTGGCGAATTTTTTTGCCATCGTTGTCGTAGGAGAAGCCGCCGCCTCGGGTGACGTTGTAAAAGCCATTCTCGCACTTGACGATGTTGGTGAACTTGACGCCCTTGCCGAACCGCCGGTAGACGGAGACGCCGCGGCGGCTGCGGTTGTCCTTGTCGTGCGGCATGTCGCGGATCTCGAGCACAAGCGGCACCTTGTAGTCGTACAACGCAAAGTGGGTGTTGGGGGTTTCGCCGTCGTCATCCCAGGCGAAGCGGCCGCCGACGCTCATGACGCGTTTCGGCACGTCGGTCATGCCGAGGAGGTGACGGATGTCATCGGAGTTGTGGGGGGCAATGTTGCCCATGTCTCCGTTGCCGTAGGCCCAAATCCAGTGCCAGTCATAGTGTAGCCGCTTCCGCATCAGCGGGCCCTTTGGGCCGGGACCGCACCACAAGTCGTAATCGATGCCTTCGGGGATCGGGGTGGGGCCGGTGACCTTGCCGATCGGCTCGCGGTGGCGGTACCACAACGAGTGAATCCACTGGACAGCACCGAGCGTGCCTTTGCGGATGTCTTCCGCGGCGTGAATGAGCGCCGGGTCGGAGCGTTGTTGGGTGCCGGCCTGCACGATTCGTTTGTACTTGCGGGCAGCCTCGATGGATTTTCGGCCCTCCCAAATGCAGTGGCTTACCGGTTTCTCCACGTAAACATCCTTGCCAGCCTGGCAGGCCATCACGGTCAGGAGGGCGTGCCAGTGGTTGGGCGTGGCGATGACAACGACGTCCACGTCCGGGCGATCCAGAATATGGCGAAAATCCTGATGCTGCCTGTAGCGGGCATCGACGTCGGCGCCCTGCTTGGCCAGCGTGTTTTTAAGGTGATTCTCGGCGCTGTTCATGTGCGCCGTGTCGGCATCGCTGATGGCCACGATCCGGACGCCCGGCTTGGTGGCAAAATCGCGGAGGTGGCTGGTGCCCTTGCCGCCGCAGCCGATGATGGCCACGCGGACATCCGAGTTGGCGCCCAACACACGGTGGGTGGGCAGGGTTAGCGCGGCGCCGGCAGCAAGGGAACGTTCCACGAAACTCCGGCGGGTAATTTTATTTTTGCTCATGTTGTTTGCTACTTTTCTATTGATTAAACTTGTGCGTCCAGCACACGAATACTACCAGGATTAATTCAGAAAACAATCTATTTCAGGCGCGGTTTGCAGGCCGGAAGGGACGGGGCGGCTAACTATTTCAACCACGAAAGACATAAACAAGCACGAAAGAGTTATTCGGTGAAAATCCGTGAAATCCGTGTTTCAGCTTGAAAACCGGGAACTGGAGTTTGCCGGTTGATCCTGCACTCGGCACTATTGTCTTGAAAATGGGTGACTGACCTGTCAGATTGTGCGCGGTTCAGCAGTTTTTTTTGTCATCAAATCAAAAATGAAACGTCGTACTTTTCTACTCAAATCAGCCTCGACCGCCTTCGGCTTCCAGGTGGTGTCCAGCCATGTGCTGCGAGCGGCCGAGGGGCAGAATACCCCCAATAACAAGATTCGCATCGCCGTCATCGGTTGTGGCGGACGCGGTGGGGCCGACCTTGGAGCAATGGCAGGGGAGGACATCGTGGCGTTGTGCGACGTGGATGACCGGCGAGCGGCGGGCGCATTTAAGAAATTTCCCAAGGCCAGGCGATTCAAGGATTTCCGGAAGATGTACGATGCCGTAGGCGACCAAATTGACGCTGTGCTGGTGGCGACTCCGGATCATACGCACGCGGTCGCCATCATGGGGGCGATTGGGCGCGGAAAGCACGTGTACTCGGAAAAGCCGCTGACGCATTCAATCGCCGAGGTGCGGACATTGCGAAAAGCCGCGCTGGAGAAAAAAATCATCACGCAGGTCGGCAATCAGGGACATTCCTCCGACCATATTCGGTTCTTTTGTGAAATGATTTGGGCGGGGGCGATTGGCCAAGTCTCTGAGGTGCACATGGGATGCGACGCGTTCAAGAATGTCTATTGCCAGATCGACAAGCGGCGTGCGCTGGAAACGGAGGAGCACGAGGTGCCGGAAGGGCTGAACTGGGATCAATGGCTTGGCCCCGCTGCAGATCGTGCTTATCATCCGGCGTATCTGCCTTTCAACTGGCGCGGCTACTCTGCCTTTGGCAGCGGCTGCATCGGAGATTGGATTTGTCATGTGCTCGATCCCTCCTTCTGGGCGCTGGATCTGGACATGCCAACGGCGATCACGGCGGAAACCAAGGGATATGATCCGGTGAAGCACAGGGATTTTTATCCCAAGGGTGCAAAGATCACTTACGAGTTTCCGGCCAAGGGCGAACGGGGCCCGGTGAAAGTGGTCTGGTACGACGGGGACTTTTCAATCCCAAGACCGGAGGAACTCAAGCGGGAAAACCGCAAAGTGGTTGGCACCGGCGCTGTCGTGGTGGGTGACAAGGGCAAAATCATGCATGGCTCGCACGGGGCTGGCGGTGCCCGGATTATTCCTGAGGCGAAGATGAAGGCGTTCGGCAAGCCGGAACAAAAGATTCCGCGAGTACGGGGCAGCCACCAGAACAACTGGCTCGACGCTGTTCGGAACAATCAATCTGCCGGCTCGCCATTCGAGTACGGTGGCGCACTGACGGAGATCGGCCTGCTGGGCATGATCGCCATTCAACGCACGGGAGTGCGGCTGGAGTGGGATGCCAATGCGATGCGATTTGCCAACGATGACGAGGCAAACAAGCTCGTCAATCCTCCATACCGCACTGGCTGGAAGTTGTAGGCCGAGCGTTTGGCCAAGCGAGAGTATCGAGAGCGGCTCTTTGCGCTGTCTCAAGTCCAGTGACGGTTATAAAAAACCCGGCGCAGCGATTGGCTGGCCGGGTGTTCCCAGAAAGTTTTGGGAGTGATCGCTTACAGCGTGTAGCCGTTGAGGTAGTCGCGCTTGACGTACTGTGCAGCTTCCGGTGTGTTGGGCGACTTCATGTTCGGTCCGTCCCATTCCATTCGCTTTTTGCCGACCCGCAGGGCGATGCAGCCGAGCAGGATGATTTCGGTCAGGTACGCGGCATTGTCGAAGTTCGAGTATGCGGCCCGTCCGCCGTTCATCATGTCGAACCATTCCTGATTGTGGCCGGGTGACACCCAGTAGTCATTCGGGATGGCCTGGTCTGCCTCGTGTTTTTTGCTGTCCTTGAACTTTTTCTCATCGTTCAGGGAGATGTAGTAGCGTGAACCGTAGTCGTCCGGTGTGTAGATTTGGCCCTTGGAGCCGATGAGCAGACAACCGCTACCCCGGATGTTGCCGAAGGTTTGGTTGATCTTCGATGCGATGTCCTTGTTGGGCTGGTTTTGTGCTCCGTCCTTCTTGCCATCGTACCACCAGAATTTCAGCGGAACCATACCTTCACGTGCAGGGAACTCGAAACGAAGACGGGAATTCAGCGGGTAGGTCTCCTTGTTCATTGTGGAGAAATCCTCAGCTTCCACCACCGTTGGGTAGCCCATTTTGAGAGCGCGGAAAGGCATGTTGACGGTATGGCATGCCATATCGCCCAGTGCTCCTGTGCCGTAATCCTGCCAGCCCCGCCATTTGAAGGTGTGATAGACCCCTTTTTTGTATGGGCGATGCTTGGCCGGTCCCTGCCAAATGTTCCAGTCCAAATGTTCAGGGATAGGATCGGCGCCTTTTGGCCGGTCGATGCCTTGTGGCCAGACGGGGCGGTTGGACCAAACATGCAACTCGGTGACGTCGCCGATGATGCCGGACTGAATCACCTGCACAGCGCGACGCAGGCCGCTGCCGGCGCTGCCTTGGTTGCCCATCTGCGTGGCCACTTTTTGCTCCTTGGCCACCTTTCGCATGACGCGAGCTTCGTAAACGGACTGGGTGAGCGGTTTCTGGACGTATACGTGTTTGCCCATTTTCATGGCCATGACGCCAGCGACGGCGTGCATGTGGTCCGGGGTGGACACTGAGACGGCATCGATGGACTTCTCTTTTTCCAGCATCTTGCGGAAATCCTGATACGTGGCGGCTCCGGGATATTTTTCGCCTCGAGAGCGGAGTGTGTTCAGGTCCACGTCGCACAGGGCCACAATGTTGGCGCCGCAACGGGCGTTGTTATCCGTGTCGCTGCTGCCCTTGCCTCCAGCACCGATGGCGGCGACGTTGATCTTGCTGTTCAGGTTCTTGCCTCGGAGGACGAAGGGGCCAAACGCAGATGCACCCAACGCCGCTGAGGAGTGCGAAATGAACTTACGGCGTGAAAGCTCGTTCGATGGAGTCTTTGTCATTTTGTGTGTAGTATAGAGATAATGGATTAACCGGCGAACACCGCTTTGTATTCACCGGGAAAGAGGAAGCTAGGATCATTCCGAGAAAAAAAACAGGAAAAACTTGGTTAAGCGACCGAGTTGGGTTTTGTCTCTGGCGGATAATCGGCCAAGCGCCTGGCCAGGCGCAAAATGGTCGCCACCGGGCGGATTTTCACGATTTGTTCCGGGTAACTACTTAAGCCGGGTAGTTGAGAGGCTGCACTTCCTGGCCTGTTCCGGTGGTGATTTTCCGGGTTTTCTCGTCAAACAACAGCGTAAGGCTCATTCGCTCGGACATCTCGGCCAGCGAAATGACCACTTGGGCACGCATCGAGAGGTCGATGTTGCCCTTGGTTTCGCCGCCGTTGCGGATGGCGTTGAACCAGTCGGCGTGTTCGGCGAAGAAATCCGCCCCGCTTGGCTTGAGGCCGCTGAAACTCTCCGGATCGATCTCGTCGCCGAACGGCGTCTCGGGCTTCAGGTCGACCTTGTCGCCGCCGAAGTACAGTGTGCCGTGGTGGCCGCGCAGCATCTCTGGCAGGCCCTGCTGGTTCACCGTGCTGCCGACAACCATCAGCGTGTAGCCGCTGGGGAAGTTGGCGAGCACCTGCGTGTTGTCCGGCACATCGCGGTCGGTGGTGATTTGTCGGGTGCCAAGGCACGTGACACGACTGGGGAACTCCGGGTTGCCGCTGGCAATCATCAACGGGTGAATCTTGTGCGCGAGCAAGTCACCGAGAATGCCGGCGCAGTAGTGATGATATTTTCGCCACCGGAAAAAGTGATCGGCGTTGAACGGGCGCATACCGGTTTTGCCGAGCCAACGTTTCCAGTCGACACTCCTGTCGGTGAGCTTCGGGTTGATGGCGTAATTCCACTCGCCCTTGGGACTGTTGCGACAGTAGGAGGACTGGCCGAGCACGAGCGGGCCGATCATGCCGTCGCGAACCAACTGAGCGGCCTTGTGCCACTTCTCCTCGATGCAGAACACCGCGCCAATCTGCATCACGCGCTTGGTGCGCTTGCAGGTGTCGTACACGTTGAATCCCTCGCTGAGGTAGCGGGTCATCGGCTTCTCGATAAGCACATGTTTGCCAGCATCCATCGACTCGATTGCAATCGGCGCGTGCCAGTGGTCCACCGTGGCTATCACGACCGCATCGATGTCCTTGCGCTCAAGCAGTTTTCGGTGGTCGTTGTGGACATTGCCCGACTTGACACCCATGAACTCCTGCGCGCGGTCACGATACTCGGAGAACACGTCGCACGCCGCCGCTGCTGCGACATTGTGCTTGGTGTCATTGTTCTTGATCTGGCGAACATGCGTGTTGAATCCTTGGTTGCCCACGCCGACGAAGCCGACGTTGATGCGGTCGTTGGCCCCGATCACTCGGCCAGTCGAGGGGGCCTGGCTCTGGCCGTAAACCGGCGTCTTGATGAAGTTGCCAGCCCCCGCCCCGGCCACGGCGGTGGCTGTGGCGGCCTGCTTGATGAATGTGCGCCGAGAACTGCCCGCTGCAGTTTGTTTTTTGAGTTGGCTCATGTGTTTAGTACTACTGTCTTTGCGCACTATGGACGAATTAGCCGGCGAGGCAAAGCCCGGAGTGAATTCAAGGGCAGTTATCTGCGTCGCCCTCTGACGAGTGGACCGTCTGGGCTATTCATCCATCAGCAGCAGAGAAAACAGCTTTTCATCCGATTCGAAAAAGAGGAGTCTTCTGTAGCCTGACATGAGAAATTGGTTAACAACCACTGTTGCGGTCTGGAGCCTGATCCCAGCCGGATTTGCCCCAGTCGCCGCCGAGCAGCCCACCCGGATTGAGATTGCCGAGTTGAGCCGGGAGAAGCCGGTGGACTTTGCTCGCGAGATTCTGCCGATCCTCCGCAAAAACTGCCTTGCCTGCCACAACTCAAGGGATGCGGATGCTGAGTTTAACCTCGAGACGCCGGCAACCATCGCCAAGGGCGGCGAAAACGGCCAGATGGTCGTGCCGGGGGACGCCAACAAGAGCCTGTTGATGGTCCACACCCGGCAGATCGAGAAACCGTTCATGCCGCCGCGGCGTAACAAGGTCAGCGCAGGCAAGCTCACGCCCCACCAACTTGGCCTCCTTAAGCTTTGGATCGATGAAGGTGCCAAGGGCGAGGTGCCCAAGCTGTCGCAGCAGTTCGAATGGCAGCCTCTGGCCTTTGACCTCGTGCCGATCTACACCACCGCCGTTTCACCCGACGGCCAGTACGCCGCCGCCGGCCGCGGCAACCAGGTTTTTTTGTACCACCTGCCAACCAGTCGCCTGGCTGCCCGGCTTTCCGATCCCGCCTTGGCCAAGGGCGACCCCACCGCTGGCGGCACGGCACATCGGGATGTTGTGCAGTCGCTGACGTTCAGCCCCGACGGCCAAGCTTTGGCCTCGGGCGGTTATCGAGTGGCCAAACTTTGGCAGCGGCAAATGGTGCCGGCGGCTCGGCGGCTTAACCTGCTGCCCGGCGGCGAGTCGGTCATGGCGTTCGGTGTTGCGCTTGGCCGGGGGAGTGTGCTTGTCGCCGGTTCGGCCGGCGCAGTGCAGGCGATCGATCTGCAAAGCGCGATGCCGCATTGGCGCGATCAAGTCCCGGGCCAGGCAGCCGGGCAATTGGCAGTGTCGCCCGACGGCAACCGGGTGGCCGTATTGTTCGCCGACGGAAAAGTGCGTCTCTGGGAAACAACGACCGGAGAGCGTGTCACGCGCGAGTCCACACCGCCGGCCGCGCGAGCCGTCGCTTGGCTGAACAACAGGCAACTCGTGTCGGCTCATCCTGAAGGTGTCATCAAAAGTTGGGATGCAATCAACCCCGGAAAAGATGTGCACGAATGGAAGCCGGGCGGCGACATCACGGCGTTGGCGGCATTGCCGGGAGGGAAAACAGTGCTGGCCGGTCGTGCCGACAACAAGGTGATCGTTCTCAGCGTTGGGGACGGTAAACAGATTGGAGAACTTGATCACGGTGTTCCAGTCGCCGGTCTGCGGATTAGAGCCGATGGTAAACAGGTGGCCACCCTCGGAGGCCCGACGGTGAAACTTTGGTCAACAGTCAAGTGGACGATGGCGGCCCGACTGGAAGGTAACCCGCTCGCTGCCGAATCGGTGGCACGGGCAGAGCAGGCGTTGGCCTTCGTGAACGCAGAGACCGGCTACCACAAGGCCAATGTTGAAAACAAACAGAAGGAACTAAAAAAAGACCGAGACACCGCCAAGAAGGCAGCGGGAAATTTGGCCAAGCACAAAAAATCCCTTGCTGATAAAACCAAGGAAAAAGCCGACAGCGAAGTCAGCCTGGATAAACTGACTGACGAAATCGCCGGGCTGCCAAAAAAAATCGAGGTTGCAACAAAAGCCAAGTCCGATGCCGATGCCGCCCTGAAGGCGGCACAGACACAGGCTCCCAAAGCCAAGACTACCTTGGCCAAGGCCAACGAGGCCGCGGCACAAGCTGCCGCCGCCAAGGCCAAGTTGACCACCCGATTGATGGATCTTGGCTCGGTTGCGAGAAACGCCCGGCAGCTCGCTGCAGGTGCCCGCGCCTCGGCCGACGAGGTCAAGGGAGACGGGGTGTTGGCCATGCAGGCTGACGTTGCCGCTGCCTTAGCCAAGCGCAAGGTGCGTGAATTTGAGTCTGCGCTCGATCAATTCGCGCCGACCAAGCAGCAACTGGCCAAGGCGGAGACCGAGGCACAGGCTGCCGCACGTTCGCTTGCTGAGACCGTGGCCAAAGTGAAACCGGCACAGGACGAACTCGACGCAAAACAAAAGGCCCTGGCAGCACTTGAGGAACGCAACAAGAAAACGCCGGAGGAGAAAAAAACGCTCGATAAAAAAATAGCCGACGTCAGCAACGCGATCGACAAGGCCGAGCGCGAGGTTGATCTGGCCAAGTCGGAGGTTGGCTTCACGAGCAAGAACACCAAAACTGCCGAGGCGAATCTGGAGAAAGCCCAGTCAGCGCAGGCCGTGGCTGGCAAGCTGCCAGCCCAGCGTGAAGCCGCCCTCGCCGAGGCCAGGTCGGTGGCAGCCGCCGGGATGCAGGATTGGTTGGATGGCACATATTCGGGCGATGGATCAGTGGTATACACGCTGTCCGTCGATGGGCGGATTCAGGCTTGGAGCACCGACACGGGAGCACGGTCGCATCAACTCGGGACAACTGGGCAGTCTGCCAGGTTTATCCATCGATCGGGTGATGGGCGGTTGGCGGTCGCCGGGGAGTCTGCCGAGATGGTGGAGATTGCGGCTGAGCCGGGGTGGACGCTGGCTCGCTCGATTGGCGATGGCGACGACTCGCCGTTTGAGGATCGCGTGATCGCCCTCGACTTCAGCCCCGATGGCAAACGGCTCGCCACCGGCGGCGGCTTCCCTTCACGCGGCGGAGAGATTTACATCTGGAACGTGGAGGACGGCTCCGAGGAATTGCGAATCCCCATGGCGCACAGCGACACGGTTTGCTCACTGGCATTCTCGCCGGACGGAGACCGCTTGGCCACGGGCGGCACGGACCGCTTCGCGCGTGTATTCGAGACCGGGCGGGGCAGGGAACTCCGCGCGCTGGAAGGGCACACTGGTCACGTGCTGGGCGTGAGTTGGCAGAAAAACGGCCGCGTGCTGGCCACCGGCGGCGCCGACAACGCGGTGAAAATTTGGAACCTGCTCAATGGTGAACAAAAGAAATCATTTGGCGGCTTCAACAAGGAAGTCACCTCGGTGCACTTCCTCGGCATCGGGACGCAGGTGGTCGTCTCGGCAGGTGATCATGTAGTGAAAGTGGTGAAGGAAGATGGCAGCGATGTGCGTCGCCTGCCGGACACCGGCACCTTCATGCACACCAGCGACGTCACTCCGGACGGCAAACTGGCGGCCGCCGCCGGCTTCGACGGCATCCTTCGCGTCTGGGAGGTCAATACCGGCAAGCTGCTGCACAAATTCACCCCGCCGACTGAGTCAACCAAAGTAGCCGCAAAAAAATGAGCATAGCTCGTAAAAAAGATCAAGCAGTGGCCACGGTCTCGCTTGAGGATCACGAGTCGATCGATGAGACATCCTATCTGCTGCGAGTCGCAGTGAATGGTTAATGGCTTCAAGCCTCCATTCGGTCACTCGAGGCGGGAGAGGGAACTATGCGCGAACTCGTCGAGGTCGGCGGGGAGTGAAAACTGAATCCCATTCAGACTGGCGTGTGTATTGTCAGGCAGCATTCATGAAATCGATACGGATCTCGACTGGTGGTAAACTCATTGTGAGTTTAGCTTTCATATCCATTGTTCTTGCTGTTTCAGCAGCGGAAGGAAGAATTATTGAGGAATCCTTTCACAGCAAAGCCTTGGAGGGGAACATCCTTGGAGATTCCCCCAAGCGTGATGTCTTTGTTTATCTTCCGCCAAGTTACGACAAGGAAAAGAAGAGGCGTTATCCCACGGTTTATTTGTTGCATGGCAATTCGCGAGTGACTCGGGGGGAATATAATCCTGCAACGAGTTGGATTAATGGTGGCATCCGATCCACGATGAATTCGCTGATCAAAACAGAGAAAGTCCGTGAGATGATCCTCGTGATGCCCAATGGGCGAAACCGATATGGGGGGAGTCATTATGTGAACTCCCCGGTCACAGGGAATTGGGCCGATCACATTGCCCATGACTTGGTGCAGTTTGTTGATGGCAAATTCAGGACATTGCGAAACCGAAACAGTCGTGCGTTGACCGGTTCTTCCATGGGTGGAAGAGGGACCTTGATCCTGGGCATGAATTATCCGGATGTTTTTGGCGTGATCTATGCAATGAGCAGTGGATCGATGAACTTCGGGGAACTTCCCTTACAACCGAGGGACGCAGCTGGGTGGAAAAAGTTGTTGCGCCTTAATAAACTGGATGATGCGGAGCGGAGCATGATTAGGACAATCGGATTGTCAGCTGCATTTTCACCGAACCCGGATCGGCCTCCATTTTATGTGGATTTTAAATACCAGTTAGTTGATGGGGAATTGGTGGCGATTCAAGAGGTGCAGAAGCGGTGGCATCAGTTTGATCCCGTGATGATGATGGATTTGCACAAGGCTCGACTCATAAAACTGAAAGGGTTCAAGTTTGATTGCGGGCGTTTTGACACCCGCACACTGGATGCCAACCGGGCACTAGCAAAAAAACTGAAGGCGGTCGGTATCCCCCATATTTACGAGGAATACGACGGCGGGCACGGAGACAAACGCCTTGAACGGATTGAAGAAAGTGTATTGCCGTTCTTTTCAGAAGCCCTGGACTTTGGTCCAGAGTGAAAATTAAACCGTTAGGATTTCCTTCTCCTTGTCGGCGAGGTGAGCGTCGAGTTTCTTGACGAAATCGTCCGTGAGTTTTTGCACTCGCTTCTCGGCTGTCTTGATTTCGTCCTCGGAGACACCGGCTTCCTTGCCTGCTTTTTTTAAGCCATCCAGTGCATCGCGCCGAACGTGACGCATGGCGATCCGGCCGTCCTCGGTGATTTTTTTGGCCACTTTGACCAGTTCCTCGCGGCGTTCCTGGCTGAGTTCCGGCAGGGCGAGTCGGATGACTTTGCCATCGATCGCCGGGTTGAGGCCAAGGTTGGCGGCCTGTATGGACTTGGCGATGGTTTCCACCGTGCCGGCGTCCCAAGGTTGAATCAGGATCATTCGCGTCTCGGGGGCCGTGATGCCAGCCATGTCTCGCATTCGCATGCTTGATCCGTAGGCTTCCACCATGAGGTTTTCCACCAGCGCCGGGTTGGCTTTGCCGGTGCGGACTCCCTCGAACTCGTGCATCATGGCCGCCTCGGACTTGGCCATCTTTTCCTCGGTTTCCTTGAGTACTTGGTCGATTGGCATGGCGGAAATCTAGCACGCGGCTGGCCTGCTTGGCCAGTCTTTCGTGCGATTGGTCAGGCGCCGGTCAAAGATGCCAGCCGGCACGGTAAATGTGCCGCACGAGTTCGGCGGCTTCCGGGTGGCCGGTGAGTTTCATTTTGCCGTGCTCCCACTGGAGCGGAGCGCCGGTTCGGTGAGCGATATTGCCGAGCAACACGACCTCCGCCAGCGGGCCGGCGTAGTCGAAGTTGCAGGTTGTGGCACCGCCGGTCTTGATGGCGTGAATCCATTCCTGGTGATGGCCAAGCGATCGGGGGATGCTGGGCTTGGGACGCTCATAATTCTTGAAATTCTTCTCAGGCAGCAGCCTGTGTTCGTCGTAGCCGGCGAGCAGCATGCCCTTGCTGCCGACGAACAGGCTGCCGTTGCCCCATTTGGGCAGCAGTCCCTCGGCGAAATGCGGCGGACGGTGTTTGCCGTGGTACCAGCGAAGTTTCGTGGCCGGCTGTTTACCGTGGGCTTTATACTGGAAATCGATCACCAGCGAATACGGTGTGGCCTCGGCGTCCGGTTTTGGGCCATCGACGACCTCGATCCGGCTCGGGTGCCGCAGGCCAAGCGCCCAGTGGCTCAGGTCGATATGGTGGCAGCCCATGTCGGCGAGGGTGCCCCCGGCGAAGTCCCACCATTGGCGCCACTTAAACGGATGATGCGTCGGGTGGTACGGAATGTGATAGCGGGTTGGTCCCAGCCAGAGGTTGTAATTCAGGTTCGCGGGTATCTTGTGTTTTTTGTTTCCGCGCGATCCTCCGCCGAAGTTCGCGCCTACCCACACGTGCACTTCCTTCACCGTGCCGATGGCCCCGGCGCGTAGCAACTCGACGACGCGCCGGTAGTTGTCGCCGGCGTGAATCTGTGTACCCATCTGGGTGATGAGCTTTTTGCGCCGAGCCAACTCGGTGATGGCGCGACACTCGGAGACGGTGCGCGTCAGCGGTTTTTCGCAGTAGACGTGAAGGCCGTTGTGCAGGCCGGCGGCGGTGGCGACGGCGTGGGTATGATCGGGCGTACTGACGACAAGCGCATCGAGTTTCTCGTGCCCGATCATTCGGCGAAAATCAGCATACCGGTGCGCCCGCGGGAAGCGTTCGGCCTCGCGGGCAAGGAAGTTGCTGTCCACGTCGCACAGTGCGACGATGTTTTCACCGGCGACGCCGTTAAGGTTGGCTTTGGCCCGGTTGGCCACGCCGACGATGCCGATGTCGAGTTTCTCGTTGGCGGCGTAGGTGCGCGCGCTCCCTGCGGCGAGGATGGTGAATGCACTTTGCTGGACGAACCGGCGACGAGTGATTTGTGTGTTCATGTTGTTTCAAGAAAAAATACTTGCTTGGCCAAGCGAAGCAAGCCCCGGTTGACCCGGCAAAGCGATAGCCGTACTGTTGCTGCCGTGATCGACATGACCGAGATCCAGCCGAGTGCCGCCGCCGGTTTTCGCGTGGAACGGCGAGTCCCGCCGGAGCGGCTTGACGTGCTTTCCCGGGAAATTCTACGGCTCAAGGAGGATTTGAACGCCGTGATACTAGCGCACAATTATCAAGTGCCGGAGATTCAGGATCTGGCGGATTACGTCGGTGACTCGCTGGGGCTATCGCGGCAGGCGGCCGAAACCGATGCCACTGTCATCGTGTTCTGCGGTGTTCATTTCATGGCCGAAACGGCGAAAATCCTGTCGCCTAAAAAAACCGTGCTGCTTCCGGATCGCGATGCCGGGTGCTCGCTGGAGGAGAGTTGTCCGCCGGACAAGCTGCACGAGTTGCAGGCGACGAATCCCAACTTTTACACCATCGCCTACGTCAACTGCAGCGCGGAGGTGAAGGCGTTGAGCGACGTGATCTGCACCAGCGGTAACGCGAAGAAAATCGTCGATGCCGCGCCGGCGGATCGCGATTTGTTGTTTGTGCCGGATGAGAATCTCGGCTCGTGGGTGACCGAGCAGACCGGTCGACCCATGACGATGTGGCAGGGCGATTGTTACGTGCACGTCGAGTGGACGCACGAGAGCATCACGCGGATTCGCCGAGAGCACCCCGACGCGCCGCTGGTGGC
>PVBE012556474.1_pt1 | contig 15268 bp, 12 predicted proteins | sample 1631181 | NCBI WGS metagenome assembly PVBE01 (sample SAMN08397723, study PRJNA350692) | Marine metagenome, whole genome shotgun sequencing project. | isolation source: water | place: Pacific Ocean | collected 2012-04 | reverse complement strand
GTCTTGATGGTCGCATCGGACGTGACGATCCCGAGCCCGTAAATGTCCAGCCCGTAATCGGAGATGTTGAAGGTAACTGCGTCATCGCCCTTTTTCCTGGCCCTGGCCCTGATCACCGGAACGGTGGTTTGGTAGGTCCCAATGGCGTCGACCTTTTTGCCCAATAGCGAAGGATTCTTCAGCGCGGGGGCGAGGACGATATGATTGACCTTGAAGTTCCCGTGCAGCCGGCTGAATGCGGGCAGCAAACTGATGACCGCCCCTTTGGCCGTATCGCCGAGCCTCTTGCCGTCGAGTTCCCGCGGATGCTTGATGCCGGAACTCTTGAGGGTCACGATCGTGAGAGGACTTGCCTCGTATACGATCGCAACACTCTTCGCCTTGTTGCCGACCCTGTTGTTGGCATAAATGGCGAAGGGGTCCGCGAGGACGAAATCGGACTTTTTGGTCGCCAGTGCCTTGAGGGCGTTCCGCGATCCGTATCCGCGGGTAATGTTGATATCGATCCCCGCCTCTTTGTAAAAGCCCTTGTTTTTCCCGGCAAAGTATGGGGCGTGCGCCCCGTAGGGGATCCAGTCCAGTCCGAACTCAACCTTATCGGCCGACTGGGCGGGCGCCAGGAAGCCAAACATCGAGATTGCAACTAGGATCAGCCCGATGGTCTTGAAACGTATTGCAGTCATTGTCTCCCTCCGTTTTCTTTGGGGTGGATGTCATCGACCGAACCCTCGATTCCCCCCCGCTGAAGCTCTTCTCTCTGTTTATTTCCCTCCAGAACCACTTCCTGGCAGGGCGCGTCGGACACGACGGTCGGAGGGATCCCCCCTCGGCTGATCAAGTCCGACCACAGCTCGGCCAATTCAAGGTAGTCGTCGCAGCCGAAGGCCCGGGCGATGCGGCGGCGGGTCCCGTAAACGTTCGTGAGGTGCGGCAGGTCGGAGCCTTTGACCCGCTCGAACAGAAGGGCCGGCCCGTCCTCCAGGGACGCCTTGTGACAGATGGCCCCGATCTCCTGATCGGGATCCACCTCAGACCTCGACGTGGGCCAACTCACCTTCTGCCCGGAGGTCATCCAGGAAGCTGCGAAGTTCGCGGTAGATCATGACGATTTCTCCGTTGGAATTGTTGTATGGAAAAATGGACGCCTGAGAACATGACCGGGATCATCCTCGCGAAAGGGCGCCGGAGGCCTTGGGAAGATTCCCGGACGGCGCCTTCTCCAAGCCCCCTTTCCCATGTCGCTTTCAGCGACGATGAGGCGGGGACGAGTCGAGTGGGCCAGAAAAGCGCTGGAATCAAAACTGATTTTACCATTCTCTGTTGACGATATAATACATGGAATCGCATTTTTGCCGCCGTCGTTTCAAGCTCGGAAGGCAACGGCTTTGATGTTCGTATTCCCCAGGGAGACCGGCCCCGAGGAGACATGTTGCCCCGGGAGCTTTCATCAGGAGAGCCGCACTCATGACGGAAGAGATCGACATCCTCATTCAGCATGGGCTGCTCGTCACCGTGGACCGCGAGCGCCGGATCATCACCGACGGGGCGATCGCCGTCCGGGGCGACCGGATCGTCGAAGTCGGGAAGACCGAGGACCTGAAGGAAAGGTACGAGGGGAAGAAGGTCATCGACGCCTCTGAGCGGGTCGTCCTGCCGGGGCTGATCGACTCCCACTTCCACGTCAGCAACGAGGGCCCCAAGGGGTACATCGCCGATGACGTTCCGGCCTGGGACTGGATGACCGACGTGGTCCCGCGGATCAACGCCTCCATGACGCCCGAGGACGAATATCTCCTCTCCCTGGCCGTCCTGATCGAGTGCGTCAAAACGGGCACGACCACGGCCTTCGAGGCGGGGACGACGAAACACCCCGATCAGCTCGTCCGGGCGATGGAGGAAATCGGAATTCGGGGGGTGGTGGGGAAATTCACCTGGGACCAGGTGGAGGAGCCCGCCATCCTGCGCTCCTCCACGAAGGAGGCCCTGGAGAACGCGGAGAAGGTTATCAAGTCCCATCACGGCAAGGGGAACGGGCGGATCAACGCCTGGGTCTCGCTCCTGGGGTGCGGGACGATGTCTGACGAACTTCTGGTGGGCGCCAAGGACCTGGCCGACCGCCTGGGCGTGGGGCTGAACTTCCACCAATCCACGGTGACCCGGGAGGTCGAGGAGTTCGTCGCGCTGAACGGCAAGCGGCCCATCGAATACTTCGCCGACCTGGGCGTCCTGGACAGGAGCGTCCACCTGATCCACATGGTCGATGTGAGCGACCGGGAAGTGGACCTGCTCGCCGAGCACGACGTCAAGATCGTGAACTGCACGGCGACCGGCCTCAGTCTCGGATACGGCCTGACCTCCCTCGGCAAGTTCCCCGAGATGATCGACAAGGGGGTCTGCGTCGCCCTGGGGTGCGACGGGGCCAACTGCTCCAACTACTTCGACATGGTTCGGGTGATGTACCTCGCGGCGGGCCTCTACACGGACGCCCGGACGGAGCGAAGCCTCATCCCGGGAGAGAAGGCGATCGAGATGGGCACGATCGACGGGGCGAGGGCGATGCTCATGGAAGACGAGATCGGTTCGCTCGAAGCGGGCAAGAAGGCCGACATCATCCTCTTCGACCGCCGGCGGCCCGAGTGGGTTCCCATGCTGAACGTGGTCAACAACCTCGTCTTCTCGGCCGACGGAAAGAGCGTGGATACGGTCATCATCGACGGCGAGGTCGTGGTCGAGGGCGGGAAGCTGATGACGCTGGACGAGTTCGCCGTCTACGACGCGATGGAGAAGGTGGACTGGGCGCGGATCATCGAGGATCGGACGGGGATTCCGCTCAAGACCCGGTGGCCCGTGATATGAAGTCGGAGGCTATGGCCGGCGCCGACTCTCCCGAAGCCCGCGAAACTGATGAGCGAATTCCACGAGCTCATCGGCGAAGCGGTCCACGCGCTCCTTAGATCGGTTCGGAAGCGAGCGCGTATCCCTCCCCCCCCTTTATATTTTGAAAGTCTTCGGCGGACGTGCAGACGTTTGTCGTGATCGCAACGCCGAGCAGCCCGCTTGCAATGATCCTCAGTCGAGTGAAGACGGCGCGGGAATGAATCGCCCATGCCCCGCGGAGGAGTCCATCCAGGCGAATTTGAGAAAGGGGGCGGGCCTCTCAGCCGATTGTCCGGGCCGGTTGTGTCATAATCGGGATCTGGCCGGGCGGCCTTCAGGCGCGGCGCCCCTCCCTTCGCGGTGATAGGATCTCCCTGAATTGTCGAAGCAGAACCGTTGGATTCTCCTTTCGGTCGCCTGGTTCGTCGCGATCAACTTGCGGGCGGGCTCCATCGCGGTCTCGCCGATCCTGCCGCTCATCAAAGCGGAGTTGGCACTCTCTTACGCGCAGACGGGTTTACTCTTTGCCGTCCCCACCATCCTGATGGCCGTCTTCGGGCTGCCGGGCGGGATGCTCGCCGATTCGCTCGGGATGAAAAGGACGATCACCATCGGCCTGACGCTGATCCTGGTGGGAACCGCGCTGCGCGCCGCCACGTCCGGATTCCTCGCGTTGACGATCTGGACGGCCGTTCTGGGCGCGGGGATGGGCATCGCGAACCCCGGCCTGACCCGGATGGTCAAGGACCGGTTCCCGGACATGCCGGGGACCGCTACGGGCATCTTCACGGGCGGGTTCATCGTGGGCGCGACAGCGGCCTCTTGGCTGACGATTCCTTATCTGCTGAGTTGGACCGGGTCCTGGCGGGGAACATTCCTTGTCTGGAGCGGATTCGCACTCCTGGCGTTGTTGGGATGGCAGCTCATCGCGAAGGAGGGCAAGGCCTCCGGGGGCGGCATCCCGGACCTCTCCGGAATCTGGAGGGATAAAACGGTCTGGAAGCTGAACATCATCTTCCTTTCCATGAACGTCAGTTTCTACGCCATCGCTTCCTGGATCCCCACCTATTACCAGGAACTGGGCAAGAGCCTGGAATACGGGGCCTTGATCCTGACCATCTTTCTGATCACGGGCCTGCCGTCCTGCCTGGTGATTCCCTACCTCTCGGACAGGTTCCGCGAAAGAAGATGGGCTTTTATCATTTCGTGCCTCGCGTTCCTCCCGACGGTCTTTGGCTTGATGTTCTTTCCATTGGCCGCGCCCATTTTGCTTGCGACCGCCATGGGGATCGCCTCGGCGGGCATCTTCGCCCTCAGCTTCGCGCTTCCACTGTATTACGTGGAGCCTTCCAAGGTGGGCAGCGTCGCGGGGATGAATCTGCTGGTCGGCTACGGCGGGTCCTTTATCGGCCCGTTCGCCCTGGGCCTCGTCCACGATCTCACGGGAAGCTTCGTGGCGGGCTGGTTCATCGTCGTGGTGATTCTCGTCGTGCTGATTGCGGTGGCTTGGTCGCTTCCGAAGAAGACCTATTGACTCGAAGGGCTCCCGCCCTTCATTTCCCACCAGCCAAAAAAGAGGCCGTAGGGTCCGGCTTCCGTCCCCGCCCGCCTCTCTTTGGATCCCCCGGGATTCTACTTGCGGTTCTCCTGAATCCACCGCGTGAAGTTCGTGCGCATTTCCAGCGGACGGGGGGGCGGCACTCCCAGGCTTGCAACCTGCTCCGGCGTCTCGCGCTTCACGCGCAAGTTGATGTACCCGAGCCGGCCGGAGTCGAGCATCCGGTCCAGGGCCGCGTCGAAGCCGTCGAGCGTATCCACCGTCGCCGTCTGGGGAAACCGGGCGGCCCGGGCGAAGTCCTCCAGGTTGACTTCGGGCGCGGGCAAGGGCTGGCGGCCGCCCGTGATGTACCAGCCGTTGAAGAAGGTCACCACCAGGAGGTTGGGCGGGGCCTTGGCGCCGGCGGTGACAAGGGTCTCCAATTTCATGAGCAGGCCGCCGTCGCCTTCCAGGACGATGACCGACTTGTCCGGCCGCGCCACCGCCATGCCCAGGGCGACGGAAATGTTCAGCCCCATGAAGTCGTTCAGGATGAAGTTGGGCCCCTGGGGGCGGACCTTGGAGATCATCCTGGCGGACGACCCGAGATAGCTGCAGATGATGCGGCCTTCGGCCTTGAGGACCAGCCGCTCGAGGTACGCTTGGCGCATGGGCGGGCGGGTCACGTCAAATCCCCCTTCGAGAGCAGGAGGGCGAAGGGCTGCGCGGCCTCGTGAACATAGGCGACGGCCCGGGCGACCTGATCGCCCAGCGGCTCCTCCCGCGAGGCGTGGGTGAAGCTGACCCCCAGGCCCTCGAGCATCGGCTCCGTCGTCCGGCCCTTGTAAACGTGATAGTAAAGGGGATCGTCGCGGTGGGTCCCCCGGTGGCTGATGAGCATGAGGGTGGGCGCGTGGTACGTCTGGGCGAGAGCCACCCCCCGGCCGCTGCTGAGCAGGCCCGCGTTCTGAAATACGCACGCGCTCCTTTGTCCCGCCAGGGCGGCCCCGGTGGCGACGGCGACGGCCTCCTCCTCGCTGCAACACCGCACCGACTTAAAATAGCGGTCCGCCGCCACGGTGGCGATGAGCGAGCCGATGTACGTGTCGGTGACGGAGCTCAGGACGCGGACCTCCGCCGCCTTCAGCCCCCGGATGATTTCCCGGCAGCCCTTGGACAGACCGGGCGTCTTGCTGGTTTTCTTGGCCACGCGATGTTTCCTCCGGTTCGATGCGGCGGCTTCCGGCCGGGTCGGCCTCCCGGCATGTCACGAACATTCAAAACCATCCGAAAACCGCGGCCGAACACAATTTGAACGCGCCGGCCTTCGGCGTCTCGGGGATGTTCCCGGCAGGGCTTAAGCCCGTCAGTATATCGGAAAAAGGAGGGCGCGGGTGAGCGCCTCCGCCGCGGCCGTCATCTCGCCGCGGTCCATGGGGTCTTCGCCGAACGCCCGGTATTGCCGGGCCTGTTCCGCCGTCTCGCTTCCACCTGCGCCGTCGCGCCCTGAATTTCCGGATTTCCCGTTCAATCTCATCTTCCCTTTCGCCCTCGGAATTCGCGTTTCCGGCCCCGCCGTCGGGGATCGGCGCGCAACCGCCGCCATTTTGATTTTCCATTCGGATCACGGGTAGTATGAGGCATTTCTTGACCGGCGGACACCTCCTTTGACCAAGAGGTCCGGATGGATTTCGATTACACGGAAGACCAGACGCTCCTTCGCGATATGGTCGGCCGGTTCGGCAAGGATTCGGTCGAGCCCGTCTTGATGGAGATGGACGAATCCGAGCGCATCTCGGAGACCCTCCTCGGCCGGATGGCGGACCTGGGGCTTTTCGGCCTAGCCGTTCCCGAGCCTTTCGGCGGGAGCGGGGTTCCGCTTCTGACCCAGGTGGTGGTGGCCGAGGCGTTGGGGCGCGTCTCCGCGTCGCTCGCGGCCGCCGCCGTCTATCACGGCTTCCTCCTGCCCGCCCTGCTGGATGCGTGCGGCGACGAAGCGCAAAAACGGCGCCGGCTGCCCGGAATCGCCTCCGGCGAGACCCTCGGGACCGTGAAGGTGGGCGCGGTGAGCCTTGAGGATCGGCCGGCCGGCGCGGGAGAGGACGGTCCGCCGGACTCCATGATCTGCGCCGCCCCCGAAGGGGAGAAGTGGCGGCTGACGGGCGGGGCCGATTGGGTGGTGAACGGCCGGGACGCCGCCGTCGGGGCCGTGTTCGCCTCGACAGGGGACGGGGTGGAAGCCTTCCTCGTGAATTCCGCGGCGGCGGGCGTGGAGTCGGCGCCAATCACCGGAAAGCTCGGTCTCAGGCCATTGGGTTTCGCCCGGTGGTCGTTCGCCGAATGCGCTGTGGACGGAGCGGACAAACTGGACCTCGGCGGCCCGAATTCGGGAGACGGCGTCCGGAGGGGCCTCCGCCTCCTGTCGGATCTCTTCCTGGCCGCCGCGAGCGTCGGTCTGATTCAGGCCGGTCTCGAGGTCGCCGGCGAGTACGCAAAGGAGCGGAAGCAGTTCGACCGCCCCATCGGCGGCTTCCAGCTCGTCCAGGAGATGATCGCCGGGATGGTCTTCGACGTCGAGGCCGCCCGGCTTCTGGTCTACCGCGCGGCCGCGGATGCGCAGGGGCGGGGCCTGCGGCTCGAGGGCTCGGCCGCGCCCATCGCGCGCGCCCGCTCGTTCGCGGCCGAGGCCGCACTCAAGGCGGGCACGCAGGCCGTACAAGTCCACGGGGGATACGGATTCTCCAACGAATATCCCGCCGAACGGATCTTTCGGGACGCGCGCGCCCTGGCCCTGATGGCCGGCGGGTCCGGTGAGCTGCTCAGGCTATCGGCCGAGCCCATCCTGAAAGAAGCCCTGCCGCAATCGGACGGCTGACGCGAGGGGAGGGCCCGGGAACATGGCAATCAACGGCTCCGGCGTCTCACAGGCCTTGAACCCATGCCCCCACTTGACGAGACCGCGATCCACAGATTAGCTTGTGGCGGAAATTCATTTGGCGAAACACGATTCTTGGGATCTCCGCCGTTGGGCGTTTACGGGATTTTTCTTGGATGGCTTTCGCGTCCCGGGACGGCGCTCGGATTTCCGGCCTGAATTCAATGGAGGGGCCGGCCGCACAGCCCGCCACCTGAAACAGCCCACCGGCTGAAAAGGGAGAGAAGATGGAATGTCCGGGAGAGTTGCAATACACCAAGGAGCACGAATGGGTGCTGATCGAGGGCGACAACGCGCGCGTCGGGATCACCGATTACGCCCAGAGCCAACTGGGCGACGTTGTGTACGTGGAGCTTCCCGAAGCCGGGTCGCAGGTGGAAACCGGCAACACCTTCGGTGTTGTGGAATCCGTGAAAGCGGTTTCGGACCTCTTCGTCCCGGTCTCGGGGACCGTCAAAGAGATCAACAACAGCCTCGAAGAGACGCCCGAAATCATCAATACGGACCCTTACGTCAACGGCTGGATGATCGTGATTGAAATGTCCGACAAGTCGGAGTTGGATGAGCTTCTGTCCGCGGAGGATTACCAGACCTATGTCAAGGAGGAGAGCCAGTAGGGGCGGAAGAACAGCCGATTGGCGGGCCGTTTCTGGAGGTTCATCGGACCGCCCGCCGAAAGCCGCCGGCGCAATGCTCCCCCTCCCACGCCAAGCCGCCGTTGAACAATGCCGGAGACGAGTTGGATGTTGAATCCTACGACCGAGATGCCGCCCCTGGGCTACGACCCGGCCGGGCTCCCGCGGGAGTTGAAGCCCCATTACATCTCCGCCGGGGACGAAGACATCCGGGCGATGCTGGAGGCCATCGGGGTCGAGCGTCTCGAAGCGCTCTATGACCACGTGCCCGCCGACTGCCGCCTGGAAGGGGAGCTGGATCTCCCCGAAGAGCTCGGGTACGAAGCCCTTCAAAGCCATTTGTACGACCTCTCCCGGAAAAACAACGTCGGCCTTTCCTTCCTGGGCGACGGTCTGCCGCAGTTCAAAGTCGCCGAGATCGTCCCCCACGTCCTGGGCATCCGGAAGCTGACCACCTCCTACACGCCCTACCAGCCCGAGCGCAGCCAGGGCACGCTGATCACCCACTGGATTTACCAATGCTGCATCGCCGCCGTCACGGGCTTCGAGGCGGTGAACGCTTCGCTCTATGACCGCGCGACGGCAATGTTCGAGGCCCTCAAGTGCGCGCAACGCCTGGTGAAGGATTCGACCGTCGCCGTTGCCGCGGGGTCGCTCTATCCGGGCGATATCGAGGTCCTCGAGACCCTGGCCCGGGACACCGATCTGGAAATCCGCTTTCAGCCGCCGGACCCGAAGACGGGGAAGGTCTCGGTCTCCGCGCTGAGGACGCTCGCGGAGGAGGCCGGAGACGGGCTGGCCTGCATCGTCTTCCCGCAGGTGAACTGCCTGGGCGTCCTGGAAGACGTGGACGCGATAACCTACCTGGCCGGATCGCTGGGGGTGAAGAGCATCGCCGTCGTGGACCCGATCCTGATGGGGCCGGGGGGGCTGAAGCCGCCGGTCGAATTCGGCCGAAGCGGCGCGGACATGTTCGTCGCCGAAGGCCAGCATCTGGCCATCGGTCCGAACTACGGGGGCCCCGGGCTGGGGATCTTCGGCATCCGCTTCACGCCGGAGAACAAGAACGACATCCGCCACACCGCGGGCCGGTTCGTCGGGAAGGGAAAGGACCTCCGCGGCCGGGACGCCCATCTGCTCGTCCTCTCCACGCGGGAACAGCACATCCGAAGGGACAAGGCGACGTCCAACATCTGCTCCAACCAGGCGTACATCGCCACCGTCGCCGGTGCGGCCCTGCTCGAGCGGGGAGCGGAAGGTCTCGCCGAGGCCTGCGGAACGGCCCGGAAGAACGCCGAAGGCGCTTTCAAATCCCTCACCGCGTGTGACGGGGTCGAACCGGCCTTTCCGGAAGCCGAGTTCTTCAACGAGCTTGTCCTGCGCCTGCCCTGCCCGGCGGCGGAGCTGATCGCCGACGCGCGGGAAGCGGGCATCCACCCGGGCGTGGACGTCTCCTCCCGCGTCGAAGGCGCCCAGGGCCGGCTCATTCTGATCTCCTTCTCCGATCTGCAAACCGAGGCGGATTGCCGAAAACTCGCGCAGTTCTTCCGGTCGAGGTTCGGAGAAGCGGAAAAGGCGGCTTTGACGCCGAAAGCGCTGTCGGATCAGCACCTGCGGAAATCGACCCTCGCGCTGCCGCGCGTCGGCGTGGATGAGCTCAGGACCTATTACGACAGGCTTGGCGAAGAGAACGTAAGCCCGGACGAGAACGTCTATGCCCTGGGCTCGTGCACAATGAAATACAACCCCTACATCAACGACTACGCGGCCGCCCTGCCGGGGTTTGCGGACCTGCACCCGGAGGCCCCCCCCGAGGACGCCCAGGGCGCGCTCGAGATCCTCTACTGGACGCAGGAATACTTCAAGGCCGTCACCGGCCTGCCGGCCGTGACCACCCAGCCCGTGGCGGGCGCCCAGGGCGAGCTCGTCGGCATCAAGCTGTTCCAGGCCCATCACCGCGACCGGGGCGACGCGAACCGGGACATCATCCTGATCCCGCGGACGGCCCACGGGACCAATCCGGCCACGGCGACGGTGGCGGGCTTCCGGACGAGGGTCGTGGACGGCGCGGCGCACGGGGTGGTTTTGATCGAGGCGGACGCCTCCGGCCGGATGGACATGGACCACCTGAAGTCCCTGGTCGATCAATACGGCGAGCGCATCTGCGGGGTGATGGTGACAAACCCCAACACGTCCGGGATTCTCGAAACGGACTTCCGGCGGATGGCGGACGCCGTTCACAGCGCGGGCGGCCTGGTCTACATGGACGGCGCCAACATGAACGCCATCGCGGGATGGGTGGATCTTGGAAAGCTCGGCGTGGACGCCGTCCACAACAACACGCACAAGACCTGGGCGATCCCGCACGGGGGGGGCGGGCCGGGCGACGCCTTCGTCGCCGTGAGCGAAAAGCTGGCGGATTTCCTCCCGGGCGTTCAGGTGGTCCGGAAGAACGGGAGGTTCCGATTTGAAAAACCCCCGAAATCCATCGGCTCGGTCCACCGCCACTTCGGGAACTTCGCCCACAAGGTTCGCTGCTATACGTATCTTCGCGCCCTGGGCCGCGCCGGAGTGAGGCGGATGTCCGCCGTGGCCGTCCTCTCCGCCCGTTATCTGTACAAGAAGCTGACCGAATCCTTTCCGACGCTGCCCTTCGGCGCGGAGGACGTTCTCCGGATGCACGAGTTCATCCTCACCCTGAGCGAGGAGAGCTTCGCGAAGGTCGAGGCGTCCGGGACAAAGAGGGCCAATGTCGTCGCGCGGGTCGGGAAGCTCTTTCTCGATTTCGGCCTGCATGCGCCCACCGTCGCTTTCCCCGAGGTGTACGGCCTGATGATCGAGCCGACGGAAAGTTATTCCAAGGCGGAGCTCGACCGGTTCGTCGAGATCGTGACGGCGATCCGCCGGATCGTGCTTGAGAACCCCGAGGTCCTTCAGACGGTCCCCCACTTCACGCCGGTGGACCGGATCGACGACCTGGCGGCGAACAAAAACCTCCGCCTCAGCGAGCCGCTTAAAGGGCTGCCCGCCGCCCTGGGGAACCGCGTGTCCATCGCGGAGCTGGACGGTCTGTCCACGGAGGAGATCCGGAAACGGATCGTCGCGGCGCATGAACAATTCAAGACAACCACCGCTTAGGGGGACGATTTCTCCCCCCTAAGGATTCTTTGCAATCCCTGAAGGTCTTCCATGCTGAAATGGCGATTCATGAACACCGGCGCGCGGGACGGGGCGTGGAACATGGCCGTGGACGAAGTCCTGTGGCGCCGGGTGCGGGAGAAACGGAGTCCGCCCACCGTGCGGCTGTACGCCTGGGCGCCCGCCACCCTCTCCGTGGGATACGGCCAGTCCATCGAGCGGGACATCGACCCGCGCGCCCTGGAGCGGCTCGGGATTCCGGTGGTCCGCCGGCCGACGGGAGGCCGCGCCGTCCTTCACGACCGGGAGGTCACGTACAGCGTCGTCTTCCCGGAGGACATATGGGAGCTGGCGAGCGCGCCCATCCTGAGAGATTACGCCTTCATCAGCCGGGGATTGGTGGTCGGGTTGCGGAATCTGGGTCTCGCCGCCACGCTGGCCCCGGCCGCGTTCCGGCCGGACCCGAAGGACCGGTCGGGCGCTTGTTTCTCCTCCACCTCCGCGTATGAGGTCATGGTCCGAGGGAGGAAGATCGTCGGTAGCGCCCAGCGGCGCGGGGGGGGAGGGGTCCTTCAGCACGGCTCGGCGCCGCTCGATCTGAAGATCGACAAGCTGTGCGCGCTGTTCCGTACCTCGAGCGAGGGGGCGCGGGCGCGCCTCGCGGCGAACCTCCGAAAAAAAACGGTCTCGGTGACGGAGGCCCTGGGCGGACGCCCCGTGGATTACGAAGCGGCCTGCGCGGCGTTCGAGGCGGGCTTCGATGAGGCGTTCGGCGGGCTGGAACGCGGCGGGCTCACACCCGGGGAAGAGGAGGAGACAAAAATCCTCGCGCGGGAAAAGCGGATGCGGCCTGTTCCGGTTCGTTCGGCCGGCTGACGGCCGGCCATTGGCCGCGTCTTTTGCCGCCCGGCGGCGGCGCTGAAAAAATTCTGTGGGAAAGGATATCGCCCTTGGTCCGGGACGACACGGCCGGGAATCCAGCAGCGGACAAGCCGGGAGAGCGAAAAGGGGCTTCGTGGCGGCGGTGGGGGGTCAGCCTGGTTGTCTTTCTCATCGTCCTTGGTTGGATTGATTTCGGGAATTTTCGGGCCGCCCTTTCCCGGATCCGGTTTTCCCCGCTTCTGCTGGGTTTCCTCCTCCTCACCCTCGCCCTCGTCTTCCTGCGCGCGGGCAGATTCTGGCTCCTGCTCAAGACGCAGGGAAACCCGCTCTCGCTCCGGGACGCCATCCGGGTTCAATGGACGGCGGCGTTCTTCAGCCTGCTGCTGCCGGGGACGCTGGGCGCCGACGGCTGGAGAATCTGGGCCGTTTCCCGGGCGGACGGGCGGACGGAGGCGGCCGTCGTCGCCGTCGCCATGGATCGCGTGATCGGCTTCGCCGGACAGATCGCGAACGTCCTGCTGGCGTGGGCCATTTTTGGAGGGCTGTTGCTGCGCCGCGAGACGGGCGGCCTCCTGCTCGACGCCGGGATATTCTGCCTGGCGGCCCTGGCGGCGCTGGGCCTTCTCGGCAGCGCGCGCGTCGCCGGGGCGCTGACGCGCCTTTCGGTCCTCCGATCCCGGAGGGTCCGGCAAGCCCTCGCCCGCTTTCAGGAGGGCCTCCGGCTCCTCAGACGGCGGCCGGGGCGCCTTCCGGTCATCCTGGCGGTGGCCGCGGCCGGCCATTTTCTCAACGTCCTGGCTGTCTTCGTTCTGGCCCGGGGGCTGGGCGTCGACCTGGTGTTCGGTTACTACATGGCCCTGATTCCGCCCGCGTTGATGGCCACGGGACTCCCCATCAGCTTTACCGGCTTCGGCGTCAGGGACCTGACTTATGTCTCTCTCTTTCGGTCCCTCGGGGTTCCGGGAGAGATCATGTTGGCCGTTTCGGTGACGGAATTCGGTTTGACTGTCCTGATCCGTCTGATCGGGGGCCTCTTCTACCTGTTCTCAGCAGGGGCCGACGCGGCGCAGCGGAAGCCCACCGTATAATCTCCTTTCAGATCGGCCGGGTCCCATCTTCTTTGAGAGATGGAGAGGCGCGTCCAGATATTGATCCAGGAGCCGCCCTTCAGGACGCGAAGGTCGCCGGGATTTTCCGGACTGGGTCTTTTATCCCACATGTAGCCGAACTTTTTCAGGTCGTAGGAGTTGGCCACCCATTCCCAAACATTTCCCAACTGGTCATGGACGCCATATGGGCTGGCGCCCGCCGGGAAGCTGCCGACGGGGGCGGTGAAGCGATGTCCATCCGCCCTGAAATCGGTCCGAAAAAAATTGCGTGCCAGAGGATAGAGAAGAAGGGTGTTGAAGTTCGCGCGGTGAATAGGATTCGGCGCGGGGAAACTGTCGAACTCGTTGTTCCCGCCCCAGGGGGTGTAGCGCCACGTCGGTCCCCTTGCAGCCTTTTCCCACTCGAGCTCCCTCGGTAGGCGCTTCCCCGCCCAGCGGCAATACGCCGCCGACTCTTTCCAACTTACGCCTACGATGGGCTGCGACCGTCCATTGAACCGGGGATCGTTGGACCACCGGGGAAGTGAACGGCCTGTTTCCCGGACGAAGCGCCGGTAGAACTCATTAGTCACTTCATAACGGTCTATGTAAAAGTCGGGAATAAATTGCAAAACCTCTCCGACCCGTCGGAAATCGACAAAGCGGAACCTCAGATTTACGGAGATGTCTCTCGCAAATTCCTCATCGCTCGTAAACAATTCCACCTGCGAAGCGGGGAATGCCCCTTTCGGGATCAGCACCATTTCCGCCCCGTCCCGCGACATCCGGTGGGGAAGAACCGACGCCGCCTGCGCACCGGCCGCGCTTGCCAAAATCAGATGCCCAAGCAGGGTGACCATCCACCGATTCCGCCGTGCCCGCAATGTCACGTCCGCCTCCGGCGAGCGGCCCGTCCGGAAAAGATCGCCGCGATCCCAAGGGCCGACAATGTGATGAGACTGACCGTCAGGCCGGCGGTGAAGGTCCAGGGTCGGAACTTCATGACCACCCGGTGAGACCCCGCCTCCAGCGCAACGGCCCGAAACATATGGTTGGCCCGACGGACGCGGGCGGGTTTCCCATCCACCCAAGCCTTCCAGCCGGGATGATGGGCCTCCGACAGAAAAAGAAAACCGGGCTCGGCCGTTTGGACATCGATTTCAATCGAGTTGGCCGAGTACTTCGTAATCTTTGCTTTCGACTCGACGACAAAGGAAGATGCCGCTGTGGATACACTCCCACGCGGATCATTCTCCAGTAGGATGGCCTTCCGGGGATCAAAATCCCCCGAGAATAAACGCGACAGGATGTTTTCCTCTCGCCCGACTGTCAACGCGTTACGCACAACGAACGCCCTGGGAAGGATCCGCCTGTTTTCATAAATCCGCGTCCCCTCGGAGAAAACAAGCCGGAACCGCCGGTGTTCGAGGAGGTCCGGATGATCCGGCGAGACAATCACGTACCGGACGTTTAGGAGGTCGAGCAAAGCGGGCCTTTGAAGCGCCAGATGGCTCATGCCCAACAAATGGAAGGGTTCATCGGATTCCCGTGCGAGAGAACCCGCCATCCGAGAGAAAAAGGCGCCTTGCCTCGCGGGAAAGAGGGCCTCGTATCCCGACACGTCCTGGATGCGGTAGGGGAGGAACAGGTTGGCCGTAGCCACCACGGAGTAGAACCTCAGGAACCGGCCGCTGGCCGGGAGTGTGAGAACGCGGAACAGACCCGGCCTGCTTCGGAGGAAGTTCGTCGTCCGGCTTTCCGGAAAGAGTTGTTCTTTCGGATAGGCCTTGTAGAAGAGACGATGACCCGCTGTGAGTTCCAGAAAGAGAAGGACGAGAATGCCGGCGGCCAACGGGGTGTGTCCGAAGAGATTTCTCCGATGCAAAGTCAGGCTGAGGGACACAAGGGCGGCGGCGGCGGCCGGGATCCAGAGCCGGAACCGGAAGGCGAGGCTCGTGATTCCGCCCCCGGGGCCTTCAGAGGAGAAAAGGGAAAACCCGGCCAGGACCAGGGCGAGCGACCCGCCCGCCCAAGCGGCCCATCCCAATGCCGCTCCCCGGGCTTTTCCGGTTCGCAACAAGGACAGGGCGTACGCGAACACCAAGGGAATGGCCGCCGAGTAGATTTGGAGCCACCTGTAATTCAAGAAGCTCCGGAGGGAACCGCCGATCCGGTC
>PVBE012507386.1_pt1 | contig 15269 bp, 14 predicted proteins | sample 1631181 | NCBI WGS metagenome assembly PVBE01 (sample SAMN08397723, study PRJNA350692) | Marine metagenome, whole genome shotgun sequencing project. | isolation source: water | place: Pacific Ocean | collected 2012-04 | reverse complement strand
TCTTCTCGTCGATCAGCCCTTCGCCGACCATGTCGACCGCCATCTTAAGCGCCGCCTTGGCAGTGCGCTTGCCATTGCGCGTCTGGAGCAGCCACAGCTTGCCCTGCTGCACGGTGAACTCGATGTCCTGCATGTCGGTGTAATGCCGCTCGAGCAGGTCGAACACGCGCGCGAGCTCGGCGAAGGCTTCGGGCATGGCTTCTTCCATGCTCGGCTTGTCGGCCCCGGCCAGTTCGCGCCGCGCTTTGGTGAGGTATTGCGGCGTGCGGATGCCCGCGACCACGTCTTCGCCCTGCGCATTGACCAGCCATTCGCCGTAATAGGCCTTCTCGCCGGTGGACGGATCGCGGGTGAAGGCGACGCCGGTGGCGCTGGTATCGCCCATATTGCCGAACACCATCGCCTGCACATTGACCGCGGTGCCCATGTCATGCGGGATGTCGTTGAGGCGGCGGTAGATCTTGGCGCGCTCGGTATCCCAGCTGTCGAACACCGCGCTGATCGCGCCCCACAGCTGCTCAATAGGGTCCTGCGGGAACGGCGAGCCCAGCTCGCGCTCGACGATCGCCTTGTATTCGGCGACCAGCACCTTCCATTCTTCGGCGCTCAGCTCGGTATCGGCGTAATAGCCCTGGTCTTCCTTGGCGATTTCGAGCGCTTCCTCGAACAGGCCGTGATCGACGCCGAGCACGACATCGCCATACATCTGGATGAAGCGGCGGTAGCTGTCCCAGGCGAAGCGTTCATCGCCGCTGGTGTTGGCCAGCCCGGCGACGGTGTCGTCGTTGAGGCCGAGGTTGAGCACGGTATCCATCATGCCGGGCATCGACACTGCGGCGCCCGAGCGGACCGAGACGAGCAGCGGATCGGCGGCATCGCCAAAGCCCTTGCCGACGGTCTTCTCGACATGGTTCAGCGCGGCGGCGACATCATTGCGCAGCTTGGCGGTGAAGTCGCTGCCGCCGGCGAGGTAGGTGAGGCATTCCTCGGTCGCGATGGTGAAGCCCGGCGGGACCGGCAGGCCGATGCTCGCCATTTCGGCGAGGTTGGCGCCCTTGCCGCCGGTCACGGTCTTGTCCTTCTGCCTTGCATTCGTATGCGGCGCGTTCCCGCCGAAGGTGAAGACCGTGTCGTTACTCATCAAGGCAATTCCTACAACTTGGACCACATGGACCACGGTCCATGGAGCAATAATTCATCAGCCCTCGATGCGGCTGAAATCGGCGACTTTGTGCACCGCAGCACGGAAGCGCGCAAGCAGGTCGAGCCGGTGTGCCCGCTTGTTTTCTTCATCGGCATTTACCGTCACTTCTTCGAAGAAACGGTCGATCGGCGCCCGCAAAGCGGCCAGTGCGGCCATGGCGGCGGAAAAGTCTTCCGCTGCAATGGCTCGGCTCGCTGCCGGTTCCGAATTTGCCAAGGCATCCATGAGCGCCTTTTCGGCCGGTTCGGCCGCGTAGGAAAGCTCGCTGGCGTGGCGCTGCTCCATCTTGGCCGCGACCACTGCCTTCAGATCGGGATCGTCGACAATCGCCAGCGGGTCTTCCTCGCCCGTCCGCGCGATTTCGCCTTCGGCGCCGTGCCAGTCCTCCTTCTTGAGGATATTGGCCGCACGCTTGTAGCCGGCGAGCAAATTGGCGCCGTCTTCGCTGTCCATGAAGGACTGGAGCGCATGCACGCGGGCAAGCAGGCGGACAAGGTCGTCCTCGCCGCCAAGCGCGAAGACCGCGTCGATCAGGTCGTGGCGGACACCTGCTTCGCGCTGCTGGACCTTGAGGCGGTCGGCGAAGAAGTCGAGGAGGTCGCCTTGGGCAACGCCGAAACGAAGGTCGTTGTCCTGTACGATGCGGATAACACCCAGCGCCGCACGACGAAGTGCGAAGGGGTCTTTCGATCCGGTGGGCTTCTCATCGATCGAGAAGAAGCTGCGCAGCGTATCCAGCTTGTCCGCCAAGCTCACCGCCACCGTGACCGGTGCGGTCGGAACGTCGTCGCTCTGCCCCACCGGCTTGTAGTGATCGCGGATCGCGTCGGCGACGGCATCGGGCAGGCCCTCGGCGCGGGCGTAATAGCCGCCCATCAGCCCCTGCAGTTCGGGAAACTCGCCGACCATCTCGGTGACCAGATCGGCCTTGGCGAGCCGCCCGGCCTGTTCGGCCATGTCGGCCAACTGATCCTTCGTCATCCCAGCGGAAGCTGGGATCGCTCTCGAGGTAGCGCCTTGGCCGGTAGCGGTCCCAGCTTCCGCTGGGACGACGATACCCTCTTCAACCAGCCAGCGCGCCAGCTTGGCCACGCGGTCGACCTTGTCGGCCACGGTGCCCAGCTTCTCGTGGAAGGTGATCCGCTCCAGCCCCTTGGCGTGTTCGGCGAGCGTTTTCTTGCGATCGACGTCCCAGAAGAAGCGCGCGTCGGACAGGCGCGCGGCGAGGACCTTGCGGTTGCCGTCGACCACGCGCGCGCCGCCATCCTCCGCCTCGATATTGGCAGTGCAGATGAAGGCGTTGGCGAGTTCGCCCTTTTCGTCTTCGCAGACGAAGTACTTCTGGTTGACGCGCGCGGTCAGCTGAATCGTCTCGGGCGGGACCTCGAGGAAATCCTCCTCGAACCGGCCGAGCAGCGGGACGGGCCATTCGGTCAGGCCGGCATTCTCGATCACCAGCCCCTCGTCCTCGACGAGGCGGAGGCCGGCTTCACTGGCGACCTTGGCGGCGCCCGAGCGGATCAGGTCCTGCCGTTCCTCATGGTCGACGATGACATGGCCCGCGCGCAGCTTCATCGCGTAGTCGTCGGCATTGCCGATGGTGATGTCGCCCGAGTGGTGGAAGCGGTGGCCCAGAGTGACCGCACCGCTGGTGACGCCGTGCACTTCGCACTCGACCACTTCGTCGCCGAGCAGCGCGACAATGCCCGACAGCGGGCGCACCCAGCGCAAGGATTCGGTGCTGATCGAGGCATCGCCCCAGCGCATCGACTTGGGCCAGCTGAAGTCGCGGATAATCGTCGGAATCGCTTCGGCGAGCAGGTCCGCTGTCGCGCGGCCGGGTACGTTCTTCACCGCGAAATAGGTTTCGCGGCCCTTGACCTCGCGCGTTTCGAGATCGGCCTTGGCGACGCCCGCCTTGCGGCAAAAACCGTCGACCGCCTGATCGGGCGCGCCGATGGGCGGGCCCTTCAGTTCTTCGCTGACGGCCTCGGTCGCCAGCGGGAGCCCGCGTGCGATCAGCGCGAGGCGGCGCGGGGTCGACCAGACGGTGATCTCGCCCGCTTCGACACCGGCGGCATCCATTTCGCGGCGGAACAGCTTTTCGAGTTCGGCGCGCGCGCCAGCCTGCATGCGCGCAGGGATTTCTTCGCTGCGCAGTTCAAGGAGGAAATCAGACATTCGCCACCTCCGTCGCCCCTGCGCAGGCAGGGGCCCAGATAAGCACGTTGGCGAGCTCCTCAGAGGGCAGATAGTCTCCTGCCTGCGCAGGAGCGACGGGAGCGGGTAAACGGATCATTTCGACCACTCCGGATATTTCTCGGCCCAGGCGGGCGCTTCCTTCGCCATATGCGCTTCGCAGCTCCCGCGCGCGAGATCGCGGACGCGGCCCATGTAGCTGGCGCGTTCCTGCACGCTGATCACGCCGCGCGCCTGCAACAGGTTGAAGATGTGGCTTGCCTCCACCGCCTGTTCGTAGGCGGCGATCGGTACGTCATTGGCGAGCGCGTTCTTGCACTCGGCCTCGGCCTTGTTGAACAGGTCGAACAGCGCGTCGGTCTCGGCGACCTCGAAGTTCCATTTCGACATCTGCTTCTCGTTCTCGAGGAAGACGTCGCCGTAGGATACGCCGCGATCGTTGAAGGCGAGATCGTAAACGTTGTCGACGCCTTGGATATACATCGCCAGGCGTTCGAGCCCGTAGGTCAGTTCGCCCGCCACCGGCTTGCAGTCGAACCCGCCCATCTGCTGGAAATAGGTGAACTGGGTGACTTCCATCCCGTCGCACCAGACTTCCCAGCCCAGCCCCCAGGCCCCCAGCGTGGGGCTTTCCCAGTCGTCCTCGACGAAGCGGATGTCGTGCTTGAGCGGATCGATGCCGATCACTTCGAGGCTCTTGAGATAGAGGTCCTGGATATCGGGCGGGCTCGGCTTCAGGATCACCTGATACTGGTAATAATGCTGCAGCCGGTTGGGGTTCTCGCCATAGCGCCCGTCGGTCGGGCGGCGGCAGGGCTGGACGAAGGCGGCGTTCCACGGCTCGGGGCCGAGCGCGCGCAGCGTCGTCGCGGTGTGGAAGGTGCCTGCGCCCATGCGCATGTCGTAGGGTTGCAGGATGAGGCAGCCCTGCGCGCTCCAGAAATCGTGCAGCGCGAGGATCATGTCCTGGAAGGAATTTTGCGGATTGCGGTCCATGGCGCGGGGCAATGGCGCAAGGTGTTTCACCGGTCAATGCCGCAGCGCGGCGCGCTTCCCCGGGCAATATGCCAGCGCGGCTTGGCAAGCAGCCCCAAGCGCCGGTATCCCGCAACGCCCAACCGAACGGAATCATCGCGCATGCCCATATCCAAGCTACGTCCGGCGCTGCTGTCGCTCGCTCCGCTGGCCTTCGTCCTGCAGGGCTGCGCCAGCTACCCCGCGGCCGAAAGCCCCACCCCGCCGCCCGCCCCCGTCGCCGAACCGCCGGCGCCCACGGGTCCGGGCCTGTGGAAGGTCGCCGACGAAGACACGACGATCTATCTGTTCGGGACCGTGCACGCGCTGCCCGAAAGCGTCGAATGGTACCGCGGGCCGATCGAGCAGGCGCTCGCGCAGACGCAGGAACTGGTGACCGAGATCCCCAGCGGCGCCGCGCTCGATCCTGCAGCGCAGCAGCAGGTGATGACCAAGGCGCTGCTGGCCGACGGGCGCACGCTGCGCGACCTGCTGGGCGACGATGATCGCGCGAAGTTCGAAGCCGCGCTGGCCGGGATGAACATGCCGCCCGCCGCCTTCGACCAGTTCGAACCGTGGTTCGCGGCCATGACGCTGTCGATCGTCCCCCTGCTCCAGGCCGGCTACAAGGCAGAGAGCGGGGTCGAGATGAAGCTGGAGGAACTCGCCCCGGCCAGTGCGGCGCGCGGCGCGCTCGAAACGCTCGAATGGCAGATCGAACTGTTCGACACGCTGCCGGTGGAATCGCAGGTCGCCTTCCTGATGGTCTCGGCCGACAATATCGACGACATCGTCCCGATGATGGACCGCATGGTCGAAGAATGGCTCGATGGCGATGCCGACGGGCTGGCCGCGCTGCTCAACGAGGGGCTGACCGATCCGGTGCTCGCCAAGGCGCTGCTCTACGATCGCAACGAGCGCTGGGCCGAATGGATCGATACGCGGCTGGACGAGCCCGGCACGGTGTTCGTTGCCGTGGGCGCGGGGCATCTGGCGGGCGCGATGAGCGTGCAGGACTATCTCACCGGCCGCGGGCTGGCGGTGACCCGCGTGCAATAGCTGTCCCATCGTCGGACCGCGGGCTTTTCTCGGCTTGCGCGGCCGCGCGTTCCATGCAGACAGGCGGTGTGACGTTTCGCTTATCCTCCCGGGCCGGCCGCATGCTCGGCCTTGCGCTGGCGCTGCTGCTCGCCGCTTGCGACAGCACGCCCGATGCCGCCAAGCCCGATGGGCCGCACCCCGCATTGTGGGAAATCACCGATAGCGCAGGTGCGGTCGAGGGATGGCTGTTCGGCACGATCCACGCGCTGCCCGACGGGGCCAAGTGGCAATCGCCGCGGCTGACCGAAACGCTTGGCGATGCCGACATGCTGGTGGTCGAAGTGGCCGATCTCGGCTATGGCGAGGACCTGTCGAATCTGTTCCAGCAGATGGCCTTCGACCGGCGCGAGGGGCCGGTGATCGAGCGGATCGATCCCGCGCTGCGCGGCGAATTCGAGGAACTGCTGGTCAAGGCCAAGGTCCGCCGGAGCTATTTCGACCCGATGGAAAGCTGGGCTGCGGCGCTGGCGCTGGCGCAGGTCGCGCAGACAAACAAGGCGGAAAACGGCGCCGACCGCGTGCTGCTGGCCGCCTTCGACCAGCGCGAGGTCGTCGAACTCGAGGGCGCGCGCAACTGGCCATCTTCGATACGTTGCCCCAGACCGAACAGCGCGACCTCCTCAATGCCGTGATCGAGGAAGCGCGCGAATATGGCGACAAGGGCGATACGCTGGCCAACGCCTGGTTGGGCGGCGACACCGACCGGCTGATCGAGCTGACGCGGCGCGGGATCCTCGCCGACCCCGAACTTGCGCAGGTCCTGCTGTATGACCGCAACCGGTCCTGGGCGGCGCAGATCGAGAACCTGCTTTCCGCCAGCGAACGCCCACTGATCGCGGTGGGCGCGGGCCACCTGCTCGGCGAACGCGGTCTGCCCGCCCTGCTCGAAAGCCGCGGCTACACCGTCAGCCGCCTCGAATAGCGCAGCCCGGCAGGCGATGCCGCTTGCTTTTCACGCCCGCCCTGCGTATGCGCGCGCCCTTCGGCACCATGGTCATCCCTGGAGGCGTGGTGGACCGAGCAACCAAATAGCATTCGAAAGGTAAGTGCCATGAGCGACGCTCTGACCCTGCCGGCCGAGGCGCGTGAACGGGCTGGCAAGGGAGCCTCCCGTCAGCTGCGCCGTGAAGGCCGTGTCCCCGCCGTGATCTACGGCGGCAAGGAAGACCCCATCATGATCCACGTCGAGGAGAAGGAACTGGTCAAACAGCTGATGACCGGTCACTTCATGAACTCGATCGTCGAGGTCGAAATCGGTGGCAAGAAGGTCAAGACGCTTCCCAAGGACGTCGCTCTCAACCCGGTCACCGACCGTCCCGAGCACGCCGACTTCTTCCGCCTCGCCAAGGGCGGCAAGATCGAAGTTTCGGTCCCCGTCGTGTTCCTCAACGAGGAAGCCAGCCCCGGCCTGAAGAAGGGCGGCGTGCTGAACGTAGTCCGTCACGAGCTGGAACTGGTCTGCGACAACGACAAGATCCCCGGCGAGATCGAAGTCGACGTCACCGGCAAGGAAGTCGGCGATTCGATCCACATCAGCGAAGTGCAGCTGCCCGCCGGCAGCGAAAGCGCGATCACCGATCGCGACTTCACCATCGCCACGCTGGTTGCTCCCTCGGCGCTCAAGAAGGCCGAAGGCGATACCACGCAGGACGGCGAAACCGATCCGCAGGATGTCCCCGCCACCGAACAGGGTGTCGACGAGGACGCTGCGCAGGAACAGGCAGACAAGAGCGAGTAATCGCCTCTTGCCTCACCGCAACGAAGCGCCGGTCCCGCGAGGGGCCGGCGTTTTGCGTTTGGCCCCATCCTCGCTAGAGGACCCCGCATGCAGATCTGGACAGGCCTTGGAAATCCCGGACCGAAATATGCGATGAACCGGCACAATGTCGGCTTCATGGCGGTCGACGTCATCGCGGCGATGTACGATTTCGGCCCGGTCCAGAAGAAGTTTTCCGGCTGGGCGCAGGAAGGCCGGATCGGCACCCACAAGGTCTTGCTGCTCAAGCCCGCGACCTTCATGAACGAAAGCGGCCGCGCGGTGGGCGAAGCGCTGCGGTTCTACAAGCTCGACCCAGATGCGCTGACGGTGTTCCATGACGAGCTCGACCTTGCCGCCTTCAAGGTCAAGGTCCGCATGGGCGGCGGGCTGGCGGGCCATAACGGGCTGCGGTCGATCAACCAGCACCTTGGCCCCGATTTCCGCCGCGTGCGGATCGGCATCGGCCACCCCGGATCGAAAGAGCGCGTCCACGGCCATGTGCTGGGCAATTATGCCAAGAACGAAATGGACCCGCTGGCCGACATGCTGGCGGCGATGGCGGCCGAAGCCGAATGGCTGGCCAAGGGCGACGACGCCCGCTTCATGAACGATATCGCGCTGCGCCTGCAGGACTGAAGCGGCAACAAGTCGAAATGTCCCGGTCGGAGACAATCGTGCAAAGACGGTTCGAAAAGTTCGAATGTTCCATTATCGCCGCATTCGAATAATTCGGGGATCATTCATGCGCCTGTTGCAGACAGCACTTCTCACCGCCAGCCTGCTGGTCACGGCCACTTCCGCGGCGGCGATGACCCGCCCGCCCAGCGATTCGGGTGGCGGAAACGGCAGCGGCGGAACTGCGGTTCCCGAACCGGGCGCGTTGGCGATGATGGGGACCGGTATCGCGGGCTACGGTGCCGCAGTGGCGCTCTACCGCCGCAAGAAGCGCAAGCGGGGCGGCTAGCTTCGGTCCGGCGCGGCGGCCTTCGAACCGCTGGCCAATCGGGGCATTTGACGGCATGCTTCCGCGGAAGGGAGACTGCCATGCCTGATTTGACCCGCCGCACCCTGCTTGCCGGAGCCGCCGCCACCGGAGCGCTTGCCGCCACTGCCGTCCGGGCGCAGGACGACAAGCTGATCCCCGCGCCCGACCTGACGGGCAAGGCGATCCTCATCACCGGGTGTTCCTCCGGTTTCGGACGCCTCGCCGCCGAACATTTCGCCCGCGCCGGAGCGACCGTCTTCGCCACCATGCGCAACACGCCGCGGCCCGAGGCCGAAGAGCTGATGCAGCTGGCGCGCGACGAATCGCTCGATATCCGCGTACTGCGGCTCGACGTGCTGCTCGATCACGAGGTCAGCGAAGCCGTCGCCAGCGCCGAGCGCGAAATCGGCCGCGGGCTCGATGTGCTGGTCAACAATGCCGGGATCGGCATCACCGGCCCGGTCGAAGTCCAGGACATGGAAGCGACCAAGCTCGCCTTCGATACCAACGTGCTTGGCTACCACCGGCTGGCCCGCGCGGTGCTGCCCGGCATGCGCGCGCGCAAGCAGGGCCATATCTTCGCCGTGTCGAGCCAGCTCGGCCGGGTCATGGTACCCTATACCGGACATTATTCGGCGACCAAGTTCGCCGTCGAGGCGATGTTCGAACAGCTCGCCTACGAACTGGTCCCGCACAATATCGGCGTGACCGTGATCGAACCGGGTGGCTACCCGACGCAGATCTGGGTCAACCGGAACCGCTATTCGCAACAGCTCAAGGACCGCGCCGACCAGACGCATCTGGAGGGGTACCCGCAGATCGTCGCGGGCATGGGAACGGCGGACGGTTCGGGCCGCAGCGCCGATCCGATGGATATCCCGCGCGCGATGATGCGGGTGCTGGGCATGGTCCCGGGGAGCCGGCCGGTACGCCTGCCGGTGAGCGGCGGAGCGATCCCGCAGACCGCGATCAACGAGGTCAGCGCCAAGACGCAGGTCGGCTGGCTGGGCGAAAGCGGCTACGGCCCGCTGATCAAGGCGGTGCACAACGTCTGACGCTCTGGCTATTCGCGTGCGGCGCGGCTAAGGCGCGCGCCACACACATATACCGGAGTTTCTGATGGGTTTCCGCTGCGGGATCGTCGGCCTGCCGAATGTCGGCAAGTCCACCCTGTTCAACGCACTGACCGAGACGCAGGCCGCGCAGGCCGCGAACTATCCGTTCTGCACGATCGAGCCGAATGTCGGCCAGGTCGCGGTGCCGGACGAGCGGCTCGACAAGATTGCCGCGATCGCCAAGTCGGCCAAGATCCTGCCGACGCAGCTGGCCTTCGTCGACATCGCCGGACTGGTCAAAGGCGCGAGCCAGGGCGAAGGGCTGGGCAACCAGTTCCTCGGCAATATCCGCGAAGTCGATGCGATCGTGCATGTGTTGCGCTGCTTCGAGGATGACGACATCCAGCACGTCGCCAACAAGGTCGACCCGCTGGCCGATGCCGAAGTGGTCGAGACCGAATTGCTGCTGGCCGATCTCGAAAGCCTCGAGAAGCGCGTTCCCGCTGCCGCCAAGCGTGCCACCAGCGGCGACAAGGAAGCCAAGCTGATGGCCAGCGTGCTCGGCCAGGCGCTCGAGCTGCTCAAGGACGGCAAGCCTGCGCGGCTGACCGAGCCCAAGGACGAGGAAGAGGCCCGCGTCTTCCGCCAGGCGCAGCTGCTGACCGCCAAGCCCGTGCTCTATGTCTGCAACGTAGCCGAGGAAGACGCTGCCAGCGGGAATGCGCTGTCCGAACTGGTTTTCGCCAAGGCCAAGACGGAAGGCGCCGAAGCTGTGGTGGTCTCGGCAGCGATCGAAGCCGAACTGGTCGCGATGCCGGTCGAAGATCGCGGCGAATTCCTCGCCGAACTGGGGCTGGAGGAATCGGGGCTAAGCCGGGTGATCCGCGCCGGCTACAAGCTGCTCGGCCTGCAGACCTTCTTCACCGCCGGTCCGAAGGAAACGCGCGCCTGGACTTTCCCCACCGGGGCCAAGGCACCGCAGGCCGCGGGCGAAATCCACACCGATTTCGAGCGCGGGTTTATTCGCGCTGAAACAATTGCCTACGATGATTACCTTGCACTGGGCGGAGAAAGCGGTGCGCGCGAAGCGGGCAAGCTGCGCCAGGAGGGCAAGGAATATCTGGTACAGGACGGGGACGTCCTGCTGTTCAAGTTCAACGTCTGAGGTCACTTCCATGAACCGGATTGCCGCCGCCCTCGCCCTCGGTCTTGCCAGCGTGCTGGGCGGCTGCGCCGTCTATGCCGATGCGCCAGCCGCCAGCATGGCGGTGGCCCAGCAGCGCGAACCGGTAACGATCCTGGTATCGATCGACGGCTTCCACCCGGACTATCTCGAACGCGGGCTGACCCCGACGCTCTCGCAGTTGGCCAGCGACGGTACGCGCGCGGCGATGCGGCCGTCCTTCCCGACCAAAACCTTCCCCAATCACTGGACGCTGGTGACCGGCCTGGTGCCCGATCATCACGGCATCACCGCCAACCGCATGGAAGATGCCGCGCGCCCCGACGATCCCTTCACCATGGCCACAGTCGATCCCTATTGGTGGAGCGAAGCCAAGCCGGTCTGGGTCGAGGCCGAGGAAGCGGGCATCCGCAGCGCCGCAATGTTCTGGCCCGGCTCGGCCGTGGCCTGGGGCGGCACGGCAGTGCGCTACGGCCCGGTGACCGATGGGACGATGGCCAGCGACTGGCAGGCCTTCAGCATGCAGGTTTCGAACACCCAGCGCGTCAATTCGGTGCTCGACTGGCTGCGCCGGCCGGCCGAAATCCGCCCCGAATTCGTCACGCTCTATTTCGACACGGTCGACAGCGCGGGCCATGGCGCGGGGCCGGATAGCGAGGAAACCGACGCCGGGCTGCGCGATATCGACGGGCACCTCGCCAGTCTCGTCGCCGGGCTCGAGACGCTGGGCCAGCCCGCCAACCTGGTGATCGTTTCGGATCACGGAATGGCTGCGACAGGCTCGGACCGGGTCATTGCGCTGGCCGATATCGTCGATCCGGCACTCTACCGGCTGGTCGAAGGCGGCGCCTATGCGACCTTCCAGCCCACCGAAGGCAATGCTGCGGCGCTCGAGGCGGCCCTGCTGCGCGATCACGCGCATATGGAATGCTGGCGCAAGGGCGAGATCCCGGCGCGCTTCCAGTACGGCACGCATGATCGCATCCCGCCCTATCTGTGCCTGCCCGATACCGGCTGGACGATTTCGGCCACCGCGCCGGGCGCACAGTGGAGCGGCGGCAGCCACGGATACGATCCCTTCGCGCCGGAAATGGCATCGTTGTTCATTGCCCACGGGCCGGCCTTCCGCAACGGCGTGACGCTGGACGGCTTCCAGAACACCGCGGTCGCGCCGCTGCTGCGCCATCTTGTCGGCTTGCCGCAGGCAGCGCGCTCGGATGGCGACCTGGCCGATGTCAGCGGAGCTCTTGCCCAGCAAAATTAAGCGCCGGGCGGAACGAGACCGCCCCCACCCCGTTGCCAATCAAAGCTCAACGGGGAGACAGATGTGGTCGACAAGTCGGAAAAATTCAGCACTTTGGTGCGCGTCGGATATTTCAGCCGCGCCATCCTCTATTCGGTGCTCGGCCTGATCGCGCTGACCAGCGGAGGCCGGATCAGCGAAGGCACCAACGGTATTTTTCAGGCGATCCGCGATTTCCCGCTGGGCACCGCCATCCTGTGGCTGATGGTGGTGGGATTGCTTGCCTATGCACTTTTCCGCTTCGCCTCGACATTCTTCGATATCGAGAACCACGGGACCGACACCAAGGGTTGGGCGGTAAGGCTTGGCCATGCGGGTAGCGCAATCGGCCACCTCGCCCTTGCCTATTCGGCCTACAAATTCGCCAGTTCCGGCAGCGACAGCAGCGGTGGCGGCGCACAGGACGCGGCTTCGGGTGTCCTGTCGATGGAGTTCGGCGGCGTGGTGCTGGGCCTGCTCGGCATCGCCTTCTTCGCAACTGCGATCTTCCAGGCCAAGAAGGGCGCGACCGGCAGCTTCATGAACCGGATCAGCGGCCGCGCACCCTCGCAGACCCGGATCGTCGGCGGCATCGGCTATATCGCCCGCGCCGTCGTCTTCCTCGTCATCGGCTGGTCGCTGTTCAAGGCCGGTTTCCTGTCGGGCGGCTCGGACCAGGTCAAGACACTGGGCGATGCCGTGGCGAGCCTTGCGGGCGAAGGCATCATCTTCACGCTGGTGGCGATCGGCCTGCTGGCCTTCGGGATCTTCAGCCTCGTGCTGGCCCGCTACCGGATCATTCCCGACATGGGTTCCGACGGCCGGGTCCCGCAGTTCCGGGCGTAGTTCCACCACCCATCCAACGCATCAGGCGCGCGGCTTTAAACCCGCGCGCCTTTTCGCGTTACAGGGCCGCGGCTGCATTTCCATGTTGCGTCGCCCGCGCGATTGATCCATTGCATTTTGCAATGCAGTTCTACGAAGACATCGCCATCGGGCACAAGCAGGCCTTCGGCCGGTATGAAGTGACGCGTGAAGAGGTGATCGACTTCGCCTCGAAATACGATCCGCAACCCTTCCACCTCGACGACGAGGCGGCGGCGCAAACCCATTTCGGCCGCATCTCCGCCAGCGGCTGGCACACCTGTGCGATGACCATGTCGATGCTGGTCGCCAATCTCACCAAGCACAAGCAGGCGGGGCTCGGGTCACCCGGGGTCGACAAGCTGCGCTGGAAGAAGCCGGTCTATCCGGGCGACACGCTGCGCTGCGAAAGCGAAGTGATCGAGAAACGCCGCAGCGCCTCGCGCCCGGAAATGGGCATCTTCAAGAGCCATCTCACCGTCTTCAACCAGAATGACGAGCCGGTCATGGAAATGGTTTCGAACGGGCTGATCCGCACACGCGACCCGGAAGGGACCGACTAGCTCAGACGCCGCATTGCGCGATGCCCGACTTGCGATAGACCACCTGGTCGTTGGCATTCGAGATCGTCAGCGTGGCGGGAAAATCGCTGACTTCCGCAGCCACTTCCTCGCCCGCATCCTCCTCGATCTCCAGCGTCATGGAATAGGCCGTCCCGTCATACTTGCTGCGCGCAAGATAGGGCAGTTCGGCGCTGCCCTTGTCGGCAGCCAGCGTCTGCATTTCGCCATCGCGCAGAAAATGCCCGGTTTCGGCCATGGCCAGCGCCACCGCCGCCACTCCCCCGCCCGCGGGCGCAAAGCTGCAGCCTGCGCCGTAGAGGTCGTATTCCTCGATCTCGCGATAGCGGATCGCGCCGGGTTCGAGCTGTTCGGGCGGCGGCGTCTGGTGCGCCTCCACTTCCGCCACGGCGGCAGCCCGCTCTTCCTCGGTCGGCTCGTCCGCACAGGCCGCCAGTCCCAGCGCCAACAGGAACGGTATGGTAATGCGCATCAATGCCTCCCGAACAGTTTCTCGACGTCTTCCATCGACAGCTTGACCCAGGTCGGCCGGCCGTGATTGCACTGGCCTGAACGCGGGGTGCGTTCCATTTCGCGCAGCAGCGCGTTCATCTCGTCGACCCGCAGCACGCGCCCCGCGCGCACCGAACCGTGGCAGGCCATCGTCGCCAGCACCAGGTCGAGCTTTTCGCCGAGCAGCAGCGCCTCGCCATTGAGCGCGAGGTCGTCATCGATATCGCGCAGCAGCTTTTCCGGATCGGTCCGCGCAATGGCGTGCGGCAGGCTGCGTACGAGCATGGCGGACGGGCCGAACCGTTCGAGCGCGAGGCCATGTTCGGCGAGCTTGGGCGCCGCCTCCTCGAGCCGGTCGCAGCTGGTTTCGTCGAGTTCGACCACTTCGGGGATCAGCAGCGCCTGGCTGCGCGCGACCGCTTCTTCGGCGCCCGCAGCCCGCAGGCGTTCGAGTACGAGCCGTTCATGCGCGGCATGCTGGTCGACCAGCACCAGCCCGTCCTGCGCTTCGGCGACGATATAGGTGTTGGCGACCTGGCCGCGGGCAATGCCCAGGGGATAGTCCGCCGCGGAGGTATCCGCCGGTACCGCTTCCTCGGCCCGGCCACGCGGCTCGGCCATGGTGCCGCCCTCGCCCGCGTGCCAGGCCCGGCCCGGCTCGGCCACGCCGGTGGCAGGCGCGGACCAGTCGCGCCCTTCGAAGATCGAGCGCAGCGCGGGCGACGGCTCCTCGCGCACGGGTTCCTGCTGCCAGCGCGCCATGGCACCCGCGTCGGGGCTTTGCGCGCTGCGCTTGTCGCCCGTCGCCAGCGCGCGGCGCAGGCCCGAGACGATGAAGCCGCGCACGCCCTGTGCATCGCGGAACCGCACCTCGGTCTTGGCGGGGTGGACGTTCACGTCGACTTCTTCTGCCGGCAGGTCGAGGAACAGCGCCAGCACCGCGTGGCGATCCCGCGCGAGCATGTCGGCATAGGCGCCGCGGACTGCACCGGTGAGCAGGCGGTCCTTCACCGGGCGGCCGTTGACGAACAGATACTGGTGGTCGGCCACGCCGCGATTGTAGGTCGGCAACCCCGCGATCCCGGTCAGGCGCATTTCGCCGCGGTCCATGTCGATCGCGACGCCGTTGTCCTTGAGCTCGCGCGCGATCAGCTGCGCGACGCGGTTGGCCAGCCCTTCCCCGCCCTGCAGCGCGAATATCCGCCGCTCGCCGTGATCAAAGCTGATCGCCACGTCGGGCCGCGCCATGGCAAGCCGCACGACCACGTCCTTGCAGGCGGCGTATTCGCTCCGCGCCGTGCGCAGGAACTTGCGCCGCGCGGGGATCTTGCCGAACAGGTTTTCGACTCTCACCCGCGTGCCGGGCGGTAGCGCGGCGGGGCCTTCGGCGGCGATCTCGCCGTGATCGACCACCCGTTTCCAGCCCTGCTCGGCACCGGTCGGACGGCTCTCGACCGTGAACCGGGCCACGCTGGCGATGCTCGGCAGCGCCTCGCCGCGAAACCCCAGTGTCGCGACCTGTTCGATCGCCTCGTCCGGCAGCTTCGATG
>PVBE010619158.1_pt1 | contig 15273 bp, 13 predicted proteins | sample 1631181 | NCBI WGS metagenome assembly PVBE01 (sample SAMN08397723, study PRJNA350692) | Marine metagenome, whole genome shotgun sequencing project. | isolation source: water | place: Pacific Ocean | collected 2012-04 | reverse complement strand
CTTGGTCGTGTACGGCGGCCGCGGCAAGGCCGCCCGGGACTGGCCGAGCTTCCACCGCATCCTGGCGACGCTGAAGCGCCTCGAGGACGACGAGACGCTGCTCGTGCAGTCGGGCAAGCCCGTGGCGGTCTTCCGCACCCACGAGGACGCGCCACGGGTGCTCATCGCCAACTCCCTGCTGGTGCCCAAGTGGGCGAACCACGAGGAGTTCCTGCGGCTGGAGGCGCTCGGGCTGACGATGTACGGCCAGATGACCGCCGGATCGTGGATCTACATCGGCACCCAGGGGATCCTGCAAGGCACCTACGAGACCTTCGTCGCGGCCGGCCGCAAGCACTTCGACGCCGACACGCTCGCGGGCCGCACGATCCTGACCGCCGGGCTCGGCGGCATGGGCGGCGCGCAGCCCCTGGCCGCCACGATGGCGGGCGCCGCGCTCCTCGGCGTCGACGTCGATCCCGAGCGCATCCGGCGACGGATCGAGACCCGCTACCTGGACCAGGTCGCCGGCGATCTGGACGAGGCCCTCGAGCTCGTAATGGGGGCCAAGGAGCGAGGCGAGGCCTTGTCCGTGGGCCTTCAGGGCAACGCCGCCGATGTGTTCGAGGAGGTGGCCCGCCGAGGGGTGCGGTTCGATCTGGTGACCGACCAGACCAGCACCCACGACATGCTCCACGGCTACGTCCCCGCCGGGATGGATCTTCAGGCCGCGCAGCGCCTGCGGACCGACGATCCCGACGCCTACCTTGCGGCGTCCGGTGACACCGTGGTGCGCCACGTGAGGGCGATGCTCGACCTGGCCGAGGCCGGCGCGCACGTCTTCGACTACGGCAACAACATCCGGCAGCAGGCCAAGGACCGGGGCGTGGCCGAGGCGTTCGATTTCCCCGGCTTCGTACCGGCCTACATCCGGCCCTTGTTCTGCGACGGGAAGGGGCCCTTTCGCTGGGTCGCGCTGTCCGGAGATCCCGCGGACATCGCGGTCACCGATGCCGCGCTCAAGGAGGCCTTCCCCGCCGACGGGCCCCTCGCCCGTTGGCTGGACCTCGCCGCAGAGCGCGTCGCGTGGCAGGGGCTGCCCAGCCGCATCTGCTGGCTCGGGCAGGGGGATCGCGCCAAGGCGGGCCTGCTCTTCAACGACCTGGTCCGCACCGGGAAGGTCGCCGCGCCCATCGTGATCGGGCGCGACCACCTGGACACCGGCTCGGTCGCCTCGCCCAACCGGGAGACCGAGGGCATGAAGGACGGCTCGGACGCCATCGCCGACTGGCCCATCCTCAACGCCATGCTCAACGCCGTGTCAGGCGCCACCTGGGTGAGCGTGCACCACGGCGGCGGCGTGGGGATCGGCTACTCCCTGCACGCCGGCATGGTCATCGTCGCCGACGGCACGGATGCGGCGGACCGTCGCCTGCAGCGCGTGCTCACCTGCGACCCCGCCATGGGGCTCGTGCGCCACGCGGACGCCGGCTACGAGCGGGCCACGGACAACATCGCCCGCCACGACGTCGACGCGCCGTCGGTCGCCGGCCCCGCCGCAGCGGGCCTGCCCAACGCCCAGCGCCCCGGCCCCGCCGCTGCCGACTGACCCACCGCTCAGACCGTCGGTCATCGTCCGGGGGGCCAGACAGATCCTGACCATGCCCGTCGACGAGGGGCCTGCCCGGTCGACACCCGAGGACGTGGGCTGCATCGACGACGGAGCGCTGGCCATCGACGGCGACCGCATCCTGTGGGTGGGACCCGAAGCCGACCTGTGGAAGGTGTGTGAGCTGCCCAGCCGCGCCCGCGAGGTCGACGCCACTGGCTGCGTGGTCCTGCCCGGCCTGTGTGATCCCCACACCCACGTCGTGTTCGCCGGCGACCGCTCCGGTGAGTTCCACCGCAGAAACTCCGGCGACACCTACCCCGAGATCGCCGCCGCCGGAGGGGGGATCGCCTCGACGGTGCGCGCCACGCGCGCCGCGACGGACGAGGAGCTCATCGCGGCGGCCACGCCCCGGCTGCGGCGCTTCCTCGCCCAGGGGGTGACCACCGTCGAGGCCAAGTCCGGCTACGGGCTGGACCCCGGCACCGAGCGGCGGATCCTCGAGGTCGTGCGTGCCCTGAACGACGCCCAGCCCATCGATCTGATCCCGACCTTCCTGGGCGCCCACGTCATCCCGCCCGAGCTCAAGGCCGCGGGACCGGCGGGCCGCGCGCAGTACCTCGACCAGGTGTGCGACGTGATGATCCCGGACATCGCCCGGGCCCGCCTGGCGGAGTTCTGCGACGTGTTCTGCGAAGAAGGCGCGTTCACCGTCGAGGAGTCCAGACGGGTCCTGGAGACCGGCAAGCGCCACGGGCTCACCCCACGGATCCACGCCGAGCAGTTCACCTCTTGCGGGGGCGCCGCGCTGGCGGCAGAGGTCGGCGCCGCCAGCTGCGACCACCTCGAGGCGGTCGTGGACGCCGACATCGCCCGCCTCGCAGCCGCCGGCCAGGCCGCCGAACGCGCACCCGTCGCGGTCATCCTGCCGGGTGTCTCCCTGTTCCTCGGCCTGCACCTGTTCGCGCCGGCCCGCCGCCTCATCGACGCGGGCGTCCGGGTCGCGGTCGGCACCGACTGCAACCCCGGCACCGCCCATAGCGAGAACATCTGGCTGGCCGTGACCGTGGCCTGCACCTACGGCAAGCTCACCGCGGAGGAGGCCTTGGCCGCCGTCACCGTCGAGGCCGCCCGGTCGCTGCACCGCCACCCGGACCAGCCTCTGGACCGGGGCACGCTCGCCCCCGGCGCCCGGGCCGACCTGGTCCTCGTCGAGGCCCCGAGCTATCGCTGGATCCCGTACCACATGGGCATGAACAACGTGCGGCGGGTCATCAAGGACGGGCTGCCGATCAGGGGCTGAAGGCCGGCCCGATCAGCTCAGGTTCCCGCACTCCCGGGAGCGGACAGAGGGTGGACAGAGGTCGAGGGAGGCCGCCCGTCCCCCCTTCACCGCCCACGTGCTCCGCAAGGTCCGACACGATCTCCCACTCGGGCAGGCGGCGCATGCCGCCGACGACGGCGAGGGACAGGCCGGAGGTGCCTTCGACCGCCACGCCGCTCAGCGAGACCCCTTGCTCGGCGCCAGCGGCGCCGAACAGGCCGAGCCCGTAGCGCCCAAGCGCTTCGCCCGGAGGCACGGAGATCTCCACGTCATCGAGGTCGAGCTCGGTGCGATCGAGGGCGATGCTGATCCCCGATCGCGCCTTGCACACGCAGGTGTCGCCGCAGGGGACCATCTGGGGTTGGACCTCGCGCACCCGGACCCGCTCGAGTCGGATCGCGGCCGGCGCGGTGGCCAGCAGGGCGGCGGCGCCGCACCCAGACAGCTCCGCCGAGGACACCGTGAGCTCGGCGCCCGAGTCGACGGAGACGCAGGGCGCCTTGGCGCCCGACACGGTCAGATCCTCGAACTCCGCCACCGCCCCGTCGATCACCCAGAGGCCCGCGCTCGACAGGTCGTCCAGGGTCACGCCTTCCCCCCGGGCGACTCCGCCTCCCATCACGACCAGCGCTGTAGGCGACAGGCTGGTTGCGCAGGCCAGGTAGCGACAGTTGCGCGTTCCGCGGATCCGGACCCCCCGCAGGTCGAGCTGTCCCCCGATCTGCAACACTCCGTAGGGGATGGAGTCCTCGATCTCCACGTCCGACAGGACGACGTCGGCGGACTCCACCCACAGCCCGACAGCCAGCTGGGTCTCCCTCATCTGGCTCAGGTCGTTGTCGTGCGCTATCCGGACCCGCTCCAGCACGAGGTCAGCCCCGGCTGCGGCGAGGAAGGCCGTGCCCTGCACGACGCGCAGCCGCAGGTCGCGCAAGGTCGCCGGGCCACAGCCGCCCGCGGCGCTCTCGAACGCGCGCAGCGGGAGGGTCCGTGGCTGCCCGTTCGGCGCCCCGGCGTCGATGACGACGGCGTCGCCCAGGGCGCCTGGACCTTCGAGCGTGACCCCCGAGGGCACCACGAACGGTCCGAGGTAGCGCCCGGCTGCGACCTGGACCACGTCGCCGCAGCTGGCCTCGAGGAGCTCGTCGGCGAGGCGGCTGGAAGCGCCCGGATCCGGCTCGCCCGGGGGCCCGCCCGGCACGGGTCGCCCCTGGGCGTCCCCCGGAACCACCTGGTGGTCGATGCAGCCGGTCAGCGCCGCCGCGAGCGCTACAACCGGCAGGGCACGAGGCACGCGGTCAGGCTACCACCGCCCGCGGCGAGACAACCCACCCGCCCCGCGGGGTCATCCAAGTGATGCGTGTAATCCTCCTCGTTCTCCTCGGATCCGCCTGCCTAAGTGAGCAGCCGCCACGGGACTCCGAGGAGGCCCTGGAGGGCGCGGCGTCCGCTCCCGACGAGCACGTCACGGGCTCGGGCGACGCCCCGGCCCCGCCCCGCGTGGGCAGCGCTGATGGACCGGACGGCGGAGGCGATGCGACGACGCCCGGCGACGAGCCGCCGACGGACTCCGGCGGGCGCCCCTCACCGGACCTGCCGTTTCCGGGCGACGACTTCTCCGACGACGGCTTCTCGCCGGACCCGGACGCGGATCCCGAGGGCGGTGTGGATGACGACACGCCGGGCGGATCCGGCGACGAGGAGAGCCCGCCGGCAGCTGAGCCAGAGCCCCGCGAACCGGGGGTGCCCCCTCCCCTACCCGACTACAGCCTCGGCGAGTGTCCCCAGCTCATCGGCGGCCCCACCGACGGGGCCTCGCACATCGACGGGTTCCCCACCGGTGAGGACAGCCGGTCCTTCCGGCTGCTCGTGCCAGACGCATACCACCGCGATGAGTCTGGGCAGCCGTGGCCGGTCGTGTTCGGCTGGCACTGGCTCAACGCGTCGGCTGGCTCCTTCATCGGCGAGGGACAGCTGGAGAGCGCCGTCGCCGAGATGGGGTTCATCGCGGTGCTCCCTGAGATGGCCCGCAGGGACGGGGGCGCGAAGAGGTTCCTGTTCGACTGGCCGTTCGCCGAGGAGTGGGGCGCGGACGCTGAGCTGTTGTTCATCGAGGACATGCTGGCGTGCCTGGGCGCCAACTTCCGCATCGACCTCAAGCGGCTGTACGCCATCGGCGTGAGCGCAGGCGGCCTGTGGGTGAGCTACCTGTCGAGCACCGATCTCGGCAACCGGTTCGCCGCCATCGAGTCGCTGTCCGGCGGCCTGGGCCAGGTGCCGTTCGCCTGGCGAATGGACTACACCCCGCAGCCCCACAAGTTCCCCGCCGTCGTGCTCTGGGGCGGCGAGGGCGACTGGCTCGGCCTGTCTTTCCACGAGGCCAGCCAGCGCTACCGCGACGAGCTGCTTGCGGACGGCCACTTCGTCATCGAGTGCACCCACGACAGCGGCCACGCCGTGCCCCCCATCGAGCCCCCGCCCGGCCAGACCCGCTTCACGAGCCTGTGGCGGTTCATGCTCGACCACCCCTACGACACGCCCCACGGAACGTCGCCCTACCTGCAGACCGGGCTCCCAGACGTGTTCCCGCAGTGGTGCAGGATCCTGCCCGCGCCCTGACCGCGGCGCGTCCAGCTACGCCAGCGTCCCCGTCCCGCTCCCCATCGCCACCTCCTTGTTCAGCTCGTCGAGGCGAGCGAACTCATCGGCGAGGTCGCCGGCAGCCGGACGGGCGGAGGCGACCAGCAGGGCCAGGGTGAACATGTTGGCGTCGCGCGTGCGTGCCAGCCGATCGATGCGAGAGCGGAGCATGTCGGCCCGGAGCGCGGTGTCGTACAGCGCCGGGTCGTCCTCGGTCACGCCGGTCTTCCGTCGCATGCGGGCGATCTCGTCCTCCACCCACGCGAGGTCGGTCTGGACCGAAAGCAGCTTCTCCTCCGCGACCTCGAACGACTCGAACGCCTGGGCGACCTCTTCGGGCCGGTTGGAGTCCGGGGGCCAGAGGGCCACTGCGAGATAGCGCAGCAGGGCTTCGCGCGCCGACCGGGCGTTGCGGCGCTTCTTCTTGCCGAAGAAGGCCTTCACCTTGTCGGCGAGGTTTTCGTCCATGACCGTCACGGAGCCCGTGCGCCGCCGCTTGCCGGCGCCCGCCGGGGCCGCGGGTGCGCCTCCGGCCCCGGGTCCGGTCTTGGAGACCTCCAAGACGGCCACGTCGTCGGCGGTGACCTCGGCCCCCGTCGTGGCCGCGGTGCCCCCCGCCGAAGCCTCGGCCTGCGGCACCGCAATTCCCGCCAGCACCGCCTCGAGCGCAGACACCACCTCGGCGCTCTCTTGGAAGCGGTCGTCGGGCAGCTTGGCGATGAGCCGCCCGACGATGGCGTCGAGGGCCTCGGGCACGTCGTCGCCAGGCGCGTGCTGGGACGGCGGCCCGGGGTTGTGGTTGAGCTGCATCGCCATGGTCATCGGCGCGGAGCGGCCCTGGACCGCACGCCGCCCGACCAGGCACTCCCAGAGGATGAGGCCCAGGGCGTACAGATCCGTCCGGCCGTCGAGCGGCAGCCCCTGGGCGTGCTCGGGGCTCATGTACTCAGGCGTGCCAAACACCATGCCCGCCCGGGTCAGCTGCTTGTGCGTCGCTTCGGGCTCGATGAGCTTGGCGATGCCGAAGTCGAGGACCTTGACGTGATCGCGCCCGCCAGGGTCCACGATGATCAGGTTTTCGGGCTTCAGATCCCGGTGCACGATGCCCACGTCGTGGGCCGCGTGGAGCGCGCGGGTGACCTGCAGGCCGATCTTGGCCGCCCGCTGCCACGGCATGCCCTGCTCCTGCTTGACCAGGTCGTGCAGGCCGATGCCCTGAACGTACTCCATGACCATGAACATCAGGCCGTCCTCGCTGACCCCGAAGTCGGTCAGGAAGACGACGTTCTCCTGCTCGATGCGGCTGGCGACCTTCGCCTCGCGCCGGAACCGATCGGCGGCCCGGGATGTCGGCGGCAGGTCGCGCTTGAGGATCTTGATCGCCAGCTCGCGGTCGAGCATGCGGTGGCGGGCCCGGTACACGTTGGACATGCCCCCGCTGCCCAAGGCGTCGATGATCTCGTACCGGCCGGCGAGGGTCCGCCCCACCAGGGGGTCCCCGGTCCCGCTCGCCGACCTCTCTTCGGCGGCAGGGGGCACCGAAGGCGGCGCCAGGGGGCTGCCGTCGTACGGGCAGAACTTCTCGTCCGAGCCGAACTGGCGCTTGCACTTCTGGCAGAGGACGCCTGTATCCACTGCGCTCAACCCGGGCCTCCCACGGGGGTCAGAGCCCGGCGTCCTCGAGGCGCTCGGCCTCGGCCTGCCAGAACTGCAGGTGATCGAAGTCGTCGGTCAGCCCGAGCAGGTGACCGACCTGGTCCAGATGGTCCGCCGCCAGCGTGCCCAGGTGGGTCCCCCACTGGGCCGACGACACCGGGACCAGCCCGTCGTTGTCCCCGGCCTCGCGCTTGACGATGGGGTACGGGATGGCGAACAGGGGCTCAGCGGCGCCCCGGTCTGCAGGCCGAAGGGGTCGCTCACGGACGACCAGGAGAAGTACTGCACCCCCGGCACGTCAAGCACCCGCTTGTTGAAGTCGTTGACCGTCCGCTCCACGGACAGATCCGCCAGCCCGCCCGCCGGGATCCCCAGGCGCTCGAGGAGCCACTCCGCGGCCAGCTGGTCGCGTCCGCCCAGCACCGCGTCGGCCACGGGGCTGCCCCGGTGGGGCGTGCCGACCGTCGTGAGCGTTGCGACCTGGTCCTGCAGACCGCCGAGCGACACGGCGTAGCGGGAGTCCAGGCCGCCCATGGAGTGGCCGAACAGGTTGACCCGTCCGCTGGTGATCCGGCGGACCTGCGCGACCAGCTGCGACGAACGCTCCTCCACCGTCGCCAGGGGTGCCACGGCGGTGGTGCGCACGTCGAACCCCTGCTCTTCGAGGTGCTCGACGATGCCCCACCAGTAGGACACCCCGACCAGCTCACGGAAGCCCATGTAGCCGTGGTGCAGCACGATGGGCAGCTGGGTGCGGACCGGATCGGCGTCCTGCCGGACGACGGCCTCGGCTGGATGGGAGTGCACGCCGTACGGATCGATCGCCGTGATACGCAAGGAGCTCGTCGCCCCCGTCTGCAGCTCAACGCCGACCGCGAAGCGCCCCTCGTCGTCGGCCCGACCCACCCCCGCGGTCCGCGGACCAGCCACCTGGACCTCCCGCAGCGGCTGGGTGACGCCGGTGACGGTGACGGCGAGTCGCCAGGTGGCAGCAGGCAGTTCGTCGATCTGTGGCGCGGGCAGCCGCACCAGCCGGACGCCCTGCGCGCCTGCCGGTGCGACGTCCGGGAGGCCGGGTCCTGCGGGGGTTGCGATGTCGGATTCGGCGGCGTGGGGGCCGCCTAAGGGGCTCACGAGATCGCTCCCGCCGCAGGCGGCGAGCGCGACAAGGATCGCAAGGAGAGGGGAACCGTTGACGTAGCCCACTTCGAGGAGGAGGCTACCACGCTTCGCAGCCCCGGAGACCGCCCGATGAGACGCCTTTTCGGCACAGATGGAATTCGTGGTCTGGCCAATCGCCACCCGATGACGGTGCAGACCGCGACCGACCTCGGACGCGCGCTCGCGTGGAAGCTCCGCGACGAGGGGAAGCGTGGCCGGATCGTGGTCGGCAAGGACACGCGCCAGTCCGGCTACCTGTTCGAGAACGCGCTGTCCGCGGGCATCCTGTCCATGGGCGGCCGCATCCTCGAGTGCGGCCCGCTGCCCACGCCGGCGGTCGCCCACCTCATCATGTCCCTGCGGGCGGACGCCGGCCTCGTGATCAGCGCGTCGCACAACCCGTTCGAGGACAACGGCATCAAGGTCTTCGGCGCCAACGGATTCAAGCTCCCGGACGCCGTCGAGGCCGACCTCGAGGCGCTGATGGGCCGCCTCGACGAGCTCGAGGCCCCCACCGGGGCCGGCGTGGGCACCGCCCGTCATGTGGACGACGCCCGCGGCCGCTACATCGCCAACATCAAGACCTGCTTCCCGTCCGACCTAAGCCTGGACGGGCTGAAGATCGCGGTCGACTGCGCCCACGGCGCGGCCTACCGGGTGGCGCCGGCGATCCTCTGGGAGCTGGGGGCGGAGACGGTCCCGCTTGGCGTCGATCCCGACGGACACGACATCAACGAGGGCTGCGGAGCGCTGCATCCCGAGAACATGGGGGCGGTGGTGCGGGAGTCCGGCGCCCACCTCGGGATCGCCCTGGACGGCGACGCCGATCGGCTCATCCTCGTCGACGAGCAGGGCGACGTGGTCGACGGCGACCAGATCATGGCCATCTGCGCCTCCCGCCTCATGGACGCTGGCCGCCTGAAGGGCGACACGCTGGTGGCCACGGTGATGTCCAACCTCGGCCTCGAAGTGGCCCTGCGCCGCCGCGGCGTGAAGCTGATGCGGACCCAGGTCGGCGACCGATACGTCGTCGAGGCCATGCGGGCCGGCGGATACAACCTGGGCGGAGAGCAGAGCGGCCACCTGGTGTTCCTCGATCACTCCACGACCGGCGACGGCATCCTGGCCGCATTGCAGGTGCTCGCCATCCTCGTGCGCGAGGGTCGAAAGCTGTCCGAGCTCGCCCAGGTGATGCAGCGATACCCGCAGTCGCTGATCAACGTGCGCGTCACCGAAAAGCGCCCCGTCGAGGAGCTCGAAGGCGTAACCCGGTCGGTGACCGCGGCGAAGGACTCCCTGGGCGACGACGGCCGGATCCTCGTGCGTTACTCAGGCACTGAGAACAAGGCCCGCGTCATGGTCGAGGGGCCGGACCAGGACACGGTGGACTACTGGGCGATGGCCGTCGCGGCGGAGTTCCGCGCCGCCATCGGAGCGGAGGAGACGGCATGAGGCGCATTCGACTCGGAGTGAACGTCGACCACGTGGCGACCATCCGCCAGCAGCGCGACACCCTGTATCCAGACCCCGTGACGGCTGCGGCGATGGCCGAGCTGGCCGGCGCAGACCAGATCACCATCCACCTGCGCGAGGACCGCCGCCACATCCAGGATCGCGACGTCGCCATCCTGCGCCAGACGGTCCAGACGGTGCTCAACCTCGAGATGGCCGCCACCACGGAGATGCAGAAGATCGCCCTGCAGACCCGGCCGGACACGGTGACCCTCGTGCCCGAGAAGCGGGAGGAGCGGACCACCGAGGGCGGGCTCGACGTGGCGGGGCTGAAGAAGAGCCTGGGGCCCTATGTGGCCATGCTGCGCGAGGCGGGGATCACGGTCAGCCTGTTCATCGATCCCGAGGACGCGCAGGTCGACGCCAGCGCCGCCATGGGCGCCCACGCCGTCGAGCTGCACACCGGCGACTACTGCGAGGCGGACTCGGACTCCCTGCGCAGCCGGGAGCTCCGGCGGCTGCAGCGGGCCTCCACGCGGGCGGCCGAGGCGGGGCTGATGGTGGTGGCAGGCCACGGGCTCGACTACGTCAACGTCCGGGAGGTGTGCGTCATCCCCGAGATCGAGGAGCTCAACATCGGCCACTCGATGGTCGCCCGAGCCACCCTCGTAGGTTTCACGCAGGCGGTCGAGGAGATGATCGACATCCTGCGAGACAGCGAGGTCTGACCTCGATCCATGGCCATCCTTGGGACCGGGGTGGACGCCGTGCAGACGCCGCGCATCGCCGAGCTGCTCGAGCGCTGGGGCGACCGCTTTCCGCAGCGGGCGTTCACGGAGCGTGAGCGGGCCTACTGCGACCGGAAGAAGCGCGGCCGCGCCGAGTGCTACGCCGCGCGCTGGGCCGCCAAGGAGGCGGCGTTCAAGGCGCTGGGCGGCGGCCCGGGGACCAAGCGGTGGCGGGACTACGAGGTCACCCGCGACGCCGCGGGCCGCCCCTCGCTGATCCTGTCGGGCGCTGCCCAGCAGGCCGCCGACGACCTGGGCGTGCAGCGGATGCACCTGTCGCTCACCCACGACGGCGGCGTGGCGGTGGCCTTCGTCGTCCTCGAAGGCGGGTAGGGTCTGCGCTAACCTCAGCGGGTTCCCACTGAGGTGACGCCGCCTTGCTCCTCGTGACCGCCGCCCAGATGCGCGAGATGGACCGCGCCACCATCGAGGACGTCGGTGTGCCCGGCGTCGCCCTCATGGAGAACGCCGGCAAGGCGACCGCGGACCTGGCCTGGAGCGAGGGCGGGCTGCGGCCCGGCGACCCCGTGGCGATCCTGTGCGGGCCCGGAAACAACGGCGGCGACGGCTTCGTGGTGGCGCGGCACCTGGCCAACCGCGGCTGTGACGTGCGCACCTGCCTGCTGGCGGACGCGGCCAAGGTCGGCGGCGACGCCAAGGTCAACCTGGACGCCTGGAGGAACCAGGGCGGCGAGCTGCACGACCTCGACGCCGCCTGGGTGGAGGCCGCCTCGGTCCGCGTCGATGCGCTGCTGGGCACGGGGCTGACCCGCGACGTGGGCGGACCGCTGGCGCAGGGTGTGGATCTGCTCAACGACGGCGGCGCCGAGGGCTTCACCGTGGCCGTCGACATCCCCAGCGGCCTGCACGCCGACACGGGGCAGGTGCTCGGCCGGGCGGTGCGGGCCGATCTGACGGTCACCTACGGTCACGCCAAGCGGGGGCACCTGCTGTACCCGGGCGCCGAGCTCACCGGTCGGCTGGTCGTGGTCGACATCGGCGTCCCGCCGGCCGTGACCTCCGCGGCCGGCGTGCAATGCGAGGCCGTCGACGACGAGGCCGCAGAGCTCCTGCTCCCCGTCCGCCCCGCCGACGGGCACAAGGGCACCTTCGGCCACGTCCTCGTGCTCGCGGGATCCCCCGGAAAGGCAGGCGCGGCCGTGCTCACAGCCAAGTCGGCGCTGCGCACCGGGGCAGGGCTGGTCACCCTCGCCGCCGACGCCGGCACCCGCCAGGCGGCGGTGGAGGTCACGCCCGAGGTGATGACGACCGACGCGCCCCCGGACGCGGCGGTGGCGGGGAAGTCCTCGGTGGCCTGCGGACCAGGGCTCGGCTTCGATGACGCCGCCGTTCAGCTCGTGCGCTGGGCCGCGGGGCCGTGCCCGGTGCCCGCCGTGCTCGACGCCGACGCCCTGACCATCCTCGCCGATGGCCGCTTGGACGCCCTCGCGCAGGCCGCTGCGCCCCGGATCCTCACGCCCCATCCGGGCGAGATGGCCCGACTGATCGGGGCGACCCCCGCGGAGGTCCAGGCGGACCGCATCGGGGTCGCGCAGCGCTTCGCCCGGGAGCGCGGCGTCGTCCTCGTCCTCAAGGGCGCGCACACCGTGGTCGCCGATCCGACCGGCGCCGTCACGCTGACGCTGACCGGCGGGCCCGCCATGGCGACCGGGGGCAGCGGCGATGTGCTGACGGGCCTCATCTCGGCGCTCCTCGCCCAAGGGCGGCCTGCGGCGGCGGCGGCGATTGGGGGCGCCTGGCTGCACGGCCGGGCGGGCGACCTGGCCGCCGAGGCGCTCGGCGAGGTCGGCGTGCTCGCGAGCGATGTGGCCGACCGAATTGGGCTGGCGTGGCCCGAATAATCGCCGCGACGCCCGAGGCCTACCTGTCCGCCGCCGAGGTCATCTCGGCCGGAGGGGTGGTGGCGCTGCCCACCGACACCTTCTACGGCCTCGCCGCCGACCCAGCGCAGCCGGCGGCCCTGCATCGGCTCGAGCGCATGAAGGACCGGCCGGCGGGCAAGCCGTACCCGCTGCTCATCGCCAAGCTCGCCCGGGTCGAGGCGCTGACGACGGAGTTCCCCGAGCAGGCGCGCAGGCTGGCACGCCAGTGGTGGCCCGGCGCGCTCACGCTCCTGCTCAACGCCGCCGCCGATCTGCCGGCGGGCATGACGGGCGGCACCGCCGTGGTGGGCCTGCGCCTCGCCAAGCACCCTGCCATCGCCCTGACCCTGGCGGCGTTCGGAGGCCCGATCACCGGCACCAGCGCCAATCGCGCCGGCGACCCGCCGCCACGAACGGTCACCGCCGTGCAGGCCGCCTTTTCGTCGGCGCCGGACGCCCCGGACCTCATCGTCGACGGCGGGATCACCCAGGCGCTGGCTGCGTCCACCGTCGTCGACTGCACCGACCCGCCCAACGTCACCACCGTCCGCGAGGGCGCCATCGCCGACACCTTCATCCAGCAGGTCGCCCATGCTGCGTAGCCGCCCCGCCCTCTCCCTCTCCCTCTCCCTCTCACCCTCCCTCTCCCTGTCACTGTCGCTCTGCATCTCCGTATTGGGCCCCCTGCGCCCCGCGCCGGCGGCGGCCCAGCAGCAGATCACCGAAGGCGAGGCGTTCGGCCTGGGGATGGGCGCCGCCCTGAGCGAGATCCTGCTCCACGAGACCGGCCACGCGGTGATCGCGGCGAGCCTGGGCTGGGAGATCCACAAGTTCGCCCCCTACCCCCACGTGTGCGGCGGCAAGTTCGTCGGCGGCTGCGTGGTCACCTCCAGCGACGAGGGCGAAGACTCCCCCGACGCCAACAGCGAGCAGGCCTGGGTATCCGCGGCGGGGAGCCTGACCAGCACCATGTCCGCGCTGGCCATCACCCCGTTCATCAAGAAGGTCGACGACCCCCACGCCAGCTTCTACCTGGATCGGCTGGTCTGGTATCAGGGCTTCGACTTCCCGTTCTACGTCCTCGTCGATCTGCTCGGCTTCGACGGCGACTGGCAGTCCGTCGCCGACCACACCGGGTGCAGCCTGTGGTGGTTCGTACCGCTGGCGGCCGGGCAGGTCTATGGGATGTACCGGTACCAGAAGCAGTTCCGGTAACAGCCTGCAGGTCGCCGAGCCCGTGCCGCGGATCTACCAGCAGACGCCGAACGGACGAAGGCACCAGTCCCTCATGCGGTCGATTCGATCGCACCCCATACCCGCCGGGCAGTCCTCGGCGCCGCAGCAGGTCTTGATGCAGGAGACGTAGTCCCCACGGTCGGGCGCATCAATCACCCGACGGTAGTAGCCCGACGGGCACAGGGGGGGGCTCCCCCCAAGACTGCACCAACCCTCATCTGACCCACTGGGCCTGGAGCAACGCTCTTCGCCGCCGCAGTCGGCGGAAACTCGGCAGACGGCGCTGGCGCGCAGATCCAGCGTGTCCATGTCCCAAGCGCACATCCCGTCAGCGCCGCACAATCGGTCCGGGTGCGGGCAGCCCTCCGCTTGTGTGCAGAGGAGCAGGCAGTCCCCCCCTTCGCGCCGCCGGCCGGTCCCCGGCGGGCACACGCAATTCCAGGGCTGGTCGACCCGACACCGTCCGACATCGCAGCGCATCCTGTTCCCGCAGTCGCGCTTGTGGCTGCACTCTTCACCAAGACGGCCGCTCAGACAGTGCCGACCTGCGTCAGATTGAGGATCTGGACCAAGAGACTCCGTGGAGTAGGGGCAGCGGAGCCGGCCATCGGGCGCCTCGGTCTGGGGACCGACCGGACCGTAGTCTTCGCAGATCTGGTCGCCGACGCTCACGTGTTGGTCGGCGGTCGCCGACTCCCCGTCTTCGCAGGCGCAGACGAGCGCGGCGCACAGGGTCCAAAGCACGCCGCACCACCGCACGGCGGCGGACAACGGCTCGCGACCTCCGTTAGACGTACGCAGGCTGGTTGGGTCTCCTTCCCCCCGCCCTGCTGGCCAACGCGATCACCGCCCCGGCGGCGAACCCGCCGATGTGCGCCCACCAGGCCACGCCGCCCTGCCCGAGGCTGAAGAACTGCATCCCGATCCAAAGGCCCAGGAAGATCCAGGCGGGCAGATAGAAGGTGCGGATGATGATGATGATCCAGATGAACGTGTGGACCCGGGCCTTGGGATACAGCACCACGTAGGCCCCGAGGACCCCCGACACCGCGCCCGAGGCGCCGACCACCGGGACGATGGAGGCGCCCTCGAACAGGATGTGGGTGGCCGTCGTCGCCAGCCCGGTCAGGACGTAGAAGGCGACGTACAGCATGGGCCCGAAGAAGTCCTCGACGTTGTCGCCGAACACCCACAGGAACCACATGTTCGACACGATGTGCATCCACCCACCGTGCATGAACATCGACGACACCAGCGTCGCCATCGCCGGGTAGGCGTCCGGGACGGCGACCGGCGCCGCGCCGGTGAAGCGCGCCGGGATGGCGCCTGCCTGAAAGAAGAACTGCTCCAGGAACTGGTCGCCTAGCGACAGCTCGTACAGCCAGACCGCCGCGTTGGCCACGATGATGGCCACGGTCAGCGCGGGGAACCGGCTGCGGGGGTTGTCGTCTCTGAGCGGGAAGAACACGGCGGGGCCTAGCTCCTAGAACTTCGCGTCGAACACGATCTTGCAAGATACATTTATTTTCTTTGCTGTGTTTTTCT
>PVBE011016458.1_pt1 | contig 15274 bp, 13 predicted proteins | sample 1631181 | NCBI WGS metagenome assembly PVBE01 (sample SAMN08397723, study PRJNA350692) | Marine metagenome, whole genome shotgun sequencing project. | isolation source: water | place: Pacific Ocean | collected 2012-04 | reverse complement strand
TGAAATTTCTTGGTCCGACAATGGTCTGACAGGGGGGTCCCACAAAAAAGCCCCCTGCAAAAGCAGGGGGCTTCGTAATGACCCCACCGGGACTTGAACCCGGGATTTCGGCGTGAGAGGCCGACGTCCTGACCGCTAGACTATGGGGCCACAAATTCCCGGACTAGGATTTGAACCTAGATAACAGGAACCAGAATCCTGTGTCCTGCCGTTAGACGATCCGGGAAGAATCGGTCAGTTCGAAACCGTCTACTAGCCCAGGCTGCGGCACATGTCAATAGCCAGAATTGTTGACTTAAGCAGGTTCGGCAGACTAGCTTTGAATATCACACCTCAGGAGGCGCTTTTTCATTGTCGTCGACCGTATTTCTGGTTCGCAGTGGGGAGACCCGGTGGCACGCCGATGGCAAGCTACCCGGACGGCGTAATATTGGCCTCAGCGAAGTGGGGCTGCGCCAGGCGAAGGGGGCCAGCGCCCTCCTCGGCTCTCTCGAGATCAAGGACTTCATGTCCAGCCCCCTGGCCAGGGCCATGGACACCGCGGAGATCATCGCCCGCCATCACCCCCTGACCCCGGGGCGCGACGCGCGCCTGACAGACGTGGACATCGGCAAGGCCTGGGAGGGCAAGACCCTGCGTAGCCTGGAGCAGGACAACGCCTTCCAGGACATGCTCCGCGGCAAGACCACCGCCTACCCCGACGGTGAAGACCTGGAGGTGGCGCGCAGGCGGATGGTGGCGGCGATCCAGCAGGCGGTGGCGGACAATATCAGCGGAGCGAACATCGTCGTCGTCTCTCATGCGGCGACCATCCAGCTCGCCTTGACCCACTACCTGGACATGCCCCTGAGCAGCTACCAGCGCCTGCTGCTCAACCCGGGATCGGTGTCAGCCCTGACCATCGACGCAGATCTCGGGTTGCCGAAGATCATCGGCATCAACTGGACCTCGACGGCCGAGGTGATGGTAAACGTGATTACCCACTAACCCCTGGATACCGGCCGTGACGCCGGACTTTAGTGACGGAGAATAATGTGCAACTAGACTTTTGGGCCTCTACCGACGTGGGCAAGAAACGCTCCCACAACGAGGACAACTTCCTCGTGGACAAGAAGCTCCATATCTTCGTGGTGGCCGACGGCATGGGGGGGCATGCCGCGGGCGAGGTGGCCTCGTCGCTGTGCGTGCGACAGGTGCGCGACGCCATCGCCAAGAACCAGGATCTGATCAAGCAGTGCAAGGAGCACGACACGCCGGCGGTCCGCAGCCAGATCCTACATCTGCTGGAGCACTCGGTGCAGGACGCCTGCTCCACCATCTACAACAAGGCCCAGCGTGAGCAGGAAAAGCGAGGCATGGGCACCACCTGCACGCTGCTGCTGGTGGTGGGCAACCGCGGCTTCATGGCCCACGTCGGCGACAGCCGTATTTACCTCTACCGCCAGGGCAAGATCCACCAGATGTCCGACGACCACTCGCTGATCAACGAGCTGGTCAAGCGCGGCAAGCTGAAGATGGAGGAGATCGACAAGTCCCCCTACCGCGACTACAAGAACGCGGTGACCCGCGCGGTGGGCGTCTACGAGTCGGTGGAGGTGGACACGCTGGACTTCGACATCCTGCCGGGGGACCAGTTCCAGCTCTGCTCCGACGGCATGCACGCCTACCTCAACGACAAGAACATGAAGCAGATCCTGGCCCGCCCCGACACCAAGGAGGCCACGGAGATGTTCATCGACATGGCCAATCGCGGGGGCGGGCACGACAACATCACGGTGGTGGTGGTGCGCGTGGCAGGGGACGAAGAGGAGGACATTCGCTCCAAGGAGCTGAGCCTCAAGATCAACGTGCTCAAGGGCATGCCGATCTTCCGCTACCTCTCATACCGCGAGCTTGTGCGTCTGATGAACATCACCCAGGTGCGGCGCTACGAGGAGGGCGAGCTGATCATCGAGGAGGGGACCGACGGCGAGGAGCTGTTCATCCTGCTCGAGGGCGGCGCCAAGCTGTCCAAGGCGGGCAACTTCATCACCGATCTCTCCCAGGGCGACCACTTCGGCGAGATGGCGCTGGTGGACTCCGCCCCCCGCAGCGCCTCCATCACCGCGGGCCCCGACGCGCGCCTGATGATCATCACGCGCACCGACTTCTACGAGATCATCCGCAATGAGAGCAAGCTGTCGGTGAAGCTGCTGTGGAGCTTTGTGCAGGTGCTCACCGACCGCCTGCGCAAGACCACGGCGCAGCTGTCGGGCGGCGAGTAGCGACCGGGCTCCGGGCTTCAGGCTCCGGGCTACAAGGCAGGCTCCAACTATCTGGTCCTATCAGTTGTATGTGGCAAGGCTGAAACTGCGAGGTGTTTCTTTGGGTTCGGTCTGCCCTGGAAGGATGATCTGGTGCGGAGTGGCCTGGTAGCCTGTAGCCAGCAGCCTGTAGCCACAACAAGCAGGTGGCCCCCGGGACTGATCTGATCTGGTGCAGCTATCCTCGAGAGCGCAGTTGCCTACCGACGCTTCTCCACGACGAGCCGGTCCAGCTCTTCGCGGATGATCCTCTCGGCCATGTCCGGGACCACCTCCCAGACTACCTTCTCGATGATCTCCTTGCTCAGCTTGGCGATGGCTTCGTAGGCGGCGGGGTCCACCGCGGGCGCGGCCTCGGCGGCCTGGGGCGGCTCTGCAGGGACGCCCAGCCCGGGCGGCGGCTCCGGCAGGTCGTCGGGCGCCTCGAAGCCCCTGAGCGTGACCGTGTCGGCCGGTGCATCCTTGGGGGAGGAGACCTCGACGGGCCGCGCGAGGCGATCCTGGGTCTGGCTCTCGAAGGAGGGCAGCGGCTCGGCCGAGGTCTGGGGCGGCAGCTCGGCCTCGATGACGATCTCTTCGGGCTCCGGCTCCATGACGGGCGGCGCCTTCACCGCGACGGTGGGGGCCTCCATGATGGGCGGCGGCGCCGCAGGTTGCGCCTCGGGCTCGGGCCTGGCGGGCCTGGGCGGCGGCGGTGGCGTGGTGCGTGGCCTCGTGGGCGGCGGCGGCGGGGGCGGCCCCTTGGTGACGCGCTTGGGCCGCGTGGGCAGCGGCGGCGGCACGGTGCGCCGCTTGGGACGCTGGGCCGGCGCGGCGGGTTCGGCGGCTGCCGCCTCCTGATCGATCTCGGCGGGCTTGACGCCGGCCGCGGTGAGGGCCTTAACCTTGTCGATGAGCGCCTGGGTCTCGAACGGCTTTGCGATCTCGCCGTCTGCGCCCGCGGCGCGCGCCTTGGTCTCGTTGTACGACGCAGCGCTGCCATGCAGCAGCAGCACGGGCAGGCCATTCTTCTGCTTGATCGTCTTGCAGACGTCGTACCCTGTCGGCCCATCGAGGGACAGATCTGTGATCACGATGTCGGGCTGAATGGACTCGACAGACTCCATCGCCTCCGCTCCGCTGGCGACGGTGGTGAGGTCGAATTCCTCAGCCGAGAAGGTCATCTCCACGACCTTCTGCATGGTGATGCTATCCTCAACGAGCAGGATGTTTTTGGCCATCCAGACCCTCCTGTGAAGATCAAGAAATCAAATACTTTTGGTATCATGCGCCATTGTTGTGGTCAACAGCGTTTATCGTCAGCGGTGGATCCATTGGGCCAGTTGTGCGATGAATGAGGCCCACATGGAAAACCGCCACGATCCAAAGCTCGCTCCAGAGGTCCTGATGGTCTCCAAGCCGGTGGCGCCGCCCTGGAACGACAGCAGCAAGAACCTGGTCAAGGACCTGGCCTGCGCGGGCCAACGCTACGCCTATCGGGTGTTCACGCCGGCCGGCTATGGCCTGGACGCCCCCGGCGTGAGCAGCGACGCCATCTACCGCGACACCGGCGGCTACAGCCCCGCGGTGCTGCAGAACGTGCGGGTGCTGGCGCGCCTGTTGCGACGCGATGGCGCGGCGCTGACCCACTTTTTCTTCGCGCCCAACCCGCGGACCTCGACGGCGGCCCGCCTGGCCCTGCGGGCCCGGCCGCGGATCACGGTGCAGACCGTCTGCTCGGCGCCGGCCAGCTTCATGGAGGCCGAGCGCCTGCTCTTCGCGGACCGCGTGGTGGTGCTCTCCAGAGACACCCGGGACTGCTTCATCCACGCCGGGATCTCGCCCCAGCGCCTGGTGCGGATCCCGCCCGGGATTCACCTCCCGCGCCGGCCCGACGCCAACGCGCGCGCGACCGCACGGCGCAGCCTGGGGCTGCCCGAGGACCGACCGGTGGTGATCTTCCCCGGCGACCTGCAGTTCTCGCGGGCGGCCGAGACCTTCGCCCTGGCGGCGGCTCGCCTGCGGGGCGTGGATCCCGCGCCGTTCTTCGTCCTGGCCTGTCGGCCCAAGCAGCAACAGTCCCTGGACGAGGCCGAGCGCATCGACTGCATCGTCGGCGAGGCCGGCATACAGGACCGCGTGCGCTTCCTCGGCGAGGTGGACGACATGCTGGCGCTGCTGGGCGCCTGCGACCTCTGCGTGCTGGTGGCCGAGTCGCTGTACGCCAAGATGGACCTGCCCCTGGTGCTCATCGAGGCCATGGCCCTGGGCGTGCCGCTGGTGGTCGCCAACCGGCCGCCGCTGTGCGAGCTGATGGACGACGACGTTGGCCTGGCCGTGCCGCCTCTGGACCCGGAAGCCCTGGCTGGCGCCATGGAGCGGCTGCTGCGTGACGCGAACCGCCGGGCGGCTCTGGGCGACGCCGCGGTGGAGGCCGCCGAGCGGCGTTACGGCATCAAGCGAGTGGCCGCCGCCTACGAGGAACTTTACGACAGCCTGCTTTCGCGATAGAGACCACATCCATGAGCGACACCAGCCGGTCAGAGAGCTATTACGACGAGTTCAGCGCGACCTACGAGCGCCACCGTCACCACGGCTACCACGTGCTCGTCGACGAGCTGGAGGTGGGCATCGCCAGGCGGTACTGCGGCCAGCGTGTGCTGGAGGCGGGCTGCGGCACCGGGCTGATCCTGGAGCGCCTGGCGCGCTACTCCGACGAGGTGGTGGGCCTGGACCTCTCCCAGGGCATGCTGTCGCGGGCCCGGGACCGCGGGCTCACCGTGATGCAGGGCTCCGTGGACGCGCTGCCCTTCGCCGACGACTCCTTCGACACGGTGGTCAGCTTCAAGGTGCTGGCCCACGTGCCGCCCATCCGCGAGACCCTGGCCGAGCTGACCCGGGTCACGCGCCCCGGCGGCCACCTGGTGCTCGAGCTCTACAATCGGCGCAGCCTGCGCGGGCTGATCAAGCAGCTCAAGCGCCCCACCAACATCGGCGCCAATTTCAATGACGAGGACGTGTTCACCCGACTGGACACCCCCGACGAGATGCGCTCCTACCTGCCGCCCAACGTGGAGCTGCTCGACGTCCGCGGCGTGCGCGTGCTCACGCCGCTGGCCCTGGTGCACCGCGTCCCCGTGGTGCGCACGCTCCTGGCCCACGGCGAGCGCTGGGCCGCCGACGCCCCGGGGCTCAAGTGGCTGGGCGGTTTCCTCGTGCTGATCCTGCGCAAGACGGGTCCCTGAGAGCTTTCAGCTATCGGCTTTCAGCTATCGGCTTTCAGCTATCGGCTTTCAGTTATCGGCGCTCGGCGCTGGCGTGGGCTCGGCGTCGGTGACCGCTGTTCGCCGACCGCTGACCGCTTTATTTTTTGCTCCAGGCGCAGCAGGCCCGGCACCGCGCCGAAGCGCTTCTTGGCCTGAATCAGCACACGCAGCGCGCCGGGGGCGTCGCCGCCGGCGGCCAGCTCGTTGATCAGCAGGGCCCAGGCCCGGGCCTGGCCCGGGGTCAGCTTGATGATCCGGCGCAGGTGCTGGCAGGCCCGCTGCCGCGCGCCGCTGGACTGGTGCAGCTCGGCCAACAGCCAGTGGACCCGGGGGTCGCTCGAGGCCGCACCCGGTCTGTAACCCAGGGCGCGGAGCTGCTTGATCTTGACCTCCGAGGCCTGGATCAGCCGCGCGAGGGAGGCGACCCTGGCCTGGCCTGGCCGGGCCTTCTGTACGTGGGCCAGCGCGGCGCGAGCGCCGGCCGGATCCAGGGCCCGCAGCCGCATCAGGGCCAGGTTCATGCGGAAGGCCAGCGACCGGGGCCGTCCGGTCACCGCCCTGGTCATGATCGCCAGCGCCCTGTCGTCATGACCAAGGCGGCTGAGGATGTTGCCCTGCATCGACTGCAGCACGGGCAGCTCCTTTTTCAAAGCGGCGTGCATGTCGGGGGCCGCCAGATCCAGGGCCAGGACCTGGTCGTGCAACGCGAGGCGCAGGCCGCCGTCACGGCCGGGCTGCCGCGCGCCCAGCGCCTCCAGCTTCGCCAGCAGCCGCAGCACGCCGCCGAGGGCCGACGTGTCGTGGTCCGAGGTGTGGAGCGTGTGGCTGTCGAGCACCTTGAGCAGGCGCTCCATCACCCGCGCCGGCGGCTGGCCGCGGCGGATCAGCGATCGCAGCGAGCGGTCGTACCACTTTTCGGCCTCGCGGTAGCGGCGCCGCTCCATCATCGCGCTGCCGAGCTTCTCCTGTACCAGGGGGTTGTCGGGGCTGGCGGCCAGCTCCGCGACCCAGAACCGCACCGGCCCGGCGAAGTCCCGGCTGCGCAGGTTCACCATGGCGGCCCAGGACAGCGACACCAGGCCCACGAGCAACAGCACCAGGCCCCGCACCCTCGACCGCGCCATGATCCGCGTCAGCCCCACGCCGGCCAAAAGTGCCGCGCCGAGCAGCGGCACGTAGAGGAAGCGGTCCGCGGCCATGGCGTGCACCGACAGCGGCACCAGGTTGGCCGCCGGCAAAAAGAACGCGCCGCCGAGGAGCAGGGCGAAGGCCGGCACCCCCGGGCCGCGCTTGAGGGCCCAGGCCAGGGCCGCGGCGTAGGCCAGCAGCGCCACGCCGCCGGTGGCCACCAGGCCCCAGCTTGCGGTCTGGGGGGTCCAGTAGGCGCCGACCTGCATGTTGGGTGAGTAGGGCATCAGGGTGAGGTGGACGTAGTGGCCCAGGGTCTCGAAGAGCAGCAGCGCGCGGCCGCCCAGGTCGAGCGCGGCGTGGCTCGGCGTGCCGAGCACCCGCCCCTGGAACCAGAGGCGGAAGGCGACGAAGGCGGCGGTGGAGATCACCAGGGGCAGGTGGGTCCAGCGGGCGTTGGCCCAGAACCGTTTCCGCTCGCCGCGAGAGATGAGCGCCCAGTCCAGGGCCGGCACCGCCACGGCCATGGCCACGGCGGTCTCCTTGCAGAGCAGGGCGCAGACGTAGGCCGCCCACGCCGCGCCGGCCATCAGGCGGCGGCGGTCCTCGCTCACCAGCGCACGCCAGAAGGCCAGCAGCGAGGCCACCACGCAGATGGTCATCATCACGTCGGTGCGACCCGAGACCCAGCTCACCGCCTCCACCCGGGAGGGGTGCACGGCGAAGAGCGCGGCCACGGCCCAGGGAGCCACGTCGGCCTGCCAGGACGCCTCGTCGTCGCCGCCGGGGCGCCGCAGCACTCGCCGCGCCAGCGCAAACACCAACAGGGTGGCAAACAGATGGAGCAGCAAGTTGGTCAGGTGGAAGCCCCAGGGCTCCATGCCGAAGACGGCGTGGTCCACCATGAAGGAGAGGGTCACCAGGGGGCGGTAGTAGAGGTTGGCCACCTCCAGGGTGCCCCGGTCGCTGTCGAGGAAGTGCCGCGTGAAGACCTGCCCGATGTTGCCCAGGCTCGTGATCTGGCTGTTCTGCTCGATCAGGGTGCGGTCGTCCCAGATGAAGGCGCCGGGCAGGGCGGCAGAAAACGCCGCCGCCACAAGCGCCGCGAGGGTCGCCACCAGCACCCACCGCCGCGCTCTGGAGGACAGCCTGACCATGGCCCGTAGGGTAGCAAGCCGGCGATCCTGTGAAACAAAAAACAGGAAACAAGAAGCAAAAAATGTTGGATACTTCATGCGTGAGTACATCGGGAAATATCCTCGTTGTTGAGGACGACTCGTCGGCCAGAGAGGTCCTCGGCGTGCTCCTGCGCCGCAACGACTTCGAGGTGACCCTGGCCGTCGACGGCAGGGAGGGGTGCGACCTGCTCAAGGAGCAGGAGTTCGACATCGTGATCACCGACCTCAAGATGCCGGGCATCAGCGGCCTGCAGGTGCTATCCACCGCCAAGCTGCTGCACCCCGACACCGAGGTGGTGGTGGTCACCGCCTTCGCCACAACCGAGACCGCCATCGCGGCCATGAAGCAGGGGGCCTACGACTACCTGACCAAGCCCTACAAGGTGGACGAGATCGTGGTCACCGTGCAGCGCGCCCTGGAAAAAAGGGCCCTGGTGCGCGAGAACGTCACCCTGCGCGAGGAGCTGCGCGAGCGCTACCGCCTGGACCGCATGGTGGGCCGCTCGGACGTGATGCAGCAGCTCTTCTCCCTCATCCGCCAGGTGGCCACCACCCGCAGCTCGGTGCTGATCACCGGCGAGTCGGGCACCGGCAAGGAGCTGGTGGCGCGGGCGATCCACCACCTCAGCGACCGCTCGGAGAGACCGTTCGTGCCGGTAAACTGCGCGGCCATCCCCGACGCCCTGATGGAGAGCGAGCTCTTCGGCCACATGCGCGGCGCCTTCACCGGCGCGACCCACACCAAGGAGGGGCTCATCTCCGCGGGCAACACCGGCACCGTGTTCCTCGACGAGGTGGCCGAGCTCAACCCCTCGCTGCAGGTCAAGCTGCTGCGTACCCTGCAGGAGCGGAAGATCATGCCCGTGGGCGCCACCGAGGAGCGCGACGTGGACGTGCGCTTCATCGCGGCCACCAACCGCAACCTCAAGGAAGAGGTGGACAGCGGCGCCTTCCGTTCGGACCTCTTCTACCGCCTGCACGTCATCCCGGTGCACCTGCCGCTGCTGCGGGAGCGGGAGGGGGACATCCCGATCCTGGCCGACCACTTTGCCCGCAAGTTCGCCGCCGAGATGGGCCGCAAGATTCGCGGCATCACGCCCAAGGCCATGGCGCGCCTGTGCAAGCACGACTTCCCGGGCAACGTGCGCGAGCTGGAGAACATCATTGAGCGGGCCGTGGCGCTGTGCACCTCCAGCGAGATCGACCTCGAGGCGCTGCCCGACCTCGGGCCGGTGTTCGGGGCAGAGCAGGGCGAGGGGCTCATGGACCTGCCCGACGACGGCATGGACCTCGACGCCTACATGGGCGACATCGAGCAGCGCTACCTCAAGCTGGCCCTGGAGCGCACCACCGGCAACCGCACCGAGGCCGCCACGCTGCTGCAGCTCACCCTGCGCTCCCTGCGGTACCGCCTGGCCAAGTTCGGCATCGACGCCGGCGGGAAGGACTGATGCGGGGGGCGCTGAAGATCCTGGTCGGCGTCGCGGTTATCATCACCGCGGCGCTGCTGCTGCGGCTGCTGGACCTGGACCTGACCCAACGACGGCTGGCGGCCCGGGACAAGGTCGCGCCGGCGACCTACAACCTGCCGCCGTCCAAGTTCTTGCCGATGCTCAGCTTCGGCTACACCGAGCTGGCCGCCGACATGATCTGGATCCAGACCATCTCCTACTTCGCCGAGCAGCTGATCAACAAGCAGGGCCTGCCGCACCTGCAGCGTTACACCGAGTGCGCCCTGGCCCTGGACGACCGCTTCAAGGCGGTCTACCGCTACACGCCGTCGATGTACATGACCGCCGGCGACAAGACCACCAACAGGGAGGTCAACTACGCCATCGCCCTGTCCAGCCGGGGGTACAAGGAGTGGCCCGACGACTGGCGCTTCCCGCTGAACATCGGCACCTATTATATGTTCGAGCTCAAGCCCTCCTGCCCCAAGGGGTTCAAGTACCCCTGCAGCCGCAGCCGCAAGCAGAAGGCGGCCTGGCGGCGCAAGGGCGCCGACTGGATCCGCGAGGCTGCGCTGGTGGGCGCCGAGATCCCCTGGCTGCCGTCGCTGGCGGCCAAGATCTATTCCGAGCAGGGGCAGCGCGACCTGGCCATCCGCCACCTGCAGGAGATATACCTCGCCACCAAGGACGAGCGCATGCGGCGGGACATCCGCTTCAAGCTGCGCCAGCTCAAGGCGGAGCAGATGCTCTCCGAGGTGGACACGGCGGCCAAGAAGTTCCGCGAGGCGTTCAAGTCCAGCCCCGTGAGCTACATCTCCGAGGACCTCTTCATCCTGGTGGGGTTGGAGCCGTACCGGCCGTTCAGCCTGGAGAACCTTTAGGCTTACTGCTCGGGCTGAATCGGGGCCAGCTCCGGCGGGGCGTGCAGCAGCGAGAAGAAGCGCCGCCAGCGGATGCCGTCGGGGTCGCCGCTGGACCACCAGATGATCATCGCCTTGCCCTTGATGTGGCTGTAGGGCACCGTGCCCCAGTAGCGGCTGTCGTGGCTGTTTTCGCGGTTGTCTCCCATGACGAAGACGTGGCCCTTGGGCACCTTCTCCGCGCGGTGAAACATGGGCGGGCTGTTGAGGTTGTGCAGCGCGCGGTACTTGGTGCCGCCGAGCTGCTCCTCATAGGCCACGCAGGGGATCGGCTCGCCCGCCACCATGCCGAACTCGTCACGGGGCAGGTAGGCGCACGGCCCGGGCAGCTTCTTCCGTTTCACCGGTTGGCCGTTGACGATGACCACGCCGTCGCGCATGGCGACGGTGTCGCCTCCCACGGCCACGACCCGCTTGATGAAGTCCTTGCTCTCGTCCTTGGGGTAGACGAAGACCACCACCTCGCCGCGGTCCACCCGGCCCCAGGTGAGGAACTTGGAGCGCTCCATGGGGATGCGGATGTAGTTGGCCAGCGGGACCCGCAGGCCGTAGATGAACTTGTTGACGAAGATGTGGTCGCCCACCTCGAGGGTGGGGAACATGGAGGGGCTCGGGATCTTGAACGCCTCCACCACGAAGGCTCGCAGCAACAGCGCGATGAGCACCGCGATGCCGATGCTCTCGGTGTACTCTCGCAGCGCCGACTTGCGACCGAAGGCCAGGTGTTTGTCGAGGATCCGCTCCAGCTTCTCTCCCCGGTCCTGGATCTGGCCGATGCGTCCGCCGGAGATGGCGTCCTCCAGGGCCTCGATGGCCTTGTCCGTGTCGGCAGTGATCTCCTTTTTGATGGAGCTCTTGTACTTCTTGAGGATGCGCCGGGTCTCCTTGATCAGGTGACGCGATTCCCGCACCAGCGCCCTGCGCCTTCGCCAGCGGGAGAAGGAGAATCCTTGTGAACGGGAGCTAGCCATAAGTCTGCAATCTACTCCAGCTTGAGCACGGCCAGGAAAGCCTCTTGCGGGATCTCAACGCTGCCGAACTGCTTCATGCGTTTCTTACCCTTTTTTTGTTTCTCCAGCAACTTACGCTTACGGGAGATGTCGCCGCCGTAACACTTGGCGGTGACGTTCTTGCGCAGGGCTTTTACCGTGGTGCGCGCCATGACGCGGGTGCCGATGGCGGCCTGGATCGCCACCTCGAACATCTGCCGCGGGATGAGCTCCTTGAGCTTACGGCAGAGGTCCCGGCCGCGGTAGTAGGAGGTGTCGCGGTGGGTGATCACCGCCAGGGCGTCCAGGGGATCGCCGTTGACCAGGATGTCCATGCGGATCAGGTCCTCGCGGCGGAAGTCCCCCAGCTCGTACTCCAGGGAGGCGTAGCCGCGGGTGGCGCTCTTCAGCTTGTCGTAGAAGTCGTAGAGCACCTCGGACAGCGGCAGCTGGTAGTCCACCACGGCCCGGTTGGTGGACGGGTAGCGGATCGCCTTTTGGATGCCGCGCTTCTCCTCGCAGAGCTGGAGGATCGGCCCGATGTACTCCTGGGGCAGGTGGATCGAGGCGTCGATGTACGGCTCCTCCACATAATCCAGCACTCCGGCGTCGGGCATCTTCGACGGGTTGGCGACCTCGGTCATGGTGCCGTCGGTGAGGTAGCAGCGGTAGCGCACCGAGGGGGCCGTGGTCACCAGGTCGAGGTCGTACTCCCGCTCCAGGCGCTCCTGGACGATCTCCATGTGCAGCAGCCCGAGGAAGCCGCAGCGGAAGCCGAAGCCGAGGGCCACCGAGGTCTCCGGATCGTAGGTGAACGAGGCGTCGTTGAGGGCCAGCTTGATCAGGGCGTCTTTCAGATCGCCGTAGCTGCCGGGGTCGGTGGGGAAGAGCCCGGCGAAGACCACCGGCTTGGCCTCCTGAAAGCCGGGCAGGGCCTCGGCGCAGGGGTGCTCGTCCAGGGTGATGGTGTCGCCCACCTGGGCCTCGGAGATGTCCTTGATGCCGGAGACCACCACGCCCACGTCGCCGGCGCGCAGCTGCTTGAGCTTTTTGTAGTGGGGGGCGAAGGCGCCCAGCTCCTGCACCTCGTAGACCTTGCCCGTGGACAACAGGCGGATCTGTTGGCGGGGCTCGAGGGTGCCGGCCCGCAGCCGCACCATCATCATCACGCCGCGGAAGCTGTCGTACCAGCTGTCGAAGATCAGCGCCGCCAGGGGCTCCTCCGGATCGTCCTCGGGTGGCGGCACCAGGTCGATGATCGCCTCGACCACGTCGGCCACGCCGGTGCCATCCTTGGCGCTGACCTGCAGCGCGTCGCTGGCGTCCAGCCCGAGGATCTCCTCGATCTGCTCCGCCGCGTTAGCCGGATCGGCGCTGGCCAGGTCCAGCTTGTTGAGCACCGGGATGATCTCCAGGTCGGCGTCCGCGGCCAGGTAGACATTGGCCACGGTCTGGGCCTGCACCCCCTGGGTGGCGTCCACCACCAGCAGCGCGCCCTCACAGGCCGCCAGGCTGCGGGAGACCTCATAGTGGAAGTCCACGTGCCCCGGGGTGTCGATCAGGTTCAGCTCGTAGGTCTCGCCGTCGGACGCCTTGTAGGACAGGCGCACCGTCTGGGCCTTGATCGTGATGCCGCGCTCACGCTCCAGCTCCATCTTGTCCAAAAACTGGTCCACCCGTTCACGCTCGGTGAGGGCTCCACAGACCTCGAGGATGCGGTCGGCCAGGGTGCTCTTACCGTGGTCAATGTGGGCAATGATCGAGAAGTTACGGACTTTGCTGGGGGAAGTCATGGTACTCGCTGCTGGTTCCTACGTGCGGTGGCGTGAGGCCATCGAGTGGGTCAACATAGAGATGGGCCTGGGGATTGTCAATCATGGCTGCTCCCAAAAAAACCACCGATCACTCTATCTTGCGTTGCTTGAAGGGATGAAGTAGGTTTCAGGTGTTGGAATCCAACGTCCAAGGAGAAGCTTGATGAACAAAGCTGCGTGTGTAGCTGTCGCCCTGTGCGCCATGGCGTGGGTGGGCTGCAGCGGTGATGATAAGGGCAAGGAAGTCAAGACCGCGAACCAGGGCGCCAAGGCCCCCGTGGTCTCCAAAGAGGACCGCAGCCGCTGCGACGTCAAGGGCAAGCGGGTGATCAAACTGGACCTCAACCGCGACAAGCAGCCCGACGTCTGGAAGCTGTACGCCACCCTCATGGAGAGCGGCGCCAAGGTGGAGGGGATGACCTGCAAGGAGATCGACCTCAACTTCGACGGTCGCAAGGACATCTGGATCTATTACGACAAGCAGGGCAACCGCAAGATGGAGGAGATGGACCTCGACTTCGACGGTCACATCGACATCACCACCATCCGCCGCGCCAACAAGATCGTGCGCCAGGACCTGGACACCAACTTCGACTCCAAGCCCGACATCTGGAAGTACTTCGAGGGTGAGGTGCTGGTGCGCCTGGACCGGGACAGCAACGCCGACGGCAAGGTGGACTACTGGGAGTACTACGAGGGCGGACGCCTGGACCGCGTGGGCTACGACAAGGACGGCGACGGCCGCGTCGACACCTGGGACCGCGCCCCGGCCGCAGCCACCGCCGCACCCGCGGCCAAGCCGACCCCCACGCCCAAGACCGACGCCAAGAAGTAGGGCGCTCTACCCTTTAATCGTTGTCTTCTTGTTACCCGGCGGCTTGGCCGGGCACGTCACCCGCATGGCCTTGAGCCGCCCCTTGTACCCCTCCTTGATCTCCACCACGTCCACCTCATCGCCCACCTCGGGCTGAAAGTCACAGGACTCGAAGTCGAAGAGCAGATCGCCGTGCTCGGGGTGCTCGATGTAGCCGAACCCCTGCTCGGGGGTGAAGGACTTGATGCGGGCCAGGGCCATTGGAACCTCCGGTGTGTGAGAGAAGGCTCGAGTATCCCCGTGGGAGCGGACGGGTCAAAAACTAGGCACGGGTCATGTGGTACCATGAACAGACGAGGGGGACTCCATGGCCAAACGCAGCTTTCGGCGTCACGCCGGCACAAACGGTTCCGGGGCGTCGTATCCGTCCTGGTCCGAGGTGGCCGGCCGGCGAGAGTTTTTGGCGGCCATGGGCGCGGCGGTGCTCGCTGGCTGCGTGGACGCGGACGACGCGGAGAAGGAGCCGCAGCCGCGCAAGGACGTGCAGCCCAACAAGGACGCCGCGCCACCGGTGGACCTGGGCGTGGCGCCGGACATCAACGTCACGCCGCCGGACCTTGCCATACCCGATGACAACCCGGGCTGGCCCGACATCTGGCCGGACCAGCACCCACCCTGGGTCGCCGGCGACCTGATCCCGCCCCAGGACATGTACAAGCCGGACCTGGTCGGCAAGCCCGACGCGCCCAAGCCGCCCAAGGACCTCTGGCCCCGCTTCGCCGAAGGCCTCCCGCCGCCGCCGGATGTACCCTGGCGCAAGCCCAAGGATGGCGGAGGCCAGTGAGGGGGTCGCAGTGCAGAAAGTAGAAGACCCCTCGCCGAGACGAGGGGTCATTTGGTAGCGGCGCAGGGACTTGAACCCCGGACACAGCGGATATGAGCCGCTAGCTCTAACCAACTGAGCTACGCCGCCATAAAGGCGGGATTGAACTACCAGACCCACATAGCACTGTCAAGCCACCAACTGGTGGTAGGTCTGCAGGGACTTGCACGCGTTGCTGAAAAAATCCAGCGGGTCGGGTTGTCTCGAATGTGAAGTAAAGCGTGGCGTCGGGCCGGTCGACAGCAGTGAACATGGTTGAAGGCTGGATTTTTCAGGCGCGTCGACGAGCGGGGGAGTGGGCGACGGCAGGAGCCCGCTACCCGCGCAGTCAACCCCGGACACAGCGGATATGAGCCGCTATAGCAGCGGCCATTAAGGTTGATTAGACGTAGGGCGGGGGCTTGTCCCCCGCCTGGCCCGGACGCGGGGGACGAGCCCCCGCGCTACATGTGTAGAGGTTGATCAACTGATGTTTCCCGAGTTTCGTGGACACCCCAACAATCGCGATACTATTCGCGCAGGAGGTCCACATGGGCGAGAAGAGAAGAC
>PVBE010569662.1_pt1 | contig 15275 bp, 7 predicted proteins | sample 1631181 | NCBI WGS metagenome assembly PVBE01 (sample SAMN08397723, study PRJNA350692) | Marine metagenome, whole genome shotgun sequencing project. | isolation source: water | place: Pacific Ocean | collected 2012-04 | reverse complement strand
CTGCCGCGCATCATCCTCATCAACAAGTGCGACCGGGAGCGCGCCAACCCCGAGGGGACGCTCAAGGACATCAAGGAAAACCTGATGCCCGGCGTGATCCAGCTGCACCTGCCCATCGGCAAGGAGGGCACGTTCCAGGGTCTCGTCTCCGTGATGTCCAGCAAGGCCTTCAAGTACGAGGGCACCTCGGGGAAGGGCACGGAGATCCCCATCCCGGCGGACATGGTGGACCAGCTCGAGGCCGCCCACCGCGCCATCGTCGAGGCGGTCGCCGAGAGCGACGAAGCCCTGATGGAGAAGTACTTCGAGGATGACGATCTGCCGATGGAGGACGTGCGGGCGGCGCTGCCCAAGCTCATCCAGGCCGGCGAGATCGTGCCCGTGCTGTACGGGGCCGCCAGCAAGAACATCGGCACCGACCTGCTCATGAACGTGCTCGTCGCGGGGGCGCCGTCGCCGGTGGTCCGCGGCATCATCAAGGCCACCAAGGGCGATGAGCCCGCCGAGGTCGCCCCGGACGCGTCGGCCCCCTTCGCCGGCCAGGTCTTCAAGACCGTGGCGGATCCCTACGCCGGCCGTCTGACCCTGCTCCGGGTCTGGAGCGGCGAGCTCAAGGCCGACAGCAGCTTCCTCAACACCACCAAGGACGCCAAGGAGCGCTTCGGCCAGATCCTGGGCATCCAGGGCAAGAAGCAGGACCCCCAGGAGTCTGCGGTCGCCGGCGACATCGTCGCGGTCGCCAAGCTCAAGGAGACGAAGACCGGCGACTCGCTGTGCGCCCCCGGCGGCGAGGTCTCCTTCAAGACCATCGACCCGGTGCTCCCCATCGTCACCTTCGCCATCAGGTCGAAGGCCAAGGGCGACGAGGAGAAGGTCATCGAGGGGCTGAACCGCCTCGCCGAGGAGGACCCCTCCCTGGTCCTCGGCCTCGATGAGCAGACCCGCGACATCCTGCTGTCCGGACTCGGCCAGGTGCACATCGAGGTCGTGCGGGCCCGCCTCAAGCGCAAGTTCGGCGTCGAGGTCGAGCTGGCCCTGCCCAAGGTCCCGTATCGCGAGACCATCAAGAAGAAGGTCACGGGCATCGAAGGCAAACACAAGAAGCAGTCGGGCGGCCGCGGACAGTTCGGCGTCTGCTACATCGACATGGAGCCCCTGCACGACGGCAAGATGTACGAGTTCGAGGACGCCATCTTCGGCGGCTCGATCCCCCGTCAGTTCATCCCCGCGGTGGACAAGGGCATCCAGGAGGCCATGGTCAAGGGGCCGATGACCGGCTGCCCCGTGGTCAACATCAAGGTCCGCCTGTTCGACGGCAAGTACCACAACGTCGACAGCTCCGAGATGGCGTTCAAGATCGCCGGCTCGCAGGCGTTCAAGGAGGGCTTCGCCAAGGCCGGCGGCGTGCTCCTCGAGCCCGTCATGAACATGGAGATCGTCGTGCCCGACGAGGCGATGGGCGACGTCATGGGCGACGTGACCAGCCGTCGGGGCAAGGTCCAGGGCATGGACGCCAAGGGTCGCTACCAGGTGATCCGGGCCCAGGTGCCCATGTCCGAGGCGCTGCAGTACGCCCCCGACCTCAACTCCATGACCTCCGGTCGCGGCACGTTCACCATGGAGCTGTCGCACTACGAGGACGTGCCGGGGCAGCTGGCTCAGAAGATCGTCCAGAAACGCCGCGAGGAGATCGAGGCGGAGCGCGGCTAGATCGTTCAGGAGAATCGATGAGCGACGCCGTATACGCCGACGCGCCCCTCCCCCTTGATGCGCTGCCCCCGCAGTTCCAGCGCAATGTAGACCGCAACTCCCCGCCGCAGATGCGGCTCATGGCGGCCCAGGGCCTCGTCCCGATGCCGCCCGGGAACCTGGTCACTGCGCTGTATATGCTGTCCGGCGATCCGGACGGCGCCGTGGCGGCGACCGCCCGCAACACGCTGCAGGACCTGCCGCCGGACATCATGCAGCCGGCGCTGGGCGACCGGCTCAACATCCGGGTGCTCGACTCCCTGGCCCAGAAGTTCATCGGCCGCCCGGACTACGTCGACGCCATCGTGATGAACCCCGGCGCCGCGGACGAGACGGTCCACTGGATCGCCACCAAGGCCAAGGAGCGCCAGCTTGAGCTGATCTCGAACAACCAGGTGCGCATGTTGCGGCACCCGAAGATCATCGAGGCGCTCTACCTCAACCCGAACACCCGCATGTCGACGGTCGACCGGATCATCGACTTTGCGGTGCGGGCGGGCGTCTACCTTGAGGGGATCTCGGCGTTCGAGGAGCACGCCAAGGCGCTGGGCCTGGAGGCCCCCCAGAAAGGGCAGGCGCCCCCGGTGGTGCCCGAGGGCCTTGAGATCGCCGAGGACCCGGTGGAGGTCTCCGCGGCCGTCGCCGAGGCCGCGCCCGAGGACTCGCTGTTCTCGGACTTCCTCGACAAGTCGCTGCAGGCCGAAGAGGAGGGCCGCACCGAGCTCGAGGCCGACTCCGATCTGTCCGACCTCGAGCGGGAGTTCGGCGACGCCGCCGGCGAAAAGAAGTCTGACGCCGGCGGCGAAAAGAAGTCTGACGCCGGCGGCGACTCGGGGCTGGAGGGCTACACAGGCAAGGACAAGCCCCAGGAGACCCAGGAGAGGGTCAAGAAGGGACGCAACGCAGAGATCGCCCAGATGAAGATCTCCCAGAAGGTCCGCCTGGCGCTCCTGGGCACAAAGACCGACCGTGGCATCCTCATTCGGGACCGGAACCGGCTGGTCTGCATGTCGGTGATCAAGAGCCCCAAGGTCCAGATCTCCGAGGCCGTCGCCTACGCTGGCATGCGCAACATCAGCGATGAGGTCATTCGCTTCATCGCCACCAAGCGGCAGTGGCAGAAGGCCTACACGATGAAGGTGGCGCTGACGCGCAACCCGAAGACTCCGGTGGGCACGAGCATGAAGCTGCTCCCGTTCCTCCGGAAGCAGGACCTGCGCAGCCTGGCATCGGACAAGAACGTGCCCAACGTCATCAGCGACAGGGCCAAGCAGATGCTGAAGCGGTGACACGCGTCGTCGTCGCAGCGGCCGTGTTCTGCTGGGGCTTGCAGGCCTGCAGCAAGGACACCCCGATGGACGCGGTCCAGGCCTGCAACGACTATCGGGATGCCTGGGCCGACCGCGCCGTGGACGACTGCAAGCAGGTCGAGACGCGCCAGGAGATCTACGACGTCATCGACGCCGGCTTCGCCCAGGCGGGCGGGGCCAACGGCTGCGCAGACGCGGCCAAGATCAACGATGAGGAGGCGTTCAAGGACGCGTGCCTGCCGGGCCTGCGCGCTCTGGAGTGCGACAAGCTGGCCGCCGGCGACCTCCCCGCGGCCTGCCAGGATCAGATCCTGTACGGTCAGGTAGGCGCGGGCCTCGCCGTGGCGCTGGTAGGCCTCTGCCGGTCCGCGCCGAAGCCCCGCGTTGATCGACGCCCCACCGGCCCCCTAACCTCCGAGGGTCGATCCGCTCCGCAGCGAAAACCGAGGTCTCCATGCGCCGTCTCGCCCTGATCCTGCCCGTTGTCGTCGCCCTGGCCGCCTGCAGCGTGCAGCCCGATCCGCTGGGGGAGGGCGAGGGGGAGGCGGTTGGCGACGTCGGGGGAGGTGACGGGGCTGTCGCGGATGGCGGAGGCGCGGATGCGGCTGGGGGTGTTGGGGCGGGGGCTGTCCCGGGCGGCTGCGCCGGGGACGGTGACTGCGACCGAGGGCTGTACTGCATCGCGGGGGGCTGCCGGGAGCGGGCGTGCGAGCCGGCCACCCGGCGGTGCGCGGGCGCAGAGGAGATCGAGGTCTGCGACGCCCTGGGCGCGGCGTGGGCGTTCCGTCGGGCCTGTGACCGGGGCTGCGCGGCCGGCGCGTGCGAGCCGGCGGTCTGCCCGCCGGGGGCGGTGCGCTGCGCCGGCGAGGACGGCGGCGAGGTGGAGCGCTGCGACGCCGTCGGAGGGCAGTGGTTCTCTTCCGGCGCGTGCGACCTGGGCTGCGTGGCAGGCGAATGCCGGCGACCCACGCTGGTGGGCGGGGGCGGAGACGGCGCCGGCGACGGGGGAGGGGGCGAGCCCGTGCTGGTCTGCGACGACGGGGACCGGCGGTGCGATGGCGACTCGGTGTTCGTGTGCAACGAGGCCCGGACCGGCTGGGGCTTCGTGCAGGCGTGCGACACCGCCTGCGCGGCCGGCGCGTGCGTCGTGGCGGCGTGCCCGGCCGGCCGCAGGCGCTGCAGCGGGGTGATGCTGGAGCAGTGCGATGTGCGGGGGCTGGGGTGGTCCGTCGTGACCGTCTGCGAGGGCGGCTGTGACGTCGACGACGCCGAGTGCCTCCCCGCCGCAGTCGACGGCGGCGCCGGCTGCCCGGAGGCCATGCGCCGGTGCGTCGGCGATGCGCTCGAGGTCTGCGCCGGCCGTCGGTGGTCCCTGGTGGAGGTGTGCGAGGCGGGCTGCCGTGGCACGGACTGCGTGCAGACCGTCTGCCGGCCCGGCGACCGGCGCTGCGACGCCTCGGGTGCGGAGGTGGAGATCTGCTCCGCCGACGGCACGCAGTGGCGCTTCCGCCGGGCCTGCCCCACCGAGTGTCAGCAGGGCGACTGCCTGCCCCAGGTCTGCCAGCCGTTCGTCCGCCGCTGCAACGGCCTGCTCCCCCAGCAGTGCGATCCCGTAGGCACCGCCTGGATCGACGGCGCCCCCTGCCAGGCCTCGTGCCTGGATGGAGTGTGCGACCGGGTGCCCGACGGCGGCTGCCTGCCGGCGCGGGAGCGGTGCGACGGGCTGAGCCGGCAGCGGTGCAGCCAGAACTTTTCGTGGGAGCTGGTCGAGGACTGCGACGCCGCCTGCATCGGCGGCGAGTGTGTGCCCTGCCGCCCCAACGCCCTGCGGTGCTCCGAACGGGGCGACCGGGAGCGCTGCGCCCAGGACGGATCAGGCTGGGACGAGGAGGAGGTCTGCGCCGTCACCTGCATCGCCGCAGCCTGCACCGAGTGCATCCCCGGTCAGCGTCGCTGCAACGGCGATGTCATCGAGGCCTGCGAGGCGAACGGCCAGGGGTGGAGCTCCGCCTCGCTCTGCGTCACCTCCTGCGCCGTCGGCGCCTGCACCGCCTGCACCCCCAACGCCCTGCGGTGCAACGGCCGCTCTGCGGAGCGCTGTCGCGTCGACGGCAGCGGCTGGGATGTGCAGCAGGAGTGCGGCGGCCGCTGCGTGGGCGGCGTCTGCGCCGGCGCCGCGGTCTGTGAGCCCGGCCTGCGTCGCTGCGACCGCGCGGACGTGCAGGTCTGCACCCCGGACGCCGCCGGCTGGCTCACCCTCGAGTCCTGCATGGCGACGTGCGAGGCCGGCCGATGCGAGGGCCCCGCGTGCCTGCCCTTCCGGCTGTCCGCAACCCCCGAGCAGCTGCCCGCCGACGGCGCGTCGTCCGCGCTCATCGTCAGCGACCGCATCCTCGACGTGCATGGCACGCCGGTGCCGGACGGCACCCTGTTCACCATCGAGGTGGCGGGCGCCGACGTGCGCACCGAGGACGGAGATCCCAACACCGCGGGCATCCAGGTCCGCAGCCTCAACGGGCGGGTCGACTTCGCCATCGGCGCCCCCGACGAGCCAGGCGACGTCAGCGTCTCAGCCGTGCACCCGGTCGCCGGACGCTGCCAGGGCGCCATCCAGCTGCAGGCCGCCCCCGGGGGCGAGCCCTCGGTGGCCCTGGACTTCACCGCCGACGCCCTCAACGACGCCGACAACACCACGGCGCTCTGGGACACCATCCTCGGCCGGGTCGACCCCTTCCCCTCGGACTTCGGCGGCGGCGAGGACGGGGCCCTGACCGTCAACGGCACCTACAACATCAACCAGCACTCCCAGCCGGGCCGCCTGTTCCCGGACGCCGTCAACTTCAGCGTCGTGGGCCTCGGCGACAACTCGGCCACGGTCGCGGGCGGCGTCGGCGGCATCGACATCGGCGACGAGGTGCTGATCATCAACCTGCAAGGCACGGCGGCGGTCCACGGCAACGTCGGGAACTTCGAGCTGCTGGAGGTGGCCCGCATCGATTACGGGCTCAACACGCTGTACTTCACCACCTCGCTGCGCCGCGCGTACGGCGTCGCCGACGCCAACGACGACCTGACCGGGCAGCAGATCATGCTCCAGCGGGTCCCCCACTACACCGAGGTGACCCTCGCGGGGACCCTGACGGCCAACGCCTGGGACGGTGAGCGCGGGGGCGTGGTGTTCCTCAAGGCGCTCGGCCAGGTCGCCGTCAACAGCGGGTCGATCACCGCGGACAGCCTGGGTTACCGGGCGGGGGGGCGCCGGCGCGGCGAGAGCTACGCAGGCTGGCCCAACGACGTGACCCCGAGCCGCAACTTCGGCGGGGGGGGCGTGCACACCGACGAGCGGTACTCCTGCGGCGGCGGCGGCGGCCACGCCACTCAGGCGCGGCACACCCGCAACGGCGATCGGGGCGGTGAGGGCGGGCTCGCTTACGGCGACGAGGACCTCGCCCGCTGGTTCCTGGGCAGCGGCGGCGGCGGCGGCCGCAGCAACTACGGCGCCCGCAACGGCGGGACGGCTGGCGGGATCGTCGTCGTCTGGGCGGGCGGCATCGCCGTGCGCGGCGTGGTGACCGCCCGCGGCGCCGCCTCGGGCGGCTGCTGGCACGGCGGCCCGGGCGCGGGCGGGACCATCTTCCTGCGCGGCCGCAGCCTCAACGTTGGCAACAACCGGGTGCGGGCCAACGGCGATGACTACGGCGGCGACAACCCGCAGGCCTCCGACGGCCGGATCCGCCTGGACTTCTTCGGGCTCGCCGGCACCACGGACCCCGAGCACCACCCGGGCTTCGCTGGCGACACGACGGTCCGCACCCTGGCGCTGGACCATGCGGTCGTGCCCATCACCGAGGCGACCTTGAGCCGGGTCGTGAGCGACGAGCGCGGCGGACGGCTGACCTACGAGATCACCAACAACGGCGTACAGTGGTTCGAGGTGGCCCCGGGCGCCTCGGTGGACTTCGGCGACGCGGTGGGCAACGACCTGCAGCTTCGCGTGTCGTTCACCAACGACAACCTGCAGCCGCTGACGCTGAACGGGATCGTGCTCACCTACTCCGAGGCGGATCCGTAGGCGATCCCGTCGAGGCGGGTCTGCGCCAGGTCCGCGTACTCGTCGCCGCCAGCCCGGGCACCAGCACGCGGCCGTCCCGGGTGTTCCACTCCGCCTGGTAGCGCTTGTGCGCCTCGTCGTCCGGGTACCGCTCGTCGGGTCCGTACGGGTAGCCCTTCATGCCGTGGAACGGCAGCGGCCCGACCTGCTGGGACCAGCCGTTGTTGTAGTCGCCGTCCTTGTTGTAGCCGTCCAGCTGCACCAGCCAGTCCCGGGTCCAGCCGGTGGGCAGCGGCGGCAGGTCCGAGGCGGCGTAGTCGAGCTGCAACTGGTCGCCGGCGCCCAGGATGACGAACCGGTCGTCCACGTCGGTCAGCAGCGGCCGCACGTCGCCATACCGGGTCATCTTGCCCGGCGCCTGGTTCCACGGCGCCTGGTCCGCCGGCCGCAGCCGCTCGTAGTCGAACCGCTCGGACGACAGGGGACCGCTGTCCACGCGCTCCGGGAAGCCGAGCCAGGACAGCTCCGCCCGCTCGGGAGCGATCGTGCTGCGCACCACGTTGACGGCCGGGGGGTCGACCACCAGCTCGAACGCGTCCCAGGTCAGGCGGACGTTGGTCACGATGCGAAAGCGGAAGTCGGTGCGCCCCTGGCGGGCCGTGGCGTCTCCCCACACCCCGGACAGGTCCACCGGCATGTAGCGGCTCTTGCCCGCGGGGAAGCCGATGTCGGCCATGGCGGTCCTCCAGCCCCCGCCGCCGTCCCGCACGTCCAGGCGCACGGGCTGGAAGTTGTAGTCCGGGTTCTGCGAGGCCGAGCGGCCGGTCGCGCCGCCCCCCCAGAACACCCAGCCGTGGGAGATCAGCCAGACGACGCCTGCGTCCTTGAGGTCGCCCGGATCGAACTCGTAGGCGTGCTCCTCGACCAGGCCCCGGTAGGTGTCCGGTGCCTTGATCCAGCCCTGGACCCGTTTGCCGTCCACCTGCGCCAGCTCTGCGGTGACGTCGTTGCCGAACGTGTCGCGGATGCGCTTGAACGGACGCTGGGCGCGGGTGGGCCAGGCGAACAGCCGGTCCTCGGGGCCGGGCGGGAAGGCGTAACGCTCGTTGGGCACGACCCGCGTGCCCGCCGGGTGATCCACCGCCTGCAGCGCGGTCTGATCGAGGTACGTGACCTCCTCGCGCAGCTCCTCGGTGATCACGAGCCGGAGCTTGCCCTTGGCGTCGGCCCGCAGCTGCGAGCCCTGCACCAACGTCAGCTCCGTCGGGTCCTGGGGCAGGTGCCGGCCTGGCGCCATCGGGATGCCCAGCGGGGCGGCGCCAAGGACGTCGCCGATGAAGCCCATGCGCTCGCCGTCCCAGGCATATAGGAACGGGCAGGAGCCGCCCTGGGCCTCGGCCTCGTTGACCTTGGTCGTGGCGCAGGCCTTGGGTGCCATGACGTTCTGCAGGATGCCGTTGGGCCAGGTCACCCGCAGGATGTCCGGGGGCCCGCCGGGTCCGAAGTGCAGGGTGGTCTCGCCGGCCTGCACCACCCTCCTCGTGTACATCGGTCCTGCCTTGAGCTCGAGCGCCGCGCCGGCCCCGCCCTTGTTGTTCCGCTTGCCGTTGAGCTTGACCCGCACCCAGCGGCAGTCCGCCTTGGTGGCGTTGTCCCAGAGGCGCAGGCCGCCAGGCGTCGCCACCACCAGGTCCACGTCGCCGTCCCGGTCCGCGTCCACGGGCAGGATGTGGTTGATCGCGCCGCCGGCGTCGGGCAGCGCCGCCCCCGCGGCCCACTTGCCCGGCCGCCCGGCTGGCCAGATTTGGGCGGTGGCGCCGTCGTGGCGGACCAGGTCGAAGCCCCCGGTGCCCTGCAGGTCCGCGGGCACGATCCGCTTGGGGCCGTCGGCCAGCGCGATGGGTGAAAAGCCCTTGGAGGTGTTGGCGAGGAGGACGGTGCCGCTCGCGGTGTCCAGGGCCAGGTCGGGCCGGCCGTCTCCGTCCAGGTCCTCGGCCCGCGCGCCGGTCGCCCGCATGGCGTCGTCGGCGAGGGCGAGGCGGCGGCTGACCTCCTCGAACCTGCCCTCACGCAGGGAGGACAGCAGGAACGTCCACGGCGACGCGTTGGCCACGAGCACGTCCAGGTCGTTGTCGCCGTCGTGGTCGAGCACCACTACCGCCTGGCTGTCCGCCTCGCCGTCGGTCAGGCCGGCCACCCCGCCGGTCGCGGTGAAGCGGGCGCCGCCGTTCTCCCAGAGCATGTTGCGCTTGGAGGTGGCGACGTACAGGTCCAGGTCGCCGTCCGCGTCCACGTCGAACCACGCCGCGGCCCGCGACTGTCCGTCGCTGTCCACGCCGACCGTCTGGGTGACGTCGACGAACTTCCCGCCCTCGTTGCTCAGCAGCCGATCGGCGCCCTCGCTGGCCACGTACACGTCCAGGTCTCCGTCGTTGTCGTGGTCCGCGCAGGCGACGTCGCGCACGCGGTCGCCCTTGAGCACGCTCAGGCCGGCGGCGGCCGTGCCGTCGGTGTAGCGGCCCTTGGCCCGCGGCTGCCAGAGGCGCAGAGGCCCGTTGCCGAACTCGAACAGCTCGGGCCTGCCATCGCCGCCCACGTCGCACGCCGCCACGCGCGCCCCGCCGCCCACCGCTCCCGCCGCAGCGGCCGGTCGCGGCGCCAGCTTGGCCCGGGCGGTGGCGTCCTTGATGGACAGCGCGGCGGCGGCGCCGGCCTGCGGCGTGCGGATGGGCCGCCGGATCAGCTTGGGCTTGAGCAGCGGGCCCTCCTGCAGCTGCTCCTCGGACGGCTTGTCGATGCCCAGGAACGCCGAGTAGCGCTGGAACAGGTCGAACTCGCGCTGCATCTGCTCCTTGATGGCGGGGTCCTTCGTCTTGACGAACTCGAACCGCAGCAGCCCGGCGTGGATGTACAGGGCCTGCACGAACTGCAGCCCACCGACCGTCCACCCGACGCTCAGGACCTTCTCGAACTCCCGCTTGGCCTCGTCCTGCCGGTCGAGCTTGTCGTGGAGCACCCAGCCCCGCTGGAACCGCGCCGCCGGATCCTCGGCGTCGAGCTTGAGCACGGCGTCAAGCCGGCGGATGGCGCCCTCCCAGTCGTTCTGCCCCATGGCGAGGATCGCCAGGGCATACTGGGGCGCGGGGTCCGACGGGCGGGTCCGGGCCACCGCCTCGAGCTCGGGCTTGGCCCGGGTCTTGGCGTCCTGCCGGAGCAGCGCAAGCCCCCAGTTGAAGCGGTCCCGGGCGTCCCTGGACAGCTTGTAGGCCTGCTCGAACTCCGCCGCCGCCGGGGCGAACCGCTGCTCGAGCGGCCCGTCGGGCGCGACCCCCTCGTACAGCGCGATCCCCTTGGCCCGGTGACGCAGCAGCACGTCTCCCCCCGCCTTGGCTTGGGCGAGGGACGGCACGATGAGCAAGGCGATCGCTGGAAGGATGTTCATGGGGGCGCTTGTTGTACTGCCGCGGCCATGCTAGAGCACCGAACAGGTATGCGGGCACCACCCTGGCACGGTCAGGGAATCCGCCCGCTGCGTCGCTCGTCGTCGACGGGCCTCTGGCCCGACCTCCTCCTCGCTCCTTGCCGGCGAATCCCCTGCCCGCACCATAGCGGCACCCGATACCTGATCGGTGCTCTAGCCACAACCCCGATGGCGGCCCGCCATTCCGCCCTGATCGTGTTGCTCCTCGGCTGCGCCACCGCGCCTGTCGATCGGCCCGTCACCCCGCTGCCGACCATCGAGCTCCCCGAGGGTCCCACGCTCGTGCGCCACAACCCCGCGCTGTGCCCCTGCCCCGAGTGGGAGGTGCGCACGGGCGAGCGGTGGGAGCGCATGCACGTCGAGGACGTCAGCGAGGAGGGGCTGTACGTGCCCGCGCTCGCCAAGCAGGCCCGAAAGGACGATCGCAACGGCATCGACGGGCGCTACATGGTCGAGGCCGAGCTGACCAAGCGGATCCACGCGTACCGCGGCGGCGGCCGGTTCCGGGTCCTGAGGATCGCGGGCGACCCGGCCCCGCCGGAGCCCACCGAGGCCGAGCTGGAGGCCCTGGCTGCAGCGGAGGCCGAGGCGGAGGCGAAGGAGGAGGCGGAGGCCGAGGCGGCAGAGCGGGCCGAGGAGGAGGCGGAGGCGGCGGCTGAGGCGGCGGCGGAGGCGGCGGCGGAGGCGGCTGAGGCAGCGGAGGCCAAGGCGGACGAGGCCGAGGCGACCCCGGCCGCGCCTGCCCCCGAGGGGGTCGCGCCCGACGAGCCCGGCGCGCCGCCGCCCTGATGAAGCTGTCCTCGGACGGAATCGCGGCGGCCTCCGCCGCGCTGCTCATCGTCACGGTCAACCTGGGCGGCTGGTCGCTGGTCAACCAGGCCACGAGCACGCTCGAGCGCGAGTTCGGCCGGCGGCTGGTGAGCGTCGGGCGGACCATGGCTGGCGGCCTCGACCCCGATCGGATCGACCGGCTGGCGACGGACGCCGTGGCCCGCGAGATCCTCCGGGAGCAGCTCGCCGAGGTCCGGGAGCAGCTGCAGCTCAGCGAGCTGTTCCTGTTCGATCGGCAGGCCCGGGTGGTCGTCGACGCCCACACCGATCGGCGGCCGTGGATCGCGGAGTACGTGCGGCTGGAGCCCGAGCTGCTCGACGCCGCGTGGCGGGGCAAGGACGGCTGGTCTGAGGTCCGGTACGTCAAGGACGTGCCGTTCATGGACGCCTACGCCCCCGTCAGCGGCCTGACCGGCGACGTGAAGTACCTGCTGGCGGTCGAGGACAGCCCGACGCGCCTGCAGGTGTTCCGCAGCTTCTACACGACCCTGGCGGTGCTGGCGGTGCTCTCCGCGATCATCATCGTCGGGCTGGCCGTGGCCCAGGCGCGGGCCTGGCGGCGCCTGCTCGAGGCCCGACAGAAGGCCGCCGAAGCCGATCGGCTGTCGGCGCTGGGCCAGCTCGGGGCCACCGTCGCCCACGAGATCCGCAACCCCCTGACCTCGCTGTCGGCCTCCGTGCAGGTGGTGCTGCGCCGCTGGCGCAGGTCCGGCCGCATCGACGAGGAGATGCTCGAGGACCTCCCGAAGGAGGTGGAGCGGGTCAACCGGATCATCACGGATTTCCTGGCGTTCAGCCGGGAGAGCCCGCTCAAGCCGACGCCCGGCGCCCCGCGGGAGTTCGTCGAGGCCGGCGTGCGGGCTTGCGCACCGGACGGCAGCGTCGACGGCGTGCCCGTGACCCTGCTCGAGGGCGACGGCACCCCCGCCGAGGCGGCCTTCGACGCCGACAAGCTCCGCCAGGTGCTCCAGAACCTCGTGATGAACGCCGCCCAGGCGGTCAACGAGCGCAAGAAGCGTGACCCCCACCCCAGCGGTGAGGAGGGCGACGCGGACCCGCGAGGGGTGCGGGTGGCCACGGGCGGCAAGCGGCGGTCCGGCTGGTGGTTCGAGGTGTGCGACGATGGGCCCGGCGTGCCGGCCGAGGACCGGGGGCGCGTGTTCGAGCCGTACTTCACGTCCAAGGCGCAGGGCACGGGTCTGGGGCTGGCGGTCTGCCGGAGGGTCGTGGAGGCCCACGGCGGCTCGCTCGAGTGCGGCGAGGCGCCGGGCGGGGGCGCCCGCTTCACGGCCAAGCTGCCGGTGTCGATGAGCGGATGATCAAGGAGACGCCATGAGGATCCTGGTGGTGGACGATGAGCCTGGCATCCGCCGGGCCGTCGCCGCCGAGATGGAGGACGAGGGGTACGAGGTCGACACGGCGGGGTCCGGCGCCGAGGCCGTGCTCAAGTTCCGGCAAGCCCCCGCGGACCTGGTGATCACCGACCTGAAGATGGACGGGGTCGATGGCCTGGAGCTGCTCCAAGAGATCAAGCGGGAGCGCCCGGAGACGGAGGTCATGATGATGACCGCCCACGGCAGCATGGAGACCGCCGTCGCGGCCATGCGGGCGGGCGCGTACGACTACATCTCCAAGCCGTTCGACCTCGACGACATGTCGCTGTCGGTCAAGCGCATGGCCGAAAAGGTCTCGCTGTCGGCGGAGAACACCCGCCTGCGCGGCGATCTGAAGGCCAAGTACTCCTTCGACAACGTCATCGGCACCTCCGGCGCCATGCAGGACGCCTTCAAGCTCGTCGAGCGCGTGGCGGGGCGGACAGCCACCGTCCTGCTGATGGGCGAGAGCGGCACCGGCAAGGAGGTGTTCGCCCGGCTGATCCACCACCAGAGCGATCGGGCCCGCGGCCCGTTCCTGGCGGTGAACTGCGCCGCGCTGCCCGAAAACCTGCTGGAGAGCGAGCTGTTCGGCCACGAAAAGGGGGCGTTCACCGGCGCGGTGGCCGCCCGGCTCGGCCTGTTCCGCGAGGCGGACGGCGGCACCCTGTTCCTCGATGAGATCGGCGAGGTCTCCACCAACATCCAGGTCAAGCTGCTGCGGTCGCTGCAGGAAAAAGAGGTCCTGCCGGTGGGCGGGCGCGGGCCGGTGCCAGTGAACGTCCGGATCATCGCAGCGACCAACCAGGATCTGCAGACCGGCATCGCCGAGGGCTGGTTCCGAGAGGACCTGTACTACCGCCTCGCCGTGTTCCCGATCCGCACGCCGCCGCTGCGCCAGCGGCGCGACGACATCGAGCCCCTCGTCGCCCACTTCCTGTCCAAGGGCGGGTACGAGGGCATGCGGTTCTCCGCCGATGCGATGCGCCGGCTCATGGCGTACGAGTGGCCCGGCAACGTCCGGCAGCTCGAAAACGTCGTGGAGCGCAGCGCCCTGATGGCCGACGGCGAGATCATCGACGGAATGGCGTTGCCCACCCATATCGTCGGCGCGGCGGGTGGCGCGGGCCCAGCGGAAGGCGGCGGCGCCGGAGGTGCCGGCGGCGCCGGGCTGTTTGTGCTCCCGGACGAGGGCATCCACCTCGAGTCTCTGGAGGAGGACCTCATCCGGCAGGCCATCCGGAAGGCGGAGGGCAACAAGACCCAGGCGGCGCAGCTGCTGGGCATCACAAGGCGAACCCTGTACTCCCGCCTCGACAAGATGGGCTGGACCGCAGCGGGACAGCAAGACGCCTAATCGGTGTAGACTTCGGTCGTGTCCCAACGTCGCGTCCTGTTGATCGAGCGGGATGCCGAGATCGTGCAGACGGTCCTCGGATTCCTGAACCAGGGCGGCGATGTCGCCGAGCACGCCACCAACACCGGGGGGCTGCAGAACGGCGGCGCGCTGCCCGACGTGGTGGTCGTGCGTGCGGAGCTGCATGGCCCGGGTGGCCCGCTGCAGGGCTGCGACATGGCCGATGGCATCAAGTCCGGCGAGCGGACGAGCGGGCTGCCGGTCGTGCTGTACAGCGCCGACCCGTTGGCGATAGATGCCCACCGCAGCGGAAACACGCCAGCGGACGCCTACCTCTCATGGCCATTTTCGGCAGACGCGCTGCTCGATCAGATCCACCTGCTCACCGACGGCGCGGCGCTGGCCGCGCCCCTGTCGGCGCCCGAGGTCGGCGACGAGCACCTGATCGCCGAGGAGGTGCCCGCCGACGGCGAGCTGGAGCAGCTGTTCAACACCCCGCTGCCTCCACCTGGCGAGGCGATGGCGATGGCGAGGGGATCCGAGGACCCGACCGTGTCCAACGCCGAGCTGCCGCAGATCTCGGCTGATCTGATCGAGGCCATCCCCCTGTCGCCGCCGGGGGCGCCCGAGCCCGAGCCGACCCTCGACGCGCCGCCGCTGCCGCCGCTGCCGCCGCTGCCGGCGATGCAGGCCGAGCCTGCGCCTGCGCCCGTGCAGTCGCTGGCACCCGAGCCGGACCTCGAGGCCCTGGCGGCGCCGGTGGCGCGGGCGACGCCGCTGCCCGAGTCCGACAACCTGGCGCGGACCCTGTACGACCCGTTGCCCGTGGGCCTACAGCCCGAGACCGACGAGCCCGTCGGCGCCGCCCCCGCGCTGCAGGCTGCGGACGCCGAGCTGCAGGAGCTGGTGGCCGGCCTGGACGCCGCGGCGTTGGAGACCACCCGGGAGGTCCCGGCGGTCGACGAGTCCGAGCTGGACGCGCTGGCCGAGGCGGCCATCCTCCCCGAGGCGCCCCCGCCGCCGCCGCAGACCCCCGAGCCCGCCCCGATGGCCGACTCGCCGTCGCTGGATGCGGCCGTGGAGGCGGAGTTCGGCGTGGATCTGCCGCCCCCACCGCCGCCCG
>PVBE010566234.1_pt1 | contig 15277 bp, 13 predicted proteins | sample 1631181 | NCBI WGS metagenome assembly PVBE01 (sample SAMN08397723, study PRJNA350692) | Marine metagenome, whole genome shotgun sequencing project. | isolation source: water | place: Pacific Ocean | collected 2012-04 | reverse complement strand
AGGTCTTCCTGAGATTCCCGCAGCCGCCGGTCGTGACGGGCCTCGACGGCGAGTCGACGGTGCGCGTCTACGTCGGGCCGCTCACCGCAGGCGTCGTCGACCCCCGCTTCTTCGTCGAGCCGTTCCAGGTGCTGCTCGCTGCGGGCATCGAGGCGTCGGTCCGGCTCGATGGCGAGCGCGACCTGGTCTTCGAGGGCATCGAGATCTCGGAGTTGCACCTCGCGCTGCAAGGCGCGGAGGTGCCACAGCTCGCACGCGACGTGCTGGAGGAGACCCTCACGCGCGTGCTCGAAGGCATCATCGACCGCGCGCTCAACGACGGGCTGCCGGTGCTGCCGATCCCTGAGTTCGTCATCCCCGAGAGCCTGCGGCAATTCGACCTGCCCGTCGGTAACGGCCTGGGCTTGCGCCAGCCGCGCTTGTCCGGGACGGAGGCCCATTGGCGCCTCGACGGCAACTTCGGAGAGCGTTGATGAGCCGCAACCTGCTCCTGCTGGCGCTGTGCATTGCCGGCTGCGACGACAGCAGCCCGTCGGGCAACCTCTCCACGTCCGACGCGGGCACCGAGGCTGGCGCCGACGCCGTGGTGATGATGCAGGACGCCGCAACCGCCCCGCCCGACGCGACGCTCGACCCGGACGTGTACGTCTGGCCGGAGCCTGGCTTCGTCGAGATGCACCTGCTGCCCCGCCGCGCGCTCTACACGCTGGCTGACCAGCCCCAGGCGACGGCCATCGTCTTCGACCGCTACGGTGAGGAGCTCGCCGGCTTTCCGATCCGCTGGGATGTGCAGCCAGCGGGGACGGCCAGCCTCGACGACACGCAGACGCTCACCTTCTTGCAGGAGGGCGCGGGCGCGGTGAAGGCCTGCGCCACCCCGGACCTGTGCGGGCGGGTCAGCTTCTTCGTCGACGACGCCGCGCCGCTCCTCGAGATTCTGTCGCCGGCGCGCGGTGAGATCGTCACCGGCGACGACCCGTTCATCGAGGTGCGCGGCCGCACGGATGCCGACCCGGATGTGGCGGTCTTCGTCAACGACGACCCGGTCGAGGTCGCGCCCGACGGCACGTTCACCTACACGACCCGCGCGAGCTTTGGACTCAACCGCATCGACGCCATCGCCGACGACGGGGTTCGCCGCCCGCCGACCCGCGTCGTACAGGACGTCGTCTGGGCCCCGGCGCTGCACCCGGTCGAGGCGAATCAGGTGGTGCTGCCCGACCCGATCTCCATCCGGATCGCCCAACGTCTGCTCGACAACGGCGAGGCGCCGCCCGAGGCGGAGATGGGCCTGCAGACGGTGGGCGACATCGCCGGGCTGCTCGAGGTCTTCCTCGCGCGCGCCGAGCCGCTCGGGCTGCTGGTGGACGACCCTGTGCTCGCCGAGGGCGACCCGATGAGCTTGCGCATCGAGGGCCTCGACATCGGCACGCCGGACGCCGAGTTGAGCTTCACCCGCGAGGGGCTCGAGGCGTTCCTGCGCATCGACGGCCTCTCGATCACCACCAGCGGCAACTTCGACCTCGAGGGGGTCGAGATCGGCCTCGGCGGGACCATCAGCGTGGACGCCGCGGCCTTCGTCTCCGTGGCCATCGAGCGGCTGTCTGGCGAGATGGTCGACTCGACTGCCCAGGCGATCCTCGACACGTTCGGCAGCCTGTTGCGCTCCGTCATCGAGGGTTTCGCCGAGGACCTGGTGGACGACCTGGTGCGCGAGGAGGTCCCCGACTTCCTCGAGATCGGCCTCGCCGACGCGCTGGGTGGGCTACGCGACATCCCCCTCGACTTCGTCAGCGACAGCCCGCCGCTCGAGGTCCACCTCGACCTCCACTTCGAACTCGACGAGCCCTCGTCCATCACCCGCGACTCGCTGACCCTGGGGATGCGTGGTCGCATCGTCCAGCGCGGCGCAGTGGATCCGCCCCATCCGACGCAGGGCGTGCCGACGGCGGGCGTCGGTGAGGCGCCGACGTGGCCTGCCGCCGCCGGGCTCGCCTTCGCTGTGCGGCTGCTGACGGTCAACGCGCTGCTCCACGAGACGTGGCGCCAAGGGCTGCTCCAGATCGACCTGGCGGACCAGATCCCCGCCGAGTTCAACGCCCTCATCGCCTCCGCCCGGGTGGACGGCCGCATCGCGCCGATGGTGGTGGCCACGCCGCCCGGGAGCCCCTACTTCTTCGAACTGCAGATCGGCGAGCTCGACCTGTACGCGCGCAATGGGATGGCTGAAGAGGATGACCGCTTCGTGCTGAGCGTACGCGCGGGGCTGGTCCTCGAGGTCGGGGATGGCGGCATCCGCTTCGACATCACCGACGAGCCGGACATCCGCGCCTTCCTGCTCGACCAGGCCGGCGACCGCCCGGTCCTCCCGCCTGACGCGCTCGAGCGGCTCATCGGTCCGCTCGTGTGGCCGCAAGTGCGGGAAGCGGTGGGCGAAGGCGGCCTGGCGCTCGCTCTGCCCGAGGTGCACATCGGCCCGGACGCGTACGCCGATCTCGCGCCGACCCTGCACGACATCCACATCGTGCCCACGTTCCCGGTCGACCCCATCGTCCGCCACGGGTGGTTCGTGCTGTCCGCGGCCTTCGAAGCGCGGCTGACGGTCGACGACGACTGAGCGGAGAGACCATGACCCTTCGATACGCGATGACCTTCGTGCTGGCGCTCGCGCTGGTGGCCTGTGACGACGACGGTGGCGGAGGCGGCAGCGGGAAGGACGGGGGCGGCGCCGGCGGCATGGGCGGCGGCGGCGGCATGGATGTGGTTGGGGAAGCACCGGGCGCCTTCGAGGTCGCGGCCCTCGCGCCCGAGGTCACCCTCGACGACGGCGCGCCGCTCGAGCTGACGCGCCTGACCATCGCGACCCAGCCGGACGACAACTGGATCATGCTCTCGGGCCGGATCCGAAATACAGGCGCCGCGCGGCTCTGCTTCGTCAAGGTCGACGACGGCGTGCTGACCCTCGCTGGGGGCGGCACCGAGACGTGGAGCACCTTCGTCGACGGCGTCCACCGCGTGCTCGAGGGGACGGGCGCGACCACCAACACCTGCGTCGAGCCGGGCGCGGAGGCCCCGTTCTGGGAGAGCACGGAGCTCCCCGAGGGCGAGACGGTGGCGTCGGTCACGCTCACGCTGGCGGGCAGCGAGACTCCAACCCGCGACCCCGTCTCGCGTGTCGAGCTCGACGGCATGATCACACCGACCGACGACGGCGAGCGCACGTCGTTCTCCGGGACGCTGCGCAACGTCGGCGCTGAACGGAGAGGTACCACCCACTTCCCGGATCTTGGGGATCAGGCCTGTCGCCGCACGCGCCGTCGCAGCTGAGTCGACACATTGGCGACCCCGTAGCCCGTCGGAGCTGACTCGTAGGTCTCGACGAGGCCCTGGATACGCAGTTGCTCGACGATCGCCAGGACCATCGTGTGCGAGTCGCCGTGCTCCACCGCGTAACGCCACGTCGTGAGTTCCCGCGACTCGACAATCGCGCTGATCACTTCTTCCTCGAGGCATTGGAAGACCGGAGCCTCGCCACCGAGGTGGTGCAGATGCGCATAGACGCGCTCGAGCTCGAGGCGAACGAAAGTGATGTGCGTCGCATCGACTGCGGGTGCGTGGCGCCTGGCTCGGATGAAGCCCGCTTCGTGGAGCATCGTGAGCCGCTCCCACACGTCCTCGAACGGATGCGGAGCAAGCAGCCTGGCGAGGTGTGGCTGCTCGAAGAGCGTGTAGTCCGCGATCGCGCCAGGCGGCGCGCCGTGCTCTCGGCCGAGCGCGTCGACGACCAGGCCCTCGAAGAGGAGGGCATCCTCTGGTTCCAAGTCGGTCGCAGCCAAGACACCCTCGCGTCTACGGAGCGCCGTCAGCGCCTCCGACTGCGGCGACGCACCGGGTTCCGACGATTGGCGCCACGCTTGGATGGTCGCCTGCCCCACTTTGAACGCCGTCTCGACAGTGAATACGCGTCCGACGAAGTCGAGCATCTCGAGCCGCATTTGGCGCCCCTCCCGCCTGCAGTCGTTCAGCCGCTCGTCCCGGGCGAGTCGGACTGCCCGAGCCACATGAGGACCAGCTCCATGTCATCACCGTTGCCCCGCTGGCAGCTTGGATAGAGGCGCGCTCGGCCTGGCAGAGCAGAAGTGGCGTCGCGCCGGACGGGCAGGTACCGACGCGACGCCGTGGAGTCCGCCCATCGTCGGGCAAGGCGATGAGTCGGAGTGGACCCCAGGCACGTCATACCGGGATAAACCGGCATAGACCAGGATGAAGTCGCAAGGGACGCGGCCAGCTCGCATTGAGAACCGGGCTCGAACCGTATAGAATTCAAGTGGTTGTGGCCGGTGGCGTCAGCAGCAGTTCCGTGACGAACTCAAAGAGGATCGGCTCGCCGCTCGCGCCGCGGTAGTGAGCTCGCTGGGCTCGGTCCGTACAGAGCGCCGCGATGCGCTCCCGGACGGGCCGGGGCGCGTTGAAGTGCGCGACCAGCAGATCGCGGGTCCCCGTGGCCGCCACGCCCGCGAAGAGCGCTTCGAGCGTCTCGGGATGGTCGACGAGATGCGGCAACACCGGACCCACGAAGGCCCAGGTGCGGATCCCGGCGTCATGCAGGGCCCCCAAGGCCTCGAGACGCGCCCTGGGGCGGGGCGCCTTGGCCTCGACGCGCGCGGTGAGCTCATCGTCCGGAGCGGTGATGGTCAGCCCCACCTCGCAGTTGAGCTGGCGCAGCAGATCGACGTCGCGGGTGACCAACGGTGACTTGGTGAGCACCGAGACGAGGCCACGAAACCGGTGCTTCACCAACAGCTCGAGGGCCTTTCGCGTCAGCTCGTGTCGTCGCTCGATCGGCTGGTAGGGATCGGTCACCGAGCTGAGGAACAGCCGCCCACCGGCTGCCGCGCGGCGCGAGAGCTGTCGGTCGAGTATCGGGCCGAGGTTGTCCTTGGGATACACGAAGGTGCCCCACTCGTCGGGGCTCCGGCCCACCTGGCGGCCCGCGAACCGCGCGTAGCAGTAGGTGCAGCCGAAGGAGCAGCCCACGTAGGGGTTGATCGTCCAGTCCATCGTGGGCACCCGCGAACGATTCATGATCGAGCGCGCGCACGCCGCGCGTCGCGGGCGGGCTGAACAAGGGTAGCTGTGACTCAAGCCTCGACATCAGGCGGCTCCAGGTACTCGTAGCGTTTCCAGTCCTCCACCCGCAGCGCCGTCGGATCGGCCTCCACGGTCTCCCGCACCTTGCGCAGCCACGTGATCTCGGCGCGCAGCGCGAGCAGCGGGCGTTCGAACGCGAGGGCGGGGAGCTCGAGCCCCTCGCCTCGGCACCAGGCCAGCCGCTCGGCGAGGAAGTCCTCCCGTTGGCGCAGGTAGGCGATGGCCTCGTCGAGGGCCGGTCGCCCCTCGTCGCCGAGGAACGGCAATGCGTAGAGGCCGAGATCGATCTTGGAGCGTGGGTGCTCCGGCCTCGTGAGGCGCTCGCGCGCGCTCTCGCGCAGCGCTCGCCGGCCGGCCTCGGTGGGGACGTAGACCTTTCGCTTGGGGCCTTGGGCCGACTCGAGTCGCGCTTCCAGGAAGCCCAATCGCTCGAGTTGCGCCAAGGCGTTGTAGATCGAAGTGCGGCCGAGGTCGGTCCAGAAGCGAAACCCACGGTCGTGGACGATGCTGCGGAGCCTGTAGCCGTGGGCCTCCTCCTCGGCGAGGACGGCCAGAATGACGAACGCGGGATCGCTCAGGCTCATCGGTCACAACCAGTAATGGAACGCAGTCGTGACCACGAAGGTGCTGACCACTCCACCCACGACCTCGATGGCCAGGAGGCGGCGCGGGTAGGTCGACTGAATCCACATGTTCCAGAATCGGGGGTAGACCCGGACTCCGACGAACATCAGACCGAGCAGAGACGCGCCGAGCAGCCCCTCGACCGGGACGAGGGGCCGCAGCCAGACGTAGCTCGCGGTCAGGATCCAGATCTCGACCTGGGTGCCGGCGATCTGCGTCACCAGGTAGCGCGGCTTCGACGTCCACTCACGGACGCCGGGATCGCCGGCCATCGCCTCGGCGTAGAGCCGGTCCACCAGCGGGTTGCCGTACAGCGCGCCGGTCACCATCACGGCAGCGCCCCGACGGCGAGCCCCCAGAGAACGACGGTCGTCACCATGATCTTCCTCCATGTGGGTAGTCCGCGGCTGGACTAGATGAAGAGGAAGGTAGTCCTCCGGTGGACTAGATGTCAATGAGGTCTGACGTGGGACGCCGTGACGACAGCCGCGGTCACTTCAGCGGATACGCGCGCTTCTCCGTGTGCTCGCTGGCACCGACTGGGCCCACGTGGCGTGAGTGGCACGGCAAACGGCGGCATGCGATGTTGGCGTCGGTGGCCCGCGCCCGTCCGAATGTAACGCCCGACGGGGTCGTGCTTCCGACTCCGCTCGCGGCGCGTGTCATGCTCTACGCCCTGGGCAGTCTGTTTCTCGTCGCTGGGAGCCTCGTCGCGGTCATGGCGCCTGCTCGCGACCAGGTGAGCGTGATTCTCAAGTTGGTCCTCACCGGTCTGCTTTGCGCTCTCGGCCTCTTTCTCTCGGCGCTTCCGCGACTCGTTCGGCTCCGGGTTCTGGTGACGGAGGACCGCATCGAGCTCAGGCGTGGACCGCGCGGGCGTCTCAAGAGCTCGATCGTTCGCGCGCCCAACGTTGCCGTCGGGCTCCGTCCGATCAACCAGGGTGTCGACGTCGTGATATCGGCCGGCCAGAGCGTTGGCGAGGTCAGCTGGGGGCCGGTCACCGCGACGGAGGGCGCGGAGCATCTCTTGATGGTCGGCGGCCTGCTTCGGGACCACGGAATCAAAGTGGATCAGCTCCAGACTGCGACCAGCCCGGTTTCCCCGGCGCTCGAGGCCTCGATTCGCAAGCGGACGCGCCACGAGGCTGGCGGGGTCGAGCTTCGGCTGCCACACAGCTACCTCGGATACGCGATGCTGGGGACCGCAGCGGTGTGCGCTCCGATGTTCGTCATCCTGTTCTGGACCGTGGGCTTCGATCCCGAGCTTCTCCTGCCGGTCGGTCTGCTCGCGATCGTGCTGTCGTACGTGCCGCCACGGCCGACGCTCCGGGTCACCGCGGAGTCGATTCAGCACCGAGTCAAACGGTCCGCGCCTTGGGCATCGATCGCGCGCGCGCCGAGCGTCTCGGTTGGCTGGGCATGGGAAGAGGCGTCTCGGCGTACCCGCGCGGCGTTCGTGTACATCAAGTCACGTGATGGCGAGTTGTCGTGGGGCCGATGCTCGGTTGGAGACGCTCGCAGATTCGTGCGCACCGCGGCCACGTTCCTTCGGACGCAAGGCATCGAAGTCGAGCTGCGGGACCCGGCCGTGGAGGCCGCTCTGGCGCGGACCCCCGGGCTCGACCCTGAGACCGCGGACTAGTCCCCAGTTGAACTCCCTATACTCCTGCGTGGTGAGAGGACCGTGAGCATGGTGACTTCCTCCGCGCGCGCGCTCCTCCCCCTGGTATTCGTTGCTTGCGGCGGTACCTCGCCGTGGGTTGACGCGGAGTTCCGAACCGGGGAGGCGCTGGTGACTGTCGCCGAGGGCGTGCGGCCGCCGACCGAGGTCGGCTCCTGGACGTGCAAGGTCGCTGCGTGGGGAACCCCGACGGTCGCGCTGCTGCGCTGCGTTGGAGTAGATACGCGCGCGGACACGTTGGAGCTGGTGGCGCGCCTGGGCGAGATGTCCGGTGTCGTCGAGGCCACGCCGAACCTGGTCCGTCATCGCTGAAAAGAAGAGGGGGAGCCCATGCGCCGGATGGCCGTCCTGAGCCTGCTGCTGTGTGCCTGTGAAACCGGAGGGGGCGACGATGACCCCATCTCGCTGGGCACCAGCACGGTATCGGGCCAGTTGAGCCCGTTCACGCCGGGCGCGGCCCACGCAGAAGGGGAGCCGCGCACCCTCCCTCCCGGAGTCCGCGAGGTGGCGGCGCGATTGGTCTCGGGCCGCGGACAAGCGCTGCTCGCGGCTGGCCCCGCGCCCTTCACGCCCGCGTTCCGGCCCCGCGACTTCGTGCCCGGCGAGGTCCTGGTGCGATTGCGCACGGACGTCGCGGCGGTCGAGTGGCTCCATCTGCACCCAGGCCTCGAGCGGTGGCGCTTCGAGCCCGGCGTCTGGGGCTTCACTCATGTGCTCTCGCTGCGTGTGAGGCGCGCTGACGGCGCGGTCCCGGGGCACGACGAGACAGCGCGCGTGGCGATGCTGCTCGACCAGCACCCCGACCTCGCCTACGCCCACCTCAATCACTACAAGCGGACGCTGCGCACACCTGACGACGAGTACTTCGAGTTCCAATGGCACTACCAGCAGATCGGCATGCCCGCTGCGTGGGACGTGACCACGGGCTCCACCGACGTGGTCTGCGCAGTGGTCGACGACGGCGTGAACCCGCACCCGGACTTCAACGACCGGCGGCTGGCCGGCTACGACATGATCAGCGACCTCGGCTTTGCCGGCGACGGTGACGGGCGCGACACGGAGCCTTCGCAGGTCCCGCGCAGCTCGGGCGGTCAGAGCGTGTGGCACGGCACCCACGTCGCGGGGACCGTCGGCGCCTCGGCCAACAACGTCGGGCTCGTCGGCGTCGACTGGGCGTGTCGCATCCTGCCGGTGCGAGTGCTCGGGGTGGTCGATCCCGCGCGGGGCGCCGGCACCTCCATCGACATCATCGCCGGCATCGCATGGGCGGCTGGCCTCGAGGTGCCCGACGCACCGACCAACGGCGACCCCGCGCACGTGATCAACCTCTCTCTCGGCGGCGGCCCCCTGGTGGCGGCCGAGCAGGACGTCATCAACGCCGCGGTCGACGCCGGGGCCATCCTGGTGGTCGCGGCGGGCAACTCCAACGTCGACGCGGGCGCGACCTCGCTCGGCGGCTACGACAACGTCATCGTGGTCGGCGCCACCGACTACACGGCGAGCCGCGCGCCCTACTCCAACTTCGGCTCGGTGGTGGACGTGATGGCGCCGGGCGGCAACGTCGAGGCCGACGCGAACGCCGACGGCTACCCCGACGGGGTGCTGTCGACCTACCTCAGCCAGGACGGGGGCGACGCGATCGTCGAGTTCCTCCAGGGGACCTCGATGGCTTCTCCGCACGTCGCCGGGCTCGTGGCGCTGATGAAGTCCGTCAACCCGGGGCTGAACGCCGCCGAGGCGGAGCGCGTGCTGAAGGAGACCGCGGACCCCGGCGCCCGGTGCGATGCGGGCTGCGGCGCCGGGCTCGTCAACGCGCCTGCCGCGCTTCGGGCGGCGGGCGGCGCGGCACCCGACGGTCCTCCGTCGCTGTCCGTCTCGGCCGAACGGATCAACCTCGGCACCCGTGATTCGGGTCGGGTGATGCTGTTCAACGCGGGCGGGGGCTCGCTCGCCTGGGAGGCCTCGGTCGGCGGCACGACGGCCGCGGCGGTGCGCGTCGCCGGCGACGCGTCGGGCTCGCTGGGGCCGGGTGCATCGGCGGCGGTGGAGGTCCGCGTCGATCGAGGTGACCTCGCCGATGGCACCCACCAGGCGACCCTCGACGTGCGCAGCGACGCAGGTGAAGCGCGGCTGGCCGTGATCTTCAACGTGGGCGCCACGCCGGTGGCGGACGTCGGCCCGATCTCGGTGGCCACGGCGCGGCCGATCGAGTCCGGTGACGTGGTGCTGGGCGGCGAGGTCACCACCAGCGCCGCCGACGGATACACCTACACGCTCAGCTCGGAGCCCGGGGATTGGTTCGTCGTGGCGGCGGCCGATCTCGACCGCGATGGCAACCTCGGCGCCGGCGACCTGCTCGGCTTCTGGCGCAACCCCGACGCCATCGAGCCGATCAGGGTCGAAGCCGGCGCGTTGACGGGGATCGACTTCCCGCTGGTGCCGGTCCAGGGCTCGAACCTCGCCCAGCCGCCCTGCGCCGACCTGCGCCGCTGCTGGGAGGGTTGTGCCGGCGACTACGGGTGCATCGAAGCGTGTCCCGCGAGCGCCGCGTGCGAGGGCTGCTACAACAGCACCGTCGCGCCGTGCCTCAACCAGACGGGGTGCCCGGGTGGTGCCTGCGTTTGCCCGAGTTGCGGGCCCCAGGTCGACCAGTGTTTTGGGCCGAACACCTGTGGCGGCGGCGGCGGCGGCGGTGGTGGCGGTGGTGGTGGTGCGGTCGGGTCTGCATGCGCGGGGGGCGATTGCGCGGCGCCGTACGCGTGCGAGACGAGCGTCGCCGGAGGCTATTGCACGGCCGCATGCGACAGCGACGCGGCGTGCCCAGGCGGTGCGTGTGTCCTGTGGGATGAGGATGGCGACGGCGTGGCCGACTTCGCCGTCTGTCTCGCGCTTTGCGCAGGCCCCGGGACATGCCCGCGCTCGGGCGACGCTTGCCAGGTGATCGACACCGGCGCGCAGGTCTGCGCCCCCTGAACGCGCAGGTCCGCAGGTTGCTAGCGAATCATCATCTGGCTCGAGCAAGAGGCCGCGACGCTGGTCGCCACGCGCTGCCACGGCACGTCCGGGTCGGCGCTGATCACCAGGTCGAAGTCCGGGTGCTCCGTCTTCAACAGGGCGACGCCGGCGTCGTCTGACTTGCGGGGCAGGCTGTCCTCGAGAGCGACCTGGGCACCGCCGTTGGCGGTCAGTCGGGCGGTCGCGAACATCCGCTTCGGCGGCACGTCGACTGTACGAATCTGCACAGTCCCCAGACCTGTCGTGGTGCGCAGGAGCAGCGAGACGCGCTCCACGCCATCACCGCGCACCTTCTTCAGCGCCGAGGCGATCTGCCCGTACGGCACCTCGGGTCCCGCCGCGAGCACGGGGATGCTGTTTGCTTGCGCCGTGGTCTTCGCCAGTGGGCGACCGTCGAGGGTGGCCGCGCCGGCGCTGACCAGCAGCCTCGGTCCTCTTGGTGGCGGGTGCGTCTCGCAGACGGGTTGCGCCGTGGGCACCCGGACGGGCGGTCGCGCGCGCAGCGTCTTCAGTCGGGTGCACACCTCTGCGTCGCCCTCTTTGCAGCCCCATTCCAGGGCCGCGAGGTCGGGGACCCAACGTTCGGACTCGCCGTCCGCGAGAAAGGTCAGGATGGCATGGCGCAGGTGCAGGCTGGGCTCGCGGGTGGCGTCGTGTGCACCGGCGCATTCTCGCTTCTTCTCGCTCTCCATCAGGCCGGCTGCGAGCAGCTTCGAGCGCGTCGATGGCGCGGCGGACGAGAGCGCGTCGAAGACCGCAGCGACCTCGTTTGCGTAGTCACGCAGGCAGGCGTCGCCGGGGGAAGCCGGACGCGCGCGCACCGGGGAGTCCCACTTCCCGCCGTAGCGCGTGGCTTCGCCGAGCGGCTTCGCACCGCCCAGATCGACCCGCAGCCGGGTGACCACCGCGCGCCCCGCCACATCCACCCGCAGCTCCAGACCCCGGGCGGCCTTCGGCACATGGAACTCCGGGGGCAGCCTCGCCGCGTCGAGGCGCAGGTGCAGCAGCGGGCTCTCCGCGGGGGTGGCGTCCAGGTCGAAGACCGTGCGGGGGTCGGTGCCGACGCCGATGAGGACGTAGCGCTTGTCGCCGCGCGGCTCGACGAAGAACTCGGCGCCGGCCTTCGCAGCCAGCGTCCGCAGCCGCTCCTCGGTGGTCGCGGCGGGCGCTTCGGCGACGAACGCGAGCTCTGGGTGGTCGCTGGCGACCGTCAGCATGGCCACCTGGATGCCGCGGACGGCGGGCATCTGGATCTCGGGGCCGGCCAGCCGCTCCAGGAGCTTCGCGGTGCCGAACGGCACTCGCAGGCCGAAGTGAGCGTTGCACGTGATGCCGCACTCGGCCACGGCGCGGGCCAGCTCGGCAGGTTGCTTCGAGCGGGCGAGCGTCGGCGGCTCGCGCGCGGCGTCGAGCATGGCGCGCAGGTCGGCGCCGATGGAGAGCTCCACCGCCGCCGGCTTCTTCAGAGGGCGTCGCGCCGGCCCGTGGGACGCGGCCATCGTCTTGACCCCATCCGGCGTCAGGCTCGCGACCCCCTCAACGTCGATGACGCCTTCGCGTGCGCGCACGACGAGCGCGTAGTCGTCGACCTCCACCCCCTCCGTCGTGATGAGGGTCTCCGAGTTCAGCAGGATGGAGAGCGCCGCGGCGCGCATCCGTTCGATGTACTCCGGCGGGACCTCTGCGAGGGCGTCGAAGGCCTGCCCCGCCCCGTACGCGCCGCCGAAGTCGCTCAGCCGCCAGCCGCGCAACCACACACCGGCGACCGCGTCCTTCGCGAGCAGGGCCCGGCGCGCTGGCGTGTCGCGCGGGTTGGGCGTCGGCGCGGTTTCGAGCGGAGCGCCGTGGCGTGCGACCTCGACGCGGAGATGGTCGGGCCCCGGGTACAGCCCGATCTGCAGCCCGCGCAGATGCCAGACGCCATTGTCTCGAGTGGCTTTCGCCGAAGTGAGCGCCTTGGCGACCGACGCCTTCGTCCGCTCGATGTCGGTCGTCGGGAGCAGAAGACGGTGACGCATGACCGGCGCGTGCTCGCCCATCATCGACCGCGACACGTCGCCCACGGCCTGGCTGGCGGGGGACGCGCCGAACGCGAAGACGACCGGGCGCTTCGGGTCGACGCCATCGAACGCCTTCAGCCGCGTGCCCGTCAGCGCGCCCAACACCAGCGCAGTGGGGTCTTCCTCGAAGAACCTCGCCAGCCTGCGTGGAGCGGCGTCCGGCAGCGCGACCAGCAGGGGCTTGAGCGCCGCTCGCAGGGTGGGCACCTGCTCCGGCGCCCACCACGCCACGAGCAGCGCATCGTCCCCGACCGCGTCGACCAGCGCGGCGAGCGCCGGGTCGGACGGGACGGTCGGCACCTCCGCGGCGGGCGCGTCCGGCTTCGACGAGCAGCCCGCAAACACACACCCGAGCGCCAACAAGACGCACACAGAAAGGGAAACGCCGTTGTCTCCAGCGCGAGCGTCGCTCATGCTTTCGGCTCCAAAAAACGGGAGGCTCACCAAATGCTCAAAGCGTGGCTCACCCTGGCGCTTGGCGCGACCCTCTCGCTGCCGATGGCAGCCTACGCTGGCTGCGGGCGCGACGCGGAGGAGCTCTCCGGTGGCAAATGCGACCTGCGTGGCAAGGACCTGAAGGGCGCGGATCTCGGTGGACAGGACTTCAGCCGCGCCGACCTGCGCGATGTGGACCTGCGCGGCGCGAAGCTCGAGCGGACCAATTTTCGCGGCGCAGATCTGCGCGGCGCGAAGCTCGACGACGCGCGCATGGAGCAGGCCGACCTCCGCGACGCGAAGCTCGAGAAGGCCAGCATGAAGGGGGCCCGCTTCGAGCGCGCCGACTTCCGCGGGGCGAAGCTCGAGCGGGCCGGGATGCGCGACGCGCGAGGCGACAAGGCGAACTTCCGAGATGCGCGCATGGAGCGGGTCGAGCTGCGCGGGGCGCGGCTCGAGCGCGCCGACTTCCAGGGCGCCCGGCTGGAGCAGGCCGACCTTCGCGACGTGCGCGCGGCGCAGGCGAACTTCCGCGGCGCCCGCGCCGACCGGATCGTGCTGCGGGGCGCGCGGCTCGAGCGCGCCGTCTTCAAGGAGGCGAGGCTGGAGCGAGCCGAGCTGCGCGACGTCCGGGCCGAGGGCGCCGACTTCAGCCGCTCGAAGCTGCGCGACGCGAGTTTCAAAGACGCGCGGCTGGAGCGCGCCAACTTCGAGAACGCCGAGGCGCGCGGCGCCGACTTCTCGGGCGCGCGGCTCGAGCGGACGAACTTCACTCGCGGCCAGTTCAAGGACGCGAAGATGAAGGACGCGAAGATCCGGGACATCAAGTGTCCGGACGGTGGCAAGGGCGAGAAGGGCTGTGACTGGAGCAAGTGACGTGGCGCTGGGCCCCGAGCGAGCCGAGCCTCATGCGCTCCCCGACGACCTGCGTGCGTTCTTCGCAGGTCTGGCGCAGAAGCTCGCAGACGATCCCGAGCTGTTGGCGCACGACGCCGACAACGCGTTCGCCGACCGCATCGATCTGTCTCGTTTCGAGATCACGTATCTGACGGCCGACGATTGGAAGTGGACCTTCGAAGTGGCGCCCGACGAGGTCGCGGCGCTGGGCGTCGACGGCGCGAAGAAGTCACTGTGGGTCTGCAGCGACAACGCGTGCGGCTACCGATTCGGTGACGACTCGGGTCGCTGCCCGCGCTGCGACGAGTCCCGCGAGGAGCGCACCGCGGAGGGTCTGGGCCGCCTGCTCGCCGACCTCTTCGGCGAGGCCGAGGGCGGTCCCGCGCCGGCTGCGGCGGCGGCCGCCCCGCCGCCACCACCACTACCCAAGCGCGCCCCGTCGAGCGGCGCCGACAAGCTGCTCATGATGTTGGTGCAGCAGGGGCAGGTCGAGCTCGAGGAGGGCGCAGACCGGGGCCGCATCGCTGCGGGGATGGACGCGCTCCTGGCCGTCGAGCGGCCACCGGAAGAGCAAGCCGCCGCGTTGATCGACTGGCTGCTCGACCAGGATGGCGTCGAAGAGGTGTACGCCTCGGACGACGACCTCAGCCGCCTTCTCGAGGCGTGGTAGGGCGGCCTAGAAGAAGGCGCCCGCGAAGAGCATGAACTCGTGGACGCGGATGTCGTCCTTCTTCTCGCCCTCCTTCAAGAAGTTCGTGAGCTGGTAGTGGTAGCGGGCGTCGACGCTGAGCTTCAGCACCGACAGGTCGAGGTCGACCGCCACCAGGATCGGCAGGTAGAAGACCATCGACTCGTAGAAGTCGTCGGCCTTGTCGATGTCGTCACCGTCCTTGTCGGCCGCGCCGAGGAAGAAGCGGGTCTCGAGGCCGGCGCCCACCTTGAGCAGGGGCACGATCGGGATGCCGACGCGGGCGAGGATGGGCAAGGCCAGGTAGCTGGTCGAGCCCTCGTCCGACTGGCGCGTGTAGAGCGCGTCGACCTCGACGCCGATGATCGGGAGGTTGAGCTGCCAGGCCGCGCCGATCGCGAACGTGCTGATGTCGGCTTCGTCCTCGGGGTCGGCGTCGTCGTTGGGCAGACCGACACCGGCACCCAGGCGAACACCGAAGCTGCCGAGGGCCATGGCCGGCAGGGGGATGAGCATCGCGAGCGCGAGCACACCAACCAAACGCTTCATTCTCTCTCCTTTCCCGTGCTGTGACGGGCACCGTTGAACCGCATCGGTCCGCAGACGCGATACGCGCGTGCCTATTCACGCCGGCGCACTCTATCGCTGCAGAGCCCACGCGGCGAGGGTGGAAAGACAGGATCGGGCGTGTCTACTTCCGTCCGACGAGGATGGAAGGATCGGTCT
>PVBE010024602.1_pt1 | contig 15278 bp, 13 predicted proteins | sample 1631181 | NCBI WGS metagenome assembly PVBE01 (sample SAMN08397723, study PRJNA350692) | Marine metagenome, whole genome shotgun sequencing project. | isolation source: water | place: Pacific Ocean | collected 2012-04 | reverse complement strand
GATATCAGCCGCAAAAAATAGCGATCATAGCGATCAGTTCGCCCCATCATCGGCGCGACGCAAAACTTGTGGCTAAGCTTCGACTGCACTTTGGGCACCCGGACCCGCCCTTTCGCTTGCCGGATTCCATCCCCAACAGATTGGAATTGGGTTGTCACTCATCCGGCTCATACCATTTTGTAGAAGGACCTTCTATAGCTTCCTCGCTCCCGAAGGATCCGGGTATCCAATTGAAATCAGGGGTATCGCCTTTCATTTGAACCACAAATACTCGAGGCTGACACCTGATTCAACTCCTTAACGAGCTACGAACAAATCTTACGCAGATTATAAAGTGCTTATTATTCTCTGCGCCAACTCAACCTCTACGAAACCAAGTCGAGGCAATCTATGCACATCGCCGAACTAGCAGGGATAGGGAATTTAGGCAATGGCCAAGGCGCAATATCACAAAACCAGCGGGGGTTTATTCGCACGGTCGGGACATGGGCGCTTACCCTACGGTCGTGACCGGCGATACGGAATGGGGTGGCGGGGATGTTCCCGGTACAGAACATAACCTCTATTCTGAACGCATCGAAACTCAAGCACGGCTGATCGCCAACGTGCCACGGATGTTAAACGCATTACAGAGCCTCATGCAATTTGCGGAGGCCGAGCTCGAAAACCTGATGATTTGCTTGCAGTTACCAAAGAGTGTCAAGAAATTATTAGAACTGTCAGCAAAGACTTCAGCTCATCCGAATCTGAAGAGGGATCTCCAGAGAACGCTTCGGCAGCCTAGATCGCTGCCGGTAAGGTCTAAGGGTGTTTGACGCATCCCTGTGCGTGGCGCACGCGTGAGTAAGCGGACACCTGTTGCATAAAGCACGTGACAAGCCCGTAAGCCTTTGCCTAACCTATGTGGTTAAGCGAATCACTTGTCGGCTCGCTGGGCTGCTTATTCAGTTTTGTACAACCTACATCGAGCGCAAGATGCGGCGATGGTTCCCGTGTGTTGTGGTGCCGTTCTTTTGGGGCTTCGAGGGGTGATGAACGTGAATTGGATGTCACGGTGGAAGAGGCTGGCCATTCGTGCTGCCACCTCATTAAGTGCACGCACCTGGCTGGTCATATTATTGACTTTGGGTTTTGTTGGTGCATTTGTAATTGTCATCGGCTTGAAGCTTACGAAAGATCATCAAACGAGGCTGATTGCCGCCGAGCGGGAAGCAACTAGCATAGTCGGCTCCCTCTCCGCGCAATTACGCGGCGTCTTGTTGAACGTCGAATCTCTGATGGATTATGCCGCGGTTTCACATGGTGCGGGCACAAGTCGTCTTGCCCGCTTATCGGAAACACGTTCCGATCAGGTGCATTCCCAAGTTGCAGATTTACCCTGGGTCCATCATCTGACCGTCATTGACGCGAAAGGCTCAATCCTATTCGACACATTTGAAAGCGGCAGAGTCGAATCAGATCTGGTCAATAGCTCTGCCTTTCAGTATCACGCGGAAAACGCGGGCGATGCCCTGTTTATCAGCGTCGACATTACATTTCGCCTGAGCAAAAGGTTAGATCTCAATAACGGCAATTTCGCAGGTGTCGCAATCACCGAACTCTCCCGGGATAGCTTAAACATCATTCGACGTAGCGCCGATCTTAATAGAACAAAGCAACTGATCTTGTCTGGTGGATCGGGGCGCATCCTCGCAGAGTCACCATTCATCGCCGACGGTGCTCAACCCTATGTCAGCTCAGTTTTCGGCACTCCACGGCCGCCCATATTCACTGAAGACAACCGCGCCCTAGCCTACACGACAGGACCCGATGGGGACACCTATCTGGTGGCGGCGCAGCAGCTACGCGGCCTTCCCTTCACGCTCTATTTGGCCGAGCCGGTTAGGGTCATCCTGGCGCCCTGGTACGAATCCCTGCGCTCTTTCGCACTCATGATATTGATACCTGGCCTTTTTGGTGCTGGCGGTTGTGGAATCCTGATCTGCCAGATCGAACGTCGGTCGGCAGCCGAAGAAGCGCGCTTGCGAGACGCCGTCGATAGTCTGTCTGAATCATTCGCACTGTGGGACGCGGAGAATAAGCTGGTTCTCTGTAATCAAAAATTCGCCGAGTTCTATCAGATTGATCCCAAAGCCTTGCGACCAGGCAATAGCTACGATCAAGTCATGGCGGCGGCCGCAGCACCCGGCGAAGTCGTGTATCAATCCGAAACCGACCCCGCCGAGACAGTCCATAGGCGGCCCCGCTCTTTAGACCCCAGGTCAACCAACGGCATCGGCGAACTGCAATATACGGCAGATCGTTGGATCTATGTCAGCAGGCGAACCACGCGGGATGACGGACAAGTCAGCGTAGGAACGGATGTTACCCCGCTCAAGGATCAGGAACTTGAACTCCTCACCAGCGAAGAAAAACTAAGGAAGTACGCCCAACAGCTGGAGAAGTCCCAGGAGAAATTGCAAAGGGAAGCCGACGAACGTGCTGAATTGGCGCTGAAATACGCAACCGAAAAAACGCGCGCCGAAGAAGCCAACCGCTCAAAGACAGAGTTCCTGGCGAATATGAGTCACGAGTTGCGCACGCCTTTGAATGCCGTAATGGGATTTGCACAAATCATGCAAAATGGCATGTTTGGCCCGCTGGGCGATGACCGCTATGTCGGCTACACGAAAGACATCCTCAATAGCGGCCAACATCTAATCGATCTTATTAGTGACATCCTCGATATGTCAAAAATTGAATCTGGAAAAACAGAATTTGAATTGAACGAGTATGCGCTGGACGACATCGTTAGGGATTGCGTCCGAATCATCGAACCGCGTGTGTTTGAAGCGAGTCTGCATTTGGAAACGAGAGTTCGCGACGTACCGACTGTCATCGCCGATAAGAGGGCGACAAAGCAAATCCTGCTTAATCTCATGAACAATGCGGTTAAATTCACCTCGCGCGGCGGCACGATTATTGTCAGAGGCGAAATCAAGGAAAAGTATGTTGCGCTTGTCGTCGAAGACACAGGAATCGGCATTGCAGAGCAAAATCTTGGGCGGATCGGCAAGCCGTTTGAACAGATAGAGAGTCAACAAAACAAGAAGCACAAGGGAACGGGTCTGGGTCTTGCGCTTTCCAAGTCACTCGCTGAATTGCAAGGGGGAGAACTCCGCATCAAGAGTCAACTTGGACTGGGCACAACCGTCACCGTTACGTTGCCTCGCGCTGACGCCGTCGTTCAATATTTGAACGAGCGTCAGAAAGTACGCGCCTAAAGCATTTCCAAGATTCATTGAATCATAAAAATACTTTAGATTCTTAGTTTGGTCTCATTTTTAGGAAAAGCGGACCCGGTTGTGCTCATTTTCATCTCTATCCGGTCTTAACGGCATTCCCTCCGGCCGCGGTTTTGGTGCATCCCCTTCATCGACCCTCAAACGGCTGAGTAGATAAAATCCGTCGGCGACCATGACAGGATGACCGATCAAAAAAGGCCTGTTTTCTGAGCTAAGAATCCGTTTCCGACCCAAAGGCCCGATGTAGCACTCATGGGCCGTTTAATAATAAGGCAATCATTGCTGATAAGCGCCGGACCGATCTATTCTTAAACAGTTGATGCAAGAATTGTACAACAAAGCCGCTCTGGTTGTTCAACAACCTTGAATTAGCATTAGCCGAGAGCAGTAAGGTTAACAGGCGAACCGCTATCAAGCAGAAGACACAACGATATCGCAAAAGGCATTAAAGACAATAGTTTGCGCGTGATTGAGTCGAACTTCCAACTCGCTAAAACTCTCTACTTCACCCATGTCACTCATCAATGATTTTAAACCCTCTCCTGCTTCTTCGGGCCTAAACTGCCCGTCAACCGCAATGTGCATGACTTGCGAAAGACTATGTATGAAATCCGCCGCCTCAATCAGGGGTTTGGCCTGCTGCCGGGGAATCAAACCAGCTTCCATCACTTTGCGGTAAACCCTGCACGTGTTCTGGTCCAAAATGTTAGGGTGCTCAGCTGCATATACCAACTGCAAATACTGACACGTAAACTCGAGGTCGATGAGCCCGCCGCGAACGTACTTCAAATCCCAGAGAAAATCCGTACCTTTTTCTTGTACCAATCTTTGACGCATGTCCAAGACATCCCGTGCAAGCACGTGTCGATTATAAGGTTGACAGAGAATTTCTTTAATCTTGTCTTGGAGTTTGCCCCCAAACGGTCCCGAACCCGCCACAACCCTCGCACGGGTCAAAGCCAGCTTTTCCCAATTCCACGCGTCATGATCGTAGTAGCGCGAGAACGCATCAAATCTTGTCGCGATCGGCCCCGACTTGCCCGACGGCCGCAACTGCATATCAACTTCATACAAAACGCCTTCTGCGGTCGGCGCCGAGAGTGCTGCAATGAAGCGTTGAGCTACCCGAGCAAAATAGCGTGATCCTTGCAGTGGCCGTGCACCATCGGAGGATGCGGAGTCATCAGCATAGTCATAAACGAAGATGAGATCGAGATCGGACGTTGCAGACAGCTCTTGCCCACCGAGCTTTCCCATCGCCACAACAGTAAAGCTGGAACCTTTTATGGTACCGTGCTGGTGTTCAACATCCTTAAGCGCCGCCAGCAGCAAGCCCGCAAGCAAGATATCGGCAAGATCCGCAAAAGCTTTGCCGGCAGCATCAGCATGAAGGGTGCCGCGCAAGACTTGAAGTCCAATTCGAAAAACCTGATCTTTTCCCCAACGTCGAGATTGATCCAAGATTTCTTCAAACGTTCCCAAGGATTGGATCGCGTTTGAAAATTCCGCAGCCATCTCTTTGCGATCTGGAAGGGTCGTTAGAAAATTGGGATCAAGAAGAGCGTCAAGGACGCTCGAATTCTTCGCCAGATATGGTCCCAGACGAGGCGCGGCGCCGAGCGCTTCAGTGACCAATTCGAGGAGCTCTTGGCGCGCGACAAACAGGGAAAAGAGTTGCACGCCCGACGGCCTGCCCGAAAGGAAATCATGAAACCGCGCGAACGTGACGTCCGGATCTGACGTCTTAGCAATTGATTCCAAGATAACCGGCACAAGTTTTGTCAATAGTTCGCGCGCACGTTTGCTACGCGTAGCTCGGATACGCCCGAAGTGCCAGTTGCGGATAGTGGCTGCAACTTGCGGGGCCCGTTCAAAGCCCATTTTGGACAAGGTTTTAACGGTCTCGGGATCATCCTCCACACCGGTAAAAACGAGAGCGCCCTCCGTTGAAGACAAGGGATCCTCTTGCTCAAAAAGCGCCAAGTAGTGCGCATTTACGCGTTGCAAATGCATAAGCAGGTCGGACTTAAAGTCCCCCGTGCTCCGGTAGCCTGAAAATCGCGCAACATTGTCCAAGTCATTTTGATGTGTCGGAATGCTATGAGTCTGCGCGTCTTCGCGCATCTGTAGACGATGCTCCACCGTGCGCAAATAGACGTACGAGTCGACCAGTTCGGTGGCTACGGTCCGATCAATAACACCGGCTACAGCCAAATCATCCAATGCTCCGCAAGTCGTTTGGTTGCGCAGCGCCTCGTGTCGCCCCCCTAATATGAGTTGTTGGGTTTGAACAAAAAACTCAATCTCCCGAATTCCCCCGAGCCCAAGCTTGATGTTATGACCGGATATGCCGATCGCACGGTGGCCACCTTGGCGATGAATTTGCCGCTTAATCGAATGGATGTCTTCAATGGCGGTGTGATCAAGATATTTTCGCCAAACAAAGGGCCGAAGGGTCGCTAAAAAACGCTCGCCCGATTCAATATCGCCTGCTGCGGCGCGCGCTTTGATCATAGCTGCGCGTTCCCAGTTTTGACCCGTGCTTTCATAATATTGCTCGGCAGCTTCCATTGAGATGGCGACGGGCGTAGCGCCGGCGTCCGGCCGTAATCTCAAGTCAACTCGAAAGACATACCCGTCGGGTGTGCTCTCTTGGATAATTTTAACCAACTGCTTGGTCAGACGAACGCAAAACTCGCGGGGCTCAACATTGAGCGATGCTGAAAGCGTCCCCTCGTCAAAGAACACCATGATGTCAATATCACTTGAATAGTTGAGTTCACCTGCGCCATGTTTGCCCATTGCGATGATGGCAAACCCGCTGCCCCTTTCAGGCTCCTCTGAAGTCGCAGGTGCAAATTTGCCAGATCTGACCGCATCGAAAAATAGCCAACGAGTCGCACAATTAAGAGAGGCATCAGCAAATCGCGTGAGCGCTCTCGTCACTTCAAATAGATCCCACACGCCCGTTATATCGGCCGCAGCAATCAGGAAGGCGATCTCTTCTTTGGCGTGCCGCAGCTGCGACATGAGTTCATTGAGGCTAGTATCGGCAGCACCAAAACGGTTCAACGCCCGAACTTTGCGATCAAGCAATTCCTCTGGTTCGTCAAAGAAAATGCTCGGAAGATCCCGCGCGATATGACTGGCGACACGACTTAGATAACCCGAGTTACCGAAGATCGAGGCAAGCAATTCTTTCCCGCGCTGATGATCAAGCAATTCCTGAAGTTTTGAGCGTGCGTCATCTGGATCAATCGCTTCAGAGACCCTCTTGAGTTCGGCCCACACACGCTGCGCCCGGTCTTGATCAAATACAGGCGGTGTCGTTCCAGCTCGAGCTAAGATCGATCGTGGGGACTCCGTACCTGAGTCCATTGGCGTCCACCTTCGATTCTGATGTGACGCGACCTCGCGTCATTCGGTAACTGTAAAACTCCGAAGTGATCATCGCATCCATTATGCAAAACGCATCATTGAATCAAAAAGGGCCCGCCGACAAGCAGCGGGCCCTCTTTAAATCAGAAGTTCGCCGTCAGCAACCTGCGGCTTTCTTCAGCGCCATCGCAGGCCTAAAGCGCAGGGATTTCGAAGCTTTGATCTTAATCGCTTCACCGGTGCGGGGATTACGCCCCATACGTGCCGCACGCTTTGAAATCGTAAAGGTACCAAGGGTGCCGATCTGCATTTTGCCGGACTTCTTTGCATCTTTAAGTCCCGCCCCAAGTTGGCCAAAGACTAAATCGACGGCCCGTCTCGCTTCTGCTTTGCTTATTTTGCCTTTCTTGGCGACTCTTTCAATGAAGTCTTGTTTGCTCATAAGTGTGTCCCTTCGCGTCTGACCTCAATCAGTGAATGTTATGACCTACAACGTATAGCAAGTGATTCTTGCAAAAACCAACAAATAAAAGGGGTTTAGGCTGATATCCACAGGAAATTATTTGTGACGCGGGCGGCACAATCTCGACTCGGGCCAAACCGAATGATGTCATACCGCCCGTGAGGCAGATTCTCCTTTATTTTCAATGTTGTATCACTTTGAGTAAAGCAAGACTACAATACCGCTTGGCGAAATGTGCGACAGGTCGTCCACCACGAGTCCATGCAACTAATTGACTATGGCGCCGCAGACGGGAATTGGAGTGCCGCGCGAAGACCATGTGTGCCGACAGGCTCAGTCCGATCGGTCAGCTCCAATGTCGCCCCGTGTAGACTGGCGGCGGCCACGGGGGTGATTGGGTGTGCGATCGTCAAAAAAGAAATCGGGACCAAAGCGGAAGTTGCGGCGTCTATCTCTAACCAAAATTTGACGTTCGACTTTGATGCTCACCACGGCAGGAATCACTGTTTCCACCAGGCTGGCAAAGCTAAAAGGGGCGCCATTTGGCAAGGTGGCTGTGCTGCCCCTATCGAGGCCTTGGGACACAGGCTGAGCCGAAACGCCTGTCAAAGTGATTGCGCCGTAAGCAGTCAGTACCGCAACGGCACCCGTCAGGGCTAGCCTTGAGACGCTCGCGCCCAAGCGGCTTTTCTTTTCTCGATTGTGCACGGAAAACCTCCTGTTGGTGAATCGTTCAATCTTCGTCCACCTAATATGGGGAATCGCCCCTTAACGTTCCCTGACAAAGGCATTAATTCTTGGTAATCTTGTTCACGAACACGTGAAGTGGACTGAAGGTAACGCTGCGCTAGGGCCGCAGCCGGGCAGAAGCGACTTACTGCGCAAGGACCTCACCCAAAACTACCGGTAAAGGTGACCTTGTTGGGGGCGAGATCATGGGAGTCTTTCTTCGTGAGTTAAGGCGTCGTCGCCTCAAGCTGTACCCGGCTCGACCGATCGATCCCATCCAAAACATAAGCGTAAAGACGCGTAGCGCGCTCCAACCCACCCCGATGCATCGTATCGATGAGATCGCCGGTTGAGTGATACCAAAGATTGGCATCGAGAATTTGGACGACCGTGTGACCTGCTTCATAAAAGTCGAAAGCATCCCCCGTAGGCCGACGGTTCACCGTCGAGTCAATAACCTGTCCGTAACGATCGATGGCGTCTCGATAAATGGAAATCAATTTCGTGCTGCCGTTTGATATGGTCAGGCCGCGCGTACTTTCCGTAGTCGTCGTCGAAAGTTTTCCGGGAACCGTGCCGAATCCAAAAACAAGTTCGCCTCGATAATAGCTCTGAACAGACGAAGGATGCTCTACATTAAAAATTAAAACAGTATCCGCCAAAACATCTGAATGCCCCGCGATAAACGATTTCACACCATCTGAAAACTCATGATGACCGCTTGTCCCGACAAACAAGAGATTGCGTTTGGGCGGTTCCGTATCCTGCCGCGCAAAATACTTTGCTAGCGCTAACATTGACGCCAGCCCACCTCCGTTGTCATTAGCTGAAAGGAAATAGCCATCCAAATGCGCAACAATAACAACATACTCGTCAGTACTGCCTTTGATCAGTCCCAAGACATTCCTACCTTGCCAACCGTCTCGAACCTCTGTTTCCAGCATGAGTCGCGCTTTCAGCGCCGTCCCGGACACATTCGCAGCTATGGCTTCTTGAACAAAGCGCCCGTCATTACCACCCAAGATGAGCGTGGGAACAGTTTCAGGCCCCATGCCTTCCAAGACATATTGATGATTTTCAGGCGCTTCCATTGTAACCAAAACACCGACCGCACCCGCTTCCACAACCCCTTCGACATAACCGCGCGCGGACTGAAAGAAGGGACTGGGTTGCATGATTGATTGCATGACCGCAATTTTTCCTGTCAGGTCGCGCCCGATTAGATCGACCGGACGGCCTAGACCAACATATTCGAGTTCTGCCTCTAGGCCGGAAACGGAAAGTGCTCCAGAGGCCAAGTGCACAGCCGGGAAAGCCGAGGTCAACTTTTGGTCCTCGGTGCCATCGCCGTAGACCGAATTACCGACCAATGTGACCTCCCAATTGATTGGCCACCATTGTTTGCCGCCCGCAACGGGTTCCGTCCGCACGTCGTCCAATCCAAACTCACGGAAGTGATCGGCCATATATTCCGCCGTTGCAATTTCCGATGCCGATCCCGCAATACGCCCCCAGTAACGTTCACCTTCAGGCCGCGTTTGCTCGGTAATGTTTAGAATCTCCTGAAGGTATTGATAGATTTCCTCTCCCCGGATGTCGGTATACGGATCCTTGCTTTCGGGTAACCGTAGACTGAGGGGGCCAAGGTCCGGATTGAGATATACCTCGCGATCCTTTGCCGACCGCTGATTCCGCGCTTCCGGAAGTTTCAATCCAAACCAGGCGCCGTCAGCTGTTGCCGGCGCGCTTGAAAGAGCGATGACGGCACTGAGAAGAATAATTCGTGACCAGGCCCTGTACGCGACGCGGGCAATTGACTGGGATCGCTGGACTCTTACCATCATTCGAACTTCCTTTATGTCGGAACTGAGAGAACCAAGCCAGCATATTACGTCTCACGCCAAAGCGCATAGACATCTAGGTCCGAGTTTCATGGTGCGGTAATTGCCGCTGCCCATCTTGCCCCCTCGCGTCAATACGCATGAGACCTTCGTCCCGGCGGATAAGCCATCGCGCAATATCGCAAGCGGATGAAAGAATTCAAAGCCAAGGGTTGGCGCATTGACGTCGACAAAGTCGCGCGCAACAAAGACAAGGTGGCTTATGCCATTCCCTCTCCGGGGCGGCGACGCAGCTATAAGAGTTGCGATACTGAGAGCCGTTTTGATTAAGGCGCGGTCTCAATATCAATATTGACGGCGCCAGCCTCCTTCGCTACATCCACGATCGCCAGGACATGTCCGGCCGGTGTAGTTTCGCGCACCTGTATAAGGATTGTGACACCCGGATTTTCCTCGACACTTTTGCGCAATCTTGATGCGAGTGCAGTCGCATCTATCTTCGTGCCATCAATTCGAGCAGTTCCCGACGGTTCGACTGTAACATAAACAACGCTGCCACCCGGATTCCAGGTTAAGAGCGCGTAGATCGTCACACCAAAGAGAAGTGCAAGAAGGAGGAATCGGCGCGTTATCATTCGGCGTCCTCCAACGCACTATTCAGGCGACTTCGCTCTTGATCGGTTAATGGCGGCACTGTCTGATTCCTTTGCCAGCAAAGAGCGGGAATGGCCACAAAACCGACTATCAGAAGGACGAGCGGCCCAAACCACAATAGCCATGTGGCAGGGCGTATGGGGGGGCGCAAAAGAACATAATCACCATATCGTTCTACAACATATTGGATGACTGCCTCATCGGTATCGCCTGCAATCAAACGCTCCCGCACGATAATCCTGAGATCCTTCGCCAACGGGGCATTTGACTCATCGATCGTTTCATTCTGACAGACCAGGCAGCGCAGCTCTTGGCTAATCGCTCGCGCTCGGGCCTCAAGCGCCAGATCTGCGAGCACCTCATCGGGCTCCACAGCATTTGCCGTGCCAAACAAAGCAGCGATAATCAGAAAGCTGAAGAACGTAGCGCGCATGGCATTACTCAGCGGGCGCCGGCGCAATCTGTTTACGAGCGCGCCGCCGCGCAGGCAGGCCGACGCGCAAGCGCCGGTCGGTCAGAGATATGACGCCGCCAAAGGCCATGATGATCGCTCCGATCCACACATAAATGACGAGGGGATTGTAATAGAGACGAACCGCCCATCCATCCGAACCACCCTCGCCTTGGGGTTCGCCCAGCACTGCATAAATGTCCGCAACAGCAGTCGTATAAATCGCGGCTTCGCTCGTGGTAGTACCGGCCACGGGATAAAATCTTTTTTCGGGGCTCAATGTTACAATTTTGCGCTCGCCGCGCCGCACTTCAATCGCTCCGCGTGTTGCCGCGTAGTTTGGGCCTGCACCAGTCTCAACGCCTTTCAAAATGAACTCGTAGCCGGCCACGTTTACTGACTCACCCAATTTCATGGCTTGAATGTGCTCTTCCTTCCAGGCGCTAATGCCCGTGACCCCAGCCACCAAAACCCCCAGGCCCGCGTGGCCGAGCGCGGTGCCAAAAGCTGAACGCGGCAGATGGATCAAGCGATTGGCGGACCGGGCCAAGGGTTCCGAAAATAGTTTAATCCGATAGGCGAACTCGGCGACTGCGCCGACCACGATCCAGGTCGCCAATCCCAGCCCCAAGGCCGCGAGATAGGGTCCCTCTCGCGCAAACGCCAAGATCACGGCCATCACCACGAGCGCCAAGACACCCGCCGACCACAATAGTTGCATTGCAGCAAATATGTCGCCCCTCTTCCAAGCCAAGAGAGGGCCGAACGGCACCAAGAGAGCCAGCACACCCATGAGCGGTGCGAATGTAAGATTAAAGTACGGGGGGCCGACGGAAATTTTGCCGCCGCCGATGGTTTCCAGAAGCAGGGGATAAAGTGTTCCGATCAACACCGTCGCGGTCGCCACGGTAAGAAAGAGGTTATTGAGTATGAGGCCCCCTTCCCGGCTCACCGGTGCAAAAAAACCATCGGCCTTAAGTGCTGGCGCGCGCAATGCAAACAACACCAGCGACCCGCCAATGACCACAACAAGTAGACCGAGGACGAAGACCCCGCGCGCCGGATCGTTGGCAAATGCGTGGACGGATGTAAGAACACTGGAGCGGACCAAGAAAGTTCCAAGCAGACTCAATGAGAAAGCCAGTATGGCGAGGAGAATGGTCCAGCTTTTTAGGACACCGCGTTTTTCCGTAACGACGGTGGAATGAAGCAATGCCGTACCGGCGAGCCACGGCATGAGTGATGCGTTCTCCACCGGATCCCAGAACCACCACCCGCCCCAGCCAAGTTCGTAGTAGGCCCAGTAGGATCCCAGTGAAATCCCGGCCGTAAGTGCCGCCCATGCGACCAATGTCCAGGGTCTCACCCAGCGCGCCCAGGCAGCGTCAACTTTGCCTTCCAAAAGCGCTGCGATCGCAAATGAAAATGCGAGCGAAAACCCAACATATCCCAAGTAGAGAAAAGGCGGATGAAAAGCGAGGCCCGGATCCTGCAGTAAAGGGTTGAGGTCATTACCGTTCAAGGGAGCCGGATTCAATCGCAAAAACGGATTAGATGTTATGAGAATGAACAACAAAAAGGCGGCGCCCAACAAACCTTGGATGCCAAGCACGCGCGCTTTCAGGACTGGTGCCAAATTATTGCCAAACCAGGCAACCATCGCGCCAAAAAAAGATAAAATCAGCACCCAGAGGACCATTGATCCTTCGTGATTGCCCCACACGCCGCTCACTTTATAAAGCAGCGGCTTTGCCGAGTGGGAGTTTTGCACAACGGTCAAGACGGAGAAGTCGGACGTCACAAACGCGTATATCAGCGCAAAGAATGCCACGGCGACAAGAATGGCCTGAGCGCTCGCCGTTGGAATCGCCGCGCGCATCCAGGCCGCGTTGTTACGGCGCGCACCAATCAGAGGAAATATGCATTGGACAACCGCCATTGAGAAGGCAAGCGCCAATGAAAAATGGCCGAGTTCAACAATCATAAAGTGTCGTCATCGCCGTGCCATGTACCGGCTTCCTTGAGCGCTTCGGCAACTTCGCGCGGCATATAGTTTTCGTCATGCTTAGCCAAAACTTGATCCGCCACAAGCACGCCGTCGGGCATCAATGAACCCGTTACGACAATCCCCTGACCTTCCCTAAAAAGATCAGGCAGAATTCCTGCAAAGCGGACCGGAACGGACGCAACCCCATCGGTTACGACAAATTTAACGATCGCATCTTCTTGCTTTTGGACACTAGCCTCTTGTACTAAGCCGCCGAGGCGGATTGTACGATTGAGTTCAATCTGCTGTTCGACGACTTGCGTTGGACTATAGAAAAACACAATCGTATCTTGCAGCGCGATCAAAACCAATGTGGTCGCAACGGCCAAAACGGAAACTGCAGAAACAAGCAGCGTAATGCGCCGACGTTTTCGAGTCATAACGGCTTCTCTCAAGTGAACGAAATCTTTGCTGGCGGCTAGAATACCTTGCTTGGCGAGCCGCGCAAATTAGGACTAATTGCCTCGCCCCAATTCGGTGCCAACTAGGGCACATTCCTGCCGTAGCCCACACCGATAGTGTGGAGATCACCGACGGTAATTCCAAACGGAGATCGGATGATGCTGAACATTACTCGCCTAAAACTGGCCGTTCTTGGGCTACTTAGCCTGGCGGCAACGGATTTCTTAGGCTGCTTTCCGAGTTCCGAAAATCCTATCGTGGTTGACAGACAAGAACGTGTGGACACGGATCTTCTGGGCATTTGGTACGGCACTTTTGATGAGGACGATGACCGATTTTACCTTCACATTATCAATACCGATTCCGAACGGGACGAATCACTGCCTGGTGGGGTCGGACGTCGTTTTAGGTTCCGTTCGATCCGCCTCGATTAGATCGTTCGCCATCTGCAACTGCTGTTGTGCACGCGCATGCCACGGCCAATCAGGCGACGCATTGGCCAACGCCACGCGCCACAGCGCAGCGGATTCCTTCAACTCTTGGCGCTGCGCGTACGCCAGCCCCAAAAAATAGAGCCCTGTCGCATCATTTGGATAAGAAGCAAGCAGCTCTTCAAAAATTGATTCGGCATCCGCATTGATCTGGCCGCCCTCCTGATACACAAGCGCGACCCCTTTTCCAATCAAGAGCTCGGCACTCCGGGAGCTGATCACCATTGCTTGGTCGAAAGCTTCGACAGCCTTTTGGTAATTACCCAATCTCAACTGGCTTTGGGCGAGCTGCCGCCATGTATTGAGATTACTTGGATCACTTTGGAGTTCGGCTTCAAGCACTCGAACCGTATCGCTCAATTGAAGTTCTCTTGCTTCCGAAGCCATACGGGTTGCTTCACGGGCCACTTCTCGTGCCGCAAAGGGCTGAGTGGGCAAATCTGGAGATCCGGCCAAGCTATAGAGAAGCAGTGACACGATAGGGACAAAGAGAGCGATGATCGCCGCCGCAATCCACTGACTCGTCACTGTCCCACTTAAGTGCTCAGCTATATGCTCACCGCCCTCGATCCTCAACTTTTCGGATGCGGCAATTAGTTTGCGAGACACTTCCACGCGAGCCGCTGCTGCATCTTCGGCAGCAATCAACCCTCGCCCGACGTCGCGCTCGAGTTCCTCAAGTTGGTCCTTGTAGATTGCCACATCGTAAGTGGCCGTCGCACGAGCCGCGCCTTTCGGGGAAAACAGCATAGATACGACAACCGCGGTCCACACCGCGGCAAGTGTCAGAATCGACAACCATAAGATCATAACGAGCGCACGTTAGTGCTGAACTGATCGCTGCGCAAATATGGCAGTCCCTTTCGGTCGGCTACCTACTGCAAGCCAACGTGGTTCACCGCCGAGACTCGGACCCACTTTAGCCAAAGCATTTTAAATTTGCGTTGCCCATTCCTTGTGTCCAACCCTAACTTTGCAGTTGGGGTTCTATAGTAAATTCTATTTTTATTACAGTGTGTTAAAGTGATATTCTTAGACTCAAGCGTTATGTTAAAAAGGGCTTAATGGAATTGTCGGTAACCTCAGATTTGGGGTGGCAGTTTCAGTGTCGAGACGTAGCGCAAGAATGATCGGAGAGGCAGCAATGGCTGTGGGAAACGTAAAGTGGTTTGACGCCAGAAAGGGATATGACTTCATCCAACCGGAGGACGGCTTGAAGGTCGTGTTCGTCAACTTAAACACTTTAAAAACGCGGGACTCACAAAATTGATGGAAGGCCAAAAGGTCAGTATCGACTTCGTTGAAGGGCAAAATGGTCGAACATTACCAACGGGCCGAGTTGTGACGAGGTAATGTTGCGGCGGTAGATGCCACAGCCCAAATTAAATTATGTTCGAAGTCTGCTCATCCGCAGGTCTAAGCCGCGTGGACCGGGATTGCTAATCGGCACCCACGGACGGTAATAGCAGCGTTACTGATAATCCGCCAAGCTCGGAACGTTCCAACAAAACCGTTCCCCCATAAAGCTCTACAAACTC
>PVBE012281316.1_pt1 | contig 15279 bp, 11 predicted proteins | sample 1631181 | NCBI WGS metagenome assembly PVBE01 (sample SAMN08397723, study PRJNA350692) | Marine metagenome, whole genome shotgun sequencing project. | isolation source: water | place: Pacific Ocean | collected 2012-04 | reverse complement strand
CTGGCCCGGACGCGGGGGACGAGCCCCCGCGCTACATGTGTCGAGGTTGATCAACCTAGAAAGAGAACGCTCTAATGACCATGGATGGCAGCGACGGGGGCCACGGCGGCGGTCAGGAAGACCGGCCTGCGGGTGGTGACGCTGGAGGACTTGCTGCGGCCTGGGTAACGGCCGCGGCTACTGCACTTCGTAGGCGCCCAGGTCCAGCTTGCTGCCGCCCGGGCTCTTGTCCCTGAACCGGGGCTTGCCCGCGAGGTCCTTGTCCCGGCCGCCGAAGCTGACCAGCACCGCGTCGTCACCGGCGTCGACGCAGGGTGACGAGCCGGACAGGCTGTAGGGGTGCGCGCTGCCGCCGACGAACTGTGGCGTGACGGCCATGTTCTTCGTCCCGGCCACCGGCTTGCTGCCGCCGGTCCTGACGTTGCTATGGCTGAACGCGCAGTTGATACTGTGCTTGACGCCGCTGGCGGCCGTGGACCAGACGATGCTGTTATGGATCTTGGCCTTGCTCGCGGGGTCACAGTAGATGTCGTAGGAGGACAGGCTCTTGGGCGCGTTGTCGGCAACGGTGAGGTTGCTCAGGCTGGGGCTGCCGCCGCCGGTGATGCTCACCCCGCTTTGCACGTTGCCGGTGGACAGCAGGTTGGAGACTCGGCCCCCGCAGCCATCGGCGCCAAAGCCGTTTGTGCCGTTGAGTATGGTGCGGACGCGGTCCGCCTCGAGGTTCAGGCTCACGGCGTTGATCCCCGCCTTGCCCGCCCAGGCCGACAGCACGTCCCGCAGGTGGAGCTTGCCCTTGATCACCTGGAGGTTGTCGTATGCCGCCAGGGCCAGGCCCACGCTCTCGAGCCGCACCTGCTTGCTGGCCAGGGAGACGAGGCCGTAGCCCTGGAGCTTGTATACGGCGGAGTCGCGGAGGGTCACCTCGCCGGCCGCCACCATGCTGACGCCGCTGCTGCTCGTGCCCTTGCCGTCGTGCACGGCGCAGCTGCGGATGATCACGCTGGTCGCGCCGTTAATGCGGATCAGGTCGCCAGATGCCCCGGCGCCGCTGTGGCTGATGTCCAGGCCGTGGAGCAGCGCTCGCTGGCCGCCCGTGATGAGCACGCCCGGCGTGTTGGTCGCAGGCGGCGTGAGGAACACCTTGGCCACGTTGGCCTGGGGCAGGCCGTTGACCACCAGCGTGCCGGTGGTGCCGGTGGCGATGATCGCCACGTCGGCCTTGACCACCAGGTTCTCGGAGTACTTGCCGTCAGCCACCAGCACGTACCGCGCCTTGCGGTCCAGGCACTTCTGGATCGAGCACGCCGGGGAACCCTTGGCGCCGTCGCCGCAGGCGCCGGGGTGCACGTGGCAGACAGACGAACTCTTGAGCGCGCAGGTGTTCTTGGCCTTGAAGAAGTCCGAGGTATCGCAATAGCCGGTGCTGCACTGGTCGTGCTTGGTGCACGAGGCGGAGCAGCCATTCTTGGACGCATTGCACTTGTATGGCGCGCAGTAGAGCAGCTTGTGCGGGCAGTTGGTGTTCTTGCCGTCGCAGCGAAAGGCCGAGTGGATGCCCGAAGAGCAGTTGTCCTTGTAGCACTTGGTGCCCGAGGACCGCGGGGAGCAGGTGCCGATCTTGCCCGCCAGGTTGCAGGCGCCACACTCCTGGTTGCACAGGCCGTCGCAGCAGTAGCCGTCCACGCAGAAGCCGCTCTTGCACTGGCCCTTGTCCGAGCACTTGGCGCCCTTGGGCTTCTTCTCAAGGCAGCTGCTCTCATAACAATAGGCCGAGTTGTAGCAGCCCTTGCCGGCCGCGCATTTCTGCGAGCAGGCGGTCTTTGCGGCGTCACAGAGGTAGTGGCCGCAGGGCTTGGCCTTGGCCGTGCACGAGCCGGCCACGCAGACCATGCGCGTGGCCACGTCCTGGGTAAACGAGCTGGCGGTGCAGGTCGGCTTGCCGCAGACGGTGTTGTTGGCCACCGGCGCGCAGGCGCCCTCCTTGCCCTTGACGTTGCATCGCTTGCAGAGGCCGCAGGAGGCCGCGCCGCAGCACACGCCATCGACGCAACTGCCCGAGATGCACATGGCGCCGCCGGTGCACTTGGCCCCCTTCTTGGCCTTGGGCAGACACAGCCCGCCGAGACAGTAGTTTCCGGGGGCGCAGCCCAGGGAGCTGCTGCAGGCCTTGAGGCAGGCGTCACCGGAGCCGTTGCAGGCGTAGCTGCCGCAGCTCTTGCTCGCGGACGTGCAGGCGCCGGTCTTGCAGACCAGGTCGGTGCGGAAGCCGCCCACGCACTTGCTGGAGCCGCAGGTGGTGTTGTCGGCCACCGGCGCGCAGGCGCCCGCCTTGCCCTTGACGTCGCAGCGGTTGCAGGTGCCGCATGCGGTGGAGGCGCAGCACACGCCGTTGACGCAGTTGCCCGAACCGCAGGCCTTGTTGTTGGTGCCGCACGCCTTGCCGTTGGCCAGGTTGCTGACGCAGGCGCCGCCCAGGCACTGGAACCCGGACTGGCAGTGGGCGGAGGCGCTGCAGCTGGTCCTGCAGGCGGCCCCTGACGACGCGCAGCCGAACCCGCCGCAGGTGGTGATGGAGTTGACGCAGCCGCCCTTGCCGTTGCACCCGTATGTGGTGACCTTGGCCGCGGCGCAGGCGTCGCTGCCGCATGTGGTGGCCGCCGGGGCAAAGGCGCAGGCGCCCTGTCCGTCGCAGGCGCCGCCGCACTTGGCGTGGGTGCCCTTGCATTCGCCGTCGGGGTCCAGCCCCTTGGCGGTCAGGGCACAGGTGCCGGCCTTGCCGGGCAGCTTGCAGCTGCGGCAGGCCCCGCTGCAGGCGCTGTCACAGCAGACGCCGTCGACGCAGTGCCCGCTCTTGCAGGCGCTGGCCTTGGCGCAGGCGCCGCCGCCCGGCAGCGCGCTGTCGGGCGGGCTGCTGTCCGGCGGGCTGCTGTCGGGCAGGCCGCTGTCGGGCAGGCCGGCGTCGGGCCGCGCACCGTCGGGCAGCGCGCTGTCGGGCGGCAGGCCGTCGGCCACCCCCCCCGCGTCACCCACGGGCTCGCAGCTGTTGGTCGCCGGGTCGCACACCTGCCCGGCGGGGCAGCCCACCTCGGCGCTGCAGTAGGGCAGCGTCCCCTCGGAGGCGCAGCCCGAGAGGGCCGCCGTGATGATTACAATGAACAGACCGATACACTTCGGGCGCAGCATGAACTTCCTCCCTTTGGTTGGTTCAGGTTTTGATGAGCACGGCGCCGGTCTGCCGGCGTCGTTTACTGTCCCCCCCGGGAAAGAGCGCTAGGACTTAAAAGCTAAGCACCGCCGCGAGCCCCCCTCCGCCACGGGAGATCCACGGGGTGACCACGCTGGCGCGGGCGGGGTTGTTGCGCCCGTGGTCCATGTAAAACAACAGGCCGGCGGCCACGGCCACCGACACCCCGGCCGCCGTGAAGATGGCGCCGGGGGTCATGGTCGCGTAGCGTTCCGGACAGAGCACATCATCGGGCAGGCCGCAGGAGACATTGGCCTCGTCGAGGGCCATCAGGGTGACGCCCCCGGCCAACGCCGCCAGGGCCACGCCGAGGGCGACCCACTTGACCACGCCCAGGGGGGACCGGCGCACGTCCAACGGATCGGGATCCGGTGGAGGCTCCAGGTCGGCCCGGGCGCTCAACGGCGCCGAGGCAAGCACCAGCGCCGCGCCCTCACCCTGCGTCATTGTAGGGCTGGCCTGGGCCGCAGGCCCGATGACCAGGATCCAGAGCGCGCCCCCCAACATCACTCTCCGGGCCCCGAGCTTCGTTATTTTCGTCTGTCGTGTCTTCATCTGCCTGCCGTCTTGTCGCTGTGCGGTACGGTTATCGGACGGAGGGCCTCAAAGGTTGCTTGTTCGAACCGACTTTTTTCACTTTTTTTCGTAAGTGCCTGAAATGTCGTCGGGGCCCAGCTCCTGGTCCAGCCCGCGGTCCACACCCGGCAGGTCCGCGCCTCGATCCGGCGAGGCGTCTGGCGCGCCCTGATCCCAGCGCCAGCGGTAGCAGGTGTGGGTGGACCGGTGACAGACCAGGCCTTCGGGGCAGGGGACAGCCTCGCTGCAGTAGGGCAGCGGCTCCCAGCCGCCACACCCGGTGCTCGCCAGGAGCATCAGGCCCCCGGCCAGCGCCAGCGCCCTCACCGCGCGCACCCGCCTACTGCTTCTCGTGGGCGCCCATGTCCACCTTCTTGTTGGTGGCGTCCGGGCGGGGGTTGCCCGCCAGGTCGAGCACGGTGACCCCGGTGGTGGCGGCGCCGGTGTCCAGACAGGGCGACCCGGTCTGCAGCTTGTAGGAGCTGTCCAGCTTTGGATCCTTGCTGATGTTCCCCGTGCCGGAAGGCGCGGATCCCGACACGTCGGAGTAGGTGAACGAGCAGCCGAGGTGTTGGGCCGAGCCGCCGGTGTTGCCCCAGAGGATGGAGTTGGTCAGGGTCCCCTTGCCGGAGCAGATCACCCCGGCGGCGACGCCCTTGGTCAGGTTGTCGGCCACGGTGTTGTTGGAGAAGGTGACGCTACCCGTGCCGGGGCTGAGCTGCACGCCGCCCAGGGAGCTCCCTGCGCCCACCGCGGAGCCGTTGCCTACCACCAGGTTGTTGACGATGATCAACGCGCCGTCCGATAGCTTGATCCCGCCGCCCTTGTTGCTCTGGATGGAGCTGCGCCGCAGGGTGACGTCGCAGTAGGACGCCTCGACTCCCTGGCCGTCGTTGTCGCTGATGATGCTCTCCAGGATGGTGAGGGCGGTGGCGCTGCCCTGCTTGCCGCTACAGGACACGCCGTCGAGGTCGGCCTTGCGCAGCGTCAGCCCCTGGAGCGTGACCGCGTGGCCGGCATCGACGGTGAGGACAGAGACGCTGCTGGCGGTGGGCTTGAGCTCCACAACGCCGGCCCCCACGATGACCACCACGCCGCCGCTGGCGCCCTTGACGTCCACGGTCTCGGCGTAGGTGCCGGCCGCCACCTTGACGTACTTTTGCTTGGCCGCCAGGGCCGCGGTCACGCCGGCCTGCACAGTCTTGTTGGTCTCGGCGGGCCCCACCTTGAGCACGTCCGCCGGCTTGGCGCAGATCCCCTTGCCCGCCTTGTGGGCCTCGGCGCGGTCGCAGAGGCTGTCAGCGTGGCAGTCGGCGTGGGTGGCGCAGCCCGTGGCGCAGGCGGCCTTGCCAGCCGCGCCCGCGCACTTGTAGGGCTTGCACGGCTTGTCCGTGGCCGTGGTGACGCAGGTGCCCGCCGACCCGTCGCAGAAAAACTGCTGCAGGGTGAACGGGTCGCTGCCCTTGCAGGCGTTGTCGCACTCCGTGGTCTTGGGCGCGGCCGCGATGCACTTGCCCTGGCCGTCGCAGGCGTCGTTGCCGCAGGCCTTGGCGCCCGGGCAGCCGTCCTCCGGGTCGGTGTTCACGGCGTGCGGCGTGCACAGCCCCTCGATGCCGCTGAGCTTGCAGCTTTGGCAGACGCCGTCGCATTTTTTGTCGCAGCAGTAACCGTCCACGCAGAAGCCGCTCTTGCAGGGCGTGCCTCCCGCCGTGCACTTGACGCCGTTGGGCAGGCCGGTGTCCGGCAGCGCCTGGTCCACCGTGTCGGGGCCGCCGCCGTCGGAGGCGTCCGGCGCGCCGGCGTCGCCCATGTCGGGCCCGAGGTCCCAGGTCGGCTTCTTGGCCACGCAGTCCCGGGTGCCCGGGTGGCAGTACGGCCTGTCCTTTTCGTACCAGGTCCGAGTCGTGTCCGCGCAGTCGGCGTCCGTGACGCAGCCCGCGTAGCAGAACCCGCCCTCACCGTGGCAGTGGGGCCGGGCCGGGTCGTACCCCTCGCGCGTGGCGTCCTGGCACTCCCGGTCGTCGGTGCAGTGGCCGGGCGTGGTGCCGGTGCAGGCAGCGGCGAGGGCGGCCAGCAGGGCCGCGGCGATCAGCGTGATCTTGAAGGTGGCGTTGTGGATGCTCTGGATGCTCATGGTCCGTCTCCCTGCTGCGGTCATCGGTCAGAAGGTCAGCGCCGCGGCGACGCCCCCGCCGCCGCGGGTGATGGTGGGCGCGATGGCCATGGTCTTGCGCGGGGACTCGCGCCCGCCGTCGAGGATGAAGAGCAGGCCGGCGGCCCCGCCGAGGGCCGCGCCGGTGGCCACCAGGGCCACGCCCGGCGTCATGGTCTCGTACCGCTCGGGGCAGACGTGGTGGCCGTGGGTCTTGTCGCAGGTCTCCTCGCCGTCCATGACCATCAGCGCGATGCCCGCGCCGAGGGTGGCCACGGCCGCGCCCAGGGCCACCCACTTGAACAGCCCCGGGCTCACCACGCCCTCGCGGGCGGGCCCCACGGCCGAGGACGACGCCAACCGGGCCTGCACCACGGCCTCGGCGCCGGGCTCCACCTCCACTGTGTGGGTGGTGGGGAAGAAGCCGTCCTTCTTCAGCACCACGGTGTGGCGCCCCGGCTTGACCCCGAAGGCCAGGTCGGTGACCCCGCGCTCCACGCCGTCGATGATCACCCGGGCGTTGCTCGGCCGGGAGCGGACCAGCACACGGCAGCCCCTGTTTGCGTCCACCTGGTTCAGCAGGTCGCTGGTGGCCCGGATGGCCGTGGCCACCGCCTGTACCGCGCCGCAGCCCTTGCAGTGGGCGGTGTGCACGGCGGCCGTCTCCCGCGTGCGCACGTCGTAGAGCCACAGGGTCAGGGTCCAGGTGCCCCAGCCGCCGGCGCCCCCGCCCACGCGCTCCAGCCGGCCTCCCACCACCCGGTCCACGCCCACGGTGTTGGCGGTGCGGGCCATGCAGGGTCCGGTGGCGCAGCCCACGTTGGTGGTGCCCACCAGGCGGTCCACCTCGGCCGAGGGCAGGGCAACGTGCTCCCTGGTCTCGAGGGTGGCGCGCACCGAGGCTCGCACCTGGGCCTGTTGGCCGTCGGTGACGTCGTCGTCGTGCACCAGCAGCAGCACCGCCACCTTCGGCTTCGCGGCCTGGGCCGCCGCCGGCGACGGCGTCAGGGTCGTTAGATATAAAGTGCAGATCAGCGTCGTATACGTGGTTCTCATGAGTGTACCCGGTCCAATGTGGTCCATAAGGTTTGACCCGGTCGCCCGCCGTCGTCAAAAAATGTACGCGGGCAGCCCCGCGTCACAGGTCGGAGCCCCCCGCGGCGTCGACGCTGCCTGCCTCGATCGGGGCGCTGTCGGTGCCCGCCTGGGCGTCGGGCTGCGCCGCCTGGTCGGCCACCGCGTCCGGCGCGGCCCGGTCGCTGCCCTCGTCAGCGACGCCGGTGTCGAGGACCCCGCCCTGGTCACTGTCCCCGTGGGCGACGCAGGTCCGCCGAGAGTAATCGCAGGAGTATCCCACCTGGCTGCATGGGTGCTCGGCGTCGCAGTACAGGGGCTCGGGCTCCGTGCAGCCGGGCAGCGCAGGTGATAGCGCCACGGCCAGCACGACGGCCCCCATACCGGTTTTCCAGCTCACCATCATTCCCTCCAGCGATGAGGCCTGAATGTACCAACGTTCCAGGCCCCGTGCCAGATAACGGTCACCACCGCGCCCGACCCCCGGATGTGTATTTGGGCAAACAGGTCCGATGCCTTAAGATAGCCGTCCCATGGCACAGTCACGCTACATCATCGGCATCGATCTGGGCACCACCAACAGCGCGGTGGCCTAAGTGGACCTCGGCGACCCGGCCGACCCGCCGCCCATCCGCCTGTTCAAGACCTCGCAGCTCATCGGCGAGTTCAAGGTGGAGGCCAACCCGGGCCTCCCTTCGTTCCTCTACCTGCCCGGCGGTCACGACCTGCCCAAGGGGGCCACGGCCCTGCCCTGGGACCCGGACCGCGACTACGCGGTGGGCGCCTTCGCCCGGGACCAGGGGGCCCTGGTGCCGTCGCGCCTGATCAGCTCGGCCAAGTCCTGGCTCTGCCACGGCGGCGTGGACCGCGAGGCGCCGATCCTGCCCTGGGGCAGCCCCGAGGAGGTGCCCCACCTGTCGCCGGTGGAGGCCGCCGCGCGCTATCTGCAGCACCTGCGCGAGGCCTGGGACCACGCCATGTGCAACGGCCGCCCCGAGTGGACCATGGGCCAAAGCGACGTGGTACTCACGGTGCCGGCTTCCTTCGACGAGGTGGCCCGGGAGCTGACGGTGAAGGCCGCCCGCGAGGCCGGACTGGAGCGCCTCACCCTGCTGGAGGAGCCCCAGGCCGCCTTCTACAGCTGGGTCCGCAGCCAGGGCGACTACTGGAAGGAGCAGCTCTCCGCTGGCCAGCAGGTGCTGGTCTGCGACGTGGGCGGCGGCACCACCGACTTTTCGCTCATCGCGGTCACCGGCGAGGGGGACGACCTGGCCCTGGAGCGCGTGGCCGTGGGCGATCACCTGATGCTCGGCGGCGACAACATGGACCTGGCCCTGGCGCGCCACCTGGAGATGCGCCTGGTCAAGCGCACCGGCAACCTGGACGCCCGTCAGTGGGGCTCCCTGGTGCACCAGTGCCGCAAGGCCAAGGAGACCCTGCTCGGCTTCGGCGGCGACGACCGCTGCCCGATCCACATCGCCGGCCGCGGCTCCAAGGTCATCGGCGGCAGCCACCGCATCGATCTGTTCGAGGACGAGGTCATCGACATGGTGCTCGACGGCTTCTTCCCCGAGGCGGCCCTGGACGAGGAGCCGACACGGGCCCGGGGCGGCCTGCAGGAGCTCGGCCTGCCCTACGCCCAGGACCCGGCGGTGACCCGCAACCTGTCGGCGTTTTTGCGCCGCCACGACGCACGCCCCGACGCGGTGCTCTTCAACGGCGGCGCCATGAAGGCCACCATGGTCCAGGACCGCGTCATCGAGACCATGGGCAAGTGGTACGGCGACGAGCCGGAGATCCTCGAGAGCCACAGCCTGGACCTGGCCGTGGCCCTGGGCGCAGCCTCCTATGGCCTGGTGCGCGCCGGCAAGGGCATCCGCATCCGCGGCGGCACGGCCCGGGCCTACTACGTCGGCGTGGCCACCGCCGATCCGCGGCGCAAGCAGGGCGTCTGCCTCATCCCCTTCGGCGTGGAGGAGGGCGAGGAGGTGTCCTTCGAGGAGCCGCCCTTCGAGGTGGTCACCGACCGGCCGGTGAGCTTCCCGCTCTACAGCTCCACCGCGCCCCTGGGGCACGACCAGGGCACGGTGGTGGAGATCACCGACGACGTGTTCATCGACCTGCCGCCGCTGTACACGGTGTTGAGCTTCGAGCGCGGCACCAAGATGGCCAAGACCGTGCCGGTGGCGCTGTCGGCCCGGCTCACCGAGTTGGGCACGCTGCAGATGTGGTGCGCCGCCCGAAAGAGCGACCACCGCTGGGACCTGGAGTTCTCCCTCCGCGGCGCCGAGGACAGGGCCCCCGAGCAACCGGCCGGCGCGGCGGTGGGGGACGCCAGCCTGGAGGTGGACGAGGAGCAGCAGGAGCAGGCCGCCGACATCATCCGCGAGGTGATGAGCCCGGCCCGCGGCGAGCGCAGCCCGCGCACCGTGATCAAGGAGCTGGAGCAGGCGCTGGACGCCGAGCGCCTCTCCTGGCCCGGCCCGCTGATCCGCATGCTCTGGGAGCCGCTGTCCGACGTGTCCACGGCCCGTCGCCTCAGCCCGGCCCACGAGGCGGCCTGGTTCAACCTGGCCAGCATCCTGCTCCGGCCGGGGTTCGGCGACCCCCTGGACCCGGGCCGCATGGACAACCTCTGGTCGGTGTTCCGCAACAACATGGACCACCCCGACGACCTCTGGTGCCGGGTGGGCTGGTGGATCCTCTGGCGCCGGGTCTCCGGCGGCCTGAGCAAGGGTCAGCAGATGGAGCTGTCCGGCAAGCTGACGCAGCCGCTGCTCTCCGGCGCGGCCCACCGGGCCATGAAGCCGGGCAAGAAGGGGAAAGGGAAAAAGGGGAAAGGGAAGGGCAAGGGCAAGGGCAAGGGCAAGGGGGGCATGAATCCCCAGGAGCTGGCCGAGATGTGGCGCGCGGCGGCCAGCCTGGAGCGCATCCCCGCGGTGACCAAGGAGGGGCTGGGCGACGTGGCCCTGCGCAACGCGGTGGCCGGGCGCGGCGACTTCGCCTACTGGGCCCTGGGGCGCTTCGGCTCCCGGGTGCCGCTGTACGGGCCGGTGGAGGAGGTGGTGGACCGGGACAAGGTGGAGGGCTGGCTCAACCGCATGCTCGGGCTGGACTGGTCCAGACAGCGGGGCATCGCCCTGGCCGTGGCTCAGATGGGCCGCCTCTGCGGCGACGCCGGCCGGGATATCGACGAGGACCTGCGCACCAAGCTGGTGGACAAGATGCGCGACCAGGAATGCCCCGACACCCTGCTCAGCCTGCTGCTGGAGGTCAAGGTGTTGCAGGAGTCGGAGAAGGGGCAGATGTTCGGCGACGCCCTGCCCACGGGCCTGCGCCTCTCCGAGTAGTCTCTCTAGGGTGTGACCGTGCGCACGCAGCGCACGCCGATGGTCTTGAAGCGGCTGGTCGCCGTGGCCGGGGCGCGGAAGGCCGACCGCATATGGGGCGCCGGGCTGGACCAGGACGCGCCGCGCACCGACCGCAGGGTGCTGGCCGACGTGCCCACTGGGTCGGTCTGCTTCTTGGCGCCGAGGTCGTCGCTCCAGCTATCCTGACACCAGGTGAGGGCGTTGCCCGCCATGTCGTACAGGCCCCAGGCGTTGGCCGGCTTCTTCCCCACGGACTGGGTCTTGCCGCCGGCGTTGTACTTGTACCAGCCGTTGGCGTCGGCCACCGGGTCCTTGCCACAGATCGTCAGCGCCCCGTTGGTCAGAGCCGTGGTGGTGCCGGCGCGGTGGGCGAACTCGTACTCCGCCTCGGTGGGCAGGCGGTAGCCCGGGCAGGTGTAGAATTTGGCGCCGGCGAAGCTGCCCGTCGCGGCGCACTTGACGTCCTTGGGCCCGAAGGCCGACGTGCAGGCGTAGCACTGGGTCAGCTTGGCCTGCTTGGACAGGGCGTTGCAGTAGGCCGCCGCCTCGGACCAGGTGATGTTCTCCACCGGGCAGTCCGCGCAGCCGGTGAAGTGCGACGGCGCGTAGCCCCGGGTCGCCTTGAACCGGGCCTGGGTCACCGCGAAGGTGGAGATGACGAAGGCGTTGGTCAGGGTCACCGAATGTTGGGTCTCCCGGTGCTTGAGGTGGGCGGTGGGCTCGAAGCACTTCTCGGTGCTCGGGGCGCCCATGGAGAAGCTCCCCGCCTTCACCGTCACCCACTTGTACGTCGGGGCGCCCAGGTCGCCGGTCTGCAGGTCTGGCGCCTGTTGGTCTGGCCCCGCGTCCGGCAGCGCGGCGTCCGGCGCGGCGTCGGGCAGGTGCTGGTCCGGCGCGGCGTCGTGCCCGCCCTTGTCAGCCGACAGGTCCGCGGCGGCGTCCGGCTGGTTCTGGTCCGGCTGATTCTGGTCCGGCTGATTCTGGTCCGGCTGCTTTTGGTCCGGCTGCTTTTGGTCCGGCTGCTTTTGGTCCGGCTGCTTTTGGTCCGCCTGCTGGTCCGGCGCGCTGTCCGGGCCCGCGTCGGCCGGCGCGTCGGTGCCCCGGTCCACGCCCCCGCTGACGCAGATCTCGTTGGCCTCGTCGCACGCCTGGCCTGCCGGGCACTGGGGAAACTCGGCGGAGCAGGCGTAGGTCTCGGGGTAGGTCACGTCGTAGCATCCGCCCAGCAGCAGGACCGCGGCCACGAGCAGCGCAGAGGCACGCATGGTCTCTTGGGCTGTCCTCAAAACGAAATCCGCCCCGTGAGGCCCAGGGTCTTGTCCCCGGCGAAGGGAGAGATGATCGGCCGCTCGGCGCTTCCCCGGCCGCGCAGCCGATCCCACAGCAGCATCGCCAGCCCCCCCGCCAGGATGGCGCCGCCGGCGGCGAGGGTGGCGATCTGCAGCGTCTCGAATCGCTGGCCGTCCTTGTCCGTGGCCCGCAGGTAGGCGTAGCTGGCCTTGTCGTCCACGCCGATCTTGAACTCGTCGGCCCGGCTCTTGGCCATGGCCCCGAAGATCACCCCCGCGATCATGGAGGCGCCGCCCACGGAGAGGCCGACGACGCCCACAGTGCTGCGCCAGGTCTGCGCTCTCTTGCGCGGCGCGTCCACCAGCAGCGCGCTGGGGATCCTCGGCGCGTCGCCCTTGCTCTTCTTCGCCCTGGCCGGTCGTGAGCTGGCCGTGTTCTCCTGCATCGTGAGGTTGACGATGCGCAGCTCGACGACGTCCTTGTTGGGCGCCTGCGGCAGCTTCTCCAGGTAGAGCAGGTAGTACTTGATCGCCTCCTTGCGCTGGACCATGACTTCGTGGCAGCGGGCGATGTTGAACAGCATGCGCGGCATCGGCTTGAGCTTGTAGGCCTTGACGAAGGCGTCCAGGGCGCCGGGGTAGTCGGCGGTCTTGTAGAGCTTCTGGCCCAGCTCGAACTGACTGCGTGCGATGTCGGTCTTCAGCGGCTTGTCCGCTCGGGCCACGTCGCAGCACAGGGAGACGACGACCACAACGATGATCATGCGCATGAAACCCCTCCGGTGCAGATCATAATAGGTCAACCACGGGGAGGGATAACAGAAAAGGTCGCTAGACCTCGCGGACGTAGTACTCCAGCTTCCAGGAGCGTCCGTCCTGGGCCTGCAGGTGCAGGTCCAGCGTGCCCACCTCGGTGACGTGGGCGTGGAGCTTCACCGGGATGGCGGCGCCTGGATCGTCGCTGTCGTCGGACATCTCGGTGTGGATCGGCAGCAGCTCCTCGATCTCCTCGCCGCCCCAGCGCTCCAGCAGGGTACCGATGGGGTCCTCCTTGCGGGTGGTGCTGGAGAGGAAGCGAAACTCCACCTGCTGCCCCACCACCAGCTTGTACTCCTGGCCGGGGATGTCGGACTCGGTGCCCTCCTCCATGCCGAAGGGGACCACGCACAACGCCTTGAGCGGCGCCGGCATGCCGGGCACCGCGGGCATGGCGCTCTCGATGCCGATGTAGTAGGAGCGCGCCACGCCGCCGCGGATGCGGATGCCCTTGCCCTGGCGCACCAGGCCGTAGTAGGCCGCGCCCCGGGCCACGGCCAGATCCAGGCTGCCGCTCTCCAGCTCGGCCAGCTCCTCGGCGCCGGCCGTGGTCAGCCAGCCGTTGACCACCTCTGAGATGCGGCCTTTGAGCTCCTCGGACTTCATCACGCCGCCGTTGAAGAGCACCGCCGTGGGGCGGACGAACTCCCCCTCGTCGCCCTCCAGCTGGTGCCCGCCGAGGAACTTGGCCAGGTGCTTGGTGATGGCGGCGTCCGCGGCGTAGGGCAGGCCGATCTCCTGCAGGCCGGCCTGGCTGCCATCGGCCGGGCGATCGCCGATGTCGCAGGAGGGGAAGAACCCCGCCAGCAGCACCTTCTGGATGTCCAGCCGCGAGAGCGACGACTTCATGGTGCCGCCCACCACCTTGGTGCCGCGGCCGAGCACGGTCACCGGCGCCTCATCCAGCTCCGGGTCGGAGAGGATCTGCTCCTTGGCCACCCGGGTGGCGAACCACAGCGCCCGGGACTGCCAGGGGTCGAGGTCCTTGCCCTTGTTGCCCAGCTTCTGGGCCACGCAGAACGACAGCGCCAGGTCCATGTTGTCGCCGCCGAGCAGGATGTGATCGCCCACGGCGATACGCTCCAGGCTCAGGTCGCCCTCCTCCTCGGTGACTGCGATGAGGGAGAAGTCGCTGGTGCCGCCGCCCACGTCGCAGACCAGCACCACGTCGTCCACCGCCAAAGACTGACGCCAGTCCTCGCCCATGTGGTCCAGCCAGGCGTAGAACGCCGCCTGGGGCTCCTCCAGCAGGGTGACCTGCTCCAGGCCGGCCTGCCGGGCCGCGGTCATGGTCAGCTCCCGGGCCGCGGCGTCGAAGGAGGCCGGCACGGTGAGGTAGATTTCCTGGTTCTCCAGGCTGGCGAAGGGGTCCTCGCTGGCCATGGCCTGGTTCCAGCTGTCGCGCAGGTGCTCCAGGTAGCGGGCCGAGGCGTCCAGCGGCGAGATGTGCGGCACCTCCTCGGGGGCCTGCCAGGGCAGCAGCGGCGCCGTGCGGTCCACGGCGGCGTGGCAGAGCCAGGACTTGGCCGAAGAGACCAGCCGGGCCGGCACCTCGGCGCCTTGCTTGCGCGCCAGCTCGCCGATGGTGAAGTCGCGCTTTTTGGCCCACGGCAGGTCCAGGGCGCCCTTGGGGAACTCGGGCCCCGCGGCGAGGTAGAGGAAGGACGGCAAGTGATCCCGCGGCTCCACGGTACCCGGCGCCACGATCTGCGGCACCTGCAGCACCTGCACCGCGGGCTCTTCCTGCTCGGAGTCGATATATGCAAAGACGGTGTTTGTGGTACCGAGGTCGATACCCACGACGTATCTCGAATCAGACATGCCTGCTCAGGTAAGGCCTCGGCGAGGTAGAGTCAAGCCCTATCACCACCTTGACGATGGGGCTGCATTCCTCTACGTTCCTGCGCTAGTTGCAGACAAGGAGTGCGCGCCATGAGTCGGCTTGGTCTGGCTTTCCGCTGTTTTTTCAATGTGCTTGGTGGGAAACCCGTGCCCGAAGAGGCCCTTCCGCCTCCCGAGGAGGAGCCGGCAGCGCTGCCCGCCCACGAGGAGGAGCCGGAAGAGGAGGAGCTGGACGAGGAGACTCGCAACGCCCCGGCGATCCAGATCCTGGCCCTGCTGCAAAAAGAGGGGCGCCTGCTCGACTTCCTCCAGGAAGACATCGACGACTACGCCGACGACCAGATCGGCGCGGCCGTGCGCAATATCCACCGCGACTGCCGCGAGGTGCTCGAGGAGCACATCGGCCTGGAGCCGATCCAGGCGGGCGAGGAGGACGAGGACGTCACGGTGAAGGAGGGGTTCGACCCCTCGGCCCTGCGGCTCATCGGCAACGTCACCGGCGACCCACCCTTCAAGGGGCTGCTGCGGCACCACGGCTGGCGGGCGGCCAAGATCGACATCCCCGAGCTACCCGAAGGCCACGACCCGACGGTGATCCACCCGGCGGAGGTTGAGCTGCCTTAGTAGCTTTCAGCGGTCAGCTTTCAGCTTTCAGCTTTTTTTCTGACATCTGCGCGGGGAGCAGGGGCGAGGCCTGGCCCACGCACACCAGCCAGAGCTGGTGCGCGGCGCGGGTGGCGGCGATGTGCAGTCCCCCGCCTGTGGTGGAGGCGGGGGACGAGCCCCCGCCCTACTTTTTTTCTGACATCTGCGCGGGGAGCAGGGGCGAGGCCTGGCCCACGCACACCAGCCAGAGCTGGTGCGCGGCGCGGGTGGCGGCGATGTGCAGTCCCCCGCCTGTGGTGGAGGCGG
>PVBE012103918.1_pt1 | contig 15281 bp, 12 predicted proteins | sample 1631181 | NCBI WGS metagenome assembly PVBE01 (sample SAMN08397723, study PRJNA350692) | Marine metagenome, whole genome shotgun sequencing project. | isolation source: water | place: Pacific Ocean | collected 2012-04 | reverse complement strand
TATGCGGATTCGTCGGCACCTTGTGGAAATTGCGGAAAGAACGGTCCGTAAAAGTTCTTGTAGATGTCCAAATCATAGTCGCGCAGCCGCCGCAGATACTCCTCGTGCGTATTGGTGATATGGGGCCAACGGACGATGTTCTGGTTCTGCCCAAGCGCGTAGTTGATGCCGTGCTTGGCGCCTTCTTCGACATACAGATTGGCCATCTCAACATAGGCCAGCGTGTGCATGAAGTAAGTCGGGATGAAGCGGTTGCGGGCACAAAACTGGATTGACTCCGGGCTTTTCGAGGCCGCAATCATGACCGGTGGATGCGGTTTCTGATAGGGCTTCGGCACGACGCAAACCCGGCGTACCGCGCCACTTTCGTCGATCTCACCTTCCGCCCCCGCTTCGCGGCCGATACGCCACGCCGGGTACTGGGCAACCCCGGTCTCCTTGGGATAGGGCGCCTGGTAATACTTACCGTCAAACGAAACGGACTCGTTCGTCCAGGCTTCAATTACCTGCATCACACGCTCTTCGAATATCTCGCGGTTCTGGTGGTCGGCTGCGCTCTTGTCCGAAACCGTGGCCTCGGTATCGGTGAATTGGCCGAGAATATTGGTCCAGCGGGACTGGTATCCGCGCGCAAACCCGACATAGAAGCGGCCATCGCACATATGGTCAATAATCGCCGTTTCTTCGGCAACACGTATCGGGTCCTGGGTCGACATGACGTAACCTAGCGCGCCGATATTGGCGTTCTTGACCAGCGTCGACCAGCGGGCATTCAACACGCCGGGATTGGGTCCGACTTCATAACCCTCCGAATGGAGATGGTGCTCGATGGTCCCGAGACCCCAAACCCCCAAAGCGTCAGCCTCGACTACCACCTCGTCCCATTCGTGAACGATTTTGTGATAGATATCGGGGTCGGTACCAAGAGCGCGGCGCGCCTTCCGGCCCTCCTCCCCCTTGGCGGGGAACATCGGATAAAGCTGCAATATTACTTTGGGTAGTGCCATAGCAAACTCCATAACAAAGGCCTGCGCGCCAGAAGACGCGCAACCGATTAAAGCTCCCCGAAAAACCATAAAAAAATAGTGGCTACGTAACAAATAATAAGTTTAGATATTTGCTATAGTTTTTGACTATAATACCGGACCAATTTCAAAGAGGCATTCAACCCTTGGACTTACGCCAGATTCGCTCATTTATTGCCGTTTATGAGGAAGGTAGCATCAACCGCGCCGCGGCGCGTCTCCACTGCGCCCAGCCCAGCCTCAGCCTACAACTACGTAACTTGGAAGAGTCCCTGTCGATCAAACTGTTCGAGCGCCACGCCCGCGGCGCGCGGCCGACAGCGGCCGCCCGGCGCTTCTACGAACATTGTACCGCTATCCTTGGCGAGGTGAAAAATGCCGAACAGCATATGCTCGCCTGGTCGCGCGAGATCGCCGGCGCGCTTACTGTCGGGCTGATCCCAACAGTGACCAAGAGCGTGCTGCCGCAGGTCTTACCCGACTACACCGAGCGGCTACCCAACGTCGATATCCGGGTGGTCGAGGCGTTCAGCGGCACGCTCACCGACTGGGTGGTGTCGGGCGAACTCGACTTCGCCATCGTCACCAAGCCGCCGCGTCACGAAGGCTTGAGTTTGCGTGCCCTGTCAGCCGAACCGATGGCGCTGGTCTCGGGTGCTAAAAGCGAGCTCTCACATCTAACGCCGGTAAGCCTGCCCAAATTGCCACCTATCAAATTGGTCCTGCCGTCGCAACAGCACAGCCTGCGCGGCATGATCGAGGACTATATCAGGGTGGGCAGCATCGCCATCGAACGATTGCTGGAAATCGACGGGTTGTACGGTGCCTTAGAGTTCGTCCACAAATCCGATTGGTCAGCGATCCTGCCGGTAACCACCGTGATCGGCGACATAGCGAGCAGCAAGTTCGTTATCAATCCGATCGTCGAACCGGCGACGAAGGTTGAATATTACCTGATCCACCAGACCCAGCGACCGTTGCTGCACGCCTCGCGCAAACTGGTCGGCCAACTCGAAGACGCTCTTAAACGATCAGCAACGAAATGGTCTGATTGGCAGGACGGCACCGCCGGATCGGCCAAGCAGCAAGCGGCGGCGGAATAGGCAACCAAACAGCTTCTTTACTCCATACAAATAAACCTCATCCTGAGCCTATCGAAGGATGAAGACGGCGCCCGTAGCTTGGCAAACCGTGGCTAATCGCCTTTAATCGCCTCCATAAATGATTTTTATGGATGATCATGGATCTGCGCCAACTGGAACAATTCGTTGCTGTATACGAAGATGGTAGCTTCAGCCGTGCCGCGCGGCGGAAGAACTGCACCCAGCCCGGACTGTCGGTGCAAATCCGCAATCTCGAAGGGCAGTTGGGCGTCGCGCTGTTCTGAATGCCGTCGAGGACACCAGGCTCGACATGCAAAACCTACAGGGCGCCATCACCGGCGCTATCGTTGTCGGTACTATACCATCGGTCTCGCGCAGCGCCCTGCCAGCCGCTATCGCCAGCGGGCGAACAGTTCATCGCACTACTTCGCGAGGAGTTATCAGAAATTGCCCAGCGCTGGCGGCAAGCCACTGGCGGTAACTAGAAGGGTAGGCTCATGTCAGACACAAATCCCAATGCCCGGGCACCCCAGCGCGTCATCGTCACCGCCGGCGGATCCGGTATCGGCCGCGCCATCGCCGAGCGCTTCCTGGACGCCGGGGCACAAGTCCATATCTGCGACGTCGCGCCCGACACTCTCGATGCGACGCTTTCCGCCCATGGCGGCCTGCGCGGCAGCGTCACCGATGTTGGCGTGCCAGCGGATGTGGAACGGCTGGTCGCCGAGGCAAGCGCCTGGATGGGCGGCGTCGACGTGCTGGTCAACAATGCCGGCATAGGCGGGCCGCGGGCCGCCCTCGAGGACGTATCCTACGAGGATTGGGACCGCACCATCACCGTCAACCTCAACGGCATGTTCTATTGCATCAAGAACGTGGCGCCGTTGATGAAGGCACAACAGAGCGGCTGCATCGTCAATATTTCAACCGCCTCGGCCAAGGTGGCACTGCCCCTGCGCTCCCCCTATGTGGCCTCGAAAGTCGGCGTGCTCGGCCTGACCCACACGGTGGCGCGCGAGTACGGCCCCTTTGGCATCCGCTGCAACGCCATCCTGCCCGGCCTTATCAACAACGATCGCGGGCGCAATATCCTCGCCAACCACGCCCAGGAGAAAGGCGTCAGCTTCGAGGAGGCGGAGCAGGATTTCCTCAAATTTATTTCCCTGCGCGCCTGGATTGACCCGGCGGAGGTGGGTGATCTGGCGGTGTTCCTGGCGTCCCACGCCGGCCGCCACATCACCGGTCAGAATATCGGTATGGACGGTAACGTGGAGTGGGAGATTTAGAGTCTAATCCGCCAGCGCGGAAGCGCCACAGCCCGCTTGATGGGGGAGGATTTAGGTGGGGGTGACGAAAGCGACTCTCCAACTTCGACAAGCTCGGCATGAGGCCCTTGATAGGCGGACTACTCGGCGGCGTTGACGATATTTTCTTCGGTGTTCTCGTCGTTCTTGCCGCCCGCTTCCGGCGGATAGTTGCGGTCGACGTACCAGCACATGTAGTCGTAGATGCTGATCGGCTCGAACTTCGCCGGGTTATCGGCACTCACGCACGTGTCGAGCGGCGCAGCAACGGTGTCCGGGCTGGGGTTGAAGAACAATGCCATGGAATAGCGATCGGTTTTGGGTGAGTTGACGCGGTGAGGCGAGGCCAGGAACCGACCATTGGTCCAGCGATTAAGAAACTCACCGGTATTAATTATGATGTCATCGCTACCCATGTGATCGGCGTTGATCCAGTTGCCCGCTCGCGTTCGAATCTCCAGGCCCGGTACTTCCGATAGCGGCAACAGAGTCATAAACCCGTGGTCCTGGTGTGGTGAAATGCCAAACTGATTTTCTTCCGCTTCCATCACCGGGTAGTGGGAATTACGCGTGGTCCACAGCGGATCGTCAAACATGGAGTCGAAGAAATCCGCCGGCTTATCGAGTGCCAGTGCATAGATCGGCAACATGCGTCGGCCCAACGTCACTAACGCCTGGTGACAGGCCTTGATGGTCTCCTTAAAGCCCAGCAGATTTTCCGGCCACGGATTAGGGCCGTGGAAACGCCGTTCGGCGACACGCCCCGGATGATCGTCTGGGCGCTCGTTGACGTAGCGCAGTACCTCGTTGAGGTCGGCCTTGGTGTTTTGGTTAACCGGCGAGGTGACATAGATGGTCGACTTGGGCGGCACATAACCTGGCCGCGTCGCCGATGACCGGAGTGCTAGCTTGACTTCGTCGGGAAGTGCAAAGAACCGTTCGAGTTCAGCATAGCCGCGGCGGATCAGGTCCATATCGACGCCGTGATTGGCAACGAAGTAGAGGCCGATATTTTCCTGGGCGTAGCGCAGATCGACCGCCAGACGCTCGGCCGCGCCCTCTTCGCCGGCCAAGAACAGTCCCAGGTCGAGGACCGGGATTTCCTCGCGAATCGCTGTGCCGCCTTCCGCTTCCAATTTTACGCCCATGTCAGCGCTCTTATTCTTGTTATCGCGCCGCCAGTATTACACCAAAATCGGTGTCGTTCACTACCCCGCAATAAATATGCCCGCTGACATGCCTTCATCGAGAACGAAATTGGATCCGTAGATGGCATTGCCTGTCTTCGGCGAGGCCAGGAACATCGCCATTTCAGCGATTTCCTCGGCATTGGAATAGGTGCGACCAGAGGGCGTTACCTTCTCCATAAAATCGAGGATTGGTTTAAACTCTGGATCGGTGCGCACATATTCGTTCATCGGCGTTTCCGTGTTGCCGGGTGAGATCGAGTTGACGTGGATGCCATCGCGCGACAGCTCGGTCGCCAGAACTTTGGTTAGCATGACGACGCCCGCCTTGGTGGCGCAGTACACGCCATAAAGCGGAAACGCCCGCACGCTCGCCGCCGACGCTATGTTGATGATGTTGCCGCGTTTACGCGCCTTCATATGCGGCACCACCGCGTTAATCATGTGCACTGTGCCCTTCAGGTTGACGTCAATCATTTGATTCACATCGCTAATCTTACTGTCACCCGCCGGGGTCGGCACAAAGATACCCGCGGAATTGACCAGGATGTCGATCTTCTTGTGATCTTTGAGAACCTTGGTAACCAGCTTCTCCACTTGCGCTGGTTTTCTAATGTCGCAGACATAGCCCTTCGATTTACGCTTGATCTCCTTAGCGATCTTGTTAGCCTTGCGGATGTTCGAGCTGGCGACTATGGCGCATGTCGCCCCTTCCGAGGCGAATTTTCGCGCAGTTGCCTCGCCGAGACCCGACGAACCGCCAACCACCAATGCTACCTTGTTGCGAAGTTCCATAGTTCTGCCCTCCTTCGTGCTCGTTTAGTTGTTTAGAAACCGATGTTGGCGCCCTCGTCTATCACCACCGTTTCTCCGTGCATGGGTTTGGCCGCATCCGACACCAGGAACAATGCCATGGCGGCGATCTCCTTGGGGTCGGAAAACGGCCGACCGCTCAAGGCACGCGATTTGATGATCTCACGAGTTTCGGTGTAAGCGTCTTCGGTGCGCACGTTTTCGTTCATCGGCGTCGCCGTGTTGCCCGGCGCGATGCAGTTAACGTTGATACCTTGCGGCGCTAGGGCACAGGCCAGCGAGCGCGTCATCTGCATCACTCCGGCCTTGGCTGCGCCATAGACGATATAGGCACTGCGTCCCTGAATACCGGCTGCGGAGCCGAAGTTGACGATCTTACCGCCACCGCGCTCGGCCATTCCCGGGCCAACAGCGTGACACATATAAAACGCACCCTTGAGGCAAGAATCGACGATATCGTCGAAATGCTCCTCCGGTGTATCGCCCAGCTTGGTCGGATAGAACACGCCAGCACCGTTGACCAGGATGTCAATATCACCGAACGCCACGCGTACTTCCGTAACTAGCTTTTCGATCTGCTGAACGTCCCTGACATCGCAGACGAACGCCTGCGCCGTGCCGCCCGCGGCGGCAATGGGATTGGTGACCTGCTGGGCCTTGCTCTTGTCATGGCTGGCAACCACAGCGACCTTCGCGCCCTCAGCGGCGAACAGCACGCAAATTTCCGCCCCGATGCCCGACGACCCACCGGTGATTAGGGCCACTTTATCCTTTAACTGCATCGCCTAACCTCTTTAAATACCTACTTAATCGAATCATACATCGCCTCAACCATTGGCGTAGCGAAGGGCCCGAGATCGGCGATCGGTGCCATGCGATTGCCGCAATAGCTAAACCCGAGACGGGCGTGCGGATCACCAAAACCGACAGCGCCGCCAATCCCGGTGTGGCCAAAATTATCGCGCCGTCCACCGAACGGAAACGGCGGACACGACAGCATAAATCCGCAGCCGAAACGGAAATGGCGATTGGTCATGCGGTCCATGTCATCCCAGTGCTCGGCGATGGCATCCACGATCACGGCCTCCGATAACAGCCGCCCTCCGCCGATCTCCCCGCCGTTGACCATACCGCCGTAGAGGGTGGCGATAGCGCGCGCGTTACCGTGGCCATTGGCCGACGCAAACTCACCGCGAAACCAGTCGTCGGAATTGAAGTCTTCTTCCTTGGGCATGGGGTTCCAGGCGCGAAACAGCGGCGAGTCCGGGTTCACCTTGATACCGTCGCGCGAAGGCGTGCCCGGCGTTTCGATGAACTCGGCGCAGCGCATGATTTCTTCATCAATAAGGCCAATATGGAAATCGAGGCCGAATGGCTCGGCTATCTCTTCGCGCCAGAACTGTCCAACCGTGCGCCCATCGACATGTCGGATCAGGCCGCTGACCAGCGGTCCGTAGGTGAAGGAATGATACGACCCCGCGGTCCCCGGCGCCCACTCCGGCGTGGCTTCTTCGAGCGCGCGCTCCACCACGCCCTCCTGCCACAACGAACCGGCCGGTGCGGCATCGGCATAGATGGCACCGGACTGGTGCGAGATGAGCGTGCGCACGCTCATCTTATCCTTGCCGTTGACACCGAACGCGGGCCAGTAGTGCGCGACCGGTTGCTCCATATCGACAACGCCGCGGTCGACCAAGGTGAGCAGGCAGATCGACGCGCAGGCCTTGGTCACCGACATCATGCAGGTGATGGTATCAGGCTGCCACAATTGGCTGCGCGCCGCATCGCGGTAGCCGCCCCATAAATCTACGACCCTGTCCCCCTCGACGACGACGGACACGCAGGCGCCAACCTCTTCGCCGCAAACTGGATCGCCTTCGGCCATGTTGCGGCGGAACGCATCTTCGACCGCAGCGAATTTGGGATCGCAGGTACCACTAATTGGAACGTCGCGCATCATGCCTCACCCTGTCTTTCTTATTATTGCGCGGCTGCACGTTGGGCAGCGGTATCATCGTATACTACGTTGCCAGCGTCGTCGATCACCACGCCATAAACCTCTCGTGCGCGCTCGACGCTAACAAAGCCTTCGCGTACATCGCGGCCGACGATTTCCGCGTCGCGCTGGGTCGGCGGGCCATAACCGCCGCCACCGCTCGAATAGGAGACAATTAGCTCACCCTCATCCAAGGTGACGCGGCCGCAATTGGGCACTGTAACCTCGTTACCGTCGCGGTCGAGTTTATGCTGATGTGCCCGCCCACCATCGCCGCCACCACGTACGCCCTTGGGGCCGTTGATGTTGCCGTCGCTGTTGTAGATCACGTCCATCGACCCGCCGCGCGGGCCGTAGACGGCATGGAAAGTGCGCGAACCGCAGAAACGACCAGCACCTTCGGTATCGGCTACGAAGCCGCGCTCGCGGACGTAAAGCGGATGGCGCAGCTCATCCAGTTCGACCGAATCCAAAAAGCACATGCCGCCATTGCCAACATGGGAGATAGTTTGCCAAGCGTCGGCGCTCGATGAGGCAGCACCGCAAGTTTTGCCAACAAATATCTGGTTGACGAAAGGCTTACCGGTGCGCGTATCGATCCCCGATACAACGCCGGTCCCCGGCGGACTTATGGCGCCGCATTCGGCCATGCCGACGCCGTCGGCCAACTGCGCCATCGCCGCCTGCACGCCGTTGGCCACCCGGTCGGCGATGTTGGTGGTCGCCACCGAACAACTGGTCGGGTGTTTGGGAATTCCGACGATGCAGCCCTCACGCAGATGGATGTCAAGGCGGCGGAAGGCACCGGCGTTCTTTGGCACCGTGTGGTCAATGGAGTTGAACACGCCGACCATCGCCGCGGTGCGCGAGCAGGCTTCCGACAAGTTCAACCCGCACGGCAGGCAGTCGGGATTGTCGCGCAGATCGACAGCGACGCGGCCGTTGTCAGCGTCGACCGCAACGACACTCTTGATAGGTATGCCCGCCTCCGGCGTGCCGGGAAAAGCGTCGTGGGTACTCTCATGTTCGGCCGTACCGGACGGGATGGCGCGGATCGCCCGGTCCACGCACCGTTCGCCGTAGTCGAACCAGTCGCACGCAAAATTCTCCAGTGCCTCCCAACCAATCTCCGCGCCGAGCGCTAATATCTCGCGTTCGCCGATGCGCGCGGCGCCGATCATCGCCAGGTAGTCACCCCACCACTGGTCCGGCACGCGGATGCGCAGCCGACACATGCGGATGATATCTTCGATGTTCTCATAATCGCACTGCACCTGCACGGCGGGGAAGATCAGCGCGCCTTCCTCGTACACGTCGCGGGCACCGCCGAAATAGGTGGTCGGAATAGAGTTGCCAATGTCCGCCTGATGCGCCTTCGCCGCTACCGTGAACCGGTGCACGCCATCGTCGTCGATAACCGGTACCAGGATAGTGTGGTCAGCTGGGTGCGAACAGCCATGGTAGGGCGAGTTGTGCAAAAACGCGTCGCCTCGTTGGAAATTTGGATGCGTCTCCTTCATCGACTTAGCCATCAGGTCGGGGCCGGAGAGTACATGGATTGGTAGACTTTCCGCCGCCGCCAACATCTCGTCCTCGGCGGTGACGATGCAGCAGGAAAAATCGCGCGCCATAGCGAGCACGCCCGAACGCCCGGTGCGCAGCAGCGTGTTCGCCATTTTGCGCACGATGCCGTCGAAGCGGTTGCTCATAAGGGCGAGCCGAACGCCATCACCGCTTGCGTCAATAGTCATGGGCCAAGCCGGTTAGCGTTGCGAGCGCAGGTCGGCGGTCGCAGCGGTATCGACATTGCCTGAGGTGTCAAAAACCACGCCGTAAACCTCTTGGGCACGTGCGGCACTGATATAGCCTTCCGATACATCGCGGCGCACCATCTCAGCATTGCGCTCAATCGGCGCCCCATAGCCGCCACCGCCGGTGGTCTGCGAGACGATGCGCTCGCCGGTTTCCAGGGTCACCACGCCAACATTGGGCAAGTCGACGCGGGCGCCATTACGCGAAACCTTGTGTTGGCCGGCCGGCGTGCCATCGCGGCCGCCACGCACACCCTTGGCGTTGTTGATGGCGCCGTCGCTAACATAGGCGACATCCATTTGGCCGCGGATCGGCCCGAACTCGCTGCGCGCCGAACGGGCACCACAGAACCGCCCCGCCCCTTCGGTATCAGCAGAGAAGCTGCGTGCGTGTACGTAGAGGGGATGGCGCAGCTCGTCGAGCTCGACGCTATCGTAGTAGCACAGCCCACCATTACCGACATGACAGATGGTCTGCCAGCAATCGGCGTTGGGACCGCCGGCGCCGCCGGTAAAGGCCAACATGATCTGGTTTACATATGGCTTGTCATTGGCCGGATCGACACCAGAGATAACGCCAAGGCCCGGGGTCATGAGGCCGCCACACTCGGCCATACCGAGGCCATCGGCAATCTCGGCCATCGCCGCCTGGGTCGGGTTCGACACCCTGTCAGCGACGTTGGTGGTCGCTGCCGAACACGAGGTCGGATGCTTGGGGATGCCGCACACCGAGCCTTCGCGCAGCAAAATATTCAGGCGGCGGAAAGCGCCAGCATTTTTCGGCACCGTATGATTGATGGAGTTGAACACGCCGACCATGGCGGCGGTACGCGCGCAGGCCTCCGACAGGTTGAGCCCGCAGGGCAGCGCATCTGGATTATTCATCAGATCGACGGTAATTATCGCCGCCTCGGGATCGACGGTAACAGCCGAGGTAATCGTGATTCCTTCGTCCGGCGTACCAGGAATGGCGTCGTGGGTCGACTGGCGAGTTGCCGTCCCCGTCGGCAGCGCTCTGATCGCCGTCGTCATGCGCTGCTCCGAATAATCGAACCATTGTTCGTTGAATGTTTCTAGAGTGTCCCAGCCGACTTCCTTGCCGAGTTCGAGAATTTCGCGTTCGCCGATGCGCGCCGCACCGATCATCGCCAGAAAATCACCCCACCACTGGTCGGGCACGCGAATGCGCATGCGGCACATGCGCACTATGTCCATGTTGGTCTCGTAGTTTTCCTGCACCTTGGTGGCAGGAAAGATCAGCGCGCCTTCCTCGTAAACGTCGCGCGCGGTGCCGTGATAGGTGGTCGGGATCGAATTGCCTATATCTGCCTGATGCGCCTTGGCCGCCACTGTGTAGCGGTGCACGCCATCATCGTCGATCACCGGCACCAGGATCGTGTGGTCGGCGGGGTGAGAGCAACCGTGGTAAGGCGAATTATGCAGGAACGCGTCGCCGCGTTTCAACTCGGGATGAAACTCCTGCATCGAGCGCGCCATGATGTCGGGGCCCGACAGCACATGGATCGGCAGGCTCTCGGCCACCGCTGCCAATTCATGGTCGGCGGTCAGGATGCAACAGGAAAAATCACGGGCAATGTTAAGCACGCCAGAGCGCCCGGTACGCATCAGAGTATTACCCATCTTGCGCGAAATGCCTTCCAAACGGTTCGACAGTAGCGCCAATTGGACACCGTCTATGCTTCCCTGTTTTCCTTTTGCCATCACGCCGCTCCAGGATCTATCGACAGGCTACCCGAGGCGCACCGTTGCGCCGTTGCACCAGGATCGACGACGACAGTAGTGAACGGTGATTCGACGATAGCCGGACCCTCCAGCTTCTCGCCGACCTGCATGGTCTCGAATCGGCGCACCGTAGCGTCGACTGAACCGATGCCGCTGAAATAAGCCTGACGGGTGCCCTCGATTTCAGTCTTAACATCGGTGGCGATTAGGGTGCCGCTTTCGCTTTCGCGCAGGCGGCAGCGCACGGCAGCAGTCCAGCCGACAACCTCAATCCCCGATTCCGGATCGTTGATGGCAAAGATATCCTGGTGCGCGTCGTGGAAGGCTTCGACCAAGGTCGTGATATCGCTGTTCCCATTGAACCGCCGGCTGGCAATCGGCACCTCAATTTCCCACACTTGCTCAGGATAGCGCGCCTCAGCGAAGAACTCGATCGAGCTTTCGATGGCGCTGGCACCCGGGCCATCGATGAATGTCTGGCAACTAGCTTCAAGCTGATCAAGAAGTTGGTTGACCGAATCCTGATCAAACGCTTCCGACGTCGTGAACAGAGTGCGCCGGTACTGCGAGGTCAGGTCCGACATCATCGCCCCGGCAGCACTCAAGGCAGCGCCGACTTCGGGAATAATTGCGCGTGGACAGCCGAGCCGTCGAGCAATCGCCGTCGAGTTGAGGCCCGCCGCACCGCCACCGCCGATCAGCATCGCCTCACGCGGGTCAATACCCTGATTGACGGTGATGTCCATGATCGCCTGCACCATGTTTTCTGTCGCGATGCTGATGACCGCCGCCGCCGCGTCCTCCAACGACAGGCCCATGGGTTTGGCAACATGGCGCTCGATGGCGGCACGACCGGCGTCGACATCGAGCGTCATGGCGCCGCCCAGAAAGAACGCCGGGTCCAAGTAGCCGAGCACCAGCGCCGCATCGGTGACCGTCGGCTTGTCACCACCCTGACCGTAACAAGCCGGACCCGGCACCGCCCCGGCGCTCTGCGGGCCGGCATGAAGCATGCCGCCTTCGTCGACCCAGGCAATCGAGCCGCCGCCGGCGCCGATACTTTTGACATCAACCGACGGAAACCCTGTCATGTGGCCGCGATAAGGCTCACCGATCCAGGTTTCGCGGGTCCAGGGAATTCGGCCGCGACGCACCAGGCTAACGTCGTAGGTGGTGCCGCCGGTGTCGGCAACAACGGCGGAATCCGACTGTTCGTCCTCACGGGCGAAATAGCGGCCCGACACCGGCGCCATCGACGGTCCGGAATTAATTAGATGGATCGGCGTTTCGGCGATGTCGTCAGCGTCCATGACGCCGGCCTGCGAGGTGACGATCAGCACCCGCCCGCCGAAGCCAGCCTCGCGCAGCCTTCCGCTCAGATTATGCATGTAAGTGCTCATCAGCGGTTTCAACGAGGCATCCATCGCCGCCGACGAAGCGCGGCGATATTCACGCAAGGACGGATTGAGCACGTGTGACAGCGAATAGGGCACACCCGGCAGATGTTCGGCGAGCAATTCGCCGACCCGGTTCTCGTGCGCCGGATTGATAATTGACCACAACAGGCAGACGGCGACCGCCTCGACCTCGCGTTGCTTTAATTGTTCGATGACCCGCAGCACCACCGCTTCGTCGAACGGCGTCATCTCCGAACCGTCGGCGAGGATACGTCCCGGAATCTCGAAGGTTAGCGCGCGCGGAATGTAGGGTTGCGGAAACGGCACCGTGAAGTTGAACGGTTCCATGCGGCCGCCCTCGCGGAACACCAAGATATCGCGGTGACCCTCGGTGGTGAGAAAGGCCGTCTTGGCGGTGTTACCGGTGACGATGGCGTTGATGGCGTGGGTCGTGCCGTGCATTAACAACTCGCCCTGACCTAATAGGCCGGCGAGATCGGTGTTCAAGCCCTCAGCCGCATTCTCCAGGCTATTGATGACACCGCGTATCGGATCGTCCGGCGTCGTCGCTGCCTTGAACATGTGCAGACCGCCATCATCGTCCTCGACGATGAGGTCTGTAAACGTCCCCCCGGTATCGACCGCAAACCGCATCTCGCCCCCTCACCTGCACTTCATCCGATCACCTTCGCGGCAATATCCTAGGCTAACACTAACAGGGTTTAACGCTGTGTCACGTACCCGCTACGTGGCCAGAAATGCCTTAAGTTCCGAAACGAAGGTGTCGCAAGCTTGAATTTGCGGGCAATGGCCACAGCCGGGAATCTCGACCAGGGTCGATCCGGCAATACCTTCGTGCAAGGCGTAAGACATGGCCGGTGGCGTAGTGGCGTCTTCGAGGCCAACCATGACCATCGTCGGGTTCTCGATATCACAGATTTCATCGGTCATTTCGACATTAGCGAGCGCCCGCGCCGTCGCCACAAAGGCCTTGGGATCACAAGCGGCCAGTGCAGCTTTGCGTTTCGCGATAATGTCGGGGTGGGCCTCGACGTAGGATGCGGGAAACATACGCGCCATCGCCGCATCGAGCACCACATCCATGCCCGCCTCTTCGACCTTGTCGGCAAGCAGACGCAGCGGCGCCTTGGCCGATACTGGGAAACCCGGCCCAGTATCGACTAGAACCAGCTTGCCGATACGTTCGCCATAGCGAATTCCCAGCGCTACGGCCATGAACCCGCCAGCGCCATTGCCCAGCACCGCCGTATCCGCCGGAAGATTGAGCTTGTCCATAATATTGGCAACGTGGTTGGCATAATCGGCGACGCTAGGATTATCCGTCTCCAGTGGCGGCGTGCCGCCAAAGCCCGGCAAGTTTGGCAGAGTCACCCGATAGTCTCTGGCCAAATCGGGCAAAGCCCGGTCGAACACGCTGCGTTCGGCGAGTAGCGAGTGCAAAAGTAGTAGATTGGGACCGTTGCCGGCCTGCACCACATCGGCTCTGGCGACATTGGTTTGGGTAACGTTCATTAAATCAACCTAACACCTGTTCGGGCTGCCTAAATTGGGGACCGCGCGCTTGTTACCTCAGACATTTTTCTTATAGTACAAAACTGTAGTAAGGTAATGGTGCCTAGCAAGCAGAGATGTTGTAGGGTTGGTCAAGTACAAATGTTACCGGAGGAGAAACTCCGGAACGCATACCGCAGGGGAGACAGAGACAATGAAAATCGTGAACTTTGAGTCATCGGCAATCCGGCTATAACGAACCGAATTGATACGGCGACCCTATTTGTACAGGCTCCTGAGCACTGAAAAAGCTCAGGGGAGAGTGAGGCCATGAACCATGACAGCTGAAGCAACTTCAGATTCTCCATTGAGCACCAAGCGCGAAGTCTCGCGAAAGAAGGGCATTAAGCGGTTCAAATGGACCGTATTGTCACCGTTTCTGGCGCTCATGGTCTTTATCTTAATGCCGGCCCTGCTGCTGCAGGTTTTCTTTTCCTTCTTTCAATTTTCGATTTTCGAAGCTGGGGATTCCGCAGGCATCATGTCCTATTTCAAGGCGTCGGAGTTTGTCGGCATTGACCTGTTCCGCGACGTTTTCACCGATACACGCTTCGGCGCCGCTATAATTCGCTCACTGCTGTTTGCGGCGGGCTCGACAATTGGCTGTTTTGTCTTTGGGTTCGGCCTCGCCCTGCTGATGTACCGGCCTTTCCGCGGACAAGCTGTATATTACATCTTCTTCATCCTGCCGATGCTGACGGTACCGATTGTTATCGCCTATACGGGCGAGATGATCCTGTATCAAAATGGTCCGCTCAACGACATTCTGTCCCGACTAAGCGGCATGCGGGTGGAAGCACAGTTTCTCTACAAGAAGGAAATTGCGCTGACGACGATCATGTTTCTGGAGATATGGAACTGGACCCCGTTCAGCTTCATTATCATGATGGCGGGCCTCGCCGCGCTGCCCAAGGAACCACAGGAAGCGGCGCAGATTCTGGGTGCCAACAAGTGGCGCATCTTCTGGGAAATTCAGGTGCCGTTGCTGCGGCCGGTAATCCTGCTGGCACTCATCCTGCGTTTTCTCGAAGCGATGGCGGAATTCCCGAAAACCTGGGGCCTGCTGCAAGGCGGACCCGGTTCGGCAACCGAAACGATACCCATCTATATTTTCCTGCACACGTGGCAGTACTTCGATATTTCCTACGGCGCGGCGCTATCCTATGTGGTGCTGCTGCTCATGGTCGCGATCGTGATGTCTGGGATTTATTTGCTTCGGCGCGAAAAGAAAAGCCTGGACGAAATGTACATGGCTAAACCGCAAGAAGGTTAGGCGAGAGGGGAACGCGCCATCATGGCCATGACAATGTCTGAACGGCGGAATGTTTTT
>PVBE012987861.1_pt1 | contig 15284 bp, 6 predicted proteins | sample 1631181 | NCBI WGS metagenome assembly PVBE01 (sample SAMN08397723, study PRJNA350692) | Marine metagenome, whole genome shotgun sequencing project. | isolation source: water | place: Pacific Ocean | collected 2012-04 | reverse complement strand
CCATGACCGCCCTGGCCATCGCCCGGCGATGGCAGGACCGGCGCGACATCGATCCCGCTCTGCTCCTCGAGGCCGCATGGCAGTTGCCCGCCGATCCCTCCCTCTTGGCCGACATCGCCGATGCCCTCCCACAAGGCTTCGTGCGGCCGCGGGGACGCGCCATCCGAGCCCTCGCTGGGTACCAACCTCCGGGTACCGATCCCTCACGCTGGACCCAGCTCGCGCCCGAGGGCTCCAGAGGCCGCATCAGGGTCACGGGCACCGGCGGCGGCTTGCCCCGTGTGCAGCTTACCGACGGACAGGTCGCCACCATCCAGCTCCCCGAGCCGGCCATCGAAGGCCGCTTCCCGGTCCTGCGCATGGAAGCCGCCGACACCGTCCTGTACCGAGTTGACGGGGCAGCCCGCCAGGGCCGGGGAGACCTCGAGGAAGCCCTCTCCCCGGGCAGCCACCGAGTCGAGGTGGAGCAAGGGCGCCTGATCCTGCTGGATGCAGCCTTGATCGAGGGCGGGGAGCCCGTCCGTGACAAGGCGGTTGGTTCCCTGCCAAACCGCTGGTTGCTCCCCGACGCGGGTGCGCCAGGCGAAGTGGAAGTGCTGGTCTTCGGTCCCGGTGGGCGGCTCGTGGTGTCCGCCGACGACGGTCAGGTGCGCGAGCTCGAGGCCAGGCCGGATACCGGCGGAGAGCCGGGCCTGACCCAGGCGGTCCTGCCCATTGGTCCCAGCGCCAACGAACTTCGCATCGAAGGGCCCAAGGGCACCATGGTGGGCGTCGCCCTGCGCCGCAACACGGTCGAGCAGCACCCAGCCGTCCCGGGCCCATGGCCCGACCCCCTCGAGTACTTTTGGGATGCCAGTCGCGCGCTCGTGGACCAGCCAGATCCGGGGGTGCGCGCCGAGCTGCGGCTTCGCCGCGCCGCGTCCTACCACGTGCTCGGGCTCGTGGTCTCCTCGCAGCGGGAAGCCAGGGCCGTCGCTGCCATGCCCATGGCCACCCCAGAGCAGCGCGCCGTGGGGATGGCCCTGTACCGCAACACCGTGCCGCCGGTCCACACCGCCGAGTTCCCCGGCCCCGTCACGGTGGACGCCGCCCTGGCATGGGCCCAGGTACCTCACCGGGAGGCCCACGGATGCGAAGATCTCGTGCGCATCGCGGACGACCTGCTGCCACCGGTGTCTTGGCCCGTTCACGAGGCCGCATCCCGCTGCTACCTCGAGCGTGGTTCCGTCGTGGAAGCATGGATCCAGGCCGAGCATGCCGGTCCCCTGGGGCGGGTGGCGCGCCTCAAGGCTGCCGACGCAGGGGATTGGCAGCCCATCACGCGGGTAGACCTCGATGGCGGCACCTTCCCACGCCGCGTCCTGAGGCAGCCCCCCGACCTCTCCGACGGCCTGGCGGCCTACCTTCGGGAGCTGTCCCTCGGCGTCCCCTGGACGCACAGCTCCTACTCCGTGATCCGGAACGAGAAACAGGCGGAGCTCGAGTTCGAGGGCCAGGGTAGCCTACAGCTGCAGTTCGTCTGCCGGGACGAGTCCTTCGCCGTGGAAGCACCGCCCTGCGAATTCACCCTGGCGGTCGATGGTGACGCTCGAGACCTCAGCGTGCCCGACTCCACGCATCAACCCCTCATCGTCGCCCTTCCTCGCGGTAAACACCAGATCGAGGCGGGGCCCTTGATGGAGCCCGGACAGGCACTGGCCGTCCGCGCCAGCCTGGATGGTCAGCTCCTGCCACCCCAATCCGAGTTCACGGTACACCGCCTAGGCTACCAAGGCCTGGTCGCCACCGTCGCCGGCCCCAGCCTGCTTCGCCTCCGCGCGCACGAGCACGGCCCCGTCCAGGTGCACGTAGGCGACCGGACGATCCAGGTGGAGGACGAAGCCGTCCTGCCGATCTCCGCGCTCGGGCCGGTGCGCATACAGGTAAAGGGTGCCCCCGAGGCGACCATCACCCTCTCCAGGCTCCACTTGTGCGCCAAGCCCGAGGAGGAAATCGGCCCGCTCCCCCGATCGCTCGACCACAACCTGCCGCTGCCCAGCGCAACCGCTGCGACGGACCGGTGGATGCGAGAGGTGGCGGCCCCCGCCCAGCAGCTCGTGGTGCCAATGGAGCGAGGCGGTACGCTCACCGGCTCGCTCACAGCAGGTGACGACTCCACGGGCGTACGCGACACCACCCGCCACTACCGCTACCTCGGGGCCGGGGCCGGCTGGTACCAACGCCTCGACGGACAGCCCCACTGGTTCTCCGTCGAAGCCGATGGCCGCGCCGGACCGGATGGCCCACCAGGGACCACGATCGGTGGGCAGTGGGCCTGGGTGCCGAGCCGGCACCAGGTTCGGGTGCAAGCCGAGGTGGCTGGCTCTGGTGGTGCAGGTCACGCCTCGTCGCGGGCCACGTGGCGCTGGGTCCGGCGCCTGGGACCATGGTGGTCCGTGCAGCCATTCGCCCACCTGCACCTGGGCTGGTGGACGGACGCCCCTGGCGAGACCGTCGATCCCACGGCCTGGAACGCATATGCAGCCCAGCACTGGTTTGGAACAGACTTGGGACTACACGCCGACTGGCGGCCTCTGCGAGACCTCCGCCTGCGACTCTACACCGAACTGGACGGCAACCCGAACATGACCCCCGACGGCGTCCACTTCGGCCTGCGAACCGACGCCATGGTGTGGGATTCCTGTTGGCTGAAGCTGACTCCCCAAGCCACCATCCGCTTCGCTGACGACAGCCGCCAGTCCGGCTACGTCCGGCCCTCCCTCCGCGGAGGTCTGTCCACCAGCTGGTACTCGAGCCAGCGACTGCGCTGGGTCGTCCATGGCGACGCTTCCTGGTATCCCCTCGAGGGCTCGGTCGAAGGCCTACTGGGACTCGACATCCAGTACAGCCACGCCCGCGGCCTGAGGGACCAGTCCCCCTTCGACCAGGTCTTCACTTCGGCCCTGGATCTTCCGCTGGAGGACCGATGATCGGCGGCATCCGACCCGGCGGTGGTCCAGCCACCCAGGAAGGGCACTTCCTCGCCCGACGGCTACCCGAGCTCATGGCACGACTTCGGGGTCCGATGATCGACGACCTCGCAAAGCGACTCTGCGCCGCATCCCCCACGGGCATGCTACCGGAGCCATCCCCCAGCGACGAGGAGTCCCCGACTACCGTCGGAAGCCCTGGCGCCGTCGCATCCCAGCTCGCCGATCTGCTCACCAGCGAGGGCATCCGCACCCTCGACGCCCGCCGCGAAGCCGAGAGAGCCCACACCAGCTTCCTCAAGGCGGTGCGGCGAGCGCCAGACGCCCTGGCCCTCAAGGCCCTGCTCCGCCACCATCTCCGCACGACCCAAAGCGGTGTTGCACTCAGGCGCGACCTGCGGGCTCTGGACCGATGGCTCGATGCCGACGCCCTGGTGGAGCGGATGGACAAGCAGATCGAGGACCTGGGCGTGGAGCTGGAGCTCGTCAGCCGCTTGCTGGACGGTCTCCCCCTCAGGGAGCAAGGCATCGGCCTGCTGCGAACGATGGTGAGCGATCCCCGCCTCCCCACCCGCAGAGCGGCCGTCCGCTCACTCACGAGCTGGTCGGTAGACCACATACAGGCTTCCGGTCTGAGGGCCATGCCCTCGGAGCTACTGCGGCTCCTGCTGCAGATCGCGCGCCAACGACAGGGTGATCCCCTCACCGCCCGAGCGGCGCTGCCCATCCTGCTGGTGGTCGCACCGGACGAACAAGAAGCGATGCTCCTCGAGCGCCTCACTCCTGCCGAACAACGCGCTGCGGAAGAAGGCCACGTCGTCCTGGCATCGTGGGTGCGCGACGACTTCCTGGTCCGCGCCGAAGCAGCACGGCTCTCCCAGAGAGCCCCGACCGCCCTGGCCCGCAGAGCCTACACCCTCGCCCGCAGAGACCCTTCCGAGACCGTGCGCTGCGCCCTGGCCGACGGGCTGGCCGACCGAAACGACGTGAGCTCCCTGCAGCAGATGGAGACCATGGCGCGCGAAGATCCAGCGCTCTCCGTGCGCCTCCACGCCCGCGCCTGTCTCGGCCGGCGACGAAACGAAGGCGACCCCCGCGACATCCCCGATCCCTCCACCGTTCGCCGGCGCCGCGCCACCTCCGCGGGTAGCGACGCCCTCGAAGCCGAACTGGCGGCCCTCGCCCAACAGGCCGCGACCCTGCCCGAGGGCAAGGCCCACACGGTCTCGCTCCCCGAAGAGTCCGATCCCATCGACCTGGCCCGCGCGCTGCTCCCGTGGGCGGAGCACGACCACGGCTTCTCCATGCAGCCGCGGCGGGGTGGCCGCGTCACCGTCTACCGGGGTCAGCACCCCGTGCCCCGACTGTGGCGAATGGTCCACGAACTGCGCCACCCGGGGCCGGCCAAGCGCCAGGTGGGAGACCACATCTCCGGCTCTACGATGAAGGGCCCGATCCGCGTCCCTCCAGCCCGCATGGCCGAGGTCAGCGCCACGGGCATCCCCAACCAGCGCGTCCTCTCGAACGCCTGGGGTAGCTGGGCGCCTTGGCTGCCCCAACCGGAGGACTACCTCGACACGCTGGGTCACGGGACCTGCGTGCTGGTCTCGCGAGAGGGTATCACCACCATCCAGGCACCCTCGTCGTGGCTGCGACGCATCCTCACCGCGTTCTGGTTCGTCTGGGCCATGAGCGGGTTGGAGATCCGCCGTCAGCGAGCCCTGGCGGCCGCCGAAGAGCACGAGCGCTACCACTACGTTCAGCGACTCGCGAAGCTGGGCTACACCACCGAGTTCGAACCTCACGAGGACCAGCCCCAAGTCTACGCTGGCCTCTTCCAGTACTTCGAGGCCTCGTTCCAGCCAGACACCTCTCCGGGTGGTGCGTCCCCCAGCGCTCCCGGCGTGCAGGTGTTGAGCGTCAGCTTGCCGCTGATATGGGAAACACTCCGCTCCCTCATCGGTGTTCGACACAACCTGCCGTCCGAGCTGGCCGCGGTATGCATCGCCCTGGCCCTGGTCTTCCTGGGCCGACTCACCTGGTTCTTCCACTGCACGCGCGCAGCACGTCGGCGCATCCCCCTGGTCATGGGCGGTTGGGGCACTCGCGGCAAGAGCGGTACGGAGAGGCTCAAGGCTGCCGTTTTCCAGGGCCTCGGCTATGAGACCATCTGCAAGACCACGGGCTGCGAGGCCATCCTGCTGCACGCACCCGCTAACGGGCGAGCGACCGAGCTCTTCCTGTACCGGCCCTACGAGCGCGCCACCATCTGGGAACATGCCCAGGTCCTTGGCCTGGCCTCCAAGCTCGGCGCGCCGGTGTTCCTGTGGGAGTGCATGGCGCTGCGCCCCGACTACGTAGAGCAGCTCCAGCTCTGGTGGACCCGGGACGACCTGGCGACCGTCACCAACACCTACCCGGACCACGAGGAAGTGCAGGGCCCAACCGGCCGCCACGTGGCCGAGACGATCTCGAGCTTCATTCCAAGCAAGAGCCTCCTGGTGACCACCGAGCAGCAGATGCTGCCGGTGCTTCGGGACCGCTGTATGCAGCGAAACACCGAGCTCGTCGCCCTCACCGAAGAACACGTCGCCAGCCTGCCCTCCGACCTGTTGGCCCGCATCCCGTACCAAGAACACCCCGCCAACGTCGCGCTGGTGGCTCGCACCGCCGAGGTCTTGGGCGTGTCGGCAGAGGAAGCGATCATCCTGATGGCCGACCACGTGGTCCCCGACCTCGGCGCACTCGCCACCTACGGGCCCATGCGCCACCAAGGACGCACCGTTGACTTCGTCAACGGCATGTCCGCCAACGAGCGCACCGGCTTCCTCAACAACTGGCAGCGCTCGGGATTCTCCCAGTACGATCCCGAGCACCAGCCCGAGACCTTCCAGGTCACGGTGGTCAACAACCGCCGGGACCGAGTCCCTCGCTCACGCATCTTCGCCGAGATCCTGGTCAACGATGCGCCGGCCCACCGCCATGTGCTCATCGGCACCAACCTCGAGGGTCTCCGAAGCTATATCGACGACGCCCTGCAGCGCCGTCTCGACGGCATCGATCCCTTCGCCGGAGGCACCAACCGCATCGCAGGCCGCCTGGATCGACTGGCTGGCTACCTTCGTCTCATGGACCCGGGGGCCGTAATCCGAGCCACCGCGAGCGACCTACACCTACCCCCAGCGGACGTCGCGCAGGTCTCGACCCTGCTGGACGAACTCCTGACCGGGGCTCCCTCGGAGCCCTTGAACCTGTCGGAAGCACGAGCACGGCTGGCAAGCGTCGCGCCTCGTCTCGAAGCCTTGGCGGCCAAGGCCGGCGGGGTCTTCTCCCGGCTCGAAGCCCCCGACAGCTCCACGGTCCATCCTCGCCTCGATCCTCCACTCTTCCACGACGAGCAGGACCATCAGGCGGGGGTCGATGGCTTGGCGGAGCAATGGATGGGCCTCGCCGCCGAGGCACTGGCCTTCGCATCCCTCCGCAGGGCTTGCCTGGGTCAGCAGGACGGTCCTGCACCCGAACCGCCTCCTCCACCACCCGGAATCCCCCCCGCAAACGAAGAGGAAGTCACCGAGCTTCTCGAGGACGCCCTGGGTGACGAGGCGGCATTCTGGGCAACCGGAACCGGCGATGACGAGGTCATCGCGGCGCTGCCGGCCGAAGACACCGACCCAGGGATGGACGCCCTCACGACAGGGCTGGGCCCCACCCAGGTGACGGTCGAAGAGGTCCCGGAGCCGCGGACCTTCCTCGCCGCGAACAGCGTCGCCAGGCCCTTGGACCCCGCGCGGCAGGTGGAGCTACGCCGTGCAACGCGGCAGCTCTTCCGAGCCATCTTCGTGTCCCACCTTCGGGTCGTACCCTCGCGCGACGCCACGGGCGACCAGGTCCTGGACGCCGTGGCCCGCTGTTGCCCCGCAGGCACAACCCTGCGGGTCATGGGAGTGCAGAACATCAAGGGCACTGGCCTGGACTTCGTCTACCGCTGGGTCCACTCCACGCAGCCCCTGCGCTGGGCGGAAGACCTCTTCCACCCCGACCGCTCGGTGCAGCTGGCCTCCCTGTCGCGTCTCGAGCGCTGGCGCGAGTGGTCGGTCCCCGTATGTCAGGAGATCCTGCGGGCGGTCCGGGCGATGACCGCGGATGCGACCACCTCCCAGGCACGCAGCACCGTGAGAGACCTGCTGGAGACCGAACTCGAGCGGCGCCAGGACCTGCTCGAGGCGCGAGCCCGCGTGTTCTCCGCCAAGGAATGGCTGACCCGCAGCGCCTGGCTCCTCTGGGATCCGTTCGACGCGCTCCTCCGACGCTGGCAGTCCGACCGGGTATGGACTGACCTCTCGGCGAACCGAATCTCCAACGCCAACGCCGCCCGCCAGCTCGCGCGCATAGCCAGCCGCCAGCGGACTGACGACAGCGCTGGCGATGCCTCTCTGCTTCCATGAGACAGGTAGCTGCACCCATCGGGCAGAGATACGAAAGGGCCGCCTCTTGACAGGGCAACCAGGAGAAAACATGGAGTTCGGGCGCGTACTGGTCATTGAAGACGACCCCGATGTCGCCGCAGTGCTGGAGCTCACCCTGCGCAGGTTGGGAGCAGAAGTCACCGTAGCCTCCGACGGAATCGAGGGGCTCGAGCGTGCTCGGCAGACAGCGTGGGACCTCATGTTGGTGGACCTCCTGCTCCCCGGCAAGGATGGCTTCGATCTGGTCTGCGAGTTCCAGCAGTGGCGAGCCAGCGTCGGCCAGGCCGCCCACTCCCCTACCATCGTCTTCGTCACGTCGGCGGCCCGCAGCGTGGGCGCCGAGTTGGTAGGACGGTCAGGGGCCCACGGTCTCATCTGCAAGCCTTTCACCATGGCTGCCTTGGCCAGCCGCCTCGAGAGCATCGTGACGAAACGCGACGAGGGCGTCTAGGCCGCCATGAAACTCGAACGCCTCCTCCTGATCGGGCTTGCCGGGCAACTCGCCTCCTGCCAACCCGACCCTTTCGCCGTCACACCCGCCACCGGTCTGGTCACGGGCCTGGTGGTCGACATGGACGGCGAGCCGCTCTCCGGCGCCGAAATCTCCGTGCTCGAAGGCAGCCGCTGGTCCGATCCGGTGTATAGCGACGCGTGGGGGAGCTTCGAGACCGAGCAAGTACAGGGGAACAGGTGGGTACGCGCTCGAGCCGACGGCTACTTCCACCGCATCCGCCCCGCCATGCCTTCCAGAGAGCTGGTGCTGCGGCTGGACGAAGACGACGGCGCCACCGTCCGACTGCGTTTCGCCGGCTCCACCTCGTTCGGCCAAGGCTACTACGACGAAGGCGTCATCCACGAAGGCCTCGAAGGAGCCAACATCCCCGCTGCACTGACCGGCGTGGGCCTGCTGCTCGACGACCCCCAGCTCACCAGCGTAGCGCTCGAGGCGCCCATGAGCCTCGACGCCGCACAACACCCCGACAAGACGTCCCTCGAGACCACCCATCCAGCGGCGGCGCTCTCGCTGGCCTTGACCGGTGTGGACGTGGTCGACCTGGCCACCGACCACGCTTACGATCAGCTCGACCAAGGCCTGACCGACACCATCGCAGCGCTGGAGGCCGCCGGCTTGGCCTGGTTCGGCGCTGGCTCGACCGAAGAGGAAGCCTGGGGACCGATCTATCGCGACGTCGGGGCGTTGCGCCTGGGCCTGCTCGCTTGCTCCACCATCCAAGGCAGCGACGAACCAGGATCGCTGGCGAATGACGAGCATGCTCAAGGCGGCGCGGCACCCTGCACCGACGACTGGATCGACGACATGGCCGACGAGGTCGTGGACCAGGCCGACTTCGTGGTCTTGCAGATCCACGGGGGCCAGCAGCTCGATCCGAACCCCTCCCAGGCGGTGGTAGAAACGACCGAGCGCGCGCGCCAGGCGGGCGTCGACCTCGTCATCAACCACCACCCCCTGGTCAACGGCGGCGTCGAAACCCTCGAGGGAATGCCCGCACTCTGGTCCCTCGGCGCCCTCGCCTCCGACCTGGCGCTGGCCACGACCTTCCCCTCGGCACTTCTCGAAGTCCATGTCCATCACGACGGCAGCCTCGAGCGGGCCTTCCTCGAGCCGGTCTTGCGCGACGGGTTGCGGCCCATGGCGGTGGTCGGCTGGCCGCAGCAGCGCATCGCGAGAGACATCCTGGCCCTCTCCGACAGCTCGGTGGCCCTCGACAACGGAGCCGTCGAGATCGACCTGGACGGCCGCTCGCAGCTCGAGGAGCGCCAGCTCGGCTTCACCAACGATGTCGGCACCTGGTCCCACCCCATCAGCCTCGACGAAGGCTGGCTCGCATCCGTCCAAGGGGCAGAGGACTGGCGCGTCGGCACCGACCTGCTACGGGTAGGCGACTTCGAGGACATCGACGTCGATGGCCAGACAGCCGAGGGCAGCCTCTGGGTGGCCGACTCCTCCTACGAGTGGTTCAGCGACCAAGCCGCGAGCAGCGGCTCTTACGGCCTACGCCTGTCACGAGACGCGTCTCAGACCGAGCCGGTGTGGTCCAATCCGGCCCACCGCATGACGCTCGATGGCGCCACCTCCGTCACCGTAGCGGGGCAGCTCCGCACTGCGGGTATCGTGGAGCTACAGGTCTCCTGGTACGAAGACACCAGCGGCAGCAGCTTCGAGCGCTCGTACCACCTGTTCGCCACGGGGGACGACTGGGTGCCCTTCGCCATCGACCTCCAGCCTCCGGACGGAGCGGTGGCCCTCAACGTCTACGTCAAGCTCTTCCCACCATCAAGGGGGCGGGTCTGGGCAGACCTGGACGAGCTGCGGATCGTGGCCTGGGAAGACGGGCAGCCCGCGGACGCCATGGCCTACGACAGCCTGCGCGTCCAGGGTGCGGCCACGGTCACGGTACGACGACGCGCAATGCCGGTGTCGCGCCCCTGACTAGAAGAGCAAGGGTCTGACATCCGGCCAAAGACGGTCATGGTTTCTCCGCGCCCAGTCGAAGGCGGACAGTTTCTGTCCTTGACTGTGCCGATTTCTTCCGATATTGAACAGTTGTTCAAGACGTCCTCTACAATCCCCCCACATTCTCCCCGGAGTGCTCCATGCCCATCAATCCACAGCGCAGCAAGGCCATCGACGCCGCCATCCAGTCCATCCAGCGCAACTTCGGCAAGGGCGCCATCATGCGACTCGACGCCTCCTTCAATACCGAAATCCCGGTCATCCCCACCGGCTCCTTCACCCTCGACGTCGCCCTGGGAACAGGGGGCATCCCCAAGGGCCGGGTCACCGAAATCTACGGCCCCGAAGCCTCGGGGAAGACCACCCTGGCCCTGCACTGCATCGCCGAATGCCAAAAAGCAGGCGGCGTGGCCGCCATCATCGACGCCGAGCACGCGTTGGACATCTCCTACACGCGAGCCCTGGGTATCAACACGGAAGAGCTCCTCATCTCCCAGCCCGACTTCGGCGAACAGGCCCTCGAGATAGCCGACACGCTCGTGCGCTCCGGCGCCATCGACATGGTCGTGATCGACTCCGTGGCCGCCCTCGTGCCCCGGGCCGAGATCGAAGGCGACATGGGCGACATGCAGCCAGGCTTGCAGGCTCGGCTCATGTCTCAAGCGCTCCGCAAGCTCACGGGCAGCATCCACAAGTCCAACTGCGCCATGGTGTTCATCAACCAGATCCGGTACAAGATCGGCGTCATGTACGGCAACCCCGAAGTCACCAGCGGGGGCAACGCGCTGAAGTTCTACGCCTCCGTGCGTCTGGAGATCCGACGTGTCGGCGCCATCAAGGCCGGTGGTGAAGACGTCGGCAACCGTGTCCGGGTCAAGGTGGTCAAGAACAAGCTCGCTCCCCCCTTCCGCAAGGTCGAGTTCGACATCATCTTCGGCAAGGGCATCAACCGCAACGGCGAGTTGGTCGACTTGGGCGTAGAGCATGGCTTCGTGCGCAAGTCCGGCTCCTGGTACTCCCTGGGCGACGAGCGCATGGGCCAAGGCCGCGACAACGCCACCAAGTACCTCGTCGAAAACGCCGATCGCCTGACCTGGCTCGACGACAGCCTCAAGGAGAAGCTGGGGATCCTCACGCCCGGGGCAACCAAAGAAGACGCCAGCTAGCACGGATCCATATCTCCCTTTCTCCGGCCGGTTCCTGCTGGCTTCCATGGCATTCTTGCGCCATCCGGCCGCCAGCAGGTACGCTCCAGCGACGACCGACCAGATCCCGCCCTCGGTACCTTGGTTGGTCGCACCTCTCCAGCGGAAAGAGGTTGCGCATGTCAGCTCCGGAAGCACCGTCCCAGTCCACCTCTCTGCTCCAGGCTATCTGCCGTACCGCTGCGCTAGCCGGCTCCTCCGACGTGCACATCAAGGCTGGCGCCCCACCCTTCCAACGCATCAACGGCCAGCTGATGGTCATGCCACGCATGAACGCCCTGGACAAGGAATCCACGGCCAAGATGGCCTGGGAGATCATGACGAAGGGCCAGCGCGAGCGTTTCAAGCGCTCGAACGACATCGACTTCTCCTGGGCCGTGCCGAACGTGGGCCGCTTCCGGGTCAACGTCTTCCGTCAGCGACAACAGATTGGCCTCGTGCTCCGCACCATCCCAACCCAGGTCAAGACCATCAAGGAGCTGGGCCTACCCAGCGTCCTCGAGAAGATCGCGGCCGAGCCCAGGGGCCTCGTGCTCGTCACGGGTACGACCGGCTCGGGCAAGTCCACCACCCTCGCGGCCATCGTCGAACAGATCAACCGCACCCAAGCCAGCCACATCCTCACCATCGAAGACCCCATCGAGTTTGCCTTCCGCGACCGCCGCAGCGTCATCAACCAGCGCGAGGTCGGGGTGGACACGCTGGACTTCCCCACGGCGCTGAAGTCAGCCCTGCGACAAGACCCCGACACCATCCTCGTCGGCGAGCTGCGTGACCACGACTCCCTCGAGATAGCGCTCTCCGCAGCCGAGACCGGCCACCTGGTCCTGTCCACCATCCACTCCATGAACGCCCCAGAAACCGTCAATCGCATCGTGGGGTTCTTCCCCCCCCACGCCCAGCAACAGATCCGTCGCCAGCTCGGCGCCACCGTGCGGGCCATCGTCTCCCAGCGCCTCGTGCCCAGAGTGGGTGGTGGCCGCATCGCCGCACTCGAGATCATGCTCAACACCGGCTCGATCTACGAGTGCATCGTCGATCCCGGCAGGACCAACGAGATCCCCGATCTCATCGCCGAAGGCCACCATCAGTACGGCAGCCAGACCTTCGACCAGGCTCTGTTCCGCTTCATCGAGGACAAGGCCGTCAGCGTTCCAGACGCGCTGCGCTACGCCAACAGCCCGGACAACCTCTCCCTCAAGCTGTCCGGCATCGGCAGCACCGTCTGAGTCGACTTCCCGGCTGTGCCGGGCACCCCTTGCTGGTGGGCGAAGCTGCGGCTAGTAGTCCGCCACCACCCGCACCCCTGGTAGGAGGCCACCGTGAAGGTAGCCGAGATCCGTTCCCGCTTCCTGGACTTCTTCGCCGAGCGCGAACACCGCGTGGTGTCATCGGCCAACCTCGTCCCGGCCAACGACCCTACCCTGTTCTTCGTCAACGCTGGCATGGTGCAGTTCAAGGACACCTTCACCGGGCTCGAGAAGCGTCCCTACAACCGGGCGGTCAGCGTCCAGAAGTGCCTGCGCGTCAGCGGCAAGCACAACGACCTCGAGAACGTGGGCCGCACACCGCGTCATCACACCCTCTTCGAGATGCTCGGTAACTTCTCGTTTGGCGACTACTTCAAGCGCGATGCCATTCGCTGGGGCTGGGAGTTCCTCACGGTCGAGCTGGCCATCCCCGCCGACAGGCTCTGGGTCACCGTGCACCAGAGCGACGACGAGGCCTTCGAGATCTGGAACGAAGACGTCGGTGTGCCCGCCGAGCGCATCCAGCGCCTGGGTGACAAGGACAACTTCTGGTCCATGGGCGAGGTCGGCCCCTGCGGGCCTTGCTCCGAGATCCACTACGACCACGGCCCAGCCGTCGATCCCCAAGGAGGCGGACCGGCCACCGAGAGCGACCGCTACGTGGAGATCTGGAACTTGGTCTTCATGCAGTTCGAGCGCCATGCCGATGGCACGACGACACCGCTGCCCAGCCCTTCCATCGACACCGGGGCGGGCCTCGAGCGCATCGCCTCCGTCCTGCAAGGTGTGTACTGGAACTACGACACCGACTGCTTCACCCCACTCGTAGCAAAGGCCTCCAAGCTAGCGGGTGTGCCTCGAGGGCGCGACGACGAGAGCGACGCTGCCTTGCGGGTCATCGCCGATCACGCCCGCGCTGCGGCGTTCCTCGTGGCCGACGGTGTGATGCCCTCCAACGAAGAGCGGGGCTACGTGCTGCGCCGAATCATGCGCCGCGCCATCCGCTACGGGGTCAAGCTGGGCATGAAAGACCCCTTCCTGTGGCAGGTGGCCGAGTCCGTCATCGAACAGATGGGCGAGGCCTACCCCGAGCTCACGGAGCACCGCCGCTTCGTGCTCGACGTCATCCGCACCGAGGAGCGCCGCTTCGCCCAGACCCTCGAGACCGGGCTCGCTCGCTTGGGCGGTCACCTCGACGCCCTGGCAAGCCTACCCGACCCGATGCTCGACGGCGATGTGGCCTTCGAGCTGCACGACACCTACGGCTTTCCCCTCGACCTCACCCAGCTCATCGCCGAAGAGCGCGGCGTTCGGGTCGACGAGGCCGGCTACGGCGCCGCCATGGAACGCCAGCGCGCCCTGGGACGCGCGGCCTGGAAGGGCTCGGGCGAGCAGGCGGTGGGCGAGCTCTACCGGGTCTTGGCCTCGGAGTGCCCAACCCGTTTCATGGGCTACGACGAGCTGACCCTTCCCTCCACGGTGCACGCCCTGGTCCGCGACGGTGCCCAGGTCGAGCGCATCGAGCAAGGACAGGAAGCCGAGCTGGTGGTCACCGCAACCCCCTTCTACGCGGAAGCCGGCGGCCAGGTAGGCGACCGGGGCACGGTGCGTGGGCCCGGCGACGCCGTCTTGCGCGTGCTCGACACCACCCATCCCCACTCAGATCTGGTGGTCCACCGCGTCTTGGTCGACAAAGGCAGCCTCGCGCTGGGCGACCAGGTCCAGCTCGAGGTAGACCGCACCCTGCGCGATCGCACCCGCCAGAACCACACGGCAACCCACCTGCTGCACGCCGCGCTGGGCCGAGTGCTCGGCTCCCACGTCCAGCAGAAGGGCTCACTGGTTGGGCCCGAGCGGCTGCGCTTCGACTTCTCCCACCACAAGCCCCTCACCGAGCAGCAGCTCCTCGACGTCGAAGATGGCGTCTTCGCTCGCATCCTGGCAAACGGCGAGGTGAGCACCCAGGTCACGCCCATCGACCAAGCCAGAGAAGCCGGCGCCAAGGCCCTGTTTGGCGAAAAATACGGCGACCGGGTGCGCGTGGTCCGCGCCGCGGGCACGATCGAGCTCTGCGGAGGCACCCACGTCGCCCGCACCGGCGACATCGGCCTGTTCCGCATCCTCTCCGAAGGCGGCATCGCCGCGGGCGTGCGGCGCATCGAAGCCCAGACGGGCACGGGTGCCCTGGCCTGGATCCGACAACGCGAGCAGGCGCTGCAGCTCGCCTCGAGCGCCCTGCGCACGAAGCCAGAGCAACTGGCCGAGCAGGTCGAACGCCTGCTGGCCGAGAAAAAAGCACTGAGCAAGCAGCTCGAGGCCCAAAAGAGAGAGGCCGCCCGTGCGGCCTCGGGCAGCTTGGTCTCCCAAGCCCAGCGCATCGACGACCTGATCGTGTTGGCGGCGGAGCTCGAGGGCGACGCCGGCACCCTGCGCGAAGAAGCCGAGCGGCTGCGCGACAAGCTCGGCGAGCGCTCGGTGGTGGTCTTGGGGGCCAGGACGGCCGCGGGACGCGTCCAGCTCGTAGCCTGTGTGTCCAAACCCATCGCAGGAAAGCGCGTACACGCAGGCAACCTGGTCAAGAAGGTCGCCAAGCAAGTGGGCGGTGGGGGTGGCGGAAGGCCCGACATGGCCCAGGCTGGCGGGCGCAAGGCGGAGTTCCTGGAGCAAGCGCTGCAGTCCGTGTACGACCTGGTGAAGCTGGGGTAGTCCAGTCGCGAATCCACGTGACGCGGGGTGAGAGGCGGGGCGCGTGGTCGGGCATTTGTTGGATCTGCCCCGTGCGCCACCCGCGCCGCGCCCTGGCAGGGCCTCGAGCCGCGCCGGGACGCGCCACGACGCCGTCAGCAAGCCGCGTTCGGTATTCGGGCCGACGAATGTGGGTTTGCGCCCGTCAGGATTCCCTGGCAGGGTGTTGTTGG
>PVBE011602600.1_pt1 | contig 15285 bp, 10 predicted proteins | sample 1631181 | NCBI WGS metagenome assembly PVBE01 (sample SAMN08397723, study PRJNA350692) | Marine metagenome, whole genome shotgun sequencing project. | isolation source: water | place: Pacific Ocean | collected 2012-04 | reverse complement strand
CCACCGGCTCGGCCACCGGCTCGGCCACCGGCTCGGCCACCGGCTCGGCCACCGGCTCGGGCGCTGCATCGACTTCGCCCTCGAAGCCGCCCAGCTCCATCGGCATCACCACGCCGACTGTTTCCCCCTCGCCCTCGATCCGCGCCGGCGCGGGGAACGGTCCCCAAGAAACCGTCACCGGTCCTCCCTCGGGGAGGGCGTCGAGAAGGTAGCGCCCGTTCAGCGCGAAGGGCCACGTGTCGCCCGGTCCTCGCACCTCGGCCTCTAGCTCGGCGTGAGCTTCCCCGACCGCCTCGGCGCGGGCGCTCAACCGAAGCCCCTCGCCTTCTGGCGCGAATACCACGCGGTCGCCGTCCTCCGACGCGACTGAGAGGAGGCCTTCGACCGACGCCCGGAGGGCTTCGCTATCGGCGACGAAGCCGGTGACGCACCCTTGAGGGTCTGGGATAACGGCTGGGTAGTTCGGGAACTGACCGTCAATCCCCCGCGTCCTCAGCCGCCAGTTCGTCCCTAGGAACTCCACCGTCCCCCCGGAAAAGGACGCCCGGACGGCGCCCTCGCCCTTCGAGGCCTTCGCCAGCACGGTCAACGCGCTCCGGTGGGTGATGTAGTCGGCGCCCGGCTGGGTCCCTTCGGCCTCCGCGTCCAGCGTGGACTTCGCGAGACGGTGCGTGTCGGTCGCGCAAACCTCGGGGTGGTTCATCCCCTCCCCGAACCGGAACAAGACGCCCGTGAGCGTCGGTCTAGTCTCATCCGTCGAAGACGCCTTCCCCACGTGCTGCACGGTCGCCTGGTCACGCTCGGAGAGGTCGCAGGAGTGTTGCCCTTCGCTCGCGGGAATGGTCTCGAACTCCTCGGCCGACAGGCCCTTGAGCCGGGCAACCGTGGTGGTCAGACCCTTCACGTGGAGGTCAACCTCCGTCTTCGTGACGGGACACAGTCGAACGTCGGCCTTTCCCGGCTTGCCCTTCAGGGCGCCTTTGAGAACCTTCGGCGTGAGGGTGATAGCGTAGACAACACGTCCTCCGTCGAAGCCGTCTTCCCAGGTAGACACGTCCACGAACTCAAGATCCGAGGCGGCAAACCTCCAACGGTCCTCTGCGTCACGCTCCAACAGCACGGCATTCTGCAACGGTCGCGTCGAACGTCTGGTAACACCCTTCTCGGCGAGACACAACAGCTTCCGGCATTCGGTCACGGTCATTCGGAACGCCTCCTTGAGAATAGTTGTGTGCTATAGCCTACAAACCATAGCCTATAGAATAGCCTGTGTCAACCCCTTTCTTCCGCGACCACGTGCCGGGCGTGTTGGTGAAGGGCTTCGAGAAGGTGTCAGACCACGGGGGAGGGGTGAGCGTGAGGAGGGGGAACGGGCGCCAGCCGCCGGGCGCTTCGGAGGGCTCCCTCGCACGACGACGACCGAGACCGGGCCAAGACCTCCGCGCCGAGCGTGTCGCCGAACGTCCGCCACGGCTCGAACAGAGGCCGCGCCCGGCCGTGCCTGGCAGACTACCTTCCCTCGCGCGCGAGTCGTTACGTCTAGACGTCAGACTCGGCTAGGCACAACGGCTGGGCCTCTTATAGGGGACTACTACAGAGGTACGGCTACGACTGCAACGGCTCTACGACTAGGCAGTCTAGTCGTACGCCTAGGTAACTAGAGAGGACCTTGCAGTATTCGAGAGGCAGACGCGCCGAATGCCTGAGGCTCTTATAACACTCTCACGAGAGTGTGGTTGCCCCTTGGGCTTCCCTGCCGCCTCTACGGCCGTCGAACGGGAGATAACTCAGGATATGCTAAGAGGAAGTCGCCGATCAGAACGACCTCGGCAACGGTCCGGACGCATTCCCGGACGTGCTGGGGGAAGTCGGTCGGGAACGCCGCGATTGGCGCTTCGAGACCGAGGAGGCCGACACGTAACAGACGCACCTCCACGCTCAGCCGGCGCCCGGCCGAGGCCGCCGCCGTGGACGGTCCCCCGCCGCCGACCCGCCGTTATGTATACCTCGCCCCGCGAATTCTGGAGTTGGAGGCCAAACCTAGCCCTACGCGACCCTCCTAGTGTCTGCGGGTCTCGTGCCCTATCCGATCCTCGGTGTCGGTGTCGGTCCAGACGCTCCGTTGCTCGGTAGCATCCCCTACGGCTGCGGAGTACGTCTACGTCTTGCACCATCCGTACGCCACGGGAGCCGCAGGCTAGCGGGCCCCCGGCGAGGCCCGGGTGGGTAGAGCGATCTTCGCGCTCGCCCCACGCGCGAGGGGGTCATATCAGATCGCACCCGCGCTCCGGCACCAGAGGTCCAGAACGAGCTGGGAGATGGAGAGACGGCCTCCGCTTCATGGGTTTGGCGCGAGGAAAGGGCATTCCTGTGTGGTGGTCGGAACGGGCTAACTCAGATGCAGCGCCGTCGATGTGACGCTGGCCTGGCCCGTCATGCCCGTGCCGTCGCTGACACCGAGGTCCCCAGCTCCATGGGCAGGCATCCGGAGTCGGGGCGTCGGAGCATCCCAGCGGACACGTGACCGCTCAGCCAACGCCAGGGGCGTGCAGTTCCACGACGGGCGTCCCGCCACACGGGCGCTACCCGTGGTTGGCGATCCAATCCGCGATGTCGTTGATGACTTCCTCCGCCACATGCGCCGGCTCCCCGTATTCCTCGGGGGTCGCCATGCCCTCTCCTGTCGCGAAGATGTGGTTGAGGTCGGGATAGAGTCTGAACGTAACGTCGTCGCGGCCCGCCAGCGCGGCTCTCCAGTTGTCGAAGTCCACCTCGGTGACCTGGTAGTCGCGCCCGCCTTGCAGCACCAGCAGTGGGCGCTTCACGTCCTTGACCATTCCTGCGGGATCGTATGCGCGCAAGTCCAACCAGTAGGACGCCGGAGCCCCGAACAGGAGCCCATCGGGTTGCTCCTCTGCTGACGCATCGAGTTCGCGCACGCGTTGGGCCTCAGCCTTCATCGTCTCGATCTGCGTGCGCTCTAGTTCGGAGAATTCCGCTTCGTTCTTGAGAGACAGGATGTAGTCGAGCTGCTCAATGGTCACTTCCGCGAGCCCGCGGGTGGTGCCCGCCATGATCACGAAGCCAGCGGCTTCGGACGCGCCCGCGGCAATGCGCGGGATCAGCATGCCGCCGAGGCTGTGGCCTAGGACGTAGACGCGGTCGGGATCGATGCCCGCCGTGGCGCGGAGGAGGTCTGCCGCGAGGATAGCGTCTTCGACCGTCTCCTCGTGAACCGTCAGCCCTTCCTGACCCTCGGCTAGTTTCGCGGCGTGGGCCTTGGTGCGTTTCTCGTAGCGGAGCACGGCTACGCCGCGGGAGGCCAGCCCCCCGGCGAGGTCGCGGAAGGGCTTGCTCGGGCCGATGGTCTCATCGCGGTCCTGGGGGCCCGACCCGTGGACCAAGACGACTGCCGGGAATGGGCCATCGCCCGTCGGTACCGCAAGTGTCCCTGGCAGCGCCCACTCGCCCGCGCCGACAGTCACTTCGTTTTCGGTGAAGGCGGCGTCATCCACATACGCCGCCGGCTCGTGAGGCTCCACTGACGCCGAACTGACCTTCGTCCACAGGCCCGTGATCTTCCCCTCCGCATCGTAGACCACCTGAATGTCCAGCGGGGCCCGTTCGAATTCGCAGGTCACGACAGCGATGTCGTACCCCTTGTCCCGCACGGCCTTTGAGGTCAGCCGCTGTACGAAGGGGCCCGCTAGATCGATAGCCTGGCCCCACGACTCTTTCAGCTTGTCCGGCGGCATGACGCCGGTCATGGTCGCATCGAAGTCTGCGACCGCTTTCTCCCACTCCCCCGCCACCATCTGATCCACGAACGCCTCGGCATGTGCGATGAGGGCGGCCGCGTTATCGGGCTGGGCTGATTGGGCCGGCTCCGCTGGCTGCGTCTGTTGGTCCGGTTGCTGCGATTGAGTCTGGCAACCGAGGACGAGGGCCATTGCCGGGATGAGCGTAACGAGAGCGGATTTGCGCATGGCGGGTTCTCCAGGGCGGGATTCCCCATGTGGGCTGGGTGGTCGGGTCGTTGGCTGAACAGCCGGTCACTCGCCACGACGCTTCCGCAGCCGAGTTCCGCGAACCTGCACGCTGCCTGGATCCCGATGCTCATCTGCGCGGCTGATAATGCCCCGAGATCTTCGAGAGGAAGTTGGCCGCTTGGGATCGGGATACTGGGACGTGGCCCAAGGATCGAGGCCTCAGGACGTTCCGGAAGTGGTTCGAGGCTCACGTGGTGGAGCTCGTGATTGACCTCGACGAGGAGCCGCTCGTGGGGGAGACGCTGTGACACGGCGGCGAACGCTGTGGCGTTGCGTTTCTCAGCCCGCCGGCGCTGGAATCCTGGACCGCATCGCGTTCCGTATAGCCGGAGCGACCACGTAGAACGATCCTGAGCATCCCGAGGCCGTTCTCTGGTGGCATAGCCCGATCCGACGACGGGACGCGCTCAGATGGCGTGGATGCCCTCCGAACCCCGGTTCTCGTATAGAGATCCGGGCTCCACGACGAAGCCTCAACGGGGGCTGCCGACCTGCGCCCGCCGACGCTCGCGAAGCGCCGCGCCACTCGGTCCGATGTGCAGGCTTGGAGGGCGCGGATGGTGAAGCTCTGTAACGAGTGACCGAGGGTCCAGCCAACAACCATGGCGCCCGGTCCCACATGGCGACTCGGTAAAGGAGCGAAGCCTGATGCTGCGACACGGCTTAGTAGTGATTGGTCTCGTGGGGATCATGGGGACGCTGCTGGTGGCGGGCCTGGGGCACCAGGCCGGCGGGCAGGGGGCACCGTCGCCCCTCCCCGAAGGCCCCGGTCTCGCGGCCAAGTACCCCGGGGACGCCCGCCTCGCGGACGACCCGGCCGTAGCCCTGGTCGAGGACTTCGAGGCTGCCTCACTGGCCGAGGTGACGGGCCGCTGGGAGCAGGTCCAGGGCACCATGGCCCTGGCCGACGACGTGCCCGCCGGCAGCGCCGGAAAGCACTCGCTGCAAATGACCCACGTGGGCGGACAGGGCAGTGGCTGCACGCTCTACCGCCGACTGCCCCGAAGCTACGACCGTCTCTTCTACCGTTTCTACGTGAAGTTCGACCCCGACTGCTGGCCGATCCACCACTTCTTTCATGTCGGGGGCTACAACCCGCCCACCGCCTGGGCCCAGGGCGGCGCCGGGGAGCGCCCTGGCGGCGACGAGCGCATCACCGTCGGCGTCGAGCCCTTCGGTCAATCCTGGATCTGGAACTACTATGCCTACTGGATGGAGATGCGCGGCAGCCCGCCGCGCGGCCAGACATGGGGCAACTGCTTCACCGCCGAGTCGCAGCCCAAGGCCGAACGCGGCCAGTGGACCTGCCTGGAGCTGATGATCAAGCTCAACCAACCAGTGACTGAGCGCAATGGGGAGATCGCCCTGTGGAAGGATGGGAAGCTGGTCACCCACCTGGGGCCGGGGTACCCGCGCGGCAAGTGGACCTTCGACCGGTTCCTCGTCGGCCAGGGAGGGGAAGGCATCCGCTGGAACGACCAGAAGGGCGACCGCGAGACCTTCGACGTAGCCGCCGCCGGGGAGCCCTTTGAGGGCTTCCGCTGGCGCGGCAGCGAGGACCTGAAGCTCAACTTTCTGTGGGTGCTGTTCTGCATCACCAAGGCCCCGGAGGGCCATGCCAGCCAGGTGTGGTTCGACGACATCGTAGCCGCGACGGAATACATCGGGCCGCTGGCGCCGGCGGAGGTGCCGGGGCAAGGTGGATAGGAAGTGGCGGCGTTTCCACCCTGTGTCTGTCCCCAAGCTTCGGGCCGAACGCCGATCCGTATAGAGACTCGGGTCCGCGTATGCCCTGGGACATGCCGTCTTTCGCCCACAACTCTCGATCGGGTGGTATGACCCGAACCAGACCTCGCGGATCGATAGACCGCCGCTGTAGGCGCTCTCTCCGCGGTTCACCCCCGCTCTGGTATAGACTTCCGGAATCCACGGCGGGGACTCAACGGGGAGTGGCGATGCTCGCCTCTCGACGCTCGCGGAGCGCGGCTCGGGCCTTCGCCGCGTTGGCTCGACGGGCGCGGCGTTGGGCGAGCGTGACCTTCGGCCGCGGGATCAGGCCCGCAGTCTTGCCGACGCGGGTCCAGGCTCTCATGTCGAAGCGAAGCTCCGTGTAGATGAGGTTACCGGTCCGGACCTCGAAGTAGTCGCCCCAGTGCTCCACTGGTGTGCGCTGCCAGGAGAGGAGGCGTCTGGCGAGGGCCTGATCGCGCGTACGGATAAGGGCCTCACCGCGGTCGAGTTGTTCCATGTAGGTCTCGCCAGGGCTGCTGTGACCGAGGCGTTTCATGTCAGACCATCCGTCCAGCCAACAGGATTGTAGAGTCACTCGGAGGCTCTGAGCCTTGGCCTCTGACCTCCTCATTATAGGACTTTTGACCTATGCATGCAAGCCGGTCTGAACGCCCTCAATCCTGGCGAAGGCCCAGCAGACGGTCCCGTGTTCCCCAGAACGCGACAGGGCGTCCTCAGCGGATGAGCCGCCAAGAACGCCCTGTGAAGCGTTCGCGTTGCCGGGCCTGTCACAGCAGGCCCATCACCGGGTCATGACTCCCGGGTAGGCATCTGAGGTTATGGCTCCATCATACTTCGCCGGAGGGTTTCGCGCAAGCGCCGAAGATCATAGCGCTGAAACACTGGCAACGGGCTCGGGGCAGGGGATCGGCTCCCGCCCGGTGCCTATGCAAGAACTCCTCGCCCAGCGACGACTAAGCTACAGTTGAAGCGCGCCGCCACATTGCTTGCGAATGGTGTCGGGGGCGTCCCATTCGGCCCGCTGGACATTACGTCTGCCGGGGCGTCGCTGAAGGGATTCCACTCCAGTCGCTCGAAGCCCACGCCAGTTCCAACGGTGGATGGGGTTCCCTGTGAAGCGACTGCGACAGCTCTCTGATGAGCAACTGGCCGCCGCATTCCGCCAAGGCAAGACGCGGGCGGTGGACGTGCTGTGCGACCGGTATCGACCTGCCCTCCTCGAACACCTCCGGAGCCGATACGATCTGGCTCAGGAGAACGCGGAGGATGCCGTTCAGGAGGTGCTTTCGCAGCTCCCGCGGTTGCTCGCGGGGTTCGAGGGGCGGGCCATGCGGCCAGCCATCCGGCAACAGCGGTAACGGGTCCCGAGCACTTTCTTTCTACCAGCCCACGGCTACGGGGGGAGCTAGCTCAAGTGTTAGTAGAATGAATCGCTCCCGGGGCATTGCTCGGACCAGGAACGTAACGGTTAACATCGCCTGTGGCGAGTGGGCCCCGCCCGCATCATGCAAAGCCCCGAACTCACGCGTGGATGGACTTTTTCGGATGGAGCGCCACGTCTTGTCCCTCCGCCATTGGCCGGATTCGCCCGACTCTCCCGCCATCAGCTGTCGCCTGCAAGCCATAACATGGCATTGCGTAGGAGCTGTGGCCAGCCCTCCCACTGCCAGAAGGCGAGTTGCCCTTCGCCCGCGGTCCCCATCGGCGTACCGAGGAACGCCGCGACTCGGCCCTTGCCGTGGTGACCGACGACGAGAAGCGGCCGGTCGCCCGCCTCGAGGATTACGGAGCCTTCGCTATTGGGGCGCGCCTCGTGGATCCAAAAGACGAAAGGCTCGGCCGACAGGTCGACGCCCTTCAGGATCGCGTGGTCTTTTCCCGCCGAGAGCGGCAGTCCTGCCTTCTCCCACTTCAGATCGAACCGGCCGATCCCCTCCACGGGGAGTAGCCTCGGGAAGATGGACTCCTCGTACTTCCCTTCGCCATAGGTGAGCGGCCCGCCGAGCACCAGCAACCCGCCTCCTTCCCTTACAAAGGAATCGATGGCGGTCAACCCCGCATCCTGGATCGAGCCGTGACTGACGTCGCTCATCACCACTATATCAAAGGCCGCTATCCCATCTGCGTCGGGGATAGGGTCCGCGCCGTCGCTCCTGGCGTTCAAGGTGCGAAGCGCGTGTCCTGCTACCGGCTTGAGCGCCTCCTCCATCCGGTACCATTGCGTGTACAGCCCGAAGTAGAGCAGGACGTTGAGGGACGATTCCCCTGCCGCTGGCGGCTGGGCCTGGGTCTGCCCGGGCATCATCGCTAGAGCGACAAGGGCAACCGCCGTACGGGGTGCCGCGCGCATGGTGCCTGGCTCCTCTCTCATGCCCCGAGTCTGAAGACTATGAGGGTGTAGTATTGGAAAGGCGCTAGCTCGACCTTGACGCCTTCGTCAACGGTCGCCATGGCAAGTTGCGCGCAGAGGGGAGCGTGGGTTTCTTCGCCCCACTCATAGGGCCGAAGAGCCCAAGCGCTCTCGACGGACTTGCCGGCGGGCACGCGGAACACGACCTCCGTGTCTGAGGCAACGGGCGGATCGTCCGGGATGCTCCATTCAGGTTTCTCCGTGGCTGGCGTGTTGAGGAGGTGGAGCATGTACAGTTCGGGGCCCCCCTTCCTCCGACGGGGGCCCTTCACGTAAGCGGACCTCTCCCACCAAAGCTCCCTGCCGCTGCTGACGCTGAAGGTCTCGGGCGCGTCGACTCTCCGGATGTCCACGTCCCAAAGCAAGCCTGAGTAGCGAGTCATGAACTGCGCGAAAGGTCGGGAGGCATAGGTTGTGTTCCAGCACGGGTGCAGGTTGAACGCCAGAAAGATCGACCCCATGTGGCTCGCGGCCACCCAGGCCCCACGCGCGGCATCGGCTTCCTCCGGAGCAAGACCCTCCAGCACTTCCATGTTCCACAGCCAGCCGCTGTTGACCACCGATGAGTGCTTCTGCACGACATCACTGTAACCCCGTTGCTCCGCGTACCAGTCGTACCAGTGTCGCCAACTCTCTGCCACGAACCCGGGCCCTTGCTTCTCCACTAGGAAGGATGAATTGGGGTCCTCCAGACACGCCTCCATCGTCTCGGGGCCGCCCGCAATGATCAGTTCCAGGCCCCCGTCCCCCGTCCGCCGATAGGTCCCGTTGTACCAGAAAGAAAAGTGCGGCAACTCCCGGCGTATGATCTCGCGGCACAGACGCGTGTTCCGCGCGGAAAGCTCATCCAGGCTCGTGCCGCGGCCAGCGGGGAGGCCGTCCCACGAGTAACCGTCGTGGGCGACGAAATGCCCGTCGAACATCACCCCATCCCACCCGAACGTTTTGGCCGATGCGAGGATCTCGCGGGCCCCGTACTCGACCACGACGGCGTCCGAGAAGTCGACGACGCCGTACTGCCAGAAGGGCTGTTTCTCCGTGACCGGCCGGGCCAGGTCCAGCGGGGATATAGGCGAGGAGTAGTTGAAGAACGAGCCGTCCTCTTCCCTCAGCACCCATTCCGGGTGCTGCCGCGCGAACTCGAACCCGACGGGGCCGCCGAACGTGTATTTGGCATACGTGCTGATCTTGCTGCCGGGGGCTTGGTGGTCCTTGATGGACGCCTTCATCGCGTCTGTCGATTTGAGGTACATCGCCTGGCCGGAATACCAACTCTCCGTCTCCGGCGTCATGTCGGAGAAGTCGTCTGGCGCCCACGCGAACTGCATTCCGTGGTTGTTGTAGGTCTCGAATAGGCCCAGGTCCTGGGGCAGATCCTGGCCGGGCTTCCATGCGGCGATCATGTTCACCCGCAACCACTGGTCGGCGACCTGGTAGAACTCGCTGGCCGCCGAGACTGTCTGGCCGTCGACTTCGAACGCAGCGCGGATCTCTCGACCGTACATCCATGGGCCGACCTTCCACCGAACGGTCACCGCCCGCTCCGCTTCGCCCGCCTCCAGCGTCAGACGGACCCTTGCCACCTCGCGCGCCTCATCGAGGCCGCGATGCTCGGTCACGACCAGAACGCCTCTCTGCTCAGCCCCGCTCTGGTTGGTGAGCGCAGCCTGCGCGGACGCGCTCTCGCGCAACGAGTACAGGATCTTGCTCGGCGTGATTCTCTCGACCCTGACCGCCCGCTCGGCGGCGCCAGTGGGCACGGCGCGCAGCATCAGCGCGATCGCCAGTCCCAGCGCTACGGGCAAGCCCGGACTTACCTGTCCTGCTGTCGTTTGCATGCGTCCCGTCCGTTCGGGCAGTGCGGGTGCCCCGCATTCACGCGCGTGGCACCTGGTCCGGCAAGCTGGGGACATGATACGTGGTGACCACACGATTCTCCTGCCCGCGAGCGTGTATCGGAGCGAGACGCTCGTCGGGTGTTGGGACAAGCCCGGTCGATGCAGAGACGGGAGAAGTACGTGCCCAGTGATGAGCCGTCCCTGGTGAAGCGGATGATTGAGCTGGCCTGCCAGTACGGGCGCTACGGCTACCCTCGAGTCACGGTGTTTCTCCGTGAAGAGGGCTTTCGAACCAATCACAAGCGCATCGGGCGACTCTGGCGGCGTGAGGGACTGAAAGTGCCCAAACGGCAGCCGAAACGTCGCCGGCTTTGGCTGAACGATGGGTCGTGCATTCGGCTGCGGCCAGCGCATAGGGATCATGTGTGGAGCTACGACTTCGTGCAGGATCGAACCAGCGAAGGACGACCGATCCGGATGCTGACGATCATCGACGAGTATACGCGCGAGTGCCCGGCGAGCGTGTGTGGCCGGCCCGGTGACAGCGGTAACCGGTTTCGCGCACTTTCTTCTTACCAGCCGACAGCGATGGGGGGAGCTAGCTCAAATGTTAGTAGAATGAGCCGCTCCCCGGGCATTGCTCGGACCAGGAACGTGGGGGCTAACATTCGTGTCCCCTCAGGAGAGTCGAAATGCACACGGGAGCCGGAGGATACCACAGAATGACCGAATGCAAGGCCCGCAGCCGCCGATCAGCCGAGGTCCCAGATTCCCCAGGCCCAGGGACGATGAGTTTCCGAACACTACGCGGTCGCTGTACATGCAAGGGCCGGGCCATCCTGGTCGCTTTCCCTCCGTCCCGTCAACAGAATCTGGGCTCATCTCGCTCACATGTGGACATGGAATTTGGTGGACCGGGCTCCGGTGTCACTGGCAAGGACGCCCGGGCCGGGCGTGACCTCCGGGCTGGTGTTGTTGTCGATCATGGTCATGTGGGCATCGATGGGTTCGCCGACGTCAGGGCACATTGTTAGTCCCTCACGATTGGGGCCAGTAGCAGCGCGATTGCGGGGGTCTGCATTGTCCTGGGCTCCCGGCGTAGGACCAGGCCGACGCAGCTAGCGTCCAGTGGATGTCATGTCAGACACGGTGCATGTGCACCGCGATCTCTACAGCCTGTAATCCCGGAGATAAACGACGCCCAGCTGGACTTCGACGAGACTCACGTTCCCACCAGCCCCGGGTATCCGGATGATGAGCTCCAGCGTGTTGAGGCCCTGGTTGAGAGTCGTGAGCCGACTGAGCGGCAACTGCAGGTACGCGCTGGGAGGATCAGGATGAGCGCCGCCATCGGCTGGCGCAGACCCGGTCACCGCAACGAGCCCCTCCCCCACTGCGCCGGTGTGCAGAGAAACCCCGTTGAGGCGCACAGACATCTCCAGGTCCGGCGACGCTCCCCGCATTCCCAGCCGCAGAGCGCAGAGGTCCGGTGGTGGCGCAAGGGCGCGGTCGGTCAGGTCTTCACCGACGATCAGGGGCAGGTTGCACGGTGTGCCGGCCTTGAGATCAATGGGAATGTGCTTCTTGTACTGGTAGGAATCCTCGTAATCCAGGTAGTAAGCGGGGGTGATGGCGTAAGTGCGTGTGGCCTGTGTGAGCGTGGCCGGGCGGGCGATGTCACGCACGATCTGGTACGCTCGGGCGTCGGGCGGGAGAGTGAAGTTGAACAGCTGGAATCCGGAGGCGCCCATGTACCGGTAGTTCGAAGCCGCCCCTCGGACCAGCTCCGGCGAGACCAGGCGTGATGTGGGTGAGGCGTAGCTGCTCGTGGATGGTGTCGCGGCGAAGGGCCACGTGTACGAGGTGCGCGGGTAGAGGCTGGGGTACACCTTGCAGCCCGCCGGGCGGGCGATGGCGACGAACTCGTCAATCGGCATGTCGTGAGCCAGCGTCATCAGCTGGGACGGTATGAGCACGTCCACGAGACGCCTGTCGAGCCAGCCGGCGACGTCCAGCCCAGCCCAACGGCAGTTCTTGAGCGCGGGAGGCACCCGGACGAACAGGTGGTAGGCGCGGCCGTCCTCGACGCCCAACTCATCCAACCGGCCGCGAACCTCCTCGACGAGGTCGGTGACGAGGTGGGCACGCTCCGTGGCCTTGCCCAGGGGGAACAGGACCTGCACGCGATTGAAGTCCAGCTCAATCCCGTCCATGATGTCCCGGTAACGATCTATGACCTCGAAGATGACGCCGAGGCGGTAGTCGCGCACCTCCTGGTGGGAGAAGTCGAAGAGGTTGCCGTATGCGGCGCTGGCGAGTATGGGTGACTGGCCGATCCTGAGCCTCTGCCCGTTCTGCATCCAGAACTCGCCGGTGAGCGGGTAGTCATCGGGCTCGAACATGAAGTGATCGTCGTTCATGCGGTAGGACGGCACGAAGAAGAGCCCCAGGGCCTTTGCGCGTTCACCCGCGACCCGAATGGGGTCCACACCGGCCGCCATGCCGGCTTTGATCTTGGCGATCCTGGTCTTCCAGGCCGGGTGCTGGTCGTAGGAGGTCCGTCGCCAGCCCCAGATGCTCGCGACGCTGGTTGGGTAGTAGAGGACGTCTGATCCGGCGCCGACGGAGTACATGAGCGTCCTGACCGGGGTGCCCGCAAGGGAATCAACCATAGCCCTGAGGTTGAGTGCCGACACTTGGGGGTCCGTGCTGGTGAAGGACAGGTCGCCGTCGGAGTTGAGCATCACGTTGAAGTCCGGCAGCTCCCCGGCGGATGCAAAGGGCGTGATGGCCAGGACAGCCATAGCGCAGGCGAGCACTGACGGGCGCATGGTGGGTGTTGTCTTCCGACTTTCGTTTCCGACAGAGCCGCCTGGCCTTGAGCCGGATCTCGTGCCGTAGTGTGGCGTGAGTCGGGCGCTCATTCCTCCGCACCAGAGAGGCTGAGATGGGGGATAAAGCCTCATCTTGGCCCTACATTCATGAAGGTCGCTGATTGTGGACGCCAGAGCGGCTTGTCGTAGCATTCCACCAACTCCACGTACCCAAAAAGATGCCGTCGCTGGCCTATGGGTCTGCCGAGCGGCTCGACCTGCTCGGTGCCCATCCGAAGCGTCTTCTGATCGGCGCGGCGCAATCGCTGCGCCTCCGCCTTGCTGCCGGCGGCGTCCCGGGTCAGCAATCCACCGATCATCCCGCCGACGAACAGCGCCACCAACGCGCCCGCGAACTGTCTCTTCGTCATGCCAAACCCTCCCATGGGTCTACTTCGCGCTCTCGTCAGTCATCAGCGGCTTTCTCGACCATCGCGACCTCTAAGCCAACGGGCCGAAGCCCGGTGGTGCCTGCTTGGGTCGGGGCCGAGCGGGGCCAACCATTGCCTGGTATTGCCTCGCCATGGCTGCCCTATCCGGCCTCAAGTTTCATCGATACGAGAGAAGCATCCAACACAGAAAGAACCAGGCTGCTGCTACCAGGACGCCGAGTATTTGGCCGATGTAGCCCAACACCCTCTCGCCCCGACGTACAGCCACTACTCCCAGCAGAATCGCAAGCAGCACCTCGGCCACACTGACCCAGAGGGTCCACTCTAGTGCGTCCCAGCCTCCCACGGCCACGGTGGGCACAGGGGCGACCGCCAGACAGAGACTGGCGACAGCCTGCCAGCGTCCCGGCCTGTTCGGTTTGGCATCGGACATGGCGCGCTTCCTCTCCTTGATCGGACCGAAGCCCGGTAATGCCTACTCAACACGTTCCCACACGGCTCTCCCATCGACGACTTCAACCGACAGCAACTCCTCCGTCTCGCCTGGCGAGTCCTCGCTCTAGTGCGTGTTGTTTCATAGGGCCTTCGGGCGCGTTGCAGCAACGGCAGGGCGGGATCCGTCGGTCTTCGACCTCGTATCCGCCCCCCTCGACGGCGTAGCGTAAGGCTTAGCCTTGGACGGTGACCTGAATCTGCGCCGCGCCGCGGAGCCACTCCTCCGTGATTGCGTGGACGGTCAGGGCGGTCATCCCGGCCGGGAGGCTATCGCGCGCGAAAAGCCCGGTGTCGTTCTCCGCGACGAGCGTCGACCCCACGTAGAGCCGCCACAGGCTCACCGGCCGGTCGGCCCCGGCCCTTATCTCGACGGATTCGGCCACGGTAGCGCCATCCGCCGGTGCGGCGATCGTCACCTTCGGCGCCGGGTCGATGTAGTGCTCCCTCACGAGCCGATTGCAGTCGCGCATGAGCTGGACCTTCTCTGGCGCGAGGTCCTCCGGGTGGCCGTCTCGGTAGGGATGGGGGTAGAAGAACACGCCCGGCATCTTGGGGAAGTGCTCGCGGTAGTGCTTGATCCACTTCTCGACCCAGGCCGAGTCAATGACATCGTTCGGCGCGCCGGCGAGGCTGATGGAGGGAATGGTCTTCTCCTCCACGCCCGCCTTCCTCGCGTTCCCGAGGCGCCAAAGCGCCAGCCTCTCGGTCCACGCCGGCTGCCCCGGCCAGTGCATGTAGGACATGACGATGTTCAGGTCGATCCAGCCCGCCTTGATGGCCTCAACCATGGCGTCGCTTTGCATGTGGGAGTAGACGGCGATGAAGAGACCGGGATACCGTTCCTTGATCCGCCGACAGGCCTCGGTCAGTTCGCGGTTCTTCGGGTTGCCCGGGTATTTCCCGGTCCCGGGCGTGCTCTCCCGGAGGTTCTGCGTCTCAGTGTCATAGCCGACCATCTCATCGAGGCAGATAGCGGGCAGCCCCGGCGCTATGGCCTTGTCCACGAACTGCTTCACGAAGTCGTCCGTCGAACTCAGCCAATCAACCTGAGTTCCCGCCGCCCATGGGCAACCCATGACGCCCCGGCCAGACCACCAGGGCAGGTCCTCGAGCAACGCCTCCGTCTCCATCGTCTGCGTGTCTAGTAATAAGGCATCGCCAAAGCCCGGCCGGCTGGGCGAGTGAGCGCCATACCAGCCAATGAAGTAGGGAGTGGCGATGGGCGGCAACTGCCATAGCGGGACGACGGGATCGTGTGGGACCGGCGGTTCGGCGTTCCCATCTTGGGCTAGCGTGGAACAACCGGAAGCGAAGAGCAGGACCGCGAGCATGGGGGACATCCTCCCTCGATCGGGATTCGGTTGTGCGGAAGCGGACGAAGGTACGAGGGCCGGGCGTGGGCGTGCGGGTCAGGCGACCCGCACGCACGGAAGACCAGAATCGGGATTCCCCATATGGAACTGGGCGCCCCGGCGT
>PVBE010150970.1_pt1 | contig 15285 bp, 9 predicted proteins | sample 1631181 | NCBI WGS metagenome assembly PVBE01 (sample SAMN08397723, study PRJNA350692) | Marine metagenome, whole genome shotgun sequencing project. | isolation source: water | place: Pacific Ocean | collected 2012-04 | reverse complement strand
CTGCGCCCACTAGGAGTCGACCACGTGAAAGAGCACATTACAACCGCTCCATGGATAGTGGTGGTGTTCAAGCATAACAAGAGATTGCGCCCGAATGGAGAATGGGGGCCTACCTATTACGCAGGTGAATCGGTTGGCATAGCAGCAGGCATGTTCATCACAGCAATACATCGCATGGGACTCTGCACGCTGACCCATACACCCTCACCCATGGGCTTCCTAAGTGAATTGTTGCAACGGCCGGAACACGAGTCAGCAGTTTTGTTGATGCCGATTGGATATCCTGCGAAGGATGCCATGGTGCCTGATTTGAAACGTAAATCTCTCGATGATATCAGTGTCTGGTTCGACTGAATAAAGTCAAGGTTTTCATCCGATACTGGACCCCACTGATGGCCAATGATGAAGAACGGCTGACAACCGTTGGTCGATATGGATGGGGAGCGTATAATCATCCATTGTGACATGGATGCATTCTTTGCTGCGGTTGAAACACTGCACCATGATCTCGACCCAGAAGTGCCCTTGATCCTCGGCTCTGACCCTCAGAATGGGAGGGGGCGTGGAATTGTATCAACCTGTAACTATGCTGCAAGAAAATACGGGATACATTCAGCAATGGCGATCAGCGAAGCATGGCGACGATGCCCCGGCGCTCCAATAGGGGAGGGAATGTACATGCGCAGTACAAGAGGGCTCTACCGCAGAGCCAGCCGTAAAGTGATGGAGATTCTCGCCACAGAAGCAGATCGCTTTGAGAAGGCCAGTGTCGATGAAGCATACCTCGATATCACGAGTAAAGTGGATGGAGATTGGGATTCAGCCTTGGCTCTAGCACGTGAATTGCAATCGAGAATCTTGCAGCGATTGGGTCTCTCATCAAGTTTCGGCATCGGCCCAACAAGGATTGTCGCCAAGATGTCCAGTGAGGAGAACAAGCCTGCAGGCATCCACATGGTACGAAGTGGAGAGGTGATGAATTTCTTTGCCGACCGCCCCACAAGAGAAGTTCCCGGCATCGGCCCCTCATCTGCGAATCGTCTGGCTGAATGGGGGATTGAAACGATGGATGAGGCATATGCGATGGGGGAATTGGCACTGGCGAGAGTGACTTCTGAGAGATTCGCCAAATGGGCAATACGTGTAGTTGAGGGGGAGACCTCAAATCAAGTCAGTCCACTTCGCAGCAGGAAGTCGATCGGCAAAGAGTACACCTTTGACAAGGACCAGACCGATATGCAGATCGTTATCGAAAAACTTGCCATCCTCATAGACAAGGTAGTGGATAGAATGAGAGGCATGGGAATAAGTGCAAGAGTAGCTGAAGTCAAGATCAGGTATGCAGGTTTTGAGACACATACCAATCACCGCTCCATCCCTGTAGCGATGGATGAAGGTGAGATTTTTCACCGTCTGGCACGGCGCCTTTTCGCTCAAAACTGCGACTTTGACAGACCTGTGCGGCTGATAGGTTTCAGAGTAGGGGGGCTTGAGATGCCGGACACGAAACAAACCACTCTAGATTGGGAAGAAGAATAGTTCACTCAAGAGAGTGCATAGCGGTAAGAACTTCGGTGAATTCTCCAAGTTCCTCGGGAATATGGATTCCAGAAATTGGTTCTTTGAAAGAAAGGCTAGAGTCCTTCTTTGACTTCCACACCATGCTGTTGAATTCGATGATCCTAGATGTCAAAGCGCATAATTCCGCCTCCATCTCAATTGCTGATTGAGGGAATAGGCGGACGTCAACTGCACTGCTATCATACAGAGTGGTAGTGATGTGATGAGAGAAGAAAGGACAAATTGGAGAAAATGCGGCCATAAAATCTCGAACCACTCTATGGATAGTCCAGGCTGCTGCTCTGTCTCCATCATAGAGACGGCTCTTCACCATCTCTAACCAGTGGCTTGGAAGTATTCCGGTGCCGAAATTCTTCAGGGCCTGAGTTGCGGAATAGATATCCAATGCAGACCATGCATTGGAGACAACAGTCATGCTTTGAGCGAACTCAGACAATATCCAACGGTCCTCAACCCGCAGGTCAGCGGGCACTGATTCCAAATCCTCGGGAACATCGAACTGGCTCGCAAACCTTGAAACATTGAACAATTTCATCAATACTCCAAAATATTTCTTCTCAATCTCCTCCGGATTGATATGGAAATCATCTCCAACCTGTGCGTCACACGCCTTCCAAAGACGGAAACATTCACTGCCAATCTTGTTGGCCCTCAATTTAACCTGCTTACCATTCGGACCCTTGACCGCCCAAGAGCCAGTATGTCCATCGGCTCCGCACTCAAGCACCGAATCAGCATCGATTCCATTGCCTAGAGACTTGCTCATCTTGCGACCCCAAGGGTCCATTCCCAAACCATCAATCCAAACATTGGCGAATCCTGGTTGATCGAGTAGAAGTGTGCTCTTCAGCAAAGTATAGTACAACCATGTACGAACAATTTCCTTGCCCTGTGGACGAAGACCAGTAGGGAAAGCCTTGGCGAAAACTTCTGGTTGGTTTAGATATCCGCTGACGAATAGATTGGAATTGGATGAATCCATCCAAGTGTCGAATACTTTCTGTTCCCCCTCGACGGCGCCAAGTTCATCCTGTAAATCCTCCCATGAACCAAGAACCTCACGACTTTCTCGATTCAGAACCTGACTGCCGGCAGGTGGGCTCTGATTCCATGGTTGAACATAGGTTCCTGCAGGTGGGACCACAACCCTACTGCCATCACTGCTGTACCAGATAGGTATCTCAGTATGATACCAACGGCGGCGGCTTATCGGCCAATCAATGCTGATGTTCTCCATCCAATCAAGGAGAAATTGCTTGTTTCGAGGAGGGACGAAATTGATTTCCTCGATTAGTTCTGCCATCCGCTCTTGGATATGTGTTTGACGCACATACCATTCCTTGAGCAGAATAATCTCAACGGGATGCTTCCCTCGTTCACTGACAGGAACCTCTTGTTCCTTCTCGACTATCTGAGAGATTCTACCTTCAGATTCCAACCTTTCGATGATGGTAGTTCTAGCTTCATCAACCGACATCCCTTGAAGAGGGCCTGCAATCTCAGTCATGCAGCCTTCAAGGTCGATGGCTTGGAATGGCCTCAACCCTAACTCTCGGAATACTGCAACATCGTTCTGGTCTCCAAAAGAACAAACCATCAAAACGCCACTTCCGAACTCTGATTTCACAGAAGAGTGGGAGCGTATCTCCACCGATGTCTCTCGGCCTGAAACAGGGACGGGAAGATTGATTCGCTTCCCAACAAGATGTGAATAGCGCTCATCATCAGGGTGTACAACGACTATTCCACAGGCACATATCAGCTCAGGTCTGGTAGTGGAAATCACCACCTTTTCTCCATCATCAGTATTCCAGACCACATCCACGAGTTGCGTCATTCTATTGAGGCGCTCGACTTCGGCATCAGCGATAGTGGTCTTCTCAACAGGATCATAGATGTTAGGTCGCAAGTCCTCAATTATCTGTCCTTGCTTGAACAGGTCCACGAAAATCGCCTGAGTGACAGCCCTGTAATCAGCAGCATCAGTTTGGTACTCCTTAGAGAAATCACAGGAAAGACCTACTCTTGCTGCTGTATTGCGCATAGCCTGTGTGAATTCTTCAATCGTTTCGCGGCACAGTTCGATGAACTCACCTCTTTCCCAAGTACGCATCTTGCGTCCATCATGTTCTTTCTCAACAGTGAACTCAATATTGATGCCATTCCGGTCAACTCCCCACGGGAAATAGACCTCATTTCCAAGCAAACGCTGTGAACGTGCTATCACGTCTATCATGGAATATTGAGCAACAGCTCCAATATGCCAGGTTCCGCTAGGATATGGAGGCGGGGTATCAATGACGAAAATAGGTCGACCGCTATCAGGATTGAATCCATAACGGGCATCATAGCCAGAATCCGAGAAGTGCTCCTCTTGAATCCGTTTTTCTAAATCCACTGACCATCTCTTCTCAACAAGGCGAGGTTCGGGCATCATGCTCACTCCCGGGCCCCAGACCAGTCAACGGTGTGGGTCCGTGCGGCGCTCTCGTGTCATACCTATGAAACCGCCGCTGACTACATTAGAAACGCTCAAGGAACTCTAACTGAGTGAACTTCTCATCCTCATGTGTTTAAATCGGGGCGCATGACGCCTCTACGGGCCCTGCCATGTCTGATGAGAAAGACGATGCCTCCAACGATTCTGGAAAGGGAGAGAAAGCAAGTGCAGGAGACCGTTTGCAAAGCCTCCTACAGCACAGCAAGAAGCGGGCCGGTATCGTCGGTTCATCGATGGCTAATCGGGTCAAGAATTTCAATGCCAAAGCAGCAAGTAAAGCGGTTCTTGGGGCACCGGATGCGTTGAAGAGAGAGTATCGACGCAGGGGGCCTTCTGGTGTGATAACCAAGTTCCCAGCCTTGACCATCGCAATATTCCTGTTCGCAACCTTGTTCTTCGTTTTCCATAGCGGATTCATGGATATCAATGAAGATAACAGGATGCCGTGGCAGATTAAAGAAGAGCCTAGTCTGAATGTCAATGGCAGTCTGGACGTATACCTTCCCGAAGGAGACCCAGTTGCAGAAGCCATCAAGGAAGTCCAAAAGGACTGGTCTACCAACGTGATGATCATCTATGTAGAATTGGAGACTGCGTCAAACAGCATCACCGACCGCGCCATCATGTTGGAGATGGACAGACTGGAACAGACTCTCAATTTTCGACTATCGGACCCTTCAGATGATGTCTACTACATCCTCTCTCTTTCAACCGTGGTCAAAGAGACCAACTCCAGCGCTCCAAGAGTGATGAAGGCCTTCATTGAGGAAGCAGGTGAACTTGGTTGTCAGAACGATGACCAGGACTGCTTCAGTCGAGATAGTGCTTCAACACTTTCAGAACAGGTCGATGACTATGAATGGATACTTGGAGAATACAGCATTCCAAGTCAGGAAAGGATAGATCAAATAGTCGATCAGATGTACGATTGCGATGGGGAGGATGAAGAAGGTAACGAGAAATGTGAGCCGACTCCCGGATTGGACAAACTGGCTCGAGACACCGATGGTGACACCCTATTGGATAGGGCCGTCATCATCGTCGCGGTCAATGAAAGCATTCCGACCAATGTTTTGATCAAGAGTTACCGCGAAACTATCACTATTCTCGCAAACGAACCAAGACCTTGTGACCCTGAATCGCCGGGTGGTCAGCAATGCACATGGTCTGACCGCGGGCTACAGATGTCTCTGACTGGCCCAGTTCCAATCACCAATTCAGTGACTGAATTCTCGTTCAAATTGTTCTGGCAGATATTCCCAGTGGCAGTGGTTCTAGTTGCACTCGGTTTGTTCGTCTTCCACTCTGACCTCCTACAGACTGGCTCGGTAAGGATAGTTCAGGGATTGAAAGTGATAGTCATCGCTGGGCTGCCCACATTATGTGCAGTTTTCTGGACTCTTGGCGTGATAGGTTGGTTGAACTATGAAGTTACTATGACAGTGATTATCGTCGGCCCGATACTCTTGGCCCTTGGGGTCTCCTATGGGTTACACATAACCAATCGATATGCAGAGGAAAGTGGTGATAGAGATGAGAAGATGAGAATCGCCTTCTCCTCAACCGGCAAGGCCGTATTCCTTTCAGCAGTGACCACGGTGATTGGGTTCATTTCCCTCACCTTCACGCCAATGGCACCGATAGCCACAGTAGGTTGGGCCTTATCTGGCGGCATCATCATCGTCTATGTTCTGACTATGGTCATGGTCCCCAACCTGACAATCTTGTTGGACCTCAAAAAGGCTAAACATCCGCCGCTTCCTGTTTTCGATGCAGCCGTAAATATCCCACTCAAATGGAATATCCCCGTTATTGCCATTTTCGTTGCGCTCATTGCAGTTTCTGGCACTTGGGGTATGGATAATGTCGAGGAGAATATCGACCTCCTAGGAATGGCACCCGAGGATGAGCCAGCGGTAAAAAAGATGAAACAATACAGTTCTGAATTTGAAGCAGGGCAGATTGGAATGTTATTGATCGATGGATATATCAAGGGTGATATGGATGACGATATCTCTGAAAATGATGACCCTTTCAGGAATCTTGAGGGAATAGACAACCTCTCAACGAAACTCAATCTAGTCGACCACACTACTGCTGTCAGCATTGTTTTCCTGATGAAATCAGTAGGAGTATCTGTCAATCTCGACGGAACTGACCTCTCGATTCCATGTGAGATTCTACCCGAAGGTTTCGATGAAATCTGTCGAGTCATATTTGACAATGAAATTGATGATGACCTAACATTCTGGAATTTATTGGAACGAATTGACGATGATGAATTTTTCGTGAACGAAGATTCTCAAACTAGACAGCAGATATTCCTCATCAATGTATTCTACAACAGTTTGACTGATGAAACAAGGTTTCTGTTCACCGAACCAACCTATTCTAAGTCTCTGATTTACATCGATATGCCATTCCTTCCAGTCAAGGACACTACTACTTCGGTCAAATCGATTAACGAACATGCTGGGATGAACTATGCTGATGGAAACGTGCGCAGCAGTGAATTGACCGGTGTTGCCGCAGTCTCGATAGCAGTCAACAGCCTAATCGTGAAATCGCAATGGTCCTCTCTGGCCTTTGCTGTTGTTCTGACACTGATAACACTGGGAATAGTATTCAAAGACCTGAGATTCGCCATATGGACTACCCTGCCAGTAGTTGCAACCGTAGCGTTACAATGGTTGGTCATGGCGAAGATGGACGTTTCCCTATCACTGGTGACAGTCATGATCGGCTCAATATTAGTAGGAGTAGGGGTTGATTTCTCAATCCATATAGCGAATCGCATTCGTGAATTGGGAGGTGGCCTTGAAGCCATCCGAACTTCCACAGTTTCAACCGGAATGTCACTGTTTGAAGCAGCAACTGTCACCACTCTAGGATTGGTCACTGCATACCTCATCCCTATTCCAGAGATCAAACCTTTCGTGTCTGTCGTCATCATTCTGTTATGGATTGCAGCGGCCAGCGCATTGCTACTTCTACCGGCAATATTCGTTACCCTTCACAAATATGGACTCGGCACTTCAGGAGGGGCTGAAGCCATGATGCGAAAGTTGGGATTAACAGGAGGGTTGTCAAATGATGCTCAAAGCGAAGCCAACATGGATGCAGTGATCGTATCAGATCCTGGCTCCAAGGATGCATGGTGAGACCGTTTGTTTGATGGCAGGAGCACCCCCCCCATGGATACATGGCCCAATACTGGCTGATGAAGAGTGAACCCGAGGCTTATTCTTGGGATGAACTTGTCAAGGATGGAAGCACGCACTGGGATGGCGTGAGGAACTATCAGGCAAGAAACGCGATGCGAGATGACATGAAGATTAGAGACATGGTTCTATTCTATCACTCTAATTGTAAACCACCACATGTAGCAGGAATAGCAAGAGTGTGCAAAGAAGGCTACCCAGATTTCACATCGTGGGACCCGCAATCAAAATACTTTGATGAAAAATCAAATCCTGATGAACCACGATGGTTCATGGTAGATATTGAGCCGGTAGAATCAATGCGGAATATTGTAGGATTGGCGGAAATGAAGGACAGACCTGACCTGGAAGGGATGCCATTGTTGGCCAGAGGACAGAGGTTATCGGTACAGAAAGTATCCTCAGAGCATTTCGACACGGTTTGCCGCATGGGTGGAATTGAACCGCCTAGTTATTCTTGATGAACAGGTGGGGCTAGATATGGCAGAGCAAATTCCAGTCTCAGAACGCGCCGCACGAATCGAATACGCGATCAGAGATGTCGTGGTTCCAGCAACTGCTTTAGAAGCCCAAGGACACCATATCCTCAAACTCAATATCGGCGACCCCATAGCATATCCGGGGCTTCCAACCCCAGCCCATATGGTCGAGGCTTTCCAACAGTCTCTAGGTCAAGGTGATAACGGATATTCACCATCGTACGGCTTACCATTGCTTCGACAAGCCATTGCTGCCGATGAAGTGAATAAGGGTTGGAACTGCACTGAATCAGACGTATACGTTTGCCATGGAGTCACAGAAGCCCTGCAGATTATTTTCGCGGCAACGCTCGAAGATGGTTCCAAGGTTCTTGCACCAGGCCCCCATTACCCCCCATACATGGCATATCCACAGATGTATGGTGCAACCACAATAGAATATCGCCTTGACTCAGAATACGGATGGAAAGTTGATTTTGATGACATTGAAGCCAAGATGGATGATGATGTTCGACTGTTGGTCATGATCAATCCAAATAATCCAACTGGGAATGTTGCTGGCTCTGAAGAAATTGATAGATTGCTGTCAATCGCTAAACAATGGCCGAATTGCATGGTTATCGCAGATGAGATATACGATGGGTTGGATTTCAGCGACCGTCAGGTCAGTATTGCCAGTCGCAGCAATCAGGTCCCAGTATTCACGTTGAATGGTGTCAGCAAAGTCTACTACGCCCCGGGTTGGCGCATCGGTTATCTCGCAATCCATGACCCTGCTGAAAGGATGGCGAATGTCAGAGATGGAATTGAAAGGATACTGCGAAGCCGTCTATGCGCATCAACACCTGCTCAGAAGGGATTTCTTGCTGGGTTGGAAGGAGACCGAACGTGGATGCAGGGGCATACAGAGAAGGTTTTGGCCCAAAGGAACCTTTGCATACAGAGAATTGGAGAGATTGAGGGTTTAGAAGTGCAAAGTCCAGGAGGTGCATTCTACATGTTCGTGAAATTAACCGATGAAAAATGGGCGGAAGATGATAAGAGGTTCGTACTTGACCTATTGCACGAAGAACACGTGCTTGTAGTGCATGGAAGTGGTTTCTCAAGTGAACTTGGAAAGGGACACTTTCGTCTTGTATACCTGCCTGATGTCGATGTCCTGAACGAGGCATTTGATCGAATTGATTCTTTCTTGAGCAGGCACAGACTTTGATTTTTGTGTTGCGAAACCATGACTTTGATGACCCCGCAGGATTTCGCACAGGCATGGGCAGGGGCCGGCCGAGGTCTTCTAGACTTCAGATTGCAGTGATTCTGCTTCTCAGTCTAGCGTCTTTGACAATATCCACCGTAGCTGCAGCACAAGATGCCGAGGCCGGAGCCATAGTGAAAGATACTGGGGCACTAAAAATCGAACATCTATATCCATTATTTCTGATGTTGGTGATGGCATTTCTGGTATGGAGATACATGGTTCCAAGTGCTCTTTCATCGCTGCAGGTAGCCTTTGAAATCGATGATGGCCTGATGGAGGTCCATCGTTTAACGAGAAGCCGAGTCGATGCCCGAGAATTGTTGAAATTACCCAAAGTGGGGCTAGGGATTCTCGCCTATATGATGGCTATTTCTGGAGTATTATTGCTGCTGGCTGAACTTGTCATCAATCCAGAAGTATATCTTCAGATTAATGTCATGATTATGGCGGGATTGATTCTTATTCCAGTGATTTTCTCGCCATTGGTGACCTTGAATGCTCAACTTGAACAATTGAGCGGTCAATCGACCAAGAAGAAGAGTCCACTTACCGCACTGATCAAGCGCCTGCTCACTCTTTCGGTACTGTTAGCAGCCACGGGGGCAGTATTCTGGTACAGCATTCAGTTGAATGGAGTAGTCACGCCCATCTGGTTCACATATGGCCTATTGGTGTTCATGGGACCTACAATTCTAGCCTATGGAAGAATCATGGGTGCCTCTTGGAACATGTTAATGCTATCCAAGATGCGAACCCTGTTGAAAAAGCAGACACCAATAGATCCTGATACTCCAACCTTGATGAAGCAGCTCAGTGCAATTATCTTGCTTCTGTTCTTGTTGACGATGCCATTGGCTGCGATGAATGGAATAATCACTGTTCTGTATGTCATGCTGGATGAACCCGCAAATTCAGATGATATTCTCAATTTCGGAGGATTGCTCGGACACTCGCTCTATCAATGGGCGATACAAGATGGAGCGGTACAGGAAGTTCTCAAACAATGGGTCGACGTCAAGGACATGGCAGGATTTCTGGCCATTTACTTATCACTGAATGTTGCAATTGTTGGACTTGCTTTCATCTTTGAGTTGACTGGTAACCTGTTTCTTGGGGGGCAGACATTCGGAGGTATTGGTGGCGTATTGTTGGCATCCCCTAGGGAGATACGTTCCGAAGAGCCTTCTCAAGCAAAATTGCTTTACTTTGCATTCGCAGGTTTCAGTGGATATACTGTGATGCTACTGATAATGATATGTTACAAGGAATTCAGCCACTTCATGCCATTCACGGGGTGGATGAATGGTCAAGGCTTCAGTGAAGGTATCATTCTACAGGGGACCTGGCTGTTCATCGCTGTCGGTCAATCCATTTTCCTATTGACATGGATTCTCAGCATCGTTCGTTTCGCCAATCTCAAGCGCCTGAAATTCGATCTCAACCCTGATGAGCGCAGAGAGGGTGCAATCAAGTCAGGAGGTGGCAGCCACCTTGCAGAATTCGTAGACAAAGCAGCCCATAGAGATGATATCGATGCCTTGCGCCGATTCCAACGAGAAAAGGTCAAAGGAGTTGATGAATCAATTGTCAGATTAGAAAAATTGCGTGCATCTATGCTAGAGAATGCTCTCAGAGGATTGTGGCCAACTGCATTGGAAGAGGCGCGCAAAGTACTGGCTGTTCTCGGTGGAGATGATGATGAAGCGCGCATGATAATGGCGATTGGCCATATAGCATGTCGACGATTGGATGCCGCCCGTGAAGCCCTACATGGGCTGGAACAGGAAGATGGATATGATGAACCAGAAATGATCAGTTTCCTATTGGAATGGATGGACCCATGGAATGGCAAGGTTACCGAGGATGACATCTGGGATTGGGAGAACAATCCTTGTATCGACCACGTGAAATTCCTCAATGAAAGATTCCGTACTTGGTCTGCTGACATTGATGAAATGAGTGCACACACTGACAACCTGACAGCAATTGGCAACCTAGGAACAATTGCAATGTTGCGTGCACAGAACCGCTCAGAAGAGGGGCTCGATATCGCCGTTGACTTGATTAAACGGGACCCATTATCTCCGCGTTCAAGAATTGCCGCAGCATTATGTCTGTTGGATATCAGCGATTGGCACGGCGCCAGAGACATCACTGTTGAACTTCTGGAAAGCGACCCTCTGGACCCACGCGTCCAAGCATTGGCACTCACAATGGGCATGCTGAACAAGGATGTGGATGAAATGGAGGTGCGACTCATCGATGGGGATCGAGATGAAGGCAGACGTTGGATAGAAGCAGCCCCATGTAATCCGGCTGCGGCTCTATTAGTCAGGGGAGGGGTTGATGAAGCCATCAATGCCAACGTCTTCATTGCTGCAGCAGAATCAATACGTAACAAGATCACACCTCGATACAGGTCGAGTAAACTTTGGATGGCAATCAATTGGCTTATTCTGATACCACTATGGGCCATCATCGGAATTTTTGCGGCTGAAGAGGTAGGCACTGAGGCAGGCGCTGGGCTTGGAATCAGTTTGATTGCTCTACACCTATTCAGTATTCGTTTCAGGAGTAACGCCCGTAAGGAAATCAAATTCCGCGACCAGAAAGGTATGATCAGTTACGCTCGTCGTCTTCGTAGGAAAGGTGCGCGTCTGAAACCAGACACAGTTCCTGTGGGCAACCATCTCTTAGTGAACGGTTTACTTGTTTCGGTGAATGGAAATGTCTTCGATATAGGATACCCAGGATGGCTCTTCAACCGCTTCCCAATAGAAAAGGACAAACTGGTCAAGACTAGATTATCCCGAGCCGCAAAGAGGATGAAGAAGGGTCAGAAACCACGATACCAACGTCTTGGCAAAGGCTGGTGGGTGAAACACGAAAGGGAGAGAGGAAGAGACCTTCCTATTCTGGAAGAGATTGTGGGCCCGCCGGCATATAGAGGAAGGAACCAGCACATATCCAGCAAAAAAGCAGGAGTCAGTGCAATGGCTAAAGTGGGCAAGATGTCAGGCGCTAGACCGGGGCAGCAGAGAAGGATGATTGAGCGAAGTGAAATGACGGCAAGAGGAATACCGCAAAATACTCGTAGATCTGAACGCCAACCGCCACAGCGCCAAACATCTGCACGAAGAAGTGATAATACTGACAAAGGTATAGATTTCAGTTGACTGGACTGAATTCAGGATCTGCATAGGCCCCACGTCCAACGTTCCAACAGTAATGTAAACTGTTGAATCGTTTCTTCAGTTCTGCAGCCCGTTGCCTTACCTCTGATTCTCTATCACCTTGCGCAGCAAGATGTATCATCAGAGCAACTTCATCCATCTCATCCACACCCATACCCAAACGTGTCAATTCGGGAGTACCCAACCTGACTCCGCTCGGACTGACTGCAGAAGTATCTCCGGGAAGCATATTCTTATTCATCACCAAGCCACATGATTCAGCCCTGAGACTGACATCAGCCCCTCCGCCAAATTCTGATACGTCGACCAATATGGTATGGCTCTCCGTAAAACCATGATCAGGAGCGAAGACCTTCATCCCCCGCTCCCACAGGCCTTCAGCCAGAGCTTTTGCATTGGCAATAGTATGTTCCGCATAATCTGCTTGGAACTCCAATGCCTCTGCCAATGAGACTCCCAGTGCTGCTACCTTGTGCAAGTGATGATTGGAATGCACTCCAGGAAACACTGCGCTTCGAATTGCACGATGCAGCATCTTGCCATTCGCCAACTGGCGGTCTTGATTCGCCAGAATGATTCCATGTTGAGGCCCTGGTAGAGTCTTATGAGTAGAAGCGCACACTAAATCTACTCCATCTTGCAGTGGGTCCTGAAAACGATTTCCCGCAATCAATCCAAGAACATGAGCTGCATCATACATGATAGTGGCATCAATTTCTCTTGCTGCCTCAACCAATTCCTTAACATCAGATGGGAATAGATATACAGATTGGCCGATGTAACAAACATCTGGATTCTCCCGTGCTATCATCTCGACAGCTAATTCGGTGTCAATAGACATGGTCTCTGGAATCGAAGGATAAGTGATGGTATCGAGTCCACGCAATCCTGCAGCCCCGAATCTTTGGGTCGAGATGTGAGCCCCGGCTGCAAGTTCGGGAGCCATGAAACGGTTTCCAGGTGCTGAAATTGCAAACAGGGCAGAAATGTTAGCAGTAGTTCCTGATATGGGCCTGACATCAGCGAAAGGTGCATCGAACACTCTCTTCGCTAGACTCTCAACGTGTTCCTCTATGGGGTCATAATCGGCATTGCCCTCGTAGTATCTGGAGCCTGGCAGGCCCTCTGCATATCGGTTGTGCAAATCACTGCTGAACATCTCTGCAGCAAGGGGGCTGACCAGATTCTCACTCGCAATCAATGGAATGCTGCGAGCAAAGCGCTGATGATGTCTAGTCACCTGAGATTGTATCCATTTAACAGACTCAGAGGATGGAGCCTTACTCGAAGGTTGCTGGTATGGCTCGGGGAACCTCTCGCCTCCCATGCTGCCTGCTTTGTTGGCCGGTGTATGAGTATGCTGGTCTTCATTTTTCAAGCCAATACGGACAAGGGTCAAATGCATCCCTTCTCTAGAGCCTTTCATGCCCATCGTGGATTCGCAGGATTCGCGTCTCGATGAAGTGATGAGTGAGCGCCTTTCACAGCGCTTCATTTCAGAAGATGGGCTTTATCTGGACACCTCTCTTGAAATGTCTCCGCATCTATTGATATCTGTCGATCACATGCTCGATTGGTTCAATCATTTGGAGGAAATCGCAGCTCAACCTTTGGGTCGGCGTTTGGCGCATGCCTCTGCTGATCACGAGACTTGGAGGCAGAACAGACGCACTACCCCCTTACCCAAGGGAATCTTCAGCAAACGAAAACGGATTCCTTGGTTGTTAGAAGATTGGAGTGAACGTGGCCTAGGTCTACTAAGTGTGCAGTCAGAGGGACGTATCAGTGTTGAGAAACAGATTCAGAGCGCAATGGCTGGAGGACAAGGTGCTGGAGCATGGGAAGTATTGCAAGGCTCACGATTCAGGTTCCGCTGGGAACAACACGATGCTTCAAGAACCGACATCATTCTAGAGCCCGATTCAAGGCAGGCACACCCACCAAGGAAAGTCACAGGAGTATGGATCGACAGGGCTAGGGCTGATGCAAAACTAACATTTCCAGCAGTCGATAAGCACGATTCTGGCTGGGAAGTAGACGGACGACGCAGTTTCATGTTGGGTCGAGACCTGATTTTGAGACTGGAAGATGAAATCCTTCCACACACAAAGAACAAATTCGATGATGGCACATTGATTCTGGATCTAGAGGATGAGGCAAGAGTGGCGGTATGGAACATATTCGCTAGGGCTGAGAAACAAGCCTTCATCGATGGAGGAGAGCATGTGATGATTGCAGATACCGAACATTGGGAAGGAGTGGCCATGACTTTCTTCTCAAGAACTGGGCATGGTGAACTGAAGTTGTGCAAATCTTGTGACTCGCATGGGGGAGTTGAATTAACATTCAAGAGTTCATTTCATCCTGCTTTATTGACTGGACGTGTGATGGCTTGCTGGCAACGGGCATACGGCCGCCAACCTCGTGCTGAGTGGCGTCAGGATGAAGGATTACACATCATCAGAGTCTGCTCGAGACACGAAATCGCTTGAGCCTGAACTCAGGCTACTGAATGTGGTGCTGCGGCGAAATAACCAGCGCCCATGCACCCACAGGGTTTATTGATGAAACAGGGGTCGCCGGAAACACTGTCTCATGACTACGTCATGTCGGAGGAATAATCATGACACTATCTCACAACCAAATGGCATATGCTGCCATACTCTCAACGATGATGTTCGGTGCAATGTTTGTAGGTGTCAGTGGATACATGCAGACCGATTCTGATATTGGAGGATATGAGGACCAAAGTGAAGGTTCACTGGACCCAGGAGATGGAGCCACATCAAAGTACGAGGAAATGATGGAGATGGACTCGCTGATTCCATGGAATTGAGTACCTATGGTACCGATCCGACCAAACGCGACACCGATGGTGATGGTCTGGATGATGGTTGGGAAATAGCCAATGGACTCAACCCACTCGATGATGGTGAAGGCGATGATGATGACCCGGATAATGCTGAAACTACTCCAGACAGTGAAGCCGAGATTACCGAAGGCGACCCATGGCCCGATCCTGACGACGGACCACATGGAGACCCAGACAAGGATG
>PVBE010389370.1_pt1 | contig 15287 bp, 12 predicted proteins | sample 1631181 | NCBI WGS metagenome assembly PVBE01 (sample SAMN08397723, study PRJNA350692) | Marine metagenome, whole genome shotgun sequencing project. | isolation source: water | place: Pacific Ocean | collected 2012-04 | reverse complement strand
AGATATAAAATCTGAAAAAGTTGATCTAAAGAACTTAATCAATAGAAAAGATAAATATGGAAAATATGGCTGGTCAGTAATTTCAAAAATAATTAAATATGCATCATCATTAGTTCCAGGAGTAACAGATAAATTTAATGACATTGATGAGGCAATGAGACTTGGGTTTAATTGGGCAAAAGGTCCATTTGAAATGCTGAGTGAAATAGGAGTTAAAAATTTTTTTGAAAAAATAGATAGTTTTGAAAATAATAAATTTTTAGAAAATTTATCAAAATCCAAAAATGAAGATTTTTATGGCGAAAGACAGTTATACACAGAAATAGAAACATTAGGAAAAGTAAAACCTAAAGCCACTCAAATAGATAAAAATAACTCTGCTGAAATTTACAGGTTTAAAGATTTTAATATTGTTGAATTCACAACTAAAGCAAATGTTTTAGATTATGATTCAATGGATTCCTTGAAGAAAGCAACAGATAAACCATTGATAATAATAAATGAAAGCATGCAATTTTCAGCTGGTGTTAATTTAACTTACACAATGAACTTTGCTGACAAAAGTGATTTTAAATCTATTGAAAAATTTATAAAATATTTTCAGGATACATGTAAACATTTAAAGTATTGTGACAATCCAGTTATTTCTGCACCGTCCGGATTAGCTCTGGGAGGAGGAGAAGAAGTTGTTTTACAAAGTAATTTTGTTGTATCACACACAAATATAGTAATGGGATTAGTTGAAACATTAGTCGGATTAGTTCCTGCAGGCGGCGGATGTAAAGAAGTTTTATGGAGATGGTCTCAGTCAAATGAAGCAAAAAAAGATCCTGACTTCGCTCCCTTAAAAGTGTTTGATATAATTGGATATGCTAAAACAGCAACATCTCCTACAGAGGCAGAACCTTTAAAGTATTTAAAACCTGAAGACAAAAAAATTATGAATAGGAATAGTTTATTTTCTGTTGCAAAAGAAATATTAGAAAAAAATAAAGATTTTAAAGCACCAGATGAATGTAAATTTAAATTATCAGGAAAACCTTTAAAAGAAAAAATGATAAAAGTTTTAGAAAAACTTTATAACGAAAAAGTAATACTAGACCATGGAGTGGAAGTTGGTAAGGAATTGGCAAATGTTCTAAGTGGTGGAGACACAACAATTGATAAAACATTATCAGAAGATGATCTGTATAAATTAGAACTTGAATCTTTTATGAGACTTATTCAAACAAAAAAAACTCAGGAAAGAATTAAACATACTTTAAAAACAGGCAAACCTTTGGTTAATTAAATTATTTAAACATTTTAAAAGTATTAATAAAATCGGGCCTTAATACATATTCTGATTTTTCATTGTATTTTATTTTATTAAGTACTTCTAAGCCATAAATTACTTTTCCAACTGGTGAATATTCGCCTTCAAACAATGGAGCATCTTGTAGTAATATAAAAAATTGACTATCTTCAGTATTTTTTTCACTTTCTCTAGCTAAGGCAACACTTCCTTTTTTAAAATCAAAATTACTATCAAGTTCTGAATTGATGTTTTCATATTTAGATTTACCAGTACCAATATAAATGTAATTTAAATTATTTTTTTTCCCAAATTCTAAGTCTCCTGCTTGAACCAGAACATTTTTTATGACTCGGTGAAAAGCTACATTATTATATTCGTTATTATTAATTAACATTTTAAATCTTTTAACAGAATTTGGCGAAATTTTAGGGTAAAGCTCTATAATAACATTTCCGCATGGGGCATTTAATACAGCAATATTTTCAGGTTTTTCAAAATTTATTTTTTTGGGATTATAATTTTTAACAAATAAACATTTATTCTTTATAGTTATAAAAAAACTAAAAGTAGTAATTGCCAAAATTAATAAAAATAATAATAAAATTTTCTCAGATAAGGTTTGCTTTATTTTTTTAATCATTTAATTAAATTTAAAATTTTCATCAACTTTTAATAAATTTTTTTTTATAAAATAAATTTTTTTATTTAGTATTTGATCTTTTGTAGACTTCTCTTCTATTCTTTTTTTATCATTCATTAAAAATGAAAAGACTTCAGCCATGTCTTCAGATGGAGTTGACATCGAATATTCAGTTATAAAACCTTCATTTTCTTTTAATAATGATAAGCCTGACCTATCCAAGCAGGTTGAACATTTTGCGTAATTGAATTTCAAATGATTAAATTTTTTCCATATTTTTTTGTTGAAGTAATCATTATAGTTATCACTAACTATGTGAAATAATTCATGATGAATTATTCTTCCCAAATCATATTCGTTAAATTTAGTATTAATAATTATAGTTTTCATTTTATGATTTGCAAAACCTGCAGCTTCTATTTCCGAAACTGAAAGATTCTCACATAGAACTATATATTTTAAATTTATTTTATTTAGAAAATTAGAAGTATATCTATCTAAATTTTTTTTTATAATCGTAAATTTTTCATTAATAGTCTCATTGTTTTGTTTAGAACATGAAACATTATTATCTCTAATACCTACTTGAAATAACTTGCTAGCTTTAAGATATTTAAGTCCATTTAATGAATTGTTATTGTATATTTCGAGGTTTGGTATTTTTATTAGATTATAAATTGTATTAGCATTAGCGGGTGAAATTAATATAATAATTATTAGAATAAATTTTAAAAAACTCATAAGTAAATATAGATGAAAAAACAACGAAACAAAAATCCTATCGAGCCTGTTGCGGGAACAAAAGTCCCAAGATATGCTGGACCAAATACATTTGCTAGGTTGCCAGAACTAAGAGATGTTGAAAGCTGCGATGTTGCTATAGTTGGAATCCCTTTTGATGCCGGAACTAGTTATAGACCTGGAGCTAGATTTGGCCCTCAAAGTATTAGGCAAGCATCGAGACATTTAAGAACAAACTATCATCCAAATTATGATGCGGAACCTTTTAAAACACAACAAGTAGCAGACGCTGGCGATATAGCTTGCAACCCATTTAACATCGATGAGGCTATTAAACAAATACAACAAGGAGCAACAGAACTTTTAAATAAAGTGGGAGGTATAATTAGTATGGGAGGAGATCATACAATTGCTTTTCCATTGCTTAGATCAATAAACAAAATTAATAAAGGACCTGTAGCATTAGTTCATTTTGATGCACACTTAGACACTTGGGATACATATTTTGGTGCGCCTTATACACATGGAACACCATTTAGGAGAGCTAGAGAAGAAAATTTATTTTTAGATGATGCTTCTATGCATGTAGGTATAAGAGGACCTTTATATAGTAGAGATGATCTTAAAAATGACGAAAGTTTTGGCTTTAAAATTATTCACTGCGATGAATTTCAAACACAAGGTACTGATAAAATAGCAGAAAGAATAAAAAAAAGAGTAGGAAACAATCCTCTATATTTGTCAATAGATATAGATGTTTTAGATCCAGCTTTTGCTCCTGGAACAGGAACACCAGAAATTGCAGGAATGACAACAAGAGAAATTGTAAATGTTATTAGAGGTTTGTCGGACATGAATTTAATATCTGCAGATGTAGTTGAAGTTTCACCAGCATACGATCATGCAGAAGTTACATCTTTAGCAGCAGCTACAATTATATATGAATTAACAAATTTATTTGCAAATAAGCAGCAATAATATATTTTCTAAAAATGCAAAATAAAAAAAATTTCTATATCAATGGCAAATGGGTTTCACCAATTGAACCGAAAGATTTTAAAGTAATCAATCCTGCAAACGAAGAACCTTTTGCAGAAATATCTATTGGAGGAAAAGAAGATGTTAATAAAGCAGTTACCGCAGCTAAGAAAGCTTTTGAAAATTGGTCATTTACTACAAAAGAAGAAAAACTTGAACTTTTAGAAAAATTATATGCCGTCTACAAAAAAAGATGGGAAGAAATGTCAAAAACTATATCCCTTGAAATGGGAGCACCAAAAGATTTTGCAACTAATCTCCAAACTGGATCAGGAGCAAGCCATATAAAATCTTTTAAAAAAATTTTAAAAGATTTTAAATTTGAAAAAACTTTAGGTGAAAAAGAAAATAAACAACAATTGTTATATGAACCAAAAGGTGTTTGCGCATTAATAACTCCTTGGAACTGGCCAATTAACCAAGTTAACTTAAAGGTAATTCCAGCTCTAGCTTCAGGATGTACAATGGTATTAAAGCCTTCTGAAATAGCACCTCTGTCATCAATGTTGCTTGCAGAAATGATTGATGAGGTAAAATTTCCTTCAGGAGTATTTAATTTAGTTAATGGAGATGGAGCTGTTACAGGCGATGCTTTAACTAGTCATCCTGATGTTGATATGATTTCATTTACAGGCTCTACAAGAGCTGGAACGTTAATTTCTCAAAATGCTGCTAAAGATTTTAAAAGAATAAGTTTAGAATTAGGTGGAAAAGGAGCAAATATAATTTTTAAAGATGCAGATCCTGAGGCAGTTAAAAGAGGAGTTGATAGATGTTTTAGAAATTCTGGTCAATCTTGTAATGCACCCACAAGAATGTTAGTAGAAAAATCTATTTATAATGAAACAATTCAAAAGGTTAAAGAACTAGCGGCCAATACAAAAGTAGACTTTCCTGAAAAAGAAGGAGATCATATAGGGCCAGTAGTTTCTGAAACACAATTTAATAAAATTCAAACTTTAATTCAAAAAGGAATTGATGAAGGTGCAAAATTAATTTTTGGAGGAACTGGAAAACCAAAAGGTTTAGAAAAAGGATACTATGTTAAACCAACAGTATTTGCAGATGTTAATAACCAAATGGAAATAGCAAGAACAGAAATATTTGGTCCTGTTTTATCCATAATGCCTTTTGAAACTGAAGAAGAAGCAATTTCAATTGCTAACGATACACCTTATGGTTTGACGAATTACATACAAACTCAAGATAAAGAAAAAGCCAACAGAGTCGCACGAAAACTAAGGTCCGGAATGGTAGATGTGAATGGAGTAGGTATTGCAGGAGAATCTCCTTTTGGAGGTTATAAACATTCAGGAATTGGTAGAGAAGCAGGTGTAGAAGGTTTGACAGAGTTTTTGGAGGTTAAAACTGTAGGTGGCTGGAACTAAAATCTGTTTTAATTGCAATATTGTACTAATTAAACTTTCTCATTTTGCTTAATGGTTTTAAAATCAATCCATCAAATAATAAATTTTCTTTTATTGATTTAGCGGTGGCAAGAGAACTTTGATTGTCACCATGTATACAAACAGAGTCAATTTCACATGATATTTGTTTTCCCGAATAACAGTTGAGTGCTTGATTTTTTACCATGCTTAGGACATGTTTTTTTGCAACTTCCGGATCTGTTATTAGAGCATGGTTTTTTGATCTTGAAACAAGATTTCCGTCATCTTCGTAGTTTCTATCTGCAAAAATTTCACAAGCAATCTTCATGTTTAATTTTTTGGCAGCAACTTCCATTTTTGAACCTGTTGGAACAAGAAAAATAATATTTTTATCAATGCCATTAATAGCTTTAGCAATGGTATTTGCTAAATCAATATCTTCACATGCCATGTTATTTAAAGCTCCATGTGGTTTTATATGGGTTACATTCTCATTATGTTTTTCAGCAACTTTTTGTAAAATTTCGTACTGATTAACAATTAATTTGTTTACCTCGTATGCTGAAAGATTAATTTTTTTTCTACCAAAATTTTCTGGATCATTAAAAGAAGGATGGGCACCGATGCTTACACCATTTGATTTTGAGATTTTAATTACCATATTCATCGTATCCTCATCACCAGCATGGTAACCACATGCAATATTAGCTGAATTTACAATGTTTAATAAATCAGGGTCATTTTCAATAGAATGAAACTTTGATTTTTCTCCTAAATCGCAATTGATATTAATTTCCATAATATTAATAGTTGAAGTATAACACGGCATGATAAAAAATATATCAAATCTTGGAGACTCGGCTTTATATTGTGATTTTGGGAAAGAGGTTAATAAAGAAATAAATTCAAATGTAATTAACTATTTTAAGAATATTAAAGAAAAAAATATTAATGGAATTACAAATCTTGCACCTTCGTATAACAAATTAATCATAACATTTGATTTAAGCTTAACTAATTTTAATAAGTTAAAAGAAGAAATAAAAAATATAAAATTGAAAGCTTTTGATACCAAAAAAAACAAAATAATAAAAATACCTATATGTTGCGACAAGGAATTTGCTTTAGATATGGAAAAACTAGAAACAAAACTTAAAAATTCCATAGAAGAAATACAAGCAAATTTTTTTGCAAGAGAATATTATTGTTATATGACTGGTTTTATAGCTGGGATGCCTTTTTTGGGAGATATTGATAAAAAACTTAGAGCAAAAAGATTAGAAACTCCAAGAGTTAGAGTTCCAAAAGGATCAGTTGGTATAACAGAACAATTTTGCAATATTTATACTTTTGAAAGTCCTGGTGGCTGGAATATTATTGGAAACACACCTATTAATATTTTTGATAAATCAAATACTTCAAATCCAGCATTAATTAATCCGGGTGACACTGTTAGTTTTTTTAAAATCAATAAGAAAGAATACGAAAATTGGAATGAGCGAAAGTAATTTTAAAGTTTTGCGCGCAGGAATAAATACCACCTACCAAGATTTAGGTAGAAAAAATCTTTATCATATTGGAATACCATTTAGTGGTGCAATGGATAATCGTAATTATTTGATAGCCAATTCTTTAGTAGGCAACGAAAAAAAAACACCAGTAATAGAATTTGCTTACCAAGGACCTCTATTAAAATTGAAAGGAACAAAAACTTCTATAGCTGTGACTGGAGATGTGATTTTTAATATTTTGAGAAAAGATTCTCAACAAGAAAAAGGAATATGTTATCAAACATATAGTTTAGAAGATGGAGATCAAATAGATATTTTAACAACAAACAAATCAGTTTATGGTTATTTAGCAGTCAGCGGTGGTTATAATGTAGAATTTTTTTGGGATAGTTGTTCTACCAACACTAAAGCTAAAATAGGAGCAAACAATGGAGAAAAGATTAATAATGGAGACTTAATATTTGTCCAAAAATCTGAAAACAACGTTTCAAACCGAAAAATAAATTATGTAAATTCTAAAATTGAAAAATTGAGAATTCTTAAAGGAACTAATTACAATTATTTTTCGGAAGAAGGAAAAAAAAATTTTTTTAACGAAACATTTAATGTATCAAAACTATCTGATAGAATGGGAATGAGATTAGAAGGTCCAAAAATAGAAAATATTGTTGATAGCAATATAAAATCAGAAGGATTAATTAAAGGAGTTATTCAAGTCCCAGCAGACGGCAATCCTATTATTATGCTATCTGATCATGGAACCATAGGGGGTTATCCAAAAATTGGTGCGGTGATTAGTGCTGATTATGACAAGTTGGTTCAGCTTACTCTTGGGTCTAAAATTAAATTTAAAGAAGTAGATCTTTTTGAAGCAGAAAATTTATTTAATTTATATAATCTAGAAACCAAAAATATTTTAGATCAAATTACATGAATTTAATCTCAAAATTACCTGGTCCATTTTTAGTTTTTTTGGGAGCATGTTTTTTAAGTTTTGGTGGTCTAATAGTAAAATCATTCGAAGGTGCTACACTTTGGCAAATATTATTTTGGAGACAATTTTTTTTTATAATTATTATTAGTATTTTTTTATTAGCAACATATAAAAAAAAAGTATTTTCAGCCATATATAAACCTGGCTTAGCAGGATTATTTGGAGGAATAGTTCTTGGATGTGGTTTTAGTAGTTATGTTTTTGCCATGTACAATACAACAGTAGCTAACACAAATTTTATAATTCAAACTCAAGCAATATTTTTAGCAGTTTTTGGTTATATATTTTTAAAAGAAAAAATATCTAGAATCACTTTGGCTTCTATTATTTTAGCAATTTCAGGATTAATTTTAATGCTAGGTGGTTCATTGTCGCCAGGTCAAATGTCAGGAAATATAGCTGCATTTATCATGCCAATTACTTTCGCGGTTTTAATTTTAACTGTAAGAAAATATCCAAACGTTGACATGGTACCTATGCAGTTAGTTGCGGGTTTTGTAGCAATGTTTATTGGGTATTTTGTTTCAAAAAATATCACTATTTCAATTCATGATATTTTTTTATCTTTTATAGCTGGCTTTTTTCAAATTGGTTTAGGGTTTATTTTAATAACAATAGGAGCGAGAAAAACACTATCTGCTATGGTTGGAATAATTATGTTAACCGAAGGAGTATTAGGTCCATTTTGGGCTTGGTTATTTATAAATGAAAATCCGTCTTATTCAGTCTTATCAGGTGGTGCAATAATTATTTTTGCAGTTTTCCTTCAATTTTATTCTTTGTTAGCAAAAGAAAAAAAAGCATAAAAAGATCTTTTTTTATGTTATGATCTTTCATACGGGAGAGACTACTTTTGTAGCGCCGAAGGAGCAACCACCCCGGAAACTCTCAGGCAGAAGGACCGTACATATTAACTCTGGAAAGAGAATGAATCTCGCCGAAGGAATAAATCTCTCAGGCAAACAGACAGAGGGGGTTTAAGAAAGAGTTAATATGGAAGTAAAAAAAACTGCACTATATTCTTTGCATGAAAGACATGGAGCTAAATTTGTTCCATTCGCTGGTTATCAAATGCCAATTCAGTATACCGAAGGTATAATTGAAGAGCACAAAATAACGAGGATAAAATGTGGAGTTTTTGACATATCGCATATGGGTCAACTCTGTATTAAAGGAGACGACGAATTAACAACAGATCTTGAAAAAATTTTCCCAACCGATTTAAAGAATATTTCACTAAATAGTTCAAAGTACAGTTTTTTAATGAATGAAGAAGCAGGAATTCACGATGATTTAATAATTACAAAAATTAACCAAGGATTTATCATAGTATTAAATGCAGCTTGCAAAAAAAAAGATTTTGAAATTATAAAAGGCTTGCTTAACAACAAATATGAAATGAAATTAAGAGCAGATTTATCACTTATAGCAATTCAAGGTCCAGATTCTTCAGTAATACTTGAAAAAGTTTTATTTGGAGTTTCTAAATTAAGATTTATGAACGGTGGCTGTTTTAATTACAATAATGAAAAAATATTTGTTACCAGATCGGGATATACTGGCGAAGATGGTTTTGAAATTTCTATTAAAAATGAACTTTTAGAAGAATTAGTTGAAATACTAATTAACCATGGTGCCAAAATGATAGGTTTAGGAGCAAGAGACACCTTAAGGCTTGAAGCTGGCTTATGTTTGTATGGTCATGACATAGATATTAAAATGAGCCCAATAGAGGCGAGTTTAGGATGGGCTATATCAAAAAAAAGAATAAAAGAAGGAGGGTTTCGTGGATATGAAAAAATTAAATATCAGATTGAAAATGGAGTTAATAAATTAAGAGTTGGAATTGAGCCAGAAGGTAAAATTATTGCTAGAGAAAAAACAAAAATTTTTAATGAAGTTGAAAAAGAAATAGGCGAGATAACAAGTGGCACATTTGGCCCAAGTGTTCAAAAACCTATTGCCATGGGTTATGTTAATAAAGCTTTTTCAAAAATAAATACTAAAATTTTTCTTAAAATAAGAGGAAAAAAATATCCTGGAAATATTTGTAATTTACCATTTTACAAAAAAAACTATATGAAAGGAGCAACAAATGAGTGAAATTAAATTTTCTAAAGAACACGAATGGATAAAAATGGACGGTGAAATAGCTACAGTGGGCATTACAAAACAAGCAACAGAAATGTTGGGTGATATAGTTTTTGTTGAATTGCCTGAAAAAGGAACTTTAGTTGAAAAAGGGGGTGAAGCTGGCGTTGTTGAATCTACAAAAGCTGCGAATGACATTTATACTCCTGTTTCGGGTGAAATTATTGAAAATAATAAATTAATTGTAGACGATCCTTCAAAAATTAATTCTGATCCTGAAAATAGTGGATGGTTTTTTAAAATAAAAATTAAAAATAAGTCTGAAACTGAATCGTTAATGAACAAAGAAGAATATGCAAAATTTGCTAAAGAAAACAATAATTAAATGCTAAAAAATGCTCAAAAAGATTTTATCAAAAGGCACATTGGCCCCTCTGACTCTGAGCAAGAGAGCATGCTTAATGAGCTAGGCTTTAATAATTTAGATGATTTAATATCCAAAACTGTTCCCGAAAAAATTTTGTTAAAAGAAGATTTAAGTATTGGTGAACCAAATTCAGAATATAAAGCGTTAAGAAAACTAAAAGATATATCTAAACAAAACAAAGTTTATTCTAATTTTATTGGAATGGGTTATTACGGAACTTATACTCCGTACGTAATACTTAGAAATATCTTAGAAAATCCTGGTTGGTATACATCTTATACACCTTATCAGCCAGAAGTAGCTCAAGGTCGTCTAGAAATGTTAATGAATTTTCAACAAATGATTATCGATTTTACTGGCATGGATATTGCTAATGCGTCTCTTTTAGATGAGGCAACTGCTGCTGCTGAAGCTATAAGCCTAAGTTATAGAGTAAACAAAAAAGATACTAAAAAAGTTTTTGTATCTAAAGACTGTCACCCACAAACAATTGATGTAATTAAAACTAGAGCGGAACCGTTGGGCCTAGAAGTAATCATAGGAGACGAAAACAAAGATGTAAATACTGATATTATTTGTGGAATTATTCAATATCCAGGAACATTAGGAGATATAAAAGACCCCAGTGAGGCAATAAGTAAAATTCACAATAATAATGGTAAAGCAATATTAATTTGTGATTTATTAGCTTTAGCTAAACTAAAAACACCTGCCGAGTTAGGGGCTGATATTGCAGTTGGTAGTTCACAGCGTTTTGGTATCCCAATGGGCTACGGAGGACCTCATGCTGCTTTCTTTGCTACTAAGGACAAATACAAAAGATCAATGCCAGGAAGAATAGTTGGCGTTTCAGTTGATAGACACAATAATAAAGCATTCAGGTTAGCACTCCAGACAAGAGAGCAACATATAAGAAGAGATAAAGCTACAAGTAATATTTGTACGGCTCAAGCTTTGTTGGCTATAGTATCAGCAGCTTTTGCCATTTATCATGGTCCCAAAGGAATTAAAAAAATAGCTGAAACTGTTTCGCAACTTACAAAAAATTTTGCCGACAAATTAAAACAATCTGGCTATGAACTTTATACTGATCATTTTTTTGATACAGTTGCGATAAAAACATTTAATGAAACTGAAAAGATTTACAAAAATGCTTTAGAGCAACATGTAAATATTAGAAAAGTAAACTCAGAAATGCTTGCGGTTTCTTTCGATGAAAAGAAAAATGTTTATCGAGCCAACCAATTGCTGAAAATTTTTAATTGTTCAGAAACGATTAAAGAAACAATGAATGAGAGCCTTTCTAATTTACCAAGTAATTTATTAAGAAAATCAACTTACTTAGACCACGCAGTTTTTAACAGTTATCACTCAGAAACAGAAATGCTTAGATATTTAAAAAAATTAGAAGATTCAGATATTTCTTTAAATAGATCAATGATAGCACTTGGATCGTGCACTATGAAATTAAATGCAGTTGTTGAGATGACACCAGTTACTTGGAGAGAATTTTCTCAACCACATCCATTTTCGCCAATTGAACAAATGAATGGATATAGAGTGTTGTTTACAGATTTAAAAAATTGGTTAAGAACAATAACAGGATTTTCTGGTGTATCTTTACAACCTAATGCTGGTGCTCAGGGCGAATTTTCAGGTTTGATGGTTATCAGAAAATTTCATGAAAAAAATGCAGAAAAGAACAGAAATGTATGTTTAATACCAAGTTCTGCACACGGAACAAACCCAGCAAGCGCTCAAATGGTTGGCATGAAAGTTATAGTTATTGATTGTGACAAACATGGAAATATTGACTTTAACGATCTTAAGAAAAAAACAGAAGAATATTCAGAAAATTTAGCGGCTTTAATGGTTACATACCCTTCAACACATGGGGTTTTTGAAGAAAAAATTACAGATATTTGTGAATTAATTCACTCACACGGTGGACAAGTTTATATGGATGGAGCAAACTTAAATGCATTAGTTGGTATCGCCAAACCAGGAAAATTTGGTCCAGATATATGTCATATCAATTTACACAAAACATTTTGTGTTCCTCATGGAGGAGGAGGCCCAGGAATGGGACCAATAGCTTGTAAAAAACATTTAGAAAAATTTTTACCAAAACATGATGTGATAAAAGACTGCGGACCCGCCACAGGAATAGGCGCTGTATCAGCGGCACCTTGGGGTAGTTCAAGTATTTTATCGGTTTCATGGATGTATATAAAAATGATGGGTTCAGAAGGATTAAAAAAAGCTTCTCAAGTTGCAATATTAAACGCTAATTACATAGCCAATAAATTGAAGAATTATTATCCTATTTTATATAAAGGAAAAACAGGCAATGTCGCACATGAATGCATTATAGATATTAGAGAAATAAAAAGTGAAACAGGAATTTCTGAAGAAGATATAGCCAAAAGATTAATTGATTTTGGTTTTCACGCTCCAACAATGTCTTGGCCTGTTCCAGGCACCATAATGATAGAACCCACAGAAAGTGAAAATCTAAGAGAACTAAATAGATTTTGTTCAACACTGATAAAGATAAAAAAAGAAATTGATAAAATTAAATCAGGAGAGTTTGATAAAATAGACAATCCAATAAAAAATGCACCGCATACACATGTTGAGCTTGCTTCAAGTAAATGGGATCATAAATACAAAAGGGAAGAAGCAGCATATCCTTCAGAATTTTTGAAAACTTTTAAATATTGGCCTCCAGTAGCAAGAGTAGATAACGCTTATGGAGATAAAAATTTATTTTGCTCTTGTCCTTCTTTGGACGAATTTAAAAATAATGCTGCTTAATTTTTAATATGGATGATGTTGTAATAATAGGCGGAGGAATAATAGGAGCTGCAACTGCTTACTTTTTGTCTAAAGAAAAAAGAAAAGTAAAAGTTATAGAAAAAGATCCTACTTATAAAAGAGCATCATTTCCTTTGTCGCTAGGAGGTTTTAGAAGACAATTTTTTCAAAAAGAAAATATTTTATTGGGAAAATTTGCTAAAGAATTTATTTTTAAAATACCAGAGTTGTTAAAAACAGAAAAAAATCCAAACCCAACAGCAAGCTTGGTACCTAATGGATACTTGCTTATGTTTGGGCCTGAGGATGCTGAAGAACAATACAGAGCTTTGGAAAACCATAGAGCATGTGAAGCAGGCACAAAAAATATTAAAGGAATAGAACTGCCAAAGATTTTTCCATATATAAGCAATGAAGGAATTGAAACGGCTACATATACAGATAATAAAATAGAAGGTTGGATTGACCCTTTCTTGTTTCATAGTGCATTAAAAAGCAAAGCTAGCGAACTAGGAGCAGAATTTGTTAAAGGTGATATTAAAAGTATTTCCGAAATTAATGCAAAAGTTATTATATCAGCGGCAGGATGTTGGACTAAAGAATTATTAGAAGATATTCCTGTGGTCCCTCAAAAACATACTGTCTTTAGAGTAAAGTGTCCAAAACATTACCCAGAAATGCCATTAACTGGCGATTTAACAACGGGAGTATATTGGAGACCCGAAGGTAAAGAATATCTAGCAGGATCACCTAATTCAATTTTTGATGCAGATGACCTAGAGCCTGCTTGGAACGATTTTGAAGAATTGGTTTGGCCATCACTTGCAAAAAGAATTCCAGTTTTTGAAGAATTAAAGTTAACTGGAGGATGGGCAGGGTATTATGATTGTAACAAATTAGACAACAATGCGGTAGTTGGAAAACATCCTAAATACGATAATGTTTATTTGGCCTCAGGATTTACCGGAAGAGGTTTAATGCAAGCACCAGGTATTGGTAGAGCTTTAACAGAGTTAATAACAACAGGCTCTTATCAAACCATTGACATAAGTGTTTTTGCAGTTGAAAGAGTTTTAGAAAGCAAAGCTAGACCAGAACCTTACGTATTATAACTTTTTAATTAAAAAAATTAAGCTGATCTTTTTTTTATTTTATTATTCTGTAAATAATTACCAGCTAGTGTGTCCCTCTAGTGCCGTAAATAATCGCCAGCTTCCTGTATTAAACTCCATATTTTACGCGCTTTATCTGGCGACATACTACCTTAAAACTTGATTTATCTCTTTTGTTTCAAGTATGTTTCAAGTTATCCTACAAAATCCTATCTATTGCTAATAATAACTGATATAAAGAGTTTTTAGATACTGCCAGACAAAATTAAACTTCATTATTTAGGCAAGTATTTTTCGGAAAGTACCAATCTAAAGAGAATTCATTATTCATGTATTTTATACGTGAATAATGAGATTGATTTATTATGATTATAAAAAATATAACAGGGAAACAAATTTCAACAGCAGGCACCATTCTACCATTTAAAAAAAACATTTTTCCTAATAAAATTGATAAAACGATTGAAATTGTTACCGTTCCAAAATTATCTGACATAACAGCAAATCAAAAAAATGTTGGAATTGTATTAGATGAAAAACTCATTTTAAAGATTTTGTCTGAACGTTACAGAAATGTCTCAATTACTGAGATCATTACTAAAAATGATTTGAAAAAATTAGCATTAAGAAAACCAGATTTAGTATTCTCGGGTGTTAAATATTTTTATTTTGCTGATGGAATTATTTGGCTTAACGATTATTTAGAGCTTCATGATATTTTATATATAGCTTCAAACAGGGCAGCGCTTCATAATGAACATGATAAAAGTATAGCTAAAAAAATTATACAAAAAGCAAATATTAGGACGGCTGATTTTTTTACAACAGAGCCTGGGGAGCACCAAAATGAAATGTCGATCCCTATTTCTTTCCCTCTTTTTATAAAACCCTTGACTGGTGGAGATAGTAGAGGAGTTGATGCAAATTCCATCGTGTATGATTTTTTAAGTTTTCAAGCAAAGGTACTAGATATTAAGAGCAAGCACAATTTACGTTCTTTAGTAGAAACGTACTTATCTGGAAAAGAGTACAGTGTCAGCATTCTTCAAGATCACTCTAATGATAATCTAGAAGCAATGCCAATAGAAATTGTTGTTAAAAAAAACATTAACGGTCATCGTATTCTTGACTACGATATTAAGGAGAATGATCACGAAAAGGTAATTGAAGTTTCAGATAGTAAAATTTTTAATCAACTTTCTGATTTATCAAAAAATGCTTTTACTGCATT
>PVBE010273476.1_pt1 | contig 15287 bp, 14 predicted proteins | sample 1631181 | NCBI WGS metagenome assembly PVBE01 (sample SAMN08397723, study PRJNA350692) | Marine metagenome, whole genome shotgun sequencing project. | isolation source: water | place: Pacific Ocean | collected 2012-04 | reverse complement strand
TAGACGTAGGGCGGGGGCTTCGGTGCTCGGCTCCTTCGGACCCTCCGCGTGCGCCGAAGCCTATCCCCCGCCTGGCCCGGACGCGGGGGACGAGCCCCCGCGCTACATGTGTAGAGGTTGATCAACCTAAAAAGAGAACGCGCTAGAAAGCCCCGCCGAAGGTCAGCCCGAGCCAGGGGTAGACCCCCTCCTCGCTGAACAGGCCGTAGAGCATGACCCGGAAGAGGAAGGCCCGCCGGTATTCGTAGCCGATGCCGAAGGTGCCCGAAAAATCGAAGCCCTCGTCCTCGTCCCACACACCCAGAAAGTAGTCATGCCGGTGGCCGAAGTAGGCGAAGCTGGCCCCCAGTTGCATCAGCAGCGAGCTGCGCTGGCCCCCCACGGGGTAGAAGTTGGTGTAGGGGTTGAAAAACACCGTGGAGACGTCGCCCAGCTTGAAGTAGGAGAACGATCCGCCCACGCCGAGCCACTTGAAGATGGCGTGGTCGTACCCCACGCCGTAGATGAACCCCTTGCCGAGGAGCTCGACGAACACGGCGTTGGGGCGCGTGATGCGGGTCGTCTTGCGCGACCGCGGCTGCGAGAGCACCGGCGCATGGCCCGGCGAGGGCGCGGGCTCGTGGATCGGCGGCGCGGGGTAGGCCGGCGGCGGCTCCTGGGCCGCGGCCTCGAAAGCAGAGAAGAAAATCCCCCCCATGAAAACAAGAGATATTAACGATCTTGCCATGTTGCTCTTGATGATAAGGCAGGCCCTTTTCGGGTTCAAACAAATCATAACTGAAAGGCGCTGATCGGTGTGTGAGTCATCGCACATCAGGCGCGATGAGGTGATGAGGTGATGAGGTGAGGGCGGGATGAGATGAGGTGATGAGGTGATGAAGTGATGAGGTGAGGGCGGGATGGTTGATGCGCAGAGAGCGGATCGTACCCCCCTGATCCTCGGACGCCCCGATGCCTGGTCATGCCCTCCTGGACCGGCCTACTCCTTGGCGGCGTCGGACTGGTAGTACTTCATCAGGATGGCGGCCACCTCGGGGCGGGAGAACTCCTCGGGCAGGGACTCGCCGGCGGCCAGCATGATGCGCACCTTGGTGCCGGAGAGGAACACCCAGTCTTCCTTGGTGTGGTCCTTGCCGTCGCGCATCATGATGATCTTCTTTTCCTTCTTGGACCAGGCGGTGTGGTCGGCGCGGAAGACGTCGATCTCGAGGTCCTCGTTGGAGATGTTGTCGAAGATCGTCTGGGCGTCGAAGGGCCCGTAGTAGTCGCCCACGCCGGCGTGGTCGCGGCCGACGATGAGGTGGGTGCAGCCGCAGTTCTGGCGGAAGAGAGCGTGCAGCACGGCCTCGCGGGGGCCGGCGTACAGCATGTCGAAGCCGTAGCCGGTGATCAGCACGGTGTTGGGCGGGAAGTAGAGCTCGACCATCTTGCGGATGGCGGCGTCGCGCACGTCAGCGGGGATGTCGCCCTTCTTGAGCTTACCCAGCAGCATGTGGATCAGGATACCGTCGGCGTTGACGGCCTTGTGGGCCATGCGGCAGAGCTCCTCGTGGGCCCGGTGCATGGGGTTACGGGTCTGGAAGGCCACGACCTTCTCCCAACCCATCTTGCCCATCTCGTCGCGGATCTCCATGGCGGTGCGGAAGGTCTCGCCGAACTCGGTCTTGAAGTAGGAGTAGCTCAGCACCTGGATCGGGCCGCTGATCACGGTCTTGCCCACGGTGTTGAAGGCGTTGACGCCCGGGTGCTCCATGTCATCGGTGGCGAAGATCTGCTGGGTCATGGCGGCCATCTGGACGTCGGTGGCCTCCTCGATGGCCTCGACGTCCTGGATCGCGATGATCGGGTTGCCGTCCATGTTGGGATCCAGCAGGGCGATGCGCTTGGCGTCCTTGACCGCGCTGGCGTCCTTGACCACGTTGATCACGGGCACGGGGAAGAACACGCCGCCGGTGGTCTTCATACCCTCGGAGGTGGCCATGGCGTCGGCCAGGCTCATGTAGCCAGTGAGCGGGTTGAAATAACCGCTGCCCAGCATGACGGCGTTGCCGGCGGCAGCGGAAGAGATCACGATGGAGGGCAACCCCTTGGCCTCCTCGAGCAGCTCGGCGCGCTTGGCGTCGTCAGAGACGTACAGGGGGTTCAACGTTTCAGAACCATGCGGCTTTATCATATTCACGCTCCTTCAAAATTGGCGAATGGTGAATGCCGTATATAACCTGGTCCAAATGCTGTCAATCGCGGAAATTGCTACATTTGGTGTCCTCTATTGCACCCTTCTGAAGCTGCCTGTATATCTGGCCGACCGGTATGGTCTCCTTATTGATCAGCGTCGTAATCCTGATTTCGGGGCCGCTGCTGCACGTGGTTATGCGGCAGCGACGCACCGCCCTGCCCGTGCTGGACGGTTTCATCTTCGTCACCATCGGGGGGTTGGTGCTGCAGCACACCGTGGCAGAGAGCTACCAGGTGGCCGGCTGGCCTGTGATCCCGGCGGCGCTGCTCGGCTTCCTCGGGCCCACCGTGGGCGAAAAAGTGCTACACCGGGCGGCGGAGCAGGTGCACCGGGCGGCGCTGGCGCTGGCCATGGTGGGCCTGGCCTTTCACGCGGCCCTCGACGGCGTGGCCCTGGCCCGGCCCGAGGCCGGCGTGGGCGCCCTGGCCCTGGCCGTGATCCTGCATCGGATCCCGGTGAGCCTCACCATCTGGATCCTGCTGCGCCCGCCCTACGGCGTGCTGGCCGCGGCGGGCGCCCTGGGGGTGGTGGCCGCGGCCACGGCGGCGGGCTTTTACGCCGGTCGCCCTCTGATCGGCGACGGCCACGGCGTGGGGGTGGGGCTGTTCCAGGCCCTGGTGGCCGGATCGCTGCTCCACGTGGTGGTGCACCGCAGCCCGCTGCGGCCCGACGGGGGAGCCTGGCGCATCCAGGTTGGCCTGGGCGCGCTGGCCGGAGCTGCGCTGCTCTGGGCCATGATGGCGGTGGGCTCCCACGAGGGGCACCACCACCACGAGGCGGAAGGTCACGGCCTGCTCTTTTTGGAGTACGGCGTGCCCCTGGCCCTGGCCCTGGTGTCGGAGTGTCTGCCGCGGCGGCGGCACGGCCAGCACGAACACTGAGCCGCGGGACACAGCGTTGGCGGTGCCCTACCCCTCGCTGGCGGCTTGCTCGGCTTGGGCCTTTCTCAGGCAGCGCAGGGCACGTCGCGCCGAATACACGGCGCCCGAGCCCACGTAACCCACGCCGATCAGGGCGCCGCAGACCGTGACCAGCACCGACGGGTCCAGGGGCCACTGGCTGGTGACCAGCGAGGTCAGACACCCCGCGCCCAGCACCAGGGCCACCGTGGCCTGCAGCAGCGCCGAGGTCAAGTTGACGCGCACCAGCCGCCGGCGAGCTATCCTGCGCGGGCGGCCCTCGAAGGGCAGCACGTGCTGGCCGTTGGAGTGCATGATCACCGCCTGGGGGCATTGCCAGTGCAGGAAGTGGAGCAGGTCCGTGGCCTGGTACAGCGTCATGTGCACCGTGCAGCGGCCGTGCCGTTCGCTGACCACCTCCACCGGGACCATACCCTCCATGTTTATTCCCCCCGGCGCCACGGCCAGGCCGGTGTTGCTCCCCGCCCGGACCAGGATGATGCGCTCACAGGGGAAGACCTTGCCGGAAAAGCTGTTGCCCAGGCGGAGCGTGTAGTCCTCGAAGCGCACAGTCCACCAGAGGCGCGAACGGCAGATCCAGGCCGAAAACGGCAGGCTCACACCCAGCGCGGTGGGCATGATCACGGGCAGGTTCTCCAGGCCGCCCAGGCCCGCGGCCCAGTAGAGCGCCGTGAGCGCCAGGGCCACGGGTGCCCCCACCACCAGGGAGAGCGTGGAGGTCATCAGCCCGAAGACCAGCACGTTGCCCGCCTTCTGCTGGTAGGTGATGGTCCACTGCACTGGACCTTCCGGGGTGTCTCTTCTCTTCCTCACGTCATGTCGCATCGCCACCTCGCCGTCCCTCGGATACACGCCCCCTTTAAAAGCAACCTCCGTGCCAGCGAGACCTTCCATGAACAAAACCTGAATTTCGGGTAGTTACGCCTGGCAGAGCAGCCCGGCGGGCCGGCGGGAATGACCTGTGTTGCGACACGGCCCCGGCGTTGTTACAGCCTGTTACACCAGCGAGGCCAGGTACCGCATGATCACCGGCACCGCGTGGCGGGAGCTGAGGCCGTAGTAGCCGGCGCGCAGCTGCTCCTTGGCCTCCAGCGGCAGGTCGCCGCCGCGGCCGAGGTGGTCCCGGCGTCGGGCCACCACCTGGCTCAGGGAGACGGCCACCGACACCGAGAGGTTGAGGCTCTCGGTGAAGCCGAACATCGGGATGGCGAAGGTGCCGTGGCTCAGCTCCCGGGCCCGTGGGCTGAGCCCCTCGTGCTCGTTGCCGAAGAGCAGCGCCGCCGGGCGATCCACCGCCACCTGGGGGGTGGTCACCGGGCGGCTGCCCGGCGTGGGCGGCACCGCGGCCCAGCAGCGAAAGCCCCACGCCCGCAGCAGCTTCAGGCAGCCGTCGATGGTGGGGTGGCGATAGACCGTGAGCCACTTGTGGGCCCGCTTGGTCACCCGGTGGTTGGTCGAGAAGGGCTCCACCGGCTCCACCACGTGCACGTGGGTCAGGCCCATGGCCTCGCAGGTGCGCAGGGCCGCGCCGCCGTTGTGGGGATCGTGCAGGTTCTCCAGCACCACGGTCACGGTGGCCAGGCGGTGCCGCAGCACCTGCTCGATGCGCCGGATGCGCTCGTGGGACAAAAGCGGCCTCAGCGCGCGGACCACCGCCGCCGGGGTCAGCCCGGGGTGCGGCGAGGGATCCGTGGCGAAGGGCGGGAAGAGGGTCGGCATGGAGGGGCGATCATTTAATGAGCGTGATGATGACCCGTGACTTGTCGTCGGAGGTGTAGACCACCTTCCCCTCGTTGCAGGACAGCTTCTTGCCGCTGTCCTCTTCCTTGCACCCCTTGAGCTCCTTTTTGATCCACTCCAGCTCATAGTCCGGCGTGATGGTCACCTCACCGACCTTGAACCCGCCGGGGATTTGCTGCAGCTGCACGGCCAGCGTCTTGAGCTTGCCCTGGCCGTCGCCGATGAAGGTGTGCCCCGATGCCTGCAGCTTGATCGGCCGCTTGACCTTGGTGCCGTGCTCGCCCAGCTCCATGGCCAGGACACCGGCGATGTCCGTCATCTTGCCGCCGAGCAGCAGGTCCATGGTTTTTTTCTGTCCGGGGATCAGCAGCCCCGTGATCCCCTTGCCCGGGACCAGCTCGGCGGGCTTGTCCGGCTCCACGAGCTCGGTTGGCGCCTTGGCCACCGCCTTGGCAGGCGTCTTCGCGGCCGTGGGCGGCGGCTGGGCCGGCGGGGCCACCTCGCCGCCTGTCTTGTTCTTCTTGCAGGCGGACACGCAGAACAGCACCAGCACCAGCGTAAAGGTCAGATTCATCTTGAGCATGGTTCACCTCGATGTCGTCGTCTGATCGATGTAGTCAGGCTATCAGGACCGGAGGAAGCGCTTGATCGCGCCGTCGATCTGCTCGCTCAGGGCGCCGGAGTCGTCCATCTCGCCCAGGGCGCCGTTGGGGCACGCGTTGCACTCCTCGCACCCCTTGGGGATCTCGGCCCAGCCGTACTTGCGCGCCACCTCGCGCAGCTTCTCGACGTTGCGCTCCGAAAGCGGGGCCACGTCGCCGAGGCAGCGGGCGGCGTGGGTGATCTTGGCCGTGTGCTCCACGCTCTCCAGCCGGCTGTAGGCCTTGGCCAGGTTGGGCCCCATGGTCAGCGAGCCGTGGCGATCGAGCAGCACCGCGTCGGCCCGCGTCACCAGGTCTTTCAGGGCCCGCGGCACCTCCTCGGTGCCGGGGGTGGTGTAGGGCGCGGTGAGGATGAAGCCGAGGGAGATGCACGACTCCGGCAGCACGCAGTTGGCCAGGGAGACCCCGGCCATGGCCAGCGCCACCGCGCGGATCGGGTGCGCGTGGACCACGGCGTGGACGTCGGGCCGGGAGCGGTAGCACAGCATGTGCATCAGGATCTCGCTGGACGGACGGTACTCCCCGGAGAGGCGGTTGCCGTCGGCGTCGGTGATCACCAGGTCGGCCTCTTGCAGGTCGCCCTTGTGCAGGCCGCTGGGGGTGATCATCAGCCTGCCGTCGGACAGGCGCACGCTGACGTTGCCGTCGCCGCCGGCGATGTACTCCTTGTCGTACATCCGGCGGCAGACCCGCACGATGTCTGCCCGGGCCTGCTGCTCCTCCTGGCGGCGGCGCTGTACTGGTCCAGCCATGAGAGAGACTTTAGCCGCCGTGGCGGCCGCCGGCAAGCCCCGACGAGGGCTGGTCCGGGAAAGCTCGCTGGCTCCCGATGGGCGCGCGTTTTGCTGGACCTGCCCGGTTGACAGGACCGTGTAATGCCCGGGACACTTCGATCCATGAAACACGAGCTGTTCATCCAGCTGGCCTACGCCCTTGGCATCGGCGTGCTCATGGGCCTGGAGCGCACCATGGCCGAGCCGCGGTCGGGAGACGAGGGAGAGGGTGAGGAGGGGGAATGGGGCGAGGGTGAGGAGGGGGAAGGGGGCGAGGGCGAGGGAGAGGGAGAGGGCGAGGGAGGGCAGGGGCAGGGGCGAGGGCAGGGGCAGGGGTTTGTTGATGATGACGACATGGACTCCCCCGGGGTGCGGACGTTCTCCGTGATCAGCCTGGTGGGATTTGGCGCGGCCCTGGTGGGGGACAAGGTGCCGTACCTGCCGCCGGTGGCATTGGCCGGGGTCTTCGTGCTGGTCGTGGCGATGTACGTCCGCGCCACCCAGTTCGGCGTGGGCATCACCACCGAGGCGGCGCTCATCGGCACCTGCGTCCTCGGCATGCTCTGCCACCACAACACCCAGGCCGCCGCCATCATCGCCCTGGTGGTCACCGTGCTGCTGGCCTCCAAGCGCTTCACCCACCAGACCGTGAGCAAGATGCGCTGGATCGAGCTGCGCGACACGCTCAAATTTTTGGTGGTGATCCTCATCGTGCTGCCGCTGTTGCCGGACCGGGCCCTGGACCCTTACGGCGCGTTCAACCCCTACAAGGTGGGCTTTTTGGTGGTGCTCATCTCGGGCATCAGCTTCGTGGGCTACTTTTTGACGCGCATCCTCGGGGCCCAAAAGGGCCTGGGCCTCACCGGCGTGCTCGGTGGCCTCACCTCGTCCACCGCGGTGACCGCGGCCATGTCGGCCGAGGCCAGGGAGAACCCGCACCTGCGCTCCATCTGCGCCTTCTCCACCGTCGCGGCCAACGCCACCATGTTCGCCCGGGTGCTGGTTGTGGTGGCCGTGCTGGACCGCGCCCTGGTGATGAAGCTGGCCTGGGCCATCGGGGCCATGTCGGTGGTGGCGATCCTCGCCTCGCTGGTGCTCTGGCTGCGGGCCTCAAAGGCGCAACGCTCGCCCGGGGAGCAGAGCTCGGGCAAGGTCAAGCTGAAGAACCCTTTCTCCCTCGGACCGGCGCTCAAGTTCGGCGCCTTCTTCGTCGGCATCCTCTTCGTGGCCAAGCTGGCCAAGCAGTACCTAGGTGACCGCGGCCTCTACGCCGCCGCCGCCGTCTCCGGCCTGGCCGACGTGGACGCCATCACCCTGATGATCGCCGAGCAGACCCGGCAGGAGGCCATGGCTCTCAACGTGGGCGCCATCGGCATCACCATCGCCGTGGTCTCCAACAGCGTGGTCAAGACCGGCATCGCCATCTACTCCGGCGGGTGGCAGTTCGGCCGGCTCATCGCGCTGTGCCTCGGCCTGGCCACCGCCGCCGGCCTGATCACGGTGTTCATGATCTAGCGCCGTCGGGGTTTCCCCTTGCTGACCTCCAGGATCCGGGGCTCCTCGCCCTCGGGCACGGGCGTCACGGGCAGGCCCTCGGCGCGCCAGGCGAAGAAGCCCCCGCGCAGGCCGTAGAGCCGGGTGAAGCCGAGGTTCTCCAGCATGTTCATCGCGCGGGAGGTCCGCCGCCCGGAGCGGCAGCACAGCAGCAGGATGCGGTCCCGGGGCAGGTCCGGGCCGATCTGCGGCATCAGCCGCAACGGCAGCAGGTGCGCCCCGTCCACGTGCCCCTGTCGGTACTCGTCGGGCTCGCGCACGTCGATGACCATGGCCGCCGGGTCCTGGGCCAGGTGGAGGAAGGTCTCGGTGGAGATCTGCAGGTGGTGACCCTGGATCACGTGGTTCACCGCCGACGGCATGTCGTCGCCGTAGGAGTGCTTGTCCAGGCCGTGGCACTCGGCGAAGACGTTGTGCTCACACTCGTAGACGCAGACATGGGGGTCGAGCACCGTGTGCAGCAGGTGCTCGATGGGGTCTTCCTGGTCGAGGATGTTGTCCGGCCCCAGCATATCGTCGATGAAGTCGGACTTGAGCAGGATGTCCATCACCGAGCGGTGGGGCCGGATGAGGAAGACGTCCCCGCCGCGCTGGCGGTAGGTCTTGACCGTGGCCTCCAGCATCTCCACGCCGGACAGATCGCAGATCTCCACCGAGTTCATGCGCAGCACGAGGAAGGTCTGCCCCGGGAAGTCCTCATGGTTGTGTCGCAGCTCCTCCTCGATGTGATAGACCGCGCCGAAGAACAGCGGGCCGCGAATGTTCATCACCGCCATCTGCGGGCAGACCGGGGCCTTGGGCCGGTGGACCACGTGGCGGTAGTTGCTGTCCGGCACCACCTGGTAGACCCGGGGCAGGCTGGAGCGGATGACGAAGAAGGCCAGGGAGAAGACGATGCCCGAGAGCACGGCGAACTCCAGCGGCAGCAGCAGCGTCGCGACGAAGGTCGCCACGAGGATGAAGGCCTCGGAGCGTGAGGTGCGGAACGCGCGCCGGATCCCCTCGCGGTCGATCATCTCCCAGGCCACCAACAACAGCACGCCAGCGATGGCCGCCCGCGGTATCAGCCGGGCCCAGGGGGCCAGCACCAACATGCCGACCAGGATGGTCACGCCGGTGATGGCGCCGGCGAGCTGGGTCCTGCCGCCGGACTGGTGAGCCAGGGCCGAGCGCGTGAACGAACCGGAGCAGGGGTAGCCCGAAAAGACCCCCGAGACCAGGTTGGCCAGGCCCTGGCCGAAGAACTCCTGGTTGCTGTCCAGGCGGTGGCCCGAGAGGCGGGCCAGGGTCTGGGCCGCGGCCACGGCCTCCACCAGCCCGAGCGCGGCCACCGCCATGGCGCCCACGATGAGCGACCGCACCAGCTCCAGATCGGGCAGCAGCTGGGTGGCGAGGAGGGTCGGCATCGGCAGCGACTGGGGGATGTCGCCCACCACCTTGACGCCGGCGGCCTCGAGCCCGAAGAGGGCCACCGCGCCCCCCGCCGCGGCGATGCAGATCAGCGCCCCGGGCACGCGCCGGCCGAGGCGCTTGAGGATCACGAGGCAGACCAGCGTCGACGCCCCCACGATGAGGCTCTCACGGTGGGTGGCGGCCACCGCGGAGAAGACGGCGGCCACGGAGCGGTAGAGCTGCGGCGACGCCGGCACCTCGACGCCGAGCAGGTGCCGCATCTGCCCCACGACGATGTGGAACGCGGCGCCGGCGGCGAACCCGTGCAGCACGGAGCGCGAGGCGAGGGTGACGAGGGCCCCGAAGTGCAGCCGGGCCAGCCCGATGTTGATCACGCCCGCCATCACCGCGAGCAGGCTGGCGGCCAGCAGGTAGCGCTGCGACCCGGGCGTGCCCACGGCCAGCAGGATCGGCAGGGCCAGCAGCGAGATGGCGTTGACCGGCCCCGTGGCCAGGTGGCGAGACGAGCCCCACAGCGAGCCGACCACCGCGCCCAGCGCGGCCGTGTAGAGACCATAGTGCGGGGGCAGCTCGGCGATGGAGGCGTAGGCGATGGCCTGGGGAATGGCCACCGACGCCACGGTCAGGCCCGCCACCAGATCGGCGGACAGGTCCTTTTGGCGGTACCCCTCCAGGATGGCCAGCGGGCGGCGGATGAAGTCGATGAAGCCCGCCGTGTGATGAACCGCGCCGGGACCCTCGGGGGATTGCGAGCTCGTCAGTGCGCCGGGCATCAGTGTCCCCGCGCGCTTTTGTCGGACCGGGGCAACGATTGTTGTCCATGTTGGGGACGGACTTTATTTATCAAGCAATCACCAGGCATAACCAGCCGACCTGCCGACCAGTCCACATTTTAGATAAATATTATCTACTTAGTAATGATATACGGCCCGGGCCGGTTGGTCCAGCGGCCGTGGGTCGAATTGAGGCCTACCGCAGCTTGATCCCGAGGGCTGCGAGCCCGGACCGCGCCTCGGCCATGGCCGTGGCGATCTTGGTGCGGCGCTGGCCGATCTCGGTCTGCAGCTTGACCGAGTCCTCGGAGAGCAGCCGCGCCCGGTGGGTCGGGTCGGCGTTTTCGTACTTTTTGCTCTTGGCCAAAGCGCGGATCTTTTGCTGCAGTCGCCCGATGGCCCCCACGTGGTACGGCACGTTGTTCAGGCGGTTGAGCAGCTTGTAGACCTTCTTCAGGTGCTTCTTGACGTTGTCCGGCGCGCCGCCGGCGTAGGCCTTGATGAACGCCTGGCCCCGGGCGGTGATCCAGTCGCCCTCCTTCTTGAGCACCCGCCGTTCGCCGGGGCCGCGGTAGGCCATTTTGAAGTAGCGGCCGCGCACCCAGCCCAGGTGACGGCGGTAGGCGCGGTAGCGGTCCCAGTCCGGGTTGCGCTCTTTGGTCTTCGGGTCGCGGGAGTGCACCTCGAAGTCGTACTTGCGGGCGATGGTCAGGTAGGCCTCCATCTGCCGCAGCAGGTCCTTGACCAGGCCCTTGCAGAGGGACGAAAACGAGCCCTTGCGAAAAGAGTAGTCCAGCCGGGTGCGCGAGAGGCACTTGAGCGGCGCGCGCAGGCGGTTGCCCTTGAAGGTGGTGATGATGGCGTTGGGGATCACGCGCTTGCCGCGGACGCGGAGGTTCACGACGCGCAGCACGTCGCCGGGGATGATCCTGAAGCGCTCCCCCTCGCCGTCGGGGTAGACCTTGCAGGGCCGCTCGACGTAGAGCCGGGCCTTGGTCCGGACCAGCTTGCGCAGGTCGCTCTCCGCCACCGGCTCGTAGCGGGCGTGGGCTGTGGCTGGCAGCAGCGCGGCCAGCAGCGTGGTGATGATCAGTCGTGACATTGCGCTCTCCTGGTGCTCACTTCTTCTTTGGCAGCAATAACAGACGCCCCTGGAGGTATGCCGTATTCAACGCGTTGAAGTGAGCGTCTGTGAGGTAGCTCATCAGGTTGAGCTTGACGCCCGGCGCGCTGGACGGCCCGGCCTCCATCAGGTTGAAGCCCGGCGTGTCGATGTGCCCCGGCGTGGTGCGCGGGCCGGTGACGAAGGCCGCCTTGCGCTCGCCGCCGAAGAGCCCGTTGGGCGGCGAGCCGCCGGCCACCAGGCCGAGGGAGTGGCCCATCTCGTGGGCCGTCAGCGCGCCGAGCAGGCGGCCGAACAGCTCCACGGCGAACTTGATCTTGTCGTGGCGCGCCCGGGCCGCGGCGCTGGCCTTGGCCGGGTCGAAGCCCTTGGCCAGGATCTGGGCGTCCAGGGGGCTCTCCCCCACCCGCTGGCCGTAGTAGCCCAGCTCGGGCACGAGGTCGCCCAGCAGCTGCCCCAGCAGCATCTTGAGCGAGGTGTCGCTGTTGAGCGTCTTGATCAGGTAGGCCAGGGCGTTGGTCGTCAGCACGCCGTAGTCCGGCGAGAGGTTGTCCTCGTTCTGCACGTTGCGCAGGTCCACGGTCTTGGAGCGGCCGAGGAAGGGATTGCCCAGGTCGCCGCCGCCCACGGAGATCAGCGAAAAGCCCTTGGCCGCCTCGCCGCCGGTGAGCTTCTGGTACTTGAAGGTTGAGATGTCCGGCGCCTTGGGGTCGTCCTCGTGCAAGATGCGGATGCCCACCGAGTCCACCGTGGCGCTGCCGTCGGCCTGCAGCAGGTAGGCCTTGCGCGTGGCGGTCAGGATCAGCTGCTCCAGCCAGACCCGCATGATGGCGTTGGTGCCGGTGACGCCGCGGTTCTTGGTGGCGGCGCAGTCCGGGCGCATCTTCTCCGTGGAGAGCCCGAGGATGCGCAGGTCCTCGTCCAGGTCGACCACGCCGTTTTTGCCCTGAACGCAGACGACGCTCCACTGTCCCTTGGCGTCCTTGCCGCTCTTGATGGTGGCCACGTCCCGGGAGAAGACCAGCACCCAGGTGTCCTGCAACCGGAACGGGTCGAGCAGAAAGGTCTTCTGCGCGGCGTCCACCGTGACGCTCGCCGTGCGCTTCTTGGCGCCGTCGAACATCGAGGCGGTGAACGTCACCGCGCCGGGCGCCAGGGCCAGGGCCTTGGGTAGCAGCAGCGAGCGATGGCCTGCCTTGCCCTTGACCAGCTTGCCCGAAAGATCCGCCCCCGCCGCTACCGCGCCGCTGCCCGCGCCCAGGGGCCCATCGGCCGTGACCTTCAGGCTGGAGAGCACGGCCTCGGTGCCGGCCCAGGACAGGTCCAGGGTGAAGCCGTGAGTCGGCACGGTGAGGCGGTAGGTCCTGGTGGTGCCGTCCAGGGCCTTGTAAGGCAGGCTGCCGTTCATGGAGGTCGGGATCCGGTTGACCGTGATGGAGAGGGAGAACGGGACGAAGGCGTCGGGGCCAGAGACGTCCGGTCGCGGGGCGTCGGGCGCGGCGCGGTCCGGCGCGCCCGCGTCGCCGCTGTCCAGCCGCGGAGCGGCGTCGGCGGCGGGGGTCGCTTCGTTACACCCCGGCGCCAGCAGCAGCAGCGCCCCCAGGATCAACAGGCCTCTCATGGCACGCCATCTTCGCACTTGCCGGCCAAAATGGGAACGCCGCTTCCCACCTGGGCCGCAAAGCCAGGGTGGCGGTCGCCGCAAGTGTTGGTCTTTGCATGACATCTGTTGATGGCACGCCTCTTGAATTGAAGGTCCGTCAGTTGCGCTTCATTTCTCCATGGCGCGCCGGGTGACGTTTTACCCGGCGCGCCGAAAGGAACGCCGACATGGCCATCATCTGCGACCACGTCCCCCGTCATCCCAGCCCCCCGACGACCTTCTCCGGCCGGGTGGCCATCCTCATCCCGGCGTACAACGAGGCGCGGCACCTGCCCCGGGTCATCGAGGCCTGCAGAGCCCTGCGCCCGGCGCTGGTGCTGGTCATCGACGACTGCTCCACCGACGACTCCGCCGACGTGCTGGCGGCCGCCGCCGGCGTGGACGAAGACGGCGTGCGCGTCATGGCCCTGCGCAATCCCTACAACCTGGGCAAGCAGGGCACCGTGCGCCGGGGCCTGCGCCTGCTGGCGCCCTGCGACGATCTGCACGCCGTGGCCTTGATGGACGGCGACGGCCAGCACGACGCGCGGGAGCTGCCGCGGCTGGCCACCCTGCTGGACAGCGGCTACGACGCCGTCATCGGCGCGCGCTCCCGGGAGCAGATGCCGCCCCAGCGCAAGCTGGCCAACTGGCTGGTCAACTCCAGCTTCGCCGTGTTGGCCGGGGTGCACTTCGCCGACGTGCAGTCCGGGCTGCGGCTCTACACCAAGGAGCTGGCCGACGTGCTCGGACGGCGGCTGTCGCTGGACGGCGGCTTCGCCCTCGAGCACGAGTCTCTGTCGACCCTGGCCGATCACGCCCGCCGTCGCGGCAGGACGCTGCGCTACGCCGCCGCGCCCATCAGCTGCGCCTACGGCGATGCGGTGAGCTCCATCGGGCCAGGGCACATCGTCCAGCTGGCCTACGAGACCGTGCGCCAGGCGGCCCGTATCCGCGGCGCGGCCCAGGCCGGGCAGGTGAAAAAAGTGAGCCGGGCGTCCATGCCGGCCACGGTGGAGGTGATCAAATGAGACCGACCAAGCTGCTGACAGTGGAGATCCACGACGTGTCCCCGGCCACCTGGGCCGAGGTGGACAACATCAAATTTGCCCTGGCCGACATCGGCGTGCACCGCACGTCGCTGCTGGTGATCCCTCGCCACCACGACGCGGAGGGCGGGTACCACGACCTGCGGGACCACCCGGAGATGGTGGACCGCCTGCAGGACGACGCGGACAACGGCTCGGAGATCATCCAGCACGGCCTGACACACCGCGCGCCGGGGCCGCCGCCGACCGGACTGCGCAACGCGTTGATGTACAGCCTGTTCAGCCGGGGGTGCGCCGAGTTCGCGCACCTGTCGCAGGACGAGGCGCTCTGGCGCCTGCGCAAGGGGCGCGCCATTTTGGAGGAGTGCAGGCTGCGAGCGGACGGCTTCATCGCCCCGGCCTGGCAGCAGAGCCGCGGGTCCATGGCCGCGGCCGCCGCCCTGGACTACCGCTTCACCGCCTTCCTCAACAAGGTGGTGCCCCTGCGGGGTGAGCGCCGCCCGCTGGCCACGCCCGCGCTGACCTTCGACGCGCCGAACCCCCTGGTGGACCACGGCAAGCGCGCGGTCATGCGCTGCTTCGAGGAGCTGGCACGCTCGGCGCCGCTGCTGCGCGTGGCCCTGCACCCGTCCGACGTGCACGGCGAGCGGCCCCTGGACCACATCCTCGAGCGCATCGCGGTGCTGATGAAGCAGCGCCGCCTGGTGACCTACGAGCAGTGGCTGGACCGGGCGGTGCCGAGCTCACGAATGCGCGACGCGGCGTAGGAGTTTGTAGCGTGGGGGGCTTGTCCCCCGCGTCCGGCGAGGCGGGGGACGGGCTTCGCCCTACATTTCTAACCCACTGGAGCCGTCATGACCTCTCACACGCGCCTGCGCAGCCTCGGCGTCAGCCTGGCCACCACGGCCCTGGACGTCGGGCTCTTCGCGCTCTGCACCCTGTTCTTCGCCGGCGGCGCCGCGCTGCTGGCCGCCCGCTGGCTCTGCGGCGCCGTGGGCGCGTTGGCCAACTTCTCCCTCAACCGCGCCTGGGCCTTCGAGGGGGCCCGGGGACGAGGCGCGCTGGGGCAGGCCGGACGCTACGCGGTGACCTCTCTGCTCGCCATCACCCTGGCCAGCGCCATCTGGTGGCTGCTGCAGCTGACCACCGCCTGGGATCCGCGGGCGCTGCACCTGCTGAGCCTGGGCCTGATCTGGCTCAGCTTCACCTTCCCCGTCATGCGGCGCTGGGTCTTCGCCAGGACCAGCACCTGACAACAAGCCGCTGCTGTGGAATCATCTAAACGGCCGGTCTCGATTCGGTGATCAGCACGCCATCGCTTTCGTTGCGGCGGGCTTCAGGCTACAGGCTGCAGGCTACAAGGTTAGATTTCGTCAGCTTGGAGTCATCAGACACGTGTCGC
>PVBE011157860.1_pt1 | contig 15289 bp, 8 predicted proteins | sample 1631181 | NCBI WGS metagenome assembly PVBE01 (sample SAMN08397723, study PRJNA350692) | Marine metagenome, whole genome shotgun sequencing project. | isolation source: water | place: Pacific Ocean | collected 2012-04 | reverse complement strand
GGACCGTTTGTGATACGATTTGCGCTGTTGGGAAGCGGTAGCTCGGGAAACGCGATGTTCGTGAGTTCCCCGCGAGCCGAGATCCTCATCGATAATGGGCTTAGTTATCGGCAGTTGTCGTTGCGTTGCAACGAGTTAGGACTATCGCTCGATAATCTGGATGGGTTGTTCATCACTCATGAACATGGCGACCATGTGCGGGGGGCGGGTATACTGGCACGTAAAGTCGATATACCTGTATATATGACAGAGGATACCTTCGCTCATTTGCCGAAAGGTGTCGGTGAAATTCCGCGGCCGGTGTTCTTCGAATCCGGCGATGAGATAGCGGTAGGCGATATAGCGGTGGGAAGTTTCAGCGTGTCGCACGATGCGGCGGATCCCGTGAGTTTTACGGTATCCTGCGGTGGGCGTCAACTTGGTCTGGCGACCGATTTGGGGCGCGATTCGGCGTTGGTGCGCCAACGGCTTTCGGGTTCTCACGCGCTCATCCTCGAGTCGAACTACTGTCCGAAGATGCTTGAGACGAGCCCTTATCCGGAGGCGGTATGCCAACGAATTCGCGGTAACCAGGGGCATCTGTCGAATCCCGATATGAACGCCCTCCTCGCGAAAGTCCTTCACGATGGCCTGCAACTGGTGGTCATCGTTCATGTGAGCCAAGAAAATAACACGGAAGCGCAGGCAAGGAGCATGGCGGAGCGGGTGCTCCGGAATCGGAACAGTTCCGCGAAGCTCGTCGTGGCGGCGCAGGATAGTCCGACGTCCGTTTTCGAGATTGCGGTTTAGGCACAATTCTAGCCACAGAGGTCACAGAGATAGCCATGGTCGATTCTCTGTGCCAATGCGTGATCTCTCGGTAGGCTCCGCGACCTCTGTGGCGAAAGGAAAGGCCAAGTACTCGCGGTGGGTTTTTGGAGATGGCTGTGGTCCTGAGCGAGGCTATAGTGGCGCCGCGCGCGATTGTCCTTCTCGAACGCGCTGCTACCGCCGCGAACGTGCCGCTGAGCGTTCACGAGTTTTCCGGAGAAGAGGAGGGCGAACTCATTTGGTCGCAAGGCGACTGCGCGGCGTGCAAACATGTGGACAAGCTGGCTTGGGGGCCTCGGACTTGCGCCCTTTCACGGGAGAAGGCGGCACGAAAATCCGCGCGGCGGAGCGCGTCCGTGCCGTTCCTTTGCCATATGGGATTTTCATGCGCGGCCATGGTGGTGGGGGATCCAGAGGCAGAATGTGTGAGCCTTACTTTCGGCCCTTTCTGTCCCGATGTGGGGCCAGGGTCGTTGGAGCCGGTGGCGCTGGCCGGTTTGTCGAAGCTGACGCGTTCCGCGGAGGCCTCGCTTCCTTTCGCGCTGTCCGATATTCCACGCGCTCCCGCCGGCGCAGTGCCGGCTATTGCCGAGTGGGCGGCGGAGTCGCTCGAGGCCGCGTTGATCCTCTCTACGGCCGATTCGACGAGCGGCTCTCCCGAACCTTTGGAGCTCGAGCCGAACGCTCGCAGCGGCGGCGCCTCAAGCCTTCGCCGCGACCGTTATCATTCGGCGGACATCGTCGCGGCGCTCGGCGGGGGACACCAAGCCCATCTGCGACGTTTGGTGAAAGGAGCGATTGGCGACACGGTCTCTCAGGCGCGTCCCGCTCTGGCGGTGAAGAAGGCGCGGGCGATTGCGCTGGCCGCGGCGGCGCTCGAGGCTTCGGAGCGGGCGGGATTCGAGACGGCGGCGGCATGGGATGGTTTCGCCGCGTTTGCCGAATCTTGCCACGGTTGTAGCGACACCGGCGGGCTGAGCCGCGCGGTGTTGCGCCTGTTGAATCGGGTGAAGAAGGCGACAAAGGCCAGCGAAGGCGAACTGCCTTACGAAGAGTTGAATGCACTGTTGCGGGACCGGCTGGAGGACGGTGTGACTCTCGCCGAGATCGCCGAAGCGATGGGGGTGCATCCTACCGCCGTGACGCACCGGCTTCAGCGCAAGTTTGGCATGTCGTTTTCCGAATACCAAGGCCGGATACGTGTGGATCGGGCGAAGGAGTTGTTGCGGAATACGAAACTCTCCATTGGCCAGATTGCGCGGCGCGTGGGGTTGAATGATGCAAGTAACTTTGGCAAACTGTTTCGCAAGCATGAAGGTACGGCCCCGACGGCGTACCGGAAACGCTTTGGAGAAGGGCGGGGGACCTCATGAGTGTGATGACGCGGTTTCGGCAATGGTGGCTGCGCGTGAGATGCCCGACGGAGTTCCTGTGCGACTACTGCTTCTTGGATTACGATTCCGCTTGTCACCGGCCCGAGCGTCCCAACGCCGTTCGCTGTCCGGATTACTGTCCTAAGTGATTGGCAAGCCAGCTGCTCGCTGCCAAGTCAGGTGACTAACGGCAAGAAATCAGCGCAGCATGTGAAAACCGATAATATGACAAGAATAGCCAATTTCCAAGTTGTCCATTGATGGCCCCTATGGTATGCTTTTTGCAGAGATGTTGGCACTCGGAGCGATTGCGTATATGAGCAGGGTTGTCTACTCTACTTCATTCTCCAGCACACCGGAAGCGATTATGGACACCCTCACCGGGGCCCTACAGGCGCTGGTGGAAGATGGCTGGTTCTTGCTGAGCCAGTCGTTTTCCGTGCGGCTGTGCCTTGAAGAGGCGCTGGTGAACGCGGTGGAACACGGTAACTGCAACCGGCCGGATCTTTCCGTTCACGTCGAGATCGCCGAGGAGGATAGCCGTTGTATTATCCGAGTGCGGGACGAAGGAGAAGGTTTCGATCCCGCGGCCATGGAGATGCCCGACTGTGAGACACTGGGCGGCCGGGGCGTTTGTCTTATGAAACATTACATGGAAGATGTCCATTATAACGGCGATAAGAACTGCGTTGAGATGCGGTTTACCCGGAACACCTTTGCTTGCGAGGTCTAGCCTACTCATGACGACGAACAATACACCGCAACTCTCATTCGATGAACACGGCGTCATAACCGTGGGGACGATTAGCGAAGCGAACATGCTTGACGCTATGAACGTGACCGAGTTCGGGAACGAGGTGCTTGCTTTCGTGAAGGGGAAGGATGGGGTGCACCTCCTGTTGAACTTCGCCAACGTGGATTACATGTCCAGCGCAGCGCTCACCGAACTGCTGCGGATCAACGAAAGCCTCCGCAACGCCCATGGAAGCGTCCGGCTGACGGGCCTGACGAACGACATTCGGAAAGTCTTCCAGATCACCAACCTCGAGAAGCTCTTCGTGATTCACGACGACGATACCGTGGAGCAAGCGGTCAGCCGTTTCGAGCGGGCCCTCTCGATCGCAGCCGAGGACGACGCCTGGTCGGCGGACTAGCCGCGCATGGCCCTGCACTTTCGGAACCGCCTTACACTCACGATCAGTTTCCTGGTGTTTCTTACCGTCGCGGCGATAACGGTGTCGGTCGCGGTGATCTTGGCGCGTGACTTGGTGCGCCAGTACCAGGGGACCGGCGCCATCCTCACGCAGGTCGCGAACCGCAACATCGAGTACGGCCTCACTCTGCCTCCGTTGGTCCACCAGCATATCCAGCGCCGAATGATTCTCCAGGCGAATGCGGTCGCCGAGCTGGTGGCCGCGGCCGAGAGCAACGAGAGGATCTCCCACGAAGACTTGTCCGAGATCCTCAAGCGGATGGTGGCGGGCGCTTACGCGCTGGAAGCAGCGCCGATGTTCGACGAAATCCGGGTGACCGACGAGGACGGCCGCGTGATCGCAAGCACCGATGGCATAGACTACACCTTTGGGAGGGGCGCAAAGGATTTTGGGCAGTCGACCGATTTTCTGAGACTTCTCGAACCCGGCCCTATAGAGCCGGTCAGGCAGGCGCTTCAGCCGCGGCAACTGGACGGGAAGTACTTCATGTATGTGGGTGTGACGGGCGTCGATAGGCCCCGAATCGTCCAGGTGGGCATCAGCGCGGCAAGCCTCGACGCCAGCACCAGCGTGTTCCAGGTGCAGGACTTTCTCGAACGGTTTAACCTGGAGAGTTTTCGGCGTTTGATGGTCGTCGCGGACGACGGTGCCCTGCTTGCGGTGGTCGAGCCGCCGGAAGAAGCGGAGAAGAACGCCGCGGTCAGGGCCCGCGTAAGCGCGGTCGGGAAAGAATACCTGGCGGAGGAAAACGCCGCTGCGTTGTCGATGACGGTCGAGACATCCAATGAAACATTCGCCGATATTGGCGTGTTCACACGAATGGCGGGGTTCGAAGGGCAGCCGCCTTCGGCGCTGTTTATTCAACACAAGACCCAGGAGCATATAGCGCATATTGTTAGCCGCGTTCTGCTGGTAGTGACCATCGGCAGCGTGATGATTCTGTTGGGCATCCTGGTCGGCATGTTCGTCAGCCAAGGGCTTTCGGAACCGCTGGTGGCCCTCTCGAAAGGTGCGCGCGAATTCGGCCAGGGCAATCTGAATTACCGCCTCTACTTGAAACGGAAGGACGAGTTCCAAAGCCTGGCGCAGGCTTACAACACCATGGCCATTTCGCTGCAAGAATACATGCACGAACTAGAACAGGAAACGGCCCGCCGCGAGCGCCTCGAATCCGAAGTCCGGATCGCGTCGGACGTGCAGCGGGCCCTTCTGCCCGAACGGTCGCCCAAAGTAGAAGCCCTGTCCGTGATCGGGTGGAGCCAGCCTAGCCGCGAGGTGGGTGGCGATTTCTACGACTTTATCGAACTCGGCGACGGGAATTTCGGGGTCGCTTTGGGCGACGCCACCGGCAAGGGGATTTCGGCCGCGCTGATGATTACCGAGTGCGCCAGCATTCTGCGAACTCTCGCCAGCGACCTGTTCCGGCCGGGCGAATTGCTGGCGCGGACGAACGGAGAGTTCTACCACCGGATCGTCCAGACGCACAAATTCGTGACATTGAGCTTGATCGTGTTCGACCCGGTGGCGGGCAAGGCCACTTACGCGTCTGCCGGACATCCCCCGCCGATACTGGTCCGCCACGCGGCGGGCAAGACCGAACTGCTCACGAGCAGAGCGAGTTTTCCGCTGGGTATCGCCGACGCCGTGCCCTACACCGAATCCGAAGTTTCCTTGGAACCAGGCGATGTGATTGTGGCCTACAGTGACGGCTTTACGGATGCGCAAAACCACGAATCGGAACTCTTCGGGGAGAGCCGAATCGTGTCGCTCCTCGAAGACGTAGCGGGCGAACCAGTGGCATCCATCGGGCGGGCGCTCCGGGGAGGCGTCGAACGCCACATGAACGGCAAGGAACCCATCGACGACATGACCATGGTCGCCGTGGGCTACCGAATGGACAGTGTAGACCGGGCCAGCGACTGAACGGTAGGCGCAAGAAAATAGGACCCGTCGCCTGGTCCCCAGGTTTCGCGATAGGAGGGTCTATGTTCTCGCATTGTCCGGTGTTGGCTGCGCGGCGGTTCAGGGGTCTTCTTCCCAGGGGCCGGGTTCTTCGGTTCCTTCGAGTTCCCATTGGCGGAGAATCCGTTTGGCGCGCCGTCGTTTGCGGAGATACACGATGATGACGAGTACGGCGGCGAATTGAAATGCGCCGACCCCCGTCAACAGGGAATGGGTTACGGCGAATTTCCAGAGCGATCCCTTCCAGGCTTTGTAGAATTCGATAGTTGTGAGGCCTGCTTTTTCGGCGAGGGCGTCGTTGAAGGATTGGGATTCCATATCTCTGAGGAGTTCCCAGAAGGAGGTTTCGCCCAGGAGTTTTCGGAGGAACTTCGTCATGGAAAGGCTCTGGGAGTAGGCGCGTCCAAACTCGGTTTCGTCTCCCGGCGCAGCGAAGGCAAAGGGTAACCGGCCGTATTCGATCAGAGTTCCCTGCGCGTACATCTGCCCGATATGCAGTGCGCTGGACCAACGGTTCTCTCCCGAGATCGTCATGGCAATGCCCTCGTTCAACCATCTCGGCAGGTTATCGAGATTCGTGTTGCGGGCGAGGAGGACGTGTAGCAGTTCGTGGCGGAGTACGCCGCCGTAGTCCGCTCCGCTGCGCATTAAACCCGGCGCTTTCACGACGACGACTCCTTCTTCGGACCGGGAGAATCCTTGGATGGAAGCCATGGCCCCGCGGCCGGCGAAGTGGCGAAATTCCCGCGCGGTGCGGCAGATGTTGACGGTGATCGGCGCCTCTCCTGGGGGGAGATAGGCGTCATATTTCGCGAGGCCCTTCTCGAGCTCGCCGAGCGTGTAGCGGGGCAATTCGTCGCTGGCGGGACTGAATTGGACGACGAAGATTCCGCCTTCGAGCGTGTCCGCGCGGGCCAGTCCAATCGACATCAATATGAGGAAAAGCGTCACGGTCGAAATCGCCAGAATCCGTATGCATTCCCACGCAGAAGCGTGGGAACGATGGAGGGCTTGTCCGATTTTGGGAATGGGAGACCGCATCACTGTATTACCCGCGACTCGGCAAGAAATTCTTCATATGGCAGCGGCTAGCGCGGCGACGGCGCTCTCGGCCAACTTTAAGACATCCTCTAACGCGTCTTCCGAAACGTCCACTTCGCGCCGCCCGTCGGCTTCATCGACATACTGAAGAATCGCCGATTTGGCCTGCCGCCCCGTGAGTTGACGCATGGCCAACGCGTATAGTCGAATCTGCCGCTCGTAGCCGGTATGGGAATCGGTATGGAATCGGCCGGTTTTGTAATCGATGATTACGTCGGCGTTGAGAATCGCGTCCACCGTTCCGCTGATGGACTGCCCAGCGATACGCAGCACGAAAGGAACCTCGCGTTCGAGCGAAGCCGTGCGGACAAGGTCGCCAAAGAGATCCGTCTTCGCGAATCGTTCCACGAGTCCGGCCAGGTACGCGCCATGGCCGTCCCGGTCGCGCAATCCTGTTGCGAATTCAGTTACGACATCGTTGACAGGCGGATCGCCCGTGCCGAAATCCCATCGCTCGAAGAGGGCATGCGCCATGGTTCCGCGGAGGAGCGCGCCGCCCCCTTCGCCGCCCGATGCGATTTCTTCTTCCGAACCAATCTGCTCGACGGATTCGCCATTCATCAGGCGGATGAGGCGCGTGACGGACAGGGAGGATCCCGGACTTGGCTGAAGAGCGATAGGCGAAATGCGTTTCTCCATCTCCTCCATGGAGAACGCCGTCCTCGCGCCGCCACACGTACGCGGCTCCTGGGGTGGGGGCGCGCCCCTTCGGACGACACCCGACCAGCATTCTCCGCCGAGGGCGTCGCCGTCTCGGCGCTCGGAAAGGCCGTAAACCTCGTCGAACGAACGCAGCCAACTGCCCTGCTTGGCCACTGCCGGGGCGCCTGCGATAAGGAGCCAGTCGCGCGCGCGGGTGAGCGCCACGTACAGGATCCGGGCATCTTCGGCGATCTTGTTATCCTTCGCTGCGCGTTCTACGGATTCCCAAAGAAGGGGCTTCTGTCGTTCGCCCACACTGTCCGTGCAGGACGCCACGAGGCCGAGCCGCCTGTGGAAACTGACCGGCTCTGTGTTTCCGCGCCCCTTCAGATCCCGCGCCGTGTCGGCCAAGACTACGATGGGGAACTCGAGGCCCTTAGCCTTATGGATCGTCATGAGCGTCACGGCCGATTCGCCCTCGCCGGGCAGCCGGGCGTCACCTTCGCGCAGCGCGCGCGACGCGACATCGTCGAGATAACGCACGAACGCGGGTAGCCGCGGCGGCCGTATTTTCGAGAAGGCCCCTGCCAGGTCCTGCAGCTTGCGCAAATTGGAGACTTTCTGCGAACCGTGACGGCCCGCGAGCAAGATCGCCTCGTAGCCGGTCTCTATAAGTAGATGACGCAGCAGGTTGTGGAGTGGCATATCCGCGCGCTTGCGAAGGTCTGAAAGCAACGTACGTGCACACTGCAACCGTTCATTCTGTTTCGCGTTGTCCAGAGCAAGATCTGACAGAAACGCGTCGGCGAGTCCCCGTTCGGCGCAGAGCTCCATCAAGGACTCGTCGGAAAGGGCGCCTATAGGGCTGCGCAGGAATCCGAGCAGCGCCATTTCGTTCCACGGATCCACGAGGGCGGTCAAGAGATTCCGGATATCGCTGATTTCTTGCCGCTCGTAGAAACCCGCGCCTTCGGCTACGTTGAATGGAATGCCGTGTCGGCGGAGGGCCTCTTCGTACAGCGCCATGTCCGAACTCACGCGAAATAGAACGGCTACGTCGCCGTGGGCTGCCGGACGCCATTCGCTTGTCGCCGAATCCAGAACCAGCGTGTTCGGATCGGAGCACATTTCGTCGAGCCGCGCGGCTATGAGATCCGATTCCGCCATGCGCGATTCCCGCGCGGTTGGTATTTCCACATCGAATTCGGGCAGCAAGAATTCGACGCGCGGTTCGCGGCGCGGATCGCGATTCGCGTGGAGGGGATCGTAGGCGATTCCCTCGGTTTCTATGAGGGCCGATCTTTGAAAGAAGTCGTTAACGAATTCGAGAATCCCCGGTAGAGACCTGAAATTGATGTCCAACGCTATTCGTTCCTGAGCCGCCTTGCGCGCTTCCCCGAATACTTCGACTTCCGCGCCACGAAAGTCGTAAATCGATTGCTTGGCGTCGCCCACGATGAACAACTCCGCCGGCCGAGCCGTGCCCTTCGCCAAGTGTTGGGCAATGGCAAACTGGACGCCGTCCGTGTCTTGAAACTCGTCGATCAACAGGTGGCGGATCCCCCTCGCTACGCGTTGGCGCACCGGTTCCTGGTTCTTCAGCACGTCCAGGGCCGCCGCGAGCAGATCTTCGAAATCCATGGCGGCGCGCTGCCGTTTCGCCTCCGTGTAGGCCTCCGAGACGCGTTCATAGGTCTGAAAAATGGCGCAGGTCAACTCCGCGGCCCGCTCTTCTACGGCCTCGTCAGGCTCGGATCTAAGAAGATCCTGGGGCAGGTCCTTGGTTACGGCGTCTTGCGCTTTCTTCATAGCGTCGTAATTCTTTTTTGCGCCCCAATTGGCCGTTTTGGGTTTGCCCGGCTTTAGCTGTTGCAGTTCGATCAGAACGCGCTCGACTTGCCCTGCAGCGGAGAGTTTCTGAAACGTACGAAGAACGCCGATCAATTCAATTCGAAAAACTTCCCGCGCGTCCGCCGGGTCCGAGCACTTTCCCTCAAAACTCTCTAGCGCCGCTATCAGTTGGCGAATTGTGTGCGACTTGGACAGCAACATCAAACGGCGTTGGCGCTCCTGTTCGACCGACTCGGCCCACCTCGCCGCGAGGGCTTTCGGATCGTCCATGGGTAGCCCCGATGTCGCGCGGCGAAGGCTCCCCGATTTCTGAATCAATCCCTCGACCGCGACGAGAAGCGGCGAAACGCGTAACTCGTCGGCCGCCTCGACAGCCGGGGCGTAAGAGTCGTCAAGCAGGCCATAGAGCGCGTCCTTAATAACGTCCTTTCGGAAGAGGATCGACTCGGCGTCGGCCAGCACGGTGAAATCCGGGTCGATGCCGATGGCGAGGGCATTCTCGCGGAGCAGTGTCGCGCAAAACGAATGAATGGTGGTGACGCGCGCCGAGCTGACTTGCCGTTCCAGTCCGCGCCAGAAATTCATCCGGCGGGAGTCGTCCATTAGCGCCCGTGCGCGGAATTCTCGGCGAAGGCGTTTCTTCATTTCCGCCGCGGCCATCTCGGTAAAGGTGATTGCCACGATCTCGTTTAGTTGCAGTTTTTCGTCGGCGAGCAAGTGGGCCATGCGGTCGACCAATACCCGCGTCTTGCCGGAACCGGCGCCCGCGTCAACGCACATGTCCACACCGGCCGTCTCGATAGCCCGCCGTTGATCGGCCGTGTAGGACGTGGCCGTGGCGGGTTTGGCGGATTTGGCGGTCGCCATGCTCAGGCCTCCTTCCGTTCCGTGCGCGTCCGTTCGTAGCGGCAGGCGTGGGCGGCGGGACAGTAGGCGCAGGAGCGATCTTCTTTGGTTGGATGGAAGCGGCCGCCGCGTATGCCGGAAACCGCCTCGCCGATGTTAAGGCGCGCCGCGGCTAATCGCTCTTCCCAGCCGTTCTTCTTTCCGCGGTTCATGCCTTTGAGTATCGTGTTCGTCCCGGGACGCATGAATACCGCCTCTTCGCAGGCTACGCCCGGCAGGAGTTCCGATTCCAGGGCGATGGCGTACAGCGTCAGTTGGAGGGAACGGCCCGCTACGATGTCTTTCGGCGCGACCGTTATCGAGCTTTTGTAATCGATGATATAGGCCTTGTCTTCGGCGAGATCGACTCGGTCTATTCGGCCGGAGAGGGCTACGGTTCCAGCGCTCGTTTCGAGTTGAAGAGGCTCAGCCTTCGACAGGGATTCATCCGATCCGCCGCGCCCGCTTCCGAAGGCTACTTCAAAATGGCTTGGTTTCCATTCGGGATCGTGTTTCTCGCGGGCGATGCGCAAGTAGCGGCTCATGATGGATTGCATGCGCGCTTGTTCTACCGAAGCGATGCCTGGACGCACCGACGCGCTCTTCCAGAGATTTCCCGCGAATTCCTTTTCTACCGTCGCGGCCATCGCGTTGACCGCGGCGTCTTCCGGTATTTCCGCTACGGATTGGCCGAGGAATCGCCTGTGGAAAGACTCGAGGATCCCATGGAGAATCGTTCCGCGGAGCAGGGGATCGAAGCCATTGTCCGGAGCTTCTTCTTCTTCGACTCGCAGGACGCGATTGGCAAAGAACCGGAAAGGGCAGGAGAGGTATGTTTCCAGTTGGTTCGCGCTGAAGGTGTGTTCTGAACCGAAGTCGGCTTGCAGGGTTTGCAGCAGATGGGGGGACCGCAACGCCCCATCACATTCGGCGAAGGGCTTGTTGTTGTTGCGCTGCGCCTCGATCTCGGCCCCCGCTCGCGCCGCCTCGAAGCGGTCCGCCGCCGATTCCGGGATGGTTAGTTCGCGGAAGAGGACCGCGTTCCGCAAGTCTCGCCAACTCGACACTTCAGCCATGCTTGGCGCGAACTCGCCCGCGCGCCCCGCGGGGAGGTTTCCAAATAACTCGCGGATATCTTGAACGAAGGGACTCGGGAGTTTCTGTTTTCCATCCGCGCCCGTCTCGTGCCAACTGAGAACTATCTTGGTGGACGGCACGTCAAGCGCGCGGAGGAAGAGCAATTGTTCACCGTTCGCGTGCGTGTTCGCGTCGTCCAGCGCGATGTTTGCGCGCCGCAGACGTGCGAGATCCTCTTCGGCGTAAATCGCGCTTGAGGGGGCGCGGCGCGGCAGCGAGCCCTCGTTGAGCCCCGCGAAGAAGACGTACCGAAACCGGAGGCGGCGCAGGGATTGGGGATCCAGCACGGCTACGCCGCCGGAATCCTTCTGCCCGGCCGCGGTTGTGGCCTTGAGCGCCTCGCGCAGGCTCAACGCGAATTCGTTTTGGGAGACCTCGCGGTCGTCGTCCGCGTACCAGCGAACGATGAGGCCCAGCAAGTCGATAGCCAAACGGAGCGCGTTCCGCTCGAATTCGCGGGTTTCCCCGGTCGGCAAATCCTCGACGGCTTCGTCCAACGCCAGCCCGGCCAACACCGCGTCGAGCGCGCGGGCGTGTCCGCCCATAGGCCCTTTGACTGGCAGCGAGCCGTCGATTTCTCTCAACGCCGCGAGCCGGTCGAGAAGCGCCGCGGTGTGCACCGCTGCGCCCGGCAGCCGCCGAGTCAGGCTTTCCGCGTCGAGAGAGGAGGCCCGCTCCCCGTCCAGCCGCCTCGCGAGAGATTGGATGCGCTCAAACCATTCTTCGCGGCCCGCGATCACATGGGCATGGCGCGCGAGGAGCGGATACGCGCCGCCGGAATCTTCAGCCATGCGGCCGCTTGGTCGGAACCAGCGCGAGGCTACTACGTCGATGACGCCACCGCGATCCCATCCATCCAAGGCGTCGTACAGATCGAGGAGAAATGCGCCGAACGCGCTGTCGAATAGCGATGCTGGTTGGATGTTGGCATAGGGTATGCCGAACTCGGTAAACACCGAATCGATTGTCGACGAGGCCGCGGAAAGATCTCGGTAAACGAGCACTATTTCGGAGGGCAACGCGCCGCCTCCCGCGAGCAGTTGTTTGATTCGCCGCCCGACGACCTCGATTTCGTGGGATGGGCTGTGACACGGCAGCAGCTCCAGATCGTCCGCAAGATCGCCAGGGAGGCGGGGTTTTTCCCGCCAGAAAATGTTACTCGACGCGAAGGCCGCGCAGCTTGGCGGCGGCGTGTCTTCGAAATTCTGAACTTGGACGTCGAAGGCCTTGGCTATTCGCTCGGCCGTCACGGCTGGCAACGCGTAGGCGTCCGCCCGCCCTGGCGACGTGTCGTAGTTCAGGCCAAAGATTAGTCGATCGAGATGGCCTTCGACGGCTTGGATGAGGCGATACTCCGATGGCGTAAAATCGTCGAAGTCATCCAAGGCGAGGGTGTCGATGGAGCTCAACGCCGCCGGTTCCTGGTCGTCGCAAAGGATCTTTGCCAGCCAGTACATGCCCTGCAGGTCGTAGGCGCCGGACGCAAGCAGTGATTCCTGATATCGCTCGTACAACGTGGCTACCGCGGTATCCATCAGAGTCGCGCGCGGTCCTTTGCACACGGTTTCCCGAAAACCGGAAGGGTCTACTGCGGCCTGTTTCAACTGGGCGATAAGGTGTTGGAGGTGAGTAAGAAAGCCTTCGGTTTCCGCCGACGCGCCGAGGAAATTCAAAAGGCCCGTAGGCACGGCGGAATCGACGACTCGCTTGAGGAGAATGCGCTGCTCGAAGGCTCCGATGAGACGTTGCTCGTGCTTGGTCCCGGCAAGAAGGCCCAGTGCGAAATCCTGGAAGGTCAACACGGGCGAGCCCCAGGCGCCGGGCAATTCCCGCTGCTCGATGAGGTCCGCTGTGCGCTGGGAGGCGTAACGGCGCGAAGGGACGAGCAGCCGCGAATGTCCCCAGTCTTGGAGGACGGCAGCGTTCAGCACTTCGGCTCGCGAAGACCGGTGCGGGCCGGTGTACAGATGTACTTGGGCCATGGTTGGCTCCCTTCGCGCGGCCTTCGAGGCAACGCTTGAGCAAGTTTAACCGATTATGAATACGAAACTGCTTGTTGCGGCATTGGCTGGCTGCGTCGTAAGACCTCAACATAACCCGCTATGATTTCGGTCTTGCTTCTTGCCAGCCTTGTCCTCACCGGCGCATTTTCGCATCCATAATTAGTTGAACTGCTCTAAATTGCCCCGCCTCGGCCCTCCCCTCACCCGGTGAGATAAGCTGGCTAGACCGCCTCTGCGTCGAGTATTTCGTAGCGGTAGCCTTGCTCCGTCAAGAACAACTGCCGCTTCATGCTGTAATCCTGGTCGCAGGTGTCGCGCGAGACAAGGGAGTAGAAGTGGGCGATGGTCTGGTTGGTCTTTGGACGAAGGATCCGCCCGAGCCTCTGCGCTTCCTCTTGGCGCGAACCGAAAGTCCCCGAGACTTGAATGGCGACGTTGGCGTCGGGCAGGTCGATGGCGAAGTTGGCTACCTTCGATACGATGAGCAGTTTCTCTTTGCCGTCGCGGAACGCGCCGTAGAGTCTTTCGCGCTCCTTGGTCCCGGTGCGGCCTGTGATGATGGGCGCGCCAAAGCGTTGGGACAACGCCTGCAACTGATCCAGGTACTGTCCGATAACCAAGACGTTGTCTTCCTTGTGCTTCTCGATGAGGCGTTCGCAGATATCTTCCTTGACGGGATTGGTCGAGGCGATCCTGAACTGTCCGCGTTTGTTCGCGATAACGTATTGGTACCGTTCCTCATTCGGCAGCGGTACGCGGACCTCGTGGCAAACGGCCTGAGCGATCCAGCCTTGTTTCTCGAGCACCTTCCACGGCACGTCGTATTTCTTAGGGCCGATGAGCGAGAACACGTCGTCCTCGCGCGCGTCTTCGCGGACCAGCGTCGCGGTCAGGCCCACGCGACGGCGCGCTTGCAGCGTCGAGGTCGCGCGAAAGACGGGGGCGGGCAACAGATGGACTTCATCGTAGACGATTAGACCCCAGTTTCCGCCGTCGAACAAGTCGAAGTGGAGAAAGGGACTGTCCTTGGTCTTGCGGTACGTCAACACCTGGTACGTGGCTATGGTGACGGGGCGGATTTCCTTGGAATCCCCGCTGTATTCGCCGACTTGTTCGTCGGTTAGTGTGGTTTTGTCGAGTACTTCGTTTTTCCATTGACGCAGCGCGACGGTATTGGTCGTCAGCACGAGGGTTTGCGTCTGCAACGCGTGCATGCAGCCGATCCCGACGATCGTCTTCCCCGCGCCGCACGGCAGCACCACCACGCCGCTGCCCCCGTGATTTGACCCGCGCATGTAGAAGGCATCCACCGATTCAGTCTGGTATTTCCGCATGACGAAGGGCTTTTTCACGAGGCTTTCTTCGCGCAGCGCAAACTTGAGGGGGGCCCCCTCGATATACCCGGCGAGATCCTCGACGGGAAAGCCAATCTTGATAAGGATGTTCTTCACATTGCCGCGGTCGGCCTGCTCGATATGGATCCTGTTGTCGCTGTTGGTGGCCGAGACAAAAGGCTTTACATCCTTGTGGTTCAAAAGCTGGGTAACGAGCATCGGGTCGTCGGATTCTAGAACCAACCCGCCGTTTTCCGTTTTGTAGAGCTTCAGCCGGCCGTACCGCGACACGTTGTCTTCGATATCGACGATAATATTCTGGGGTATTTCGTAGCGGCTAAACCGCGTCAGTCCGTCGATGATGTTTTTCGCCGTCATGCCCGCCGCCGCTGCGTTCCAGAGGGAAAGGGGCGTGAGGCGGTAGGTGTGAATGTGCTCCGGAGATTTGACGAGTTCCGCGAACGCGGCGATGGCGTCGCGCGCGTCTTCGAAGGCGTCACCGTCCGTCTCCAGCAAGACGGATCGGTCGGATTGAACGATTACGGGGTGGGTGTCGGCGTCACTCATAGGACGGAAGTGTACCACAGCGATTCCGGGCGCGTGAACCCGCGATTGGAAGGCGGGAGGGGCGCGGCTTACAGATGCGCTGGAGGAGGTTGGAGCCTTTACAAATCTCAGAAGCGCATGCGATAGGCGCGTGAACAGTCAGGAAACGAGAGAAGGGGAGAACGATAATCTTGCCCGCTATTCGTGACGAGGGGGGGCCGCCCTGCCCCGGCTAACCCGGATATTTCACCATCCCAATTGAGAAAAGCCGATTCCTTCCGCATAAAGGCCTTGCGAGAAGCACTTTAAGCACACGATAAGGAGCCGGCTTTATGAAGACAGAGTGTGCACCGGTCCAGATCGAATTTACAGGGCCGGGGCGGCGCACGGTTCGAGGCGCGTTTGACGGGGGCCATATCAGTTTGGACGGT
>PVBE011590514.1_pt1 | contig 15290 bp, 15 predicted proteins | sample 1631181 | NCBI WGS metagenome assembly PVBE01 (sample SAMN08397723, study PRJNA350692) | Marine metagenome, whole genome shotgun sequencing project. | isolation source: water | place: Pacific Ocean | collected 2012-04 | reverse complement strand
GTCAAATTCCTAATCTGCATTTGGAGGTTTTGCGTGATGGTCTTGTCAACATAATGGTTGCTCAGCAGCTAGAGGTTATCGGAGGAGGCAGCGCTTTCCCCGAAATTATCATTGCTCGCGAAGCTGAGATTGGCGGAATTCGGGTTATGGAAGGAGATGTGCAATCCATTCGAACCTATGTAATTGGCTCATTGCCCTCTCAAGAGCTCCTCGCGGTTCTTGGTGCTATGAACTAAGGGGTGGTCCACTCATACTGACGGGGACATGTCGCTGCTCTGTATCCCTGCCCTAGCCTTCGCCATTCTTCCCCAGGAGCGCCCTCTTATTCGCGGCGCCTACCGAGGCCCTTACGACGAGGTTCTTCAAGCGGAGCTAGGTTCTCGAAACGGAATCCAAAATGCAACCTTGATTGACGGTTGGGAGCGATGGGAGTTTTGGTTTGAACATGAGCGCGCCAATTTATTTAGAGGCAAGAGCCGCACAGGCGCTCGAGTCCTCCGCGAGGATGGGCGTTATGGAATTGGAGATTGGCGACTCACCCGAAAAGAAGTTTTAAATACATCTTTGCCATTGCTTGACAACTTAATGGAGTCCCCATTCCCAGAAGTTCGCGAGTCTTCCGCACTTGCGCTGGGAAGGATTGGCGACCCAAGCTCATTGCCACTTCTTCTTGCAGCAGCAAAGGATCCTATTGCCCAGGTTCGACAGGCAGCCTTGCTTGGCCTTGGGCTTTTAGATAACGATCGAGCGCTGGTTTATCTTGGCGAGAAATTTTCCGAGACCCGGGGCTCCGTAAACGATCGTTGCTTTGCTGCGATTGGAATGGGTCTTAGCGGAAGAAAGGAAGCGGCCGAATTGCTCCGAATGGCCCTTGAACGGAACTTAAAAACCGATCGGCTCTTTGGGGAGCAAGAAAGAGTTTTGCTCGCTACTGTTTGGGCTGCAGGTCTTCAGAGATCCGAGGACTTTGTTCCAATCCTGGTGATGGGTGGGGCAGAATTGAGTAGCAGTGCAGCGGCCGCCTCTCGCCGCGTGCGGACATTAATTTGCTGGGCTCTTGGCGCAATCGGCGATTCGTCTGCTCGGGGCTGGCTGGTTCGTCAGCTACGAGGAAGAGACCCAATCCTTCAACGCGCAGCGGCGCAGGCTCTGGCTAATCTTGGAGACCCTAGTGCAATTCCAGCGTTAGCGGAAGTTTCGGGCGCGCCCATTGATTTGCAAACTCGAGTGTTTGCTCTTCTGGCTATAGGCCGGCTTGGCGGCGAAAGCGCAGAAGCTCACTTAAGAGAACTTGAAGAAGTTGTCAGGGAACACCGCCAGCTTTACTCTGCTTGGGGGCTCTCTGTTGGTTTGTCCAATTCCGATTCTTTAATCGAGGGAGTCTTTAATGAATTTATTAGCTCCGAAAAGCGGGATCCTTGGGAAGACGACCCCAATTCTTTAAAGATGCGCCGCGACCAAGAAAGAATGCGTAGCGCCCTTGCCTTAGGCCTAGCTTTTCATGGTGATGGAAGAACTGTTGAGCAGTTCTCACAGGCCGCTCTTCGAAAGGGCGCCAGCCCGGACTTTGTTGGATATCTCTGCATTGCCTTGGGTCACTTAGGCGGAGAGAAGGCCGAAAAGATTTTGGAAGCGATTTCAAAAGAAGGAAACGCCCAGGAAGATTGCAGAAGGGGTTTGGCCCTTGGCTGGTCCCTTTTAAATAACGAAAGGGGTGCAATCGAATCAGCCAATATGGTTATCCATGAACGAGACGCATCTACTCGCTTGTCCGCGGCGCGCTCCTTAGGGCTTACCCATTCGTCATCTGTAAACCAGCTTATTGTGAGACAATTGACGGACAACAGTGCGAGTTTCTCGCCTGACAAAAAGGCGCATTTGGTAACGGCTCTTGGATATTTGGGAGACCCTTATCTCGCAGACCGACTTGCAGCGGCGATTGAAGGCATCAATTTCCGACAAGAGTTTGGCCTTCTGCGAGCTCTCTCGACCTATTAATTCCCCCTCTTTTGGTGGATTTTTCCAACGAAATCCAGTGAGAGGGTTATTTGAGGGGTAGTCTTTAGGCGTTCGGGCATTACGCCCTTCGAATTCCCCCACCTAAGAAGATGTACGACCCCCTTCCATCTGTACCAGCTCACCAGCTGGCCGACCCGGCGTTTCGCCGAAAGCTTCTGAACAAAGTCGAGGCACTGATTTCTGTTCTTGAGGTGGCGCGCTCTAGGGTAGAAGACAATTTGGAAGGAAGCGGCACTGAAGCGGCTCGGCTTCGAAAAGTGATGGTGAATCTGGAGCACACTTTAAGTGTTTGTCACCGTGCAAGAAGGATTCTTCTTCAAGCAGGAGACACCAACGCAATTGTTCCGCACGCTGGCAATCAAATGCAACTAAAGATGACGTTCCGAGATTATGTCGAAGTAATGTCTTTTGCCGAATACTGCCGGTTCAGAACCTTAGGCCCGGTGACCCCTTCGGAAATTCGTCAAACCGACCTTGAAGTCCTTTGCGATTTGTTGATACAGGGCGAAGCTGCCTAAGCGCCCCAATCCCGAGCGTAGCGATAGTCCAAGTTTATGGTGCGGTTGGCAAGCTTGGCAATGACAGGTGGCCTTCGCTTGTATTGGTTGTTCCGGACACGCTTGGAGATGGCTTCTATGAAACTCTTTTGGAATCCCGCTTCAAGCAAATGATCAAAAGAATAGCGCCGGTCTACTTGAAGGTGAAGAAGTGAATCTACCTCCTCGTAGGAAAACCCCAGTTCTTCTTCATCCGTTTGACCTTCCCAAAGATCAGCACTTGGCGGGCGGTCCACGATTTCTTGGGGTACACCAAGATGTCTCGAAAGGGCGAAGACTTGAGATTTGTACAAATCACCAATCGGGTTTATGGCAGATGCCATGTCTCCATGAATAGTTCCGTACCCAAGCAAAAGTTCAGTCTTGTTTGAGGTGCCAAAAACAAGAGATCCATCCCGCGCACTGCGGTCATAGAGAATCACCATTCGCGCCCTTGCCATGATGTTCCCCTTGCGCAAACGGGCAGCGGGAGAGTCTTCGTCTTCAATGCCTGCGGCTTGAATGTGCGCATCTGCCATCTTTGAAATATCGACAACTTCGATTGGCGTACCTGCACTCTTTGCGGCCTTTTCGGCTAGCTCTAAACTGATTGGATTACTGGTTTGATAAGGCATGGCAACGGCCAATACATTTTCTGGTCCCAAACTGCGAGCAGCGAGTTCCAGAACGAGAGCAGAATCAATTCCCCCAGATAACCCAAGGACAGCACCCTTTATGCCAAACTTTCCCGCTTCTTCTCGCAAGAATGCGGTGAGAACCTTTTCGGCCAATTCCACATTGCAGCCTGGGGGAGGCGGAAGCGTTGGCGTCATGTCTACCCCTCCTGCTCTAGTTCCGCAGCCTTCAGGGCATCAGGGTCTTGGAGGAGTCGCGCAAGATGCAACCGCACAAGGTCAGGGCGAGCGTCTCTTCGCAAAGGAGTGAAGATTCGTGCGCGGCGGAGAGGGTCTTCGCTGAGGCGGTGAAGGAGGAGATGCTCTTCTTCGCCGGGAGCTTCTGCATCCGTAAAACCAAAAGGCGAGGTAATTGAAGAGGCGCCCCAATACATGGCGCCATCTTCAAAGCCAACGCGGTTGCAGTGAAGCACCCAGGCTTGCATGAACAGAGAAATTGCTGAGTTCAGAGTTCTCCAGGCTGTCTGGGAAGAGAGCTCAGGGGCATCGGTGTCCACTCCGCGAGCTGGCGATGCGCTTGGGATTAAAAAAGCATCGGTGCCTTGTAAAAACTGAAGCCAAGCGGAGTCAAGATGCCACGCATCTTCGCAAGTTAGGATTCCAAACCTCCCGAGCTTGCTTTGGACAACATCGAAAGAGTTTCCAGGCGCAAAGTAGCGACCTTCTTCAAAGATACCGTAGTCAGGGAGGTGAACTTTGCGGTGAACGTGAAGGATTTCCCCTGCTTCGGCGAACAACATGGAGTTGTAGAAGCGGTGGTCGTCACTTTCTTCAACGAAACCGAAAACAATACTCCGGCCTTTGGAGCGAGCAACAAGATCTTGGATTATCGGATCATTTAGCCGAAGACCAGAGTCTTGGGTGATGTCTCTTAAAAAATAACCAGAAAGAGACAGTTCCGGGAAGACAACTAAGTCAGCCTTTTCAGCTTCAGCGCGCTCGAGCCATGCATGGTGCTTTTCTAGGTTGCTTTTCAGGTCCCCCAGTGCGGGCTTGAATTGGCAAAGAGCGGCAAGACAGTCCAAGCTCATTGGATTGGATGGTGCTTAAGAATGTCGGAAACGATTTCTTCTACAGACACGCCGCCAGCAACAGCTTCGAATCGAAGAGTTAAGCGATGGCGAAGAGCTGACAGGGCGACATCGCAGAGGTCACTTGGGGAAATATGAGCTTGTCCCCTAAGCATGGCCAGTGCGCGTGCACCAGAAACGATGGCGATGCCGGCTCGAGGACTCGCACCCCAGCGAACATGTTCACGAACAATGGCAGGGGCGGAAGCATCTTCAGGGTGAGTAGCGGCAACAAGAACGGCGACTTGCTTAGTTATCCCCGCTGGAAGAGGAAGGAAGGAGGCTAGTTTCTGGATATCTGCCACAGCGTTAGCTGGTAGGGGCTCAAAACTTTTCTGTTCCTCGCCTTGAGTTTCCAATATTTTTTGCAAGGTATCAACATTGGGGCGTGACAGCACCAACTTAAAGAGAAAGCGGTCGAGCTGTGCCTCAGGAAGAGGATAGGTCCCCTCAAGTTCAATAGGGTTCTGAGTTGCTGCCAAAAAAAACGGTGTTGGCAATGGATGACTTTGTTCTCCAGCAGTCACCTGTTTTTCTTCCATCGCTTCGAGCAAAGCGGATTGAGTTCTTGGTGTTGCCCGATTGATTTCGTCGGCCAACAATACATTGCAAAAAACTGGACCTTGCAAAAAACGAAGTTCCTTTTCTTTGGCATAGAGGATTTCGCTTCCTGTAATGTCTGATGGCATTAAGTCAGGGGTGCACTGGATTCGGCCGAAGTTGAGCCCAAGTTGGGAGGCCATCGTTCGGACGAGCCTTGTTTTTCCTAAGCCGGGAGCGCCTTCAATTAATACATGGCCACCAGCAATAAATGCAGCCACCAAAAGTTCAACGTTGGCATCGTCACCAAAATGGTGCGAGCGAAGAGCCTGAAGCAAGGTGCCCGCAGAAGCGGAGGCTTGGTCCAGGGAGGCCGGGGCGTCAGGAGCGGGAGGCATGGCTGGTCTGTTCGACCAGCGACAGGATACCGCAGAGGTCCGTTAGCACGGGAACGCCCTCTCTGGTGGTGCCGGAGGCTTCCGCTGTGCGATCCAGGTAAGCGGGACGAATGCCGGTGGATTGAGCACCACGGACATCCCGCTCAAAATGGTCACCCACATGAAGGACTTCGTCGGCGGGAACACCCGCCCGAAAGAGAGCCCGTTCAAAGATGGCACGGTTTGGTTTTTCGGCACGCATTTCAGCGCTGGTCACAATGAATTCAAACTTGTCGGCAACTCCCAGGGCTTGAAGGAGCACAGGAAGCCTTTCCGACCAGTTAGACACAACGCCCAGAGTGAATCCAAGGTTCGATAATTCCTCTAAAATTGAGGCAGTTTCCTTGAAAAGTTTGTAGGTCTTTGGACTCTCAAACCGCTCAATAAGTTCTTCGTGTGCACTTCTCCATCGGGATTCAGAAACTCCCATTCCTAGAAGAACCATTTCGTTGAAAGTTTCAAACCAGGCTGTGCTGTAACGGAAGTTCCCTTCTGCAGAAAACGGGATCTCAGCGAAAGCGCGAGCCATAAAGTCAGCTGCATCTTCTTCGGTTGCGCGGGAACCGTGACTGCGGGCAACGGTGGAGTAGATAGCTGCGCGAGGTCGCCGCTCAGTGAAGAGCGTGTTCCCCGCGTCGAAAAAAATGGCGCGTGTAGAGGGCATATGGGATGAAAGGGGGAGGCTTGATTGTAAAGAGGGAAGGTCGCAAGTTCCAGAGGCGTCCATAAGATGTCTCCATAAAATGAAAAACGGCCTTCTTCTTCCTTTTCTGATATTGGCTTCCTGTTCGGCCCCACAGAAAGCCCAAGAGGCCCTTTCCTACCCAGATCAGCTCCCTGTACCTGAACTAGGGTTTCTGCCTGGGGTTTTTCGGTACGAGACCGCGACAACAGACATGATGTCAACATGGGGGGTTGATTCTCGTGCCGAAGAATTGTTTGAAGCTTTAGAAAGAAAAAACTATCGATCTGCTGCCATTCAAATTAATATTCTTCGAGGCGAGCACCCTGCCAGCGAAACGCTTTTTGCCTTGCAGATTTACTCGATTCTTAAATCTGATGGCCCCGAGGAGGCAGAGCGGCAAGCAAGAGGCCACCCTCACCTTTCTTCTTTGTGTTCCAATTTCAGTTGGGCGCTCACTCTTCAAGAGCTTGGCAGGCATAAGGAGGCTCTCCCCCTTCTCGAAGAGACGATGAAAGTAATCGGAGAGACACCGGAGATTTTACGTGAAGCGACAGAGTCGGCTCTTGAAAGCGGCCACGCTCTTAAGGCGTTGGACTTTTTAAGCGCCCTCAATGTAGACGAAAAGGAAGACCTTGAGTTGCTAGCCATGCAAGCGAGAGCTTTTCAATTAGTTGGGCGCAACAGAGATGCTTATCAAGGCTATCGCCGTCTCGCAGCAATTGAATCAACGAATACATTTTTTTGGAATGAAGCAGGATTATGTGCTTTCTATTCCGAAGAATACGAAACGGCGGCTCAATGCTTTGAAACCGCTAGGGCAGTCGATCCTCAAGAGCCACGGTTCGCTTTTAACCTAGGTTGCGCGTTAGATTGGGGCGGAGATCCAAGCGGGGCGGAATTTGCCTATCTGCGCGCATTGGAATTAAATCCTGGGCACCTCAAAGCAGCTGAAAATTTAGTTGAAGTGTGGATGAAGCAAAGCCGTTGGCTAGACGCCAGGCGGCTGCTCGAAAAAATGTTGGCTCAGCCTGTTTCCGTAAGAGACAGTGAAAGGATTCGTCAGTTGATTTTTCAAGTTGACGAAACGATGAGCCGTATCAGCGCAATCAACGAACCTTGATTTCCCAAGGGATGCGCGCATAAACTCCGTTGCTTGCGCTAAACCTAGGGAAAGAATCAAACAGGGTCGTCAGAGGCGTGACAATTTTTGTGAGTTTTTCAGAGTCACTATCCTCTAGAAGAGAAGCTAAGAAAGAATCGAAAAATTCAGAGTCCTCGCCTGGGAGTTGGAGCTTGAAATTATCTCCTAAATCAGCTAATTCTGCAGCAGCGGAAGCCGCCTCTTGCAGGCCGCCAAAAGAGTCGGCGAGCCCAAGCTCAATCGCCTTCTTCCCAGACCAAACGCGCCCTTGAGCGATTTCGTGAACGCGGTCGCGCTCCATTTTTCGACCTTCAGCGACTCGGTCCAAGAAGCCCTCATAAATGTCGTCTACAAAACTTTGAATAACGTCGAGTTCCCCTTTTGTTTTTGGGCGATAGAGAGACTGCATGTCGGCAAAGGGGCCTGTGCGCACCGTCTCAACTTGAATGCCAACCTCGCCGAGCAATTCTTTGCAGTTTGGGAGCATTCCAAAAACACCAATCGAGCCGGTAATGGTGTTTGGTTGAACAAAAATTTTGTTGGCCTTACACGAAATCCAATAGCCTCCAGATGCGGCGACATCTCCCATAGAGACCACTACAGGTTTTTCGGCTTTAAGGAGCTCCATTTCGCGAAGAATGGTTTCTGATGCTGTTGCCGATCCGCCCGGGCTGTTGACGCGTAAAACAACAGCATCAATTTCTTCATCAAGACGCAAATCCCGAAGTTCTTGTGCGACAGAATCTCCAGCAACGCCATCCGCCCCGCTTCCGTCGTAAATTTCACCTTCTGCAAAAACCACGGCAACAATGTTTTCCGACTCACCCTCATCTTCGGGAAGATCATTTAGATACTCCTGAAGGGACACTTGCGCGAAGCCTTCTTTTGCGGGCGCAACTACCTCGAGTTTTTCTAAGACTTCATCCCAATAGAGGATTCCATCCAGCAGACCAGCTTCTGCTGCCTCTTCCGTTCGCATTGCACCGTAGTTTGTAATCTTTGCGCGAAGGTCTTGAAGGCTTAGGCCAAAGGATTCAGCTGAATCTTCCTCTGAAACCTCAAACACGTCTCCAATCAAAAGTTCCATTTGCTCGCGATTTGCCTGGCTCATGCGATCAAGCATGAAAGGCTCTACAGCGCTTTTGTATTTCCCAACCCGAGTTACCTGAATTTCAACGCCAATTTTTTCCAGAAAATCTTTGTAGTACATGACCTCAGCAGAAAGGCCATCAAGCGTGAATGAACCAAAAGGGGCAGACCACGAAGAGTCCGACATCGAAGCAAAGGCAACAGTGCTTTCGGTTAGGCTTGGAAACCATGAGAGCACAGGCTTGCCGGCGTCCTTGATTGCTTGGATCGCTTCACGCATTTCACGAATGGATGCCCAGCCGATTCCTGTGGGCGAGCCGTGCATAAAAATGCCACCAATGCGTTTGTCGTCGGCAGCGTGTTTGAGCGCGGAAGTGACTTGGTGAAGTTGGAGCGGTGTTTGGGAGCCCTGTATTCGATCCATAATCCCGGGTTCTGTTCCTCGGTCACTGACAGGGGCGGACAAGTCGACCACGAGTAAAGAGCCATCTTCAATTTTGAGTGGCGCCTCACTGGAAGCGGCAACTAGGGCCAGAAGGGAAACGCAGAGGAGCAAAATTAGGCCTGCTGCCGAGGCAAAAACACGTCCGAGAAACTTTTTCATCCCCCCATAATAGGCATCTACCTGCTAGGGTGGGTTGAATAAATACACTCTCCACGCCCCCCCTCTCTCTCACCCCACGACATCCCTTTCAATGCTTCACGCCATCCTTCTGCCAATTCTGGCCCTTTTCCCTGCTCAAACTCCCGCCCAATCTCAATTCACCGAACGTCCCGGCGAGTTGGAATTTACCGGACGAATGATTGTTCGCCCCATTGTCGATGCCCAGGCTACTGCCGTCAGCCGTCTTGAGGGCCTTGTCATTCGAGACTTTCCAGAGACACGCGAATACGTTGTTCGTGTCCCCGAGGGTATGGATGAGAATTCAATCTCCCGCGCCTGGATGGCTACAGGGGACTATGAATATGTTGAGCCAGATTGGCTGTGTTTCCCACTGGGAGACCCCAATGATCCTGAATATGGAAATCAATGGCACCACGTGAATATGGAATCTTCCCAAGGTTGGGATTTAATCACCGGCGATTCGAATCAAATCATCAGTTGGTGCGACACTGGAGTCGACCACGCTCACCCAGACCTGGCCGCGAACTTGATTCCTGGATACAACGCTCCTGACCAACTCGAAGAAATAAATGGTGGCGACACGAGCGATATTAACGGCCACGGCACTCATGTGGCTGGATGCCTTGGCGCAATTGGAAACAATGGCGTTGGTGTTGCCGGGGTAACCTGGAACATGCAGCTTATGCCAGTTCGAGTTAGCAATTCTTCTAGTGGCGGGGCTTACCTGTCCGACATTCTTGATGGTGCCCGCTGGGCAGCAGATAATGGTGCGAAAACGGTAAGCGCAAGCTATAGCGGAGTAGACAATTCATCTGTTGGCACGACAGGAACGGATGTCAAGCAGAAAGGTGGCCTCTTCTTTTATGCCGCTGACAATAACGGAACAAACCACTCCGGTTTTGATTACCCAGACACAATTGTTGTTGGGGCCACTGATTCCTCCGACCAAAAACCAAGTTGGTCGAGTTATGGAAAGGCCATTGATGTTGCTGCGCCTGGCGTTGGAATCCTTTCAACCGTAGTCGGTGGTGGGTACCAGGCCTGGAGCGGAACAAGCATGGCGACCCCTGTCGCCAATGGTGTTGCAGCGATGATTTTTGCTGTGAATCCTTGGTTTACTCCGGATCAAGTTCAGGCTCGACTCTACGCCTCATGTGATGACATTGGAGCCCCTGGCGAAGACAATATCCATGGGCACGGACGCGTGAACCTTCGAAAAGCCATCAATGCGGGTCTTTCTGGAGACCTTGTTCTTAGTGTGACCCCGCTTGTTGCGGGAAGTCAGGCTACGCTTTCGCTAAGTGGAGCTTCAGCAGGCCAATTCGTCTGGTTTGCAAATTCTTTATCTGGCACGGCCGTCTATCAAATATCAAGTCTGATGACGACTGCTGGTTTGAATAATCCCAACCTCATCACCCGAACTTCTGCAAACGCTTCTGGCAATGCTACCTTCTCAAGGGTCTTGCCGAATTCGGCAGCGGGGATTAATGTTTGGTTGCAGGCAGTGACCATCGGGGATAGTTCCAACCTAGTCGCCGAACAGATTCAGTGATTCAGTGATTCAGGAATCTGGCGAAACTCTCGCGCCCGCCCTCGACTTTTCTTACCCCAAGTTTCTCCCTCAAGGACCTTGGGCCGAGGCGGGCACGATTTTCGTATTTGCAGTTGTTGCCGCCTGGTTGTCAAGCTGGAGCCTTCGACTCATTCTGAAAGCTATTGCGGGGAAAACGAAGACTCTCTTAGACGACCAAGTTATTGAGTTTCTGCGGGGTCCAGTCGTCAAAACCGTTGTTTTGTTTGGCCTGGCTGCGTCAGCGACACGCCTCAACCTTACTGAACCCGCATTATCTGGGACGATTCGTAGCTTGCTGACTTTGGTGCTTTTGGTTTGGGCTTTTGCCCTTCCAAAGATATGCGGACTATTGTTGGGCGCAGCTTCTTCTCAGGAAGATCGGTTTAAGGCAGTTGGGAAATCAACCCTTCCCCTTTTTGACAACCTTGTCAAACTTCTTATTTTTGGTTTGGCTGTTTTCGTTTTCATTTCAATTTGGGATGTTGATGCAACCGGTTGGTTAGCTTCTGCTGGGATTTTGGCCATGGCAGTTGGCTTCGCCGCCCAGGACACCCTCTCCAACCTCTTTGCTGGGGTGTTTATCATTGCGGACGCCCCCTATCGAGTGGGCGATTTCATTGTTTTGGATAATGGAACTCGAGGCCAGGTTACGCACATTGGCCTCCGTTCTACGCGTCTTCTAACTCGGGACGACATTGAGGTTTCTGTGCCGAACTCTGTTATGGGTTCCGCCACCATTACAAACGAAAGTGGTGGCGGAAGCCAGCGTCGCCGCCTACGAGTTCCGGTTGGCGTAGCGTATGGTTCAGATGTGGACCAAGTTCGCGAAGTCCTCATGAATGTCGCAAAAAACGAAAAGCTCATTTGCAGCAATCCAGAGCCACGCGTTCGTTTTCGCACCCTAGGCGAGTCGAGTCTCGACTTCGAACTCCTTTGCTGGATTCCAGAGCCCCTGTTGCGAGGCCAAGCCTTGGACGCCCTTTTACGCTCGGTTTATATCGAACTTCAGGCGAACAAAATCGAAATCCCTTTCCCGCAGCGTGACCTGCACGTAAAGGAAATGCCTCGCTAGGTTTGCCAGCCGAATTTAGCTTATTCGGCGAATGACATGCCAGCCGAAGGGAGAATCCTCTTCATGGAAGGGGGCGAGACCGATGCCGCCTACATCCAAAGAAAAACCCACATCACCAAAAGCTTTCACCATGGTTGCGCGAGGATAAGGGAGGTCTACATTTGTTGCTTCCTCTTGAAGGATTTCAACGAATGCTTTCATTTTGGCTTCTGCGGCTTCGTGGTCCATTTTTCCTGAACCAACGGCTTCGCGGAGTTCCATATCCATGGCCTCGGCCCGCTTGTTCAGCTCGGACATGTGGTCCGTGAATGTGCGGCCCTCTACGTCACTGTTCAACATGGCATAGGTTCCACCACCGGGATCCTCGGAATGTTCCTTCATGAGCGCTTCGAAATCTTCGCCACCTTGGGCGCGCTCAAGCAAGCCCTGGGCGATTCCCTCGGCTTCGTCGCGCTTTTGGATGAGAATGTGCTGGAGAGTAATGGTGTCAGGTTCAGGCATGAGCTACAGATTTTAGCCCCTTTCGTGGGCCTATATTCTCTGTAAGGAAAATAAAAACTAGGACAAAAGCGGGTTTCCACCCCCTGGGGGGGGTGCTAAACTCCCTCACCATGAAAGTAAAAGCCCTCCTTTTCCCCCTCCTCCTCGCCGCATCCTGTTCTGGCATTCACGCCGAAGACGGCATTTTTACTGCCCACGCCGAGACTCTCGTCCTTTTTGGATGGGAAACGATGGGCGATGACTTCACTGCTGCGCATGACGAAGTCAAATCTGCGCCAGGCTTGAACATTGTTTCCATCTCTTCTAGTCCTGATGACTGGTCTTCTTTCTTTGGAATCATGAACAACATCATCGGCGTTCATTGCACCCAAATCTCTGGCACCTACACCGAGTAAAACTAAGAGAAAGCTGCAAAACCTTCAGGGGAGTTGACAAAAGTCAGCTCCCCTTTTCTATTTAAGAGCTAATTTTTGTTTGTCCCTCTACAATTTCGATGTCACGCTTTCGGCCTTCTTGTTCAGAATCTATTTCTTAGAGCCTCCCGAACTAGTTTTTGCTTGGATGGTAGACGGATCGAATCCATCGGTGCGACTTGCGACAATGTCTACCCCGCGACTGTTTCGAAGGGAAACAGTTGCAGTATATCCCCTGAGGCTCAACTCTCCCGCAACGAGATACTCTCCTGCCACGCCAACCAAAGTGCGGTCAAGTTTTTCCTTCATTTCCGCCGGCGGGTTAATTGAATTTCAAGCAGAGCTTAGATGATTGAGGATTAATTTATTTTAGCGGGGCAGTGCACTTTAAGCCCATTGTTGACGTACTAGCCTAATCCCTAGTAACGGAGAACTAACTTTTTCGAATGATAAGCACCAGTCCGCCAATAGTCACTGCGTTGATAAGAAGCACCCCTGGGCCGATGGTGGCGCCGTCACTAAAAGAGAGCACATACAGGCCAGTAATGGAATAGATGCTTGAGAAAAGAAGCGCAAGGACAGGGATAATTTTAGGCAAAGTTGCTATCCGCTTAATTCGGAGAATCGCAGCAATAATCCCTGCGGCGCCCATCGCAACGGTGAACCAATTTGGAATACTGGCTCTGAGAAGAGTGAAGCGACCGTTAATACCAGTCATCGTGATTTGCCCTCCTGAGTATCCAGACACTGTTCCCCAAGGCAAAAATAAGCACACCAAGGCAAGGATGACGAGTAACGTTAAAGCTGAGGTGGAATTATCTTTCGAATTAAGATCGTTCATTAGTTTGGCGAGAGGGTCGTTTGAGTTAAATTTATTTTAGCGGACACAAGTTAAAATTCCATCCAAGTCTTGTGCCGAAGGCCCATTTCCTCCTAATGCTCCCTTTGAGCAGTCATAATGTCTGCTAAGCCCCTATGGCTAGAATACTGCAGAATGAAAGTAGACCAAGGCCTGGACGGTACAAGCAATGATTCCTGCACCAATTGCGGGGCTCCCCTGAGTGGCCCATTCTGTAGCGGATGCGGGAAAAAGAAAACCCCGAAATTAACTTGGTCGTCTCTTGCAAAGACTGCTTTCCAGTCTTTCTTTTCCATTGACGCGCCAGTTTGGAGGACTGCGATATCCTCGCTAAAGGATCCTGGAAAAGTAAGCAATGAGTATATTTCTGGAAAAGGGAAGCGGTTTCTTGGCCCGATTCAATTTGTTTTGGGATTCGCTCTTGCGGGCATCATAGCCGAAAGTGTCGGACCACTTGTTCACAGTCAAGAATGGAGCCTTGAAGCGTTTCAGGACGTATACCCTAGCGTTGAAGTGCACCAAGATTTTGCAATCTTATCGATTAAGGATGTTCCCTCTGATATTAGAGAAGTGAATTTTATTTGGTCATATGAGAACGATGAGTGGCCTCCTGAATCATATGAAAATTTTCGACAAAAAAGAGGCTTTGTTAAAGGAGGGGAATCGACGTCGGTCATTGAATTGGAGTCGGGCGAAATTCTCGAAATCGTTTTTGTGGATCTTTTCCCTGAAAAGATGCTCAACGAGTGGGGATACTTCAGGCGGCTTAGTGGCGAATGGTCCAACGTACCCCTCCTTAACGACCTGGACGCGCTCGTCCGCCGAGGGGAGAGTTTGGGGAAAGCACCAATTTTTTCATTGATCTTCGGTGTCCCATTGGTTGGCTTGCTTCTTTGGTTTTTTTCCTTCTCAAAACGCCGACCTGTTTTGGAAATTTGCGTTTTCTCCGCATATTGGCTCGCAAGTTTTGGAATAGTCACGATTCCTTTTACGCTTCTCTTCGGAGAGTTGGCGTTCACGAAAATCGAGCTTGCCACGCCCCTTTTGATTCTGACATTCTGGATCACCTTTCGGGGAGTGGGCTCTTTCTTCGGAATTTTCTGGACAGGTTGTCTTTGGCGCGTCTTGCTTGTCATAATTTTCTCCACAATCCTCATTTTCATGGGCTTGTACATAAGTGATCCAGCTGGCCTTCAGGCATTGCTGGATACGTAATTCACCTTTGGCTTCCAAAGAGTTGGCGTTGGGCCAGCCTTCTATGGATGGAGCCAAGATTGTTCCCATTTTGTTCCCATCTCGCAAACAAGTAGCACCTGAATTCAGGTGTAACTACAATCCTCACCTAAGGATGGGCCGATAGCTCAATTGGTTAGAGCTGCGAACTCGTAATTCGACCCAAGAAGAGCCGTTTGAGTGAGTTCGACTATAGAATGGCGATGTGATCCTCAGCGCCCTCTTGCTTGGCTTAACTCCAGCGGTTTTCTTCCAGGAACCGGAGGAAACGGAACTTGAAATAGCCAAAAGGGAACTAGCGAATGCAGAGGCTGAGTTCGGTGAAGTTTCTTTAGAAATAATCCCTTTCCTGGATCGCATCATGAAAATCCTTGATGATCGAGATGGAATTCGTCCCAATAGGGATGATTTAATCTACCATTTACAAACGCTTCGGCGACACTTGGGGACAGTCTCCTATTGGACCGGAATGTACGCAATACATTCCGGTGATTTCAAGGAAGCAGAAGTTGAATTTCGCGAAGCACTTGAATATTTCGAACAAGTTTTTGGGAAAAGCCACCCATGCACCGCTACTGCACTGCAAAGCCTCGCCAGTGTTCTTAAAGACCAAGGCTCTTATTCAGAAGCGCGTCCTTTGTATGAGCGGTCGCTGGCGATTCGGGAAAAAGCCCAGGGCTCCGACCACCCGGATGTAGCTCAATCCCTCAACAACCTTGCCTTGCTTCTTAAAGATCAAGGCTCCTATGCGGAAGCCCGCCCTTTGTTTGAGCGGTCATTGGCGATTCGTGAAAAATCCTTC
>PVBE011333935.1_pt1 | contig 15290 bp, 12 predicted proteins | sample 1631181 | NCBI WGS metagenome assembly PVBE01 (sample SAMN08397723, study PRJNA350692) | Marine metagenome, whole genome shotgun sequencing project. | isolation source: water | place: Pacific Ocean | collected 2012-04 | reverse complement strand
GCTCCGCAAGCTTTCCCGCTCCTCATTCGTGAGGCGGACAATGTACTTTTTATGCATGGTAACACTCCTTTTGGTTGCCCTCATGTTCTCTCAAAACATGATAAATTGCAACTATAAATTTTAATATAGGTAGAACACTAGTGGGTAATTCATCGTGAAACCCAAACTTTTTCAGTTCGATACCCTCAGCCTGCACGGGGGACAGCGCCCGGACCCCACGACCGGGGCGCGAGCGGTGCCGATCTACCAGACGACCTCATATGTCTTTAACGACAGCGACCACGCCGCCGCGCTCTTCAATTTGGAGCAAGGCGGGCACATTTACAGCCGCATCTCGAATCCGACGGTTGCAGTGCTGGAGGAGCGCATTGCGGCACTGGAGGGCGGCACGGGTGCAGTGGCCACGGCTTCCGGACAGAGCGCGCTCTTCCTGTCGCTGCTCACATTACTCGATTCCGGGGGCCACATCATCGCTTCGGCCTCGCTCTACGGCGGCAGCATCAATTTGCTCAGACACACGCTTCCGCGCTTCAGGATCACCACCACCTTCGTGCATCCCCGCGACCTCGACGGCTTCCGCAACGCCATGCGTCCGGAAACCCGGCTCGTCTTTGGGGAGGTGATCGGCAATCCGGGACTAGAAATTCTCGACCTGAAGGCAGTGTCTGCGATTGCGCACGAAGCCGGGGTTCCCTTGCTGATTGACGCGACCTTCAACACGCCCTACCTCTGCCGACCCTTCGAGTGGGGGGCAGATTTGGTGATGCACTCCGTGACCAAGTGGATGGGTGGGCATGGAGTCGCGATAGGTGGGATTGTGGTGGAAAGTGGACGCTTCGATTGGGAAGCGAGCGGCAAGTTCCCCACGCTCACGGAACCCTACGCGGGCTACCACGGCATCAACTTTGCGGAAGAGTTTGGCAACACCCACGCCTTTGCGATGCGAGCGCGTTCGGAAGGAATGCGCGACTTTGGCCCGGCGATGAGTCCACAAAACGCCTTCTACCTGCTGCAAGGATTGGAAACCCTGCCCGTGCGCATGGACCGCCACTTGGCCAACACGGAAAAGGTGCTGGCGTTCTTGCAGGAAAGCGAGGACGTCGTTTGGGTGAGTCACCCAAATCTTCCGGATCATCCGGAGCACGAGCTTGCCAAGCAGCAATTGCCCAAGGGCGCAGGCTCAATGATCAGTTTCGGCATCCGGGGTGGGCGCAAGGCCGGAGCTGCCTTCATCAACGCAGTGCAACTCGCCTCGCACTTGGCGAACGTCGGCGACGCCAAAACCCTCGTCATCCATCCGGCCACCACCACACACGCACAGATGGATCCCGAGGCGATGGAAAAAGCCGGGATGACGGAGGACTTGATCCGCCTCTCGGTCGGCATGGAAGATTCGGGAGACATCATTGAGGATTTGCGTCAGGCATTCCGGACGGCTCGCAAAGCAACAGGAGGTGCGGCATGAAACTCCAAGTTCGTGGGGCCGAGACCTTTGCCACCACGGGAGGGCGTTTGTTCGATCCAAAGCAGCCCACCCTCGTTTTTGCCCACGGTGCCGGGATGAACCGCATCGTGTGGTCTCTCCAGACGCGCTACTTCGCTCATCACGGATACGCAGTGCTGGCAGTGGACTTTCCCGGACACGGGAGGTCCAAAGGCACGTTGCTGGGCAGCGTTCAGGAATGGGCGGACTGGATTCCGGATTTACTGGATTCCGCAGGCGTGGACAAGGCCACATTGGTTGGGCATTCGATGGGATCGCTCATCGCACTGGACTGCGCGGCACGGCATCCGGAGCGCGTGAGCAAACTCGCATTGCTGGGCGCGGCTGCGGAAATGCCCGTGCATCCGGATTTGCTGAAGGCCGCCAACGAGGACGATCCCGTGGCCTTTGACCTGATCATGGATTGGGGAACGGGTCCGGTTGGGCATTTCGGCAGGCACCCGGTGCCGGGAATCTGCCTGCTGCCCGGAGGCCGGAACCTGCTCCGGATGGAAAATGCCGGAGTGCTGGGGAATGACCTTGGACTCTGTAACGACTACCAGAGCGGCATGGAATCTGCCTCGCAGGTGAGGTGTCCAACGCTGGTGATTGCAGGAGAAGTGGACCGTATGACTCCGGCCAAACAGGGGTTCAAGCTCTGCAGGACGATTTCTGGTGCGCAGAGTCGGGTGATTCCCAAGGCGGGGCACATGATGATGATTGAACACTCTGGCGAAACCCTTACCGCTCTGAAGGGTTTTCTCTAGGCAGGCTGACTTGCGGCGACCTTGGCTTCTTGCTGGCTTTTGCGCTTGGCTTCGATGAGCCGCAGTTTGTCCTCAAGATTTTCGCGCTTGATCATGCAGTTGCGGGCTTTTTCGGAAACCCCCTGATCCATGTAGAGGTGTTCCAGCAGACCGAGCAGCAGCACCATCTGCCGCGCCCGCTCCAGCGGTTGCACCCGTGCTTGCTTGAGGGCGGCGAGTCCGAGCAGGGCGTGTTTGGTGGCCAGCCTGGTTTCATCCCGGTGCGAGAGGTTGAAGGCGATTTGGTACTGGGCGCGGTGCCGGTTCCCAAAGCGCGGCCTTGTGCAAGCCTGCATGTAGAGCCAGTTCGCTTGGCGGATCAGCGAGTTCAGCGTCTTGCGGATGGCCACGGGACTCTTGCCCGTGAGCGGCAGAAGTGGCCGTTCGGGGTAGCGGAAGTTGTAGCGGTGGACAAAGGACTGGAGCTTGCCCATGTCCATGATCGTGTCCCGCTCCGGCTCACCGAGGGCGACTTTTGCGTAGAAGTCGATTATCCGCTGCATCACCATCGCCTGCCGGAACAGCAGTTCGCCACGTTGCGCCTGATGCACTTGGGGCTGCAACTCCTGCAGGATGCGGATGAACTCCAGCATCTGGACGAACGCCTCGTAGTAGCGGTGCCCCTGAAGATAGAGCCGGATGATGCGCTCGCGGGAGACAAGGTCTTGGGGGTTCTTCTTTTCCACCAGAACCTTGCCCATTTCCCGCTGAACATCTCGCTCAATGTAAAATGCCGCTCGGTTCACGAAGGCCGTTGCCTTGAAGACGGTGGTGCAAAGCGCAGCGGATGTGAGGTTCAGCCGGTCTGGGGAAATCTCAATCGCCATTGATGCGAAATCGAGGGCCTGATAGAGTAGGAAACGCTGTCGCTCAAGGCTGCTCTGCTCCATTGCTGCGGCTTCAAGCAGGACACGGCCAATCACCTCCAAGCAGTTCGGTCCATGCTCCGGCAGCTTCAGGTAGAGGATCATGGCTTCATGGAGCATCCGGGTCATCTCCACCACCGAAGGGTTTTTCTTCTGGAGCAGGTCCGTGACATGAGCAACAGAAGCGTGTTCGCGACGGCTGAAGAAGCGGTGCTGGCGCTTGCGGTCCCAGTCCAGCACCTTTTGGGTGATTGGCTTGCCTTGGGCGTCGAAAGCGAACTCGAAGCAAGTGTTGACTCCGGGGCGTGGAGTGGGGCGAGGCGGCGGAGCGTCCTGCAGTTCTTCCGGAGCAGAAGAGGCGGGTTGCTCCCCGGCAATGCGGTCGGCGAGGGACTCGATGTGTTGTTCGAGCAGGGACATGGAAGGCGGCTGTAACGGTGCGTGTCTGGATGGCGCGTTGCCAGCGAGGGCGTCCCCTCTCCAGAGAGAATACATTTTGAGAATACGCCAGGACAAACAAAAACCTGCCAAAAGCATACCATGCATGGCGGGGCTCAAAACCGCCGGGTGCGGCACAACCCGTGAATGGGAGTCTAGGCAACGAATGCCCCTTCCAGATTTGCACCCGGCACCGGATGCCGACTTGATGGTGTCAAAGAAACCTCATGAACTGGCTGACTGAAACTCTGATCGCCCATCCGGTATTTTCGCTCCCCATCTTGGGGATAGCGGTCGCCGTGGTGTCGTTTTTGGCGTTCCGGCAACTGGTGCTGGGATTCCGGATGTTTCGGCGCAAACGGGGGTTGCTTCAGAAACTCGTGGGGGCGGTTGCCCGCCCCCGGAAACAGCGTGTCCGAGCATGAGTTTGCAAAATAGTGTTGGAAATGGCTTGCCAATTTTTCCACATTCTTTAGATTGTGGACCGTTAAGCACGATTCGCTCTGGGGCGTTTTGATGTGTCCACAGAGTACCGGATTTATGAAAATGGGTCGCATTTTTGAGACCTCGCACTCCTTACTCATCCCAAACTGCTCGACTGTGCAAGTAAACCGAGAAACATGGCGACGGCGTTTCTCCAAGAGAAAGGTTGGGCTTGTACCAGCAGCGGGACTCCCAAAATCCGGGATTTTCTTGTGAGGCGTTTGCACCTCTCATCGAACCAACTGTTATGATCCGTTCTCGATTCAGCCCTCTTGCCCTGCTGTTTCTGGTGGTGCCCACTGTTCTGCTGCTGTGCGTGTCAGCCACGCCGACTTGGGCGGAGCCCAAGCTGATTGAGCAACCAATCGCGTTCAGCCACAAACTGCACGTCTCCCAGAATGGAATCGCGTGCCAGTACTGCCACCTCTATGCCCGGCGCTCCTTCTCTGCAGGTGTTCCTCCGGTCAGCACCTGCTTGGGTTGCCACGGTAGCAACAAGATGAAGATCGTGGCTCCGGACAGTGCCGAAGTGAACAAGATGCGCGACTACTGGGCACAGGGCGATCCGATCCCCTGGGTCAAGATTCACGACCTCCCTGACTTTGTGCGCTTCCCCCACAAAAAGCACATCAACGCGGAAAGCAGCCGCTTTGTGGACGAAGCCGGACAAGGCTGCAACCTGGACAAGGCGCCACGTTCGCTGGAATGCCGACTCTTCCAGTTCCGGACCGGAGGCGACCAGCGTTGTCAGGCCTGCCACGGAGCAGTGCCCGAGATGGAGGTGGTCTACAAGGTTGACGACAACTTCGGCAGCATGGGCTGGTGTCTCGAATGTCACCTCCAAGTCAAGGGTGCGGTGGAGCGCAAGCGGACCGGAAGCACGTTGGCCGGATGGTTCCATGCCAAAGAGAACGATGCCAAACGCGAAGCCGCCGCACAGCTTGTGAGCGACAAGGGGTACCACAACTCCAACATGAGTGACTGCGTCACTTGCCACTACTGACAAAACACCCGGAAGTTTCAGGAGATACGCATGAAGAAAGGGCTGAGTCGGCGAAACTTGTTCAAGTACATGGGACTCGGCGGGGTCACTGCCGTTGCCGCAGGTTGCGAGCAGAAGCCAGAAAAGCTGATCCCCATGTTGGTTCCGCCCAATGATTTCGAGTACACCCCGCAGACCGCGTACCAGTACATGACCACCTGCCGCGAGTGCGAAGCACGTTGCGGCATGATGGTGACGGTGCGGGAGAACCGGGCGCAGAAGGCGGAGGGCAATCCGCTGCACCCCCTCAACAACGGGGCGCTGTGCGCACGGGGTCAGGCCTCAATGCAGAACCTCTACAACCCCGAACGTGTCGCCCAACCCGGAAGTGGCCGTGGCGATGCGCGTAAATCGGTCTTGTGGGAAGACGCCCTCAAGCAGTTCGTCAACAAGGTACGCAGTGCCAACGGCAAAGTCGTGTACCTCGGCAAGCCCACCTCTGGAAGCGAAGGTCGCTTTCTGGACGAGTGGCTGAAGTCCGTGGGTGGGGGCAGTCGCATCGAGTTCAGTCTGCTGAACCAGAACGCCCAGCGTGAAGCCAACCACCTTGCCTTTGGACGCAGGGATCTTCCTGAACTGCACTTTGAGGAGGCGAAACTGCTGCTCAACTTCAGCAGTGATTTTCTGGAAACGTGGGGCAACCCCGTTGAGCAGGCACGGCGTTTCACGGACATGCACGCCTACGAGGGCAAGGATCGGCACCGCTTCCTCCACATCGGCCCACACATTTCGCTGACCGGCGCCAAGGCCGACCGCTGGGTGCAAATCCAACCGGGGTCCGAAGCCCTTGTCGCGCTTGCGATCGCTTCGGTGATCCGGGAAAAGCAAGGCAGTCACGCCTGGTTGGCACCCTACCTTGGCAACTACAGCCCCGCAAAAGTCGCCGATGCCACCGGAGTTTCCGCTGAGAAAATCACGGAACTCGCAGAGGATGTGATGGAACACAGCCCCAGTCTCGCGCTGGGGGGCAGCAGCATTGCCGCAACGAAGGACGGACTGGCGCTGCACAATGCCGTCAACATCCTCAACACGGTCGCGGGCAACCTCAACAAAACCGTTCGCTTCAACCGTGCTTCCGGATCAGCGTCCAGTTCGCACGGCGATGTGGTTTCGCTGATCAACGACCTCAACGCAGGCAAGGTCAAACTGCTCATCGTGGACGACAGCAACCCGGCCTACGCGCTTCCGGCCTCATTTGGATTTTCAGCAGCAGCAGGAAAGACATTTGTTGTCAGCCTCGCCTCGTTGCAGAGCGAGACGGAACACGCTGCCGACCTTGTGCTTCCAGCCCTCACGGCTTACGAAACGTGGGGCGACGCCACGCCGCGTCCGGGCCTTTACAGCATCCAACAGCCCGTGATGGCTCCGGTCAACATCTTTGACGCCCGCGGGCGCGAAGATGTGCTGATCGCTACCGCCCAGCAGGTCAACCCGCAGGCGTTTCCTGATTCGGCAAGCTATCTGGATTACCTCCGGAACGCTTGGCAGGACGTGCAGCAGGCGGTCGGTGATTCCCAAAATTTCGAGAACTTTTGGATTTCGGCCTTGGAGTCCGGAGGCGTGTTCCAGTCCTCGCTTTCGTCTCGGGTCAGCCTCAGGCGGCGAGTCACCCAAGTGCAAGCCTCGGCTGCAAACGTTGGTGGTTCCGGATTGGTGTTGTTGCCCTCCCCCTCACTGTTCATGGGAGACGGAAGTGGGGCCAACAAGCCGTGGTTGCAGGAAACTCCCAATCCGATCAGCCAGATCGTTTGGGATTCGTGGGTGGAGATCAACCCGGACACGGCCCAGAAGCTGGGCATCACCGACCGCGAGTTGGTCATGGTCAAGACTGCTCAGGGAGAAGTTCGGGCCACCGCCTACTACCACTTTGGCATCCACCGCGACGCCATCGCCATCCCGCTGGGGCAAGGGCACCAGCACTCCGGGAAGTCGGCGGACCGCTACGGTGTCAACGTGCTGGACCTGCTTCCTGCCACACTGGACGAATCTGGAAGTATGGCGTTCGTCAGCACACGGGCCGAGATCGCTGGAACCGGAGAGCGCTCCTACACCGTCAACATGGATGGCAATGCCCGACAGTTGGGGCGCGACATTGCGGCTGCGACCACGGTGGAGGAACTGCACGACGGCGGACACCACGAGGCGGAACACCGTCCGCAGGAGATCGTCGAATTCTACCCGGATCGTGCTGAAACCGCTGGCTACTACCAGCCCTATCGTTGGGGGATGACGATTGACCTTGACCGCTGCAACGGCTGCTCGGCCTGCGTGGTCGCCTGTTATTCGGAGAACAACATTCCGGTGGTGGGCAAGGAGCGCACGGCGATTGGACGGGAAATGTCATGGCTGCGCATGGAACGCTACATTGAGGGCTACGGAGACGACTTTGAAACTCGAATGGTTCCGATGCTCTGTCAGCAGTGCGGCAACGCCGGCTGCGAGGTGGTCTGCCCAGTCTATGCGACCTACCACAACCCGGAGGGGATCAACGCGATGATCTACAACCGTTGCGTGGGCACCCGCTACTGCTCAAACAACTGCGCGTACAAGGTCCGGCGCTTCAACTGGTTCAACTACGAGTTCCCCGCGCCGCTGGATCAGCAACTCAACACGTCCATCACCACCCGTGACGTTGGGGTGATGGAGAAGTGCAACTTCTGCATCGGACGCATCACGGATGCAAAGCACCAAGCGCAGGAGCTTGGACGCGATGTCCAAGACGGCGAGTTGGTGAGCGCATGTCAGCAGACATGCCCGACGCAGGCGATCACGTTTGGAAACCTCATGGACCCGGACAGCAAGGTCTCGAAGCTGGTCATGCGCGACGAGCAGGAAAAGCGGGACCGCCAGTATGAGGTCATGCCCGAACTCAACTACAAGCCCGCCATCACCTACCTCAAGAAGGTGAACACACGGGAAGTGCAGGGGTTGCACGGCGAGGACAAGGGCAGCGAGCACAACAGTGACGAAAGTCACTCATAATCCGACTCAGTGAGATACCTTAGGTAGAGAGGAGAACCATTATGGGGGTGATCACCTACGACTACGACGCGGCTGAAGGCCGGGTGGTGATTGATGAACACAAGGGGCATCCGGGCATTGAGAGTACGACCTACTCCTATGCCAAGATCAACGACGAGATGCTGGCGATGTTGGAAATGCCGCATCCTTCGTACCTGCTGCTGCTGCTCGGATTTGTCAGCGCCCTTGGACTGGGCGCGGTCTGCCTCTCGATTCAGGTGGACGTTGGCATCGGCTACAGCGGCATCAGCCATCCCATCGGCTGGGGATTCTACATCACCAACTTCGTCTTCTGGATCGGGATTGGACACGCCGGAACCCTGATCTCTGCAGTCTTCTACCTCACCCGTGCCCCATGGCGTACCGCAATCTATCGTGGGGCGGAGGCGATGACGGTTTTTGCAGTATTGACCGCCGGACTCTTCCCACTCGTGCACATCGGACGCCCGTGGCTGGCCTACTGGCTCATCCCCTATCCAAACGAGCGGATGCTCTGGGTGAACTTCAAATCACCCCTGCTCTGGGACGTATTTGCGGTCACCACCTACCTGACGGTCTCGGTGCTGTTTTTCATGCTAGGGCTGATCCCGGACTTGGCGATCCTGCGGGACGAGGCGTTTCGCAAGGGCCAGAAGCTCAAGGGGTTGCTTTACACGTTGATGGCCCTCAACTGGCGCGGCACCAACCACCAGTGGGTCCACTACATGCGCGGCTACCTCATCTTCGCCGCGCTGGCGACCCCACTCGTCTTCTCCGTCCACTCCATTGTGAGCTGGGACTTTGCGATGTCCTCGGTTCCGGGTTGGCACACCACCATCTTCGCCCCCTACTTTGTCGCCGGGGCGATCTTCTCCGGGCTCTCAATGGTGATGACCGTCCTCATTCCCATCCGGGTGGTTTTCGGACTTGAGGGCTACATCACGGATCACGTGGTCCAAAGCGTCTGCCGGGTGATCCTTTTCACCTCGGTCATCGTCGGCTACGCCTACGGCACCGAGTTCTTCATCGGCTACTACAGCGGCAGCCCCTATGAGCGGGCGATCTTCTACTACCGGCCCTTCGGGGAGATGCAAAGCTGGACGCTGCTGGGCGACAACCAGATCAACTTCCCGCAGATCGCCTTCTGGCTGATGGTCTTCTGCAACCTCATCGCTCCCATCCCGCTGTGGCGCTGGAAGGTGCGCAACAACCTCGTCGCCGTCTGGATCATCTGCGCGTTGATCAACGTGGGCATGTGGTTCGAGCGTTTCAACATCATCGGCAGTTCCTTGCAGCACGAGTACAACCCTGCCTCGTGGGGGGAGTACTGGCCGACCATTGTGGAGACGGGCATCACGATCGGCAGCTTTGGCTTCTTCTTCACACTGTTCACCCTCTTCGCCAAGGCGTTGCCGCCGATGGCGATCATGGAACTCAAGGAGAACGCCAATTCCCCCCTGCAACACGAACCGAAGGAACACTGATGAGCAGGTTCAATGGTGTCTGGGGCACCTTCACCTACTTGGACGCAACCACTGACACTATCGAGCAAGTGCGCGACAAGGGTGTGCAGCCCACCGTGCTTTCTCCGTGTCCGTGTCATGAGATTGAGCATGCTCTGGGAGATCCGCAGAGCACTGTTCCTTGGATCGCACTGACCTTCGGAGCGTTGGGAACACTGATTGGCTTCGCTTTTCCCGCATGGACCGCGTCGGACTGGGTGCTTCCCGTCAGTGGAAAACCGATTGTCACGATTCCTCCATTTGCAATCATCGGCTTCGAACTGACCATTCTGCTCGCTGCACTCTCCACCTTGCTTGGGCTGAGCCTGCTTGCGATTTTCGATTCCTTCAAGAACCCCATTCCGACTGCGGCCAAGCGCTACCTGCGCTTCCAGCGGGATCGCTTCGGCGTGGTGGTTCGCTGTGACAACGACCAAGTCGAGGAGTTCGCGGACATTCTCAGACGCAACGGTGCGGAGGAGGTGCATGTCGAGAAAGACTGAAGGATTCCGGATGGGGAAGGTCGCAACGCTGCTGGCGGTGCTGCTGCTCGGCAGTGTCGCCCTTGCAAGTGCAGCGGATCTCTATCCCTACAACGATCCGCACAAAGGGGGGTACAACGACAAGCAGGATGACCGTCCGTGGTATGACGGGAAGCCCTACCCCTTCTTTCTGGACATGTTTGACGGCAAGGGGGTCAAGCCGCAGGAAGAAGGCACCTATCAGCAATTTCCCAAGGACTCGGTACCTGTCCGGGTAGTCCTCGGCAAAATCCAGCGCATCTACGATCCGTTCATCCCGGCGATCGTGGGAGACGGTTCCGGAGCCAAAGGCCATCCTCGCGAACATCGCCCCAAGAACCCCACGCAAGCCACTTCGGACTCCATCGCCCGAGGACAAGTGCTCTACAACACCTACTGTGCGGCGTGTCATGGAGCGGATGGCTTGGCCAACACAGTTGCTGTCCAAAAGGGCGTGCCCGCCCCCCCGATTGTGGCAATCGTCAAGATTTCCACAGCACAGTCCCATCTCTACAACAAGATCAAGTACGGCTCTTTCTTCCAAGAACCGAGGGGGTTCATGCCCGCCTTTGGGGCGCAGACCTCTGTGCGGGACCGCTGGGACCTGGTCAACTACTTGACAAGTGCAGGATTCGGCAAGGAGATCACGCAATGACGACCAAGGAGATCACAGAACGCTCTCTGTTCGAGATTCCCGAAGGCACCCGCAAGTTCCTCTGGACCCTTGTGGTCTTGGGAGTGGGGATGTTCATCGTGGGTCTGTTGATGGACGAGGACAGCCGCTTCCGGGCGTGGCAGACGCTGCTCATCAACACTGTCTTTTGGGGCGGACTTGCCCAGGCTGGGGTGATCTTCGCCGTCATCTGGCAGATCACGGACGCCAAATGGGGGCGCGCCTTCAAGCGGCTCGCGGAGGCTTGCGCCGGATTCCTGCCTGTCTCCTTTGCGATGTTCGTCCTCGTTTTTTTTGGGAGCAACATCCTCTACGAATGGTCCCACACCCCCTTCCTCCATCACGGGGAGGCAGTTAAGGCGGGCTGGCTCAACCTACCCTTCTTCATCAGCCGCAACATTTTCTGGATTCTGCTGCTCTACGGGATTTCCTTCTGGTTTGTGAAAACCTCCATCAAACCGGACCTCGCCCTTGCCCGCAAGCTGCTTGGCAGTGACTGGGGGGGCAAGTTCGCGGATCGGATGCTCCAGGGCTACGGCGAGCATGAGGACGAGGTGATGCGGCTTGAACTGCTCTCGCGCAAGCTCGCTCCAACCCTCGCTGTACTCTATGCCTTCGGTGGCACGTTCATCGCCTGGGATTTCGTGATGTCGCTGGATCAGGAGTGGTTCAGCACCCTCTTCGGGGTCTTCTTCATGATCGGCAGCATGCACGCCTTCCTTGGACTCATGCTCGCCATCAGCGTGACCGTCCGGGACCGCTTCGGACTGCATGAGTACATCACGGTCAACCGCATCCACGACTTGGCGAAGCTGACCTTCGCGTTTTCGCTGCTCTGGGCCTACATGGGCTACTCGCAGTACCTCGTCATCTGGTACGCGGACCTTCCGGAGGAGACCCCCTTTCTCGTCATCCGCTCCATGACGCAGCCGTGGCAGACGCTGTTCGTCATCATCTTCTTCTGGGTGTTCGTGTCGGTCTTCCTTGGACTGCTTCCCAAAACGCTCTGCCGCATCCCCAACTACGTCCGGGCACTGGGCATTTGGGTGGTCGCCGGACAGTGGCTGTCCATCTACCTGATGGTGGTTCCCTCCTTGCAGCACTTCGGGCACTACCATGTGTATCTTGGGCTGCACGAACTGCTCATCACCCTCGGCTTCATCGGCGCTTTTTTCCTGAGCTACCTCAGCTTCCTCGGCAAGCTGCCGTTGCTGCCCATTTCGGACAGGCACCTCTGCAAGTCCTGGCACGGACACTGATCCGCCCCTTAGGGAGGGTGTTTGCCCTCCCTGCCTTACCCTTCCTGCTTTTCCTTCTCACGTTCACCCTGCTGCTGTTTTCCGGAAGCGGGATGATGCTCTACGCCCAACTGGACCGGTTGCTGGACGACCCCTACCTTGATCCGGAAACTGTGGCCGCGATGACCCCGGACGAAGCGGACACTCCCATCGTTGACTCCGCTTTCATGGTTGGCACCGGCTGGGGGATTCACCCCATTCACATCTTCGCCCCTCCCCTCATGCTCGGATACCACCGATATCCGTGGACGCTGGGCTTCGAGTACAGCGACACGGACAAGATCAATGTCTTCACGGAAAAGCGCATCGAGAACTTTGGACCTTCACGAGCAACAGGAACGGCGTTCTATGTGCGGCGGCAGTTGTGGGGAGGGATTTACGCTTCTGCGGGATTTGAAAACCGTCAGGGGTGGCTGTGGAAGCGGACCTACAACCGTATGGACACGCTCTGGCAAGCGAAAGCCCAGTACGATCTCTCCTTCCAGACTCAGGTTGTGACGTTCAGCGCAGGCTACCAGCGCTTCAGCGATGCCACCTTCATGGCCATGGACATGATGCGCTACAACCTCTTTTTGCAGCAAACCGACGAGGCAACGATCCACCTCAACACTTGGAGGGGCACCGAAGTAGACAAGGATATGCAGGAGCGCAAGGACAACTGGAACGCCATCCTCGCGTTCAACGCAACCCTGGTGGTGACGTGGGGGCTGCATTTCTAGCTGATGTGGCTAGACGGATTGGGAAGGAGGGCTTGGTGCTGAAGAGGGCCTCCACGGTCTGGACAATGATCTTGACGGTGTGGTCGAACTCAAGGTTGACCGCATCCCTCACCTTTGCAGTGCCGAGGATGGTTTGGGAAAGGGTTTCCGGAATGAGAGCCACCGAGAACCAGTCCTCGCCCACCTTGACAATCGTCAAGCTCGCACCATCAATTGCAATCCAGCCTTTGGGAATCCGGAAGGATTGCCACTTGCGGTCATGCTCCACCACGATTTCTCGGTTGTTCGGGGAGTCCCGGACTTCCCGGAGAATCCCGGTGCCGTCAATGTGGCCGCTGACATGGTGCCCGCCGATTTCATCTCCGACCCTTGCGGAGCGCTCGATGTTGACCAGATCCCCAACCCACAACGCACCAAGGTTGGTGCAACGCAGGGTTTCGGCAATCACGTCAAACTCCCCCCAGCCGTCCTGAATTTCAGTGGCAGTCAGGCAGGTCCCGTTGACGGCAACGCTGGCACCGCGCTTCAGTCCTCCGGAGAGGTGGTCGAGTTGCACCCGCAGGCGTCGTCCGCCCTCGATTTCCTCAACAGCGGTCACGGGCCGGGTGCCTTGCACAATTCCAGTGAACATTTTTTTCGCGCTATGCCCGAAGGTTTTTACGTTGGAGGTGGCGATGCATCTGTTGCCGAGTCCACTTGGACAATTCCTCACGGCAGACAGGCACCAGCAGCACGAACCCTGCCGCATCCGTCACCACCCCCGGAACCACCAGTAGCATCCCGCAGGTCCAGAGCAGGAAGTCGTTGAGCAACTCTTCGGTGGGCAGTCGCTGGTTCTGCAACTCCGTTTCGATCAATGTCCACAGCGAAAAATCCTCGCTACGCATGAACCACCAGCCCGCCCCTGCTGTGACCCCGGACAGTGTGAACAGAGAAAACACGGGGAGTCGTTCCGCCAGCAACAGCAACAGCGTGATTTCCAGTACCGGAATCAGGAACAGGAACAGCGTGAGAACTCCCCCCACCATGCGGATTCCGTATCAGGAAAGGGCGTTTAGCTGATTGGCGTACACCAACCGATCATGCTCAGAAAAGCACACGAACACCACCTGTTCGATTTCTGGATGTTGCAGCAGTTCGGCCCGCACCGTTTCCAGTGCTATTCGGCACGCCTGCTCAATGGGTGATCGAGGGGAAGGCGATGCTGCTCTTGCACAGGAATCCGGACTCGCGCCCAATGCGGCCCCAGTTTCTCCAGCACCATGTCGCTTTGCGGAAATTGCTCCTGCATCAGCCGTTGGAGTGCCTCGATTGTCTGTTGGAACATCGTCTGTTTGATTGGATGAGTTGGGAGTTGTGACTTCCCCAGGAAATCCCGATTCCTTCAGGGTATCACGACTGCTGAGAGATGCCCAGCACACGGGGCGTTTCAGAAAAACGCATGGAGGTGCTGTAAGCCAATTGCCACGAATGCTCCGTGAAAGGTCAGAGGTATGAAGAACCCCCTTGCCGTCTTGGGGAGAGCATGAGAAAATCACACTCCTGATTAAGACACCGCCTCACTGCCATCCTTGACCAACCTGCTTGACAGCCTCAACCCCCGGCAGCGTGACGCCGTGACGACGGCACACGGCCCGGTCCTCGTCCTTGCCGGGGCAGGAAGTGGCAAGACCCGCGTCATCATCCACCGCATCGCCCACCTGATCCAGACGCTGGACAAGCCTGCCGGAAGCATCCTCGGTGTGACCTTCACGAACAAGGCGGCGGGAGAGCTGCAGGAGCGCCTGCGTGAAATGCTGGGGGAGTCCAGCCGGGGGGTTCATCTCAGCACTTTCCACGCGCTGGGAGTATCGCTACTCCGCCAGTCCATCAAGCATCTGGGCTACCGCCCGAACTTCGTGATTTACGACACGCAGGACCAGAGCGTGCTACTCAAGTCGCTGCTGGAGGAACACGATTTTGGAAACGACGAGGGCTTGGTGGATTTGAAATCTGCGCATGCTGAAATCAGCCGCACCAAGACCGCTGGGCTGGACGCCGAATCCTTGGGACAGTCCGGAGACCGCCGTTTGCGGATTGTCGGACAGATTTATCAGGAATACCAGCGCACGCTCAAGGGCTGTAACGCACTGGACTTTGACGACATCCTCAACCTCACCCTGCAACTCTTCGAGCGGCATCCGGAGGCTATGCTTCCGGTGCAGGAGCGGTTTCGCTACATTCTGGTGGACGAGTATCAGGACACCAACCGCGTGCAGTACCGGTTGCTACGGCACCTCACGCAGCTGCACCAGAACCTCTGCGTGGTGGGCGACGATGATCAGTCGATCTACGCATGGCGCGGCGCGGACGTGCAAAATCTGCTCAGCTTCGAGCGGGACTATCCGGATGTGAAGGTGATCCGGCTGGAGCAGAACTACCGCTCGACTCAGGTGATCCTTGATGCCGCGAATCAGGTG
>PVBE012770564.1_pt1 | contig 15292 bp, 14 predicted proteins | sample 1631181 | NCBI WGS metagenome assembly PVBE01 (sample SAMN08397723, study PRJNA350692) | Marine metagenome, whole genome shotgun sequencing project. | isolation source: water | place: Pacific Ocean | collected 2012-04 | reverse complement strand
GGAGGAGCGGGCTCGCGTCCGCCCGGGGAATCGTTCGGCGCTAGGGGTACTGGGGCGCACTGACGTCGACTCGGTGGGTATCAGCGGTCTCGAGTTGGTCTACGACGGACTGCTGTCGGGAGTCGCCGGCCTCAAGGTCATCGAACGGGACCTGACGGGAGCGTCGATCCCGGGTGGCGAGTATTCGGTCGAAGCGCCAACCCATGGTCGAACCGTGGTCCTCACCATCGACCGGTCATTACAGTTCGAAGCGGAACGACTCCTGATTGATGGCGTCGAGCGGGCAGGTGGTCAGAGCGGCATCTTGGTGGCCATGGATCCGGCCACGGGCCAGATTTTGGCGTCGGCGACCGTGGTCCGTGGTGACGACGGTGTGATTCAGACCTCCGGTGAGCATCGAGCAGTCACTTGGACCTACGAACCTGGCTCCATAATTAAACCCCTGACGGTCTCGGCGGTCTTGGACGCAGCAGTGGCCTCACCTGACACAGTCCGTGAGGTTCCGGGTCGGATTGAGGTCCACGATGCAATCTTTCGAGATACGCCACCACACGGTCCGGCAGACCTCACGGTCTCCGACATACTGCGGCGGTCTTCCAACGTGGGCACGATCATGTTGGCCTCTGACTTGGGATCGGATGCTCTCTACTCAAAGTTCCATGATTTCGGTCTAGGTCGCGTCTCGACATTGGAGTTCCCCGGTGAATCTGGGGGCAGTCTCCTAGCCCTCTCTCGGTGGTCTGGGACTTCGCTTCCCACTATCTCTATCGGACAGGGGGTATCAACCACCCCGGTACAGATGGTGACCGCCTATGCGGCCTTAGCCAACGGGGGAGTTCGGCCCGCGCCCACCTTGGTGCTTGGAACGCGGGACCATGGGGGAATGTTTGAACCACAGCGTGCCGGTCGCACCACGACGGTGGTTCCAGCGACGGTGGCCGCCGAGGTAGTGGCCATGATGGAAGGGGTCGTGGAGTCGGGAACGGGAACCCGTGCCGCGGTGCCGGGGTATCGGGTGGCTGGAAAGACGGGGACTGCCTGGAAGCCTCGGCCGGGTGGGGGCTATGGCTCTGACGGGGATCGGGACTACGTGGCCAGTTTCGCAGGCTTCTTGCCAGCCGACCAGCCACAACTGGTCGTCCTTGTGGTGGTTGACGAGCCGTCTTCGGCGAACTACTCGGGCGGGAGGGCCGCCGCCCCAATCTTCTCGGAGTTTGCCCAGTTCGCCGTTCGGCGCCTCCGGATTCCGTCGGAGGCCGAGCGGGCGGGGTCCGAGCAGGCAGGTCGAGTTCGGGCGATAACGCCAGCCCACCAGCGACTGCTCGACGAGGCAGTACTTGAGTTGGCCGCCCCGTCAACCGGGGGCTGAGATGCGGCTGGCCGCGCTCTTGGTCACGGCAGGTCTAGACGGACAGTCCGCTGTTTCATGGCCCGAGTCAGGAACTGATGACCCCGAGATAGCCGGGGTGTCTCACGATTCTCGGAGCGTGGCCTCTGGGGATTTGTTCTGCTGTGTTGCCGGTGGAACCCATGATGGGCACCGGTTCGCTGCCGATGCGGTGGCTGCTGGTGCGGCAGGGCTGCTGGTCGAACGTTCGGTTACTGATGCATCGGTTCCGGTAGTCCGGGTGTCGTCGGTCCGTCAGGCGATGGGGCCGCTGGCTGCCGCTTTTCATGGTTGGCCGTCGCGGTCGTTGGATCTGGTGGGAGTGACTGGCACCAACGGCAAGACCAGCGTTGTTCATCTACTTCGGTCTATTCTCAAAGCTTCGGGCCGGCGGGCACAATCCTGGGGCACGTTGTCCGGGGAACGTACGACCCCCGAGGGGATCGAGCTTCAAGCGTTGATCGCCAGTTGGGCTGCCGGCGGAGTTGATGCCGCGGCCCTCGAGGTGTCTTCCCACGCTTTGGCTCAGCACCGGGTGGACGGCACCATGTTCGCTGCCGTGGCATTTACAACTCTGGGCCGGGACCACCTCGATTTCCATAACTCCATTGAAGACTACGAAGCTGCGAAGGCCCGGCTCTTTGATGGGACCTTCGCAGGTCATGCGGTGATTTCGACAGCGGATGAGGCAGGCCGACGGATGGCTACAAGGGCTGAGACCGCTGGTATGTCGGTGGTCGCCGTTGACCCCAACTCGGCCAACTCGACTGTCTGGGCCACTGGCTGCTCTGTACTCTGGAGGGGGAGGACCCTGGGAGTCAACACTGGCGGCCGCTTCACCGTGGCAAACGCGTTGGTGGCCGCTGAACTGGCCGTGGTGTTGGGTTGCAGTGAAGATGACGTCGTGGCTGGATTGGCAACTGCCACTCCGGTTCCGGGACGGTTCCAACCGATCTCTCTCGCCGGGGGGCCAGTTGTGATCGTTGATTATGCCCATACTCCCGATGCACTGAAAGCTGCGCTGATTGCCGCTCGCGATGCTCTGAATGCGTCGACCGGGGGATCTGATCGGTCACCGGGTCGGTTGATCGTGGTCTTCGGTTGCGGCGGTGAGCGTGATGTTGGAAAGCGCTCGCTGATGGGGAGGGTGGCCGATGAATCGGCTGATGTCGTGGTTGTCACTTCAGACAATCCGAGGGGTGAACCACCGGAAGGGGTCATAGCGGACATCCTTGCGGGAATGGAGCGTCCGGATCCCGTTGTCGAACCCGACCGTCGCCGTGGCATCGCCGCCGCATTGAGTACTGCTGCACCCGACGACCTAGTCGTCGTTGCTGGCCGGGGGCACGAGACGTCTCAGGAGGTTGCGGGGCGGTTGGTGCCGTTTGACGACCGCACTGTGATTATCGAAGAGTGGGAGCGACTAGGTCCGTCCATTGCGGGTGCTGAAAGGCGTATCCAGGACCCCACCAGGAGGTCTGCCCGGTGATCCGCGTACTCCTCGCCGCAGGCATTGCCATGGCGGTATCCCTGATTGGCACCCGTCTACTCATTCTCTGGCTGACCCGCCTACGTCTTGGCCAGCCCATCCGAGACGATGGGCCCGAGGGCCATATGACCAAGGCCGGAACCCCGACGATGGGAGGCCTGGCCATCGTCGGCGGGGCATTCATTGGCTATGTCTTGAGTGACCTATACCGGGGCATCTACACCAGGACGGGGATATTCGTGATGCTGGCCATCGTCAGCGGCGGGTTCGTCGGGCTGATGGACGATTGGATCAAGGTGGTGCGGGAGCGCAACCTCGGCCTTAGCAAACGGGCCAAGATGCTCGGACTTCTGGCGGTAGCGGTGACCTTCGCCGTGTTGATGCTGGAGTATGCACCGACCCACACCACGCTTTCGTTTACACGCTTCGACCAACCGGGCCTTGAGTTGGGTTCCGTGTTGTGGTCCATCTGGGCGGTGGCGCTGATTACCGGGTCTGCCAACGCTGTAAATCTGACTGATGGGCTAGACGGGCTGGCTGCTGGCGCGGGTACGTTCTGTTTCGGTGCCTACACGGCCATTGCTTTCTGGCAGTTCAGGTATCCCGAGACCTACGACATTGCCCATGCTCTAGATATCGCCGTAGTGGCAGCTGCCATGGCGGGTGGATGCCTGGGCTTCCTTTGGTGGAACGCTGCGCCGGCGAAGATCTTCATGGGGGACACGGGCTCATTGGCCATAGGTACCGGCCTGGCCACACTGGCGCTGGCTACAGGGACACACCTGCTACTTCCCATCGTGGCCGGCCTGTTCGTGGCCGAGACCGTTTCGGTAATTGCACAGATCACTAGCTTCCGTCTACTAGGAGGTCGTCGGGTCTTCCGGATGGCCCCGATCCACCACCACTTTGAGCTCTGCGGTTGGCCCGAGACCACAGTCATCATCCGTTTCTGGATCATGGCTGGCCTATGCACAGCAGCTGGCTTGGGCATCTTCTACGCCGAATCATTGTCGGCCGGAGTGGCCGACGGGATCGGCGGATGACCGATTCCACGACCCTGGTTCTGGGCCTAGGCGTAGCTGGCCAGGCCGTCTTGGAGGCCCTAGTCCATCGTGGTGTCAAGGCCCTGGCTGTGGACGACGCCCCGGGTGACGCTGCGCGGCGATGTGCCGAACGGCTAGGTGTCTCACTTGTGACGGCCCCTGGCCCGACCGACTGGCCGCGGCTCCTAGACGGTGTCGCCGAGGTGGCCATGGGGCCGGGGATACCCGACTCGCACCCTTGCCACGACGCGGCCCGGGTGGCCAATGTTCCCGTCATTGACGAATCGGATCTTGCTGCCCGGTGGGACGACCGCCCTCGCTGTGCGGTGACCGGGACCAATGGCAAGACGACGGTGGTGACCCTCGTAGTCGAAATGCTGGAGCGGTCTGGTGTCCGTGCGACTGCTGCTGGAAATACTGATACGCCACTTGTCAGGGCCATAGATGACGTGGAAGCGGCGATGTTCGTGGTCGAGGCCTCCTCTTTTCGACTAGGCCATGCGGGGGAGTTTCGAGCCTCGCCGGCCGCCTGGTTGAACTTCGCGCCAAATCACCTTGACGTGCACGCCGACCTGGCCGCCTACGAGGCGGCCAAAGCAAGGGTCTTCGAAGGCTTGGCCCGGCCCTCAGACGCAGTGGCCAACGCCACTGACCCGGTGGTCATGGCACACGCTCCTGATGGGGCCAGCTTGTTCGGTGGAGCCGCAACACCATCGCGGGTCGATGTGGTCGGAGGTGCTGAAGTGCTGGTCGTAGAAGACGAACCCCTTTTGGAGGTTGCTGCGTTGGCCCGTTCGCTATCCCATGACTTGGCCAACGCTCAGGCGGCTTGCTTGTTAGCCCTTCGGGCAGGAGCGGCCCGGGAGGCTTGTGCCGAGGTCCTTGTCGACTTTACGGGACTAGCCCACCGGATGGCTCTGGTGGCTGAGGTGGACGGGGTCCGCTATGTAGACGACAGCAAGGCGACTACACCACATGCCACTCTGACTGCCATGGCTGGGCTGCCAGGAGCGGTTCTGATCGCCGGTGGGCGCAGCAAGGGCGTCGACCTCTCGGTACTGGGGGCCGCCCGCCCCCGCGCCGTGGTGGCTATCGGCGAAGCCTCCGGCGAGGTGGCTGATGCGTTTGCCGGTCACTGTCCGGTCCACTCTGCGACTTCCATGGATGAGGCGGTGGCGTTGGCACGGCGTGCCGTCGGATCGGCGGGTGCCGTGCTGCTGTCACCCGGTTGCTCCTCGTTCGACTGGTACGGGTCGTACGTCGAGCGTGGTCTCGACTTTGTGCGGATCGTGCACGGACTCCTCGAGTCGGGGCCTGGGTCGGGGGAGTGAGCGTGGTGACGGCCGGGGATCGGTCGAGTAGAAGATCGGTACTGGCGGGTCGCAGGACTCGGCGACCGGCTCGGTTCGTGGCACTGGCCGTCCTGGCCATGTTGATGGTGCTGCTAGGGATTGTGATGGTGCTTTCGGCTGCCTCAGTCCAAGATCTTCGGACTCATGGCAATGCCTGGTACCACCAGCGGCGACAGTTGATCTGGGTGGCCGTGGGGCTGGTCGGGCTTGTGACCACCACTCGGCTGGACTACCGAAGGCTCCGCCCTATGGCGGTCTGGTTGCTGGTGGCATCACTGATTCTGTTGGTAGCGGTCTTTGTGCCGGGGGTCGGTATCCGGGCTAATGGATCTTCGCGATGGATCAGGGCCGGCGCTGCAACCTTTCAACCTTCAGAGTTGGCCAAGTTGGCAGTGATCCTTTACGGATCGGTATTGCTCTCGAGCAATCCGGTGAACGACCTTCGCCGGACCCTGCTACCACTGGCTGCCGTGTTAGGCGGGGTGGGTGCGCTCGTCTACGCCGAGCCCGACCTTGGCACAGCGTTGATCCTGGGCGCCATCGCCGCCTCGTTGCTCTTCTTTGCCGGGTTGCGATGGGCGGTCATGGGTGCCACCGCAACCTTGGGCGTCGCAACAATGGGTGCCCTGACCATGACGGCCGGCTATCGACGCGAACGCCTCCTGTCAGTGTTCGATCCATGGAGCGACCCGCTGATCACTGGGTGGCAGGCCATCCAGGCAGGTGTCGCCATGTCCAACGGTGGCCTTTGGGGTCTGGGACTGGGCGCGAGTAGAGCCAAGTGGGGGTTTCTCCCGTACGCCCAGACCGACTTCATCTTCGCCATCGTGGCTGAGGAACTCGGATTCGTGGCGGTGGTCGGAGTGATTCTCGTCTACCTGTTCATAGGGCTGGTCGGGTTGAACACAGCCCTCCGGGCTCCCGACCGCTTCGGACAGCTGTTAGCGGCCGGGATCACCACATGGATCATGATCCAGGCCTACGTGAACATCGGAGCCGTGATTGGCGTGCTACCCATCACCGGTGTGCCCCTTCCCTTCGTCTCCTATGGCGGCAGCTCGATGGTCCTGACCCTCAGCGCGTATGGCGTGCTGTTGAACGTGGCCAGGCAGACGCCGTGAAAGCGCCGATACCCCGGGGTGTGTTGATCGCCGGTGGAGGAACGGCCGGTCACGTGCTACCTGGTCTAGCCATTGCTGAGGCACTGGTCGATAGCGGCGTGGTGGAAAATCAATCCAGTGTGTATTTGGTCGGCAGCCGACGAGGGATCGAGGTCGACCTCGTCCCACCGACGGGGTTCGACCTAACGGTGTTGCCTGGCCGTGGCATCCAGCGACGGTTGACTCTTGCCAACCTGGTAGCTGGGATCGGCCTGCTTTGTGGTCTTGTGCAGGCCCTCGTCTTGGTAATTCGTCGCCGACCTGCGGTCGTGGTGTCCCTCGGTGGCTACGCCAGCATCCCGTGTGCCTTGGCCGCTGTAGTGCTGCGGGTACCGGTGGTGGTTGCCGAGCAGAACGCCGTACCCGGTGCGGCCAACCGCCTGACTAGTCGGTTCGCTCGGGCGTGCGCCGTGTCGTTTCCCGGAACGGAGCTACCGCGTTCCACGGTGACCGGTAATCCGGTCCGACAGGGTGTGCGCGAAGTGGCGGAGTCTGGGGACCGGATGCGGGACCACTCCGAAGCGCGTGCGGCCCTGGGTGTCAATGCCTGCCCGTTCGTGGTGGTGTTCGGTGGGTCACTCGGTGCTCGTCGCATCAACCAGGCCTTGGTTCGGGCGGTGGAAGACTGGAAGGGTGGTCCGGTGGTCGTTGAGCACGTGGTGGGGCCGCGCGGCTGGATGGGGGGGCTCGCCGGCGATGTATCGGCCGACGACGCACCCGAACGTGCGGTCGCAGCCGCGCCGGGCGTGGATTACCGGGCGGTCAAATACGAGGCGGACATGCTGACCGTGCTTCGTGCTGCCGACCTTGTGGTTTGTCGTGCTGGGGCGACGAGCGTGGCCGAGCTATCAGCCCTCGGCTTACCGTCGATCCTGATCCCGCTTCCTGGGGCGCCAGGCGACCACCAGACAGCTAACGCCCGCCATCTAGAGGACGCAGGTGGAGCGTTGCTGATTCCCGACCCGGAGTTAGACGGTGACCGGTTGGGGTTGGAGATAACAGCCCTCCTGGCCGATCCGGCGAGGTTGGCAGCGATGGCCAACGGAGCCCGCTCAATTGGGAGGCCGGATGCTGCGGAACGGGTGGCCGCCCTGATCGCGGCGACGGTCGGCGACGGGTCCCAGCTGCCGTGAACGTCACCAGGAAAGACGATGCGGGGAATGATCTCGTTGGGTTGCTCGACCTATCCGTTCCGACCCAAGTTCACGTGATCGGCATCGGAGGCGCGGGAATGAGCGCAATCGCTGAGGTGCTGACCACCATGGGTCATCAGGTCTCGGGGTCTGATCTCAAGGCCTCAGCGGGTTTGGAGCGTCTGCGGGCCCTAGGGGTCGAAGTTCACGTCGGCCATGATGCTGCTCAGGTGGGCAATGCCGAGTACGTGACCCGTTCGACAGCGATCCCCGATGGCAACCCAGAGTGCGTTCGAGCTCTGGAGGAGGGGCGACCGCTGCTGAGTCGTGCCCAGATGCTGGGTGCGATCACGCGGTTCCGCCGGACTGTGGCCGTCGCCGGAACGCACGGGAAAACCACTACGGCGTCGATGTTGGCCCTTGCTCTCCGGGGAGCGGACCTCAAACCGTCGTTTGTGATCGGTGGCGATGTGAACGAGATTGGGACGGGCGCGGCGTGGGACGATGGTGACATCTTCGTGGTGGAGGCTGACGAGAGTGATGGTTCATTTCTAGAATTATCGCCCCGCTTGGCCGTCGTCACGAACGTGGATTCCGATCACCTTGAGCATCACGGGAGTTTCGAGGCCCTGCGAGAGTCCTTTGATCGATTCGCCGGCGGTGTGGATGGCCCGGTGGTGATCGGTATCGACGACGTCGAGGGAGCGGCTCTGGCCGATCGAGCCCGTCGTGTTGGGGTCGACGTCAGGACGGTAGGAACCGCGATTGATGCCGACTGGTCGATCGGGGAGCTCAGCGAATCGTGGGAGGGGGTCAGCTTTGTCCTGGTAGGACCTACCACGGCGTTGGGCGCCGGTATGTCTGTCACCTTGCCTGTGCCGGGACTTCACAATGCGAGGAATGCGGCATCGGCTGCTGTCTTGGCTCTCCTGCTCGGTGCTGACCCTGATTCAGTCGCCGGTGCGCTAGCACGCTTCGGTGGGGTCGCTCGCCGTTTCGAGCACCGCGGCCGGGTGGCAGGGGTGGTTTTGGTCGATGACTATGCGCATCTCCCGGCCGAGGTGGCAGCCACCGTGCGGGCTGCGAGGAGTGGGAACTTCGACCGGTTGGTGGCCGTCTTCCAGCCTCACCGTTTCAGTAGAACCGAGGCTCTTTGGTCGTCGTTCGGGCCGTCTTTCGAAGGGGTCGACGTCCTGTTTGTGACCGACGTCTATCCGTCTGGAGAGGCACCTCGGCCTGGGGTCAGCGGGCGTCTCATAGTCGAGGCGGTCCAGCGCGATCTTCCGCATCTGGATGTCAGGTACATGGTTCGTCGCGACGATCTTCTGGTTGCCTTGATGGGTGAGTTGCGATCCGGTGACCTCTGCCTGACCATGGGTGCCGGTGATCTCACCTCGGTTCCTACCGATCTTCGGGCTCGATTGTTCGATGAGGAGATCCGCAGAGGGCCCCAGCATGCCTGAACCTGAACTGGCTGCACTCGACAACGCCCTCCGGGATGCCGAGTTAGTCGATGGCGTCCGGGTCGACTATCCGGTTGCCGGTTTGACGACATACCGGGTGGGCGGCCCGGCCGCCCGCTTTGTCCGTCCAATGAACATCGCTGAATTGGAACGAGTGGCTCGAGCTGTTACCACAGCCGCTGATGTTGGAGGGGTCCTACCAGTGATGGTCATTGGAAGGGGATCGAACCTTTTGGTGTCGGACCGGGGCTTCGAAGGCTTGGCCATCCAACTCGGAATGGGCTTTGAGGAGGTCGCTATCGATGGCGATGTAGTCGTAGCCGGTGGCGCGGCCAGCCTCCCTGTGGTGGCTCGCCTCACGGTAGCCAGAGGCCTGGAGGGATTCGAATGGGCTGTCGGCGTCCCCGGCTCAATCGGCGGAGCCGTCCGGATGAACGCCGGTGGTCACGGATCGGATATGGCGGCAGTGCTTGTGTCCGCCACCACCGTCGACCTGCAGATCGGAATGACCAGCGCCCGAAGTGTCGAAGACCTGGCGTTGGGTTACCGGACATCCACGGTGACCTCATCCGAAGTGATTGTTGCGGCTGAACTCCGGCTGATCGCGGGCGAACGGAGCCGGGGTGAGGAAAAGTTGGCCGAAGTGGTCCGCTGGCGCCGTGCTAATCAGCCTGGTGGACACAATGCCGGCTCCGTGTTTACTAATCCGCCCGGCGATTCTGCAGGCCGACTCGTGGACACGGCTGGTGGTCGCGGGCTGCGGATCGGGTCCGCCGAGGTGTCGGTCAGGCACGCGAACTTCATTCAGGCAGACGAAGGTGGTTCGGCTGAGGACGTGGCCCGCCTCATGGCTGAGGTGGTCCGCCTAGTGGAGGAGGTCCACGGGGTTCGACTAGAGCCAGAGACCGTACTCATGGGCTTTTGATGGAGGTCGATTCGGAGGAGGTCGACTCAGGGAGAGCCGGCTTGGGGGCGGACGGACAGGAACCTCGGCTTAGACGCCGTGGACTCGTTCTGGCTTGGGTTGCGCTCGGCCTTGTCGTCGTGGGAGTGGGGGCTTTTGCCGCTACCCGTAGCGAGTTGCTGGACGTTGACGAGGTTCGCTTGGTCGGCGTGTCTTCAGAGCTTGGCCGGAAGATGGTCTTGGAGGCCCTGTCGGTTCCCGAGGGGTCATCCATGATCGGCATCGACCTAGACGTAGCTGGCAGCCGGGTGGCGGCCCTTGCGGGCGTGGCTGGCGTCGAGGTGGAGCGTGATTGGCCGAGTTCGCTGGTGGTGTGGGTCGTGGAGCGGGTCCCCGTGGTCAACGCGTCGGCACCCGACGGACGTCTGGCGCTACTCGACGCCGATGGGATGGTGATCGAGTACATCCCCGTCCCTGAACCAAACCTTCCGACCATCAGGGTGGACGACATCGGAAGACCTGGTGTTCGACTGCCCGGTCTCCGACCTCTGCTGGACGCCGCCGACGCTGTTACCGACGACCTGGCAGCGTGGATCGTAGCGCTTGTGCCTACCGGCGGAGGCGTGCGTGCTGAGCTCGTCGGTGGGGTAGAGGTGGACTTGGGGATGGGAAGCAGTTACCGGGATGAGATGCGGGCGTTGGCAACCGTTCTCCACCGGGTTGAACTCTCCTGCATCGTAAGCATTGATGTGTCGGTCCACGACATTCCCGTGGTTCGTCGAGACGACCTGCACTGTTCCTAGGGCTCAGCTATTGGGGGGGGTGGGATCTGCCCGGGCCATGGCGCTGGATGCTTGAGGATCCTTATGGGTTGACGTTTCGTTACCACGCGCCGTAGTCTCACGACCACTAATCGGAGTCAAGGGCTCTATACCCTCAACTTCGACTTTAAGGTTAACTTTGGGTGTCTGTGGGGTTGCAGGCGCTCCGGACAGTTTGTGCGCCGCCTGTCAGGGCCGGTGTCGAAACAGACGAGGTTCACAAGAACCGGAAAAGGAAAAGGAAAACCGATGGTGGGAAGCCCTCAGAACTACCTAGCCGTGATCAAGGTGGTGGGTGTCGGCGGTGCTGGCGTCAATGCCGTCAACAGGATGATCGACGCTGGCCTGAAGGGCGTTGAGTTCATTGCCGTGAACACCGACGCTCAGGCCCTGCTTATGAGCGATGCTGACGTCAAGTTGGACATCGGCCGGGATCTGACTCGTGGTCTCGGAGCCGGTAGCGATCCCGAGATCGGTCGCCAGGCGGCGGAAGACCACCGAACCGAGATCGAGGAAGCGCTCGAGGGTTCCGACATGGTGTTCATTACCGCCGGCGAAGGTGGTGGGACTGGTACTGGCGGTGCACCGATCATCGCCGAGGCTGCTCGGGCTGCCGGAGCGCTGACCATCGGTGTGGTCACCCGGCCATTCGCGTTCGAGGGTCGCCGTCGGTCAGTTCAGGCCGAGCAGGGCATCGTCCAGCTCAAGGAGAAGGTGGACACCCAGATCGTCATTCCGAATGACCGATTGCTGGATGTCTCCGACGAGAACACCGCTCTTCTGAATGCCTTTGATACCGCTGACGAGGTCCTCCTCCAGGGGGTTCAAGGGATCACCACGTTGATCACCACACCGGGCCTCATCAACACCGACTTCGCTGATGTGCGTACCGTTATGGCCGATGCCGGTTCGGCGTTGATGGGCGTGGGTCAGGCCACCGGCGACGGACGGGCCCTGAACGCGGCTCGCAAGGCTATTTCAAGTCCAATGTTGGAGGCCTCCATTGAGGGCGCTCGGGGCGTGTTGTTGAACATCTCGGGTCCACGGGATCTGGGCCTTTTCGAGGTCAATGAGGCTGCGGAGGTGGTCCATGGCGTAGCCCATCCGGAGGCCAACATTATTTTCGGCACCGTGGTCGATGATGAGATGGGTGATGACGTGCGGGTCACGGTCATCGCCGCTGGTTTCGACCGCTGGGACGGTGACCGACCCTCGGTCGCTCCCAGAGAGCCACTGACCGGTGAGGACGTCATCGCTGACGTGTTCGCTGATGGCGACGATCTCGACGTGCCGAGTTTCCTCAGGTAGGGGCCGATGGCCCGGGAACTGGCTCGACGGAGTCTCCCGTCGGGGCGGACCGCCCGGGTTGTCATGTCCGAGACCACCGATGGCGACGTCGCTGACGGCGCTGCCATTGGTGTCTCGGAGGACTTCCTGGCGGGCTACCCGATCACGGTGTCATCCGCGACCAGGCTGTGCCAGGTGCATGGTGCCGACGTGGTTCGGGTGGATGCACCCGGTGCCAAGACGGGATCGGTGGCCGATGCCGCGGTTACAGACGTGTTGGGGGCGTCGTTGGTCGTCCAGGTGGCCGACTGCGTGCCCTTGGCCTTCTTGGGTGACCATTCGGTGGGTCTAGCCCATGCTGGGTGGCGCGGCCTTCGGGCCGGTGTATTAGAGCGGACCATCGAGGCTCTGACCGTAATGGACGGCACTGCGCCAGTGTCGGCTGTGATTGGACCTCACATCGGTCCCTGTTGCTACGAGTTCGGAGACGACGACCTTGCTGATCTGGTGGCTCGATTCGGTTCTAGCGTCCGGTCCAGAACGATTAGTGGTCGCTCGGCTCTTGACCTCACGGCGGTTGTGACGTCTGTCCTGGAGCGGGCTGAAGTTCCGGTGGCGTTTGACGAAGCGTGTACTTCGTGTGACGACCGATATTGGTCGTTCCGTGCCACTTCTACTCCTAAACGACAGGCGATGGTCGCCTGGCTCGAGGAGGCCTGAGTTTTGGCAGTAGAGAACGGTGGCCTTCCGTCACGAGTTGAGATCGGTTCGCGCTTGGAGAGTCTCGTCGATCGGCTCGAAAGGCTTAGCGGTGGTCGGACAGCGTTATTGCCGGTGACGAAGGCCTTTGGGGCTGAAGCAGTTCGTGCGGTACTGGCCACCGGTATGGCCGATGTCGGGGAGAATTACGCTCAGGAGTTACTAGGTAAGAACGCGGAATTGTGTGCGGAGTCGAAGAATGAGGACGGCCTACCTCCACTTCGGTGGCACACGATTGGTGGCGTTCAACGCAACAAGGTTCAACGCCTGGTTGGGATCGTGAGCCTCTGGCAGACCGTGGATCGGCCGGAACTGATCGATGAGATTCTTCGTCGGGCACCGAATGCCAGAATCCTGATCCAGGTCGATCCGGCCGGTACGCCCGGCAAGGGAGGCTGCCCCCCGGCTGAGGTGGAGGGGCTGGTCACTCGCGCAGTGGACGGTGGCCTGGAGGTGGCGGGCCTGATGACGGTCGGAGTGATGGGAGACCGAGATGCCACCGGTAAGGCGTTTCGGACGGTCTCTCGATTGGCTGACGACCTCGGCTTGGTCGAGCGCTCAATGGGAATGTCTGATGACATTGAGATGGCGGTGGAGCACGGTTCTACCATGGTGCGCGTCGGGCGTGCATTGTTCGGTGAGAGACCTCGCTGACCAGGGCCGGGTTTGCCTTGGGTGCCGGGACTACGTGGGGTGGGCCAGTACCATCGTTGCTTGATGAAGAAGTTGATGCTGTGGCTGGGACTTGGCCCCGACGAAGCTTATGAAGACCTCTCTGATGAGCCGGTTCTTCGCGGACCCTTGTCGTCTACCGAGTTCGCCGAGGCCCGTATCGCCGCCGAGACCGGTGGCACTGTTAGTCCGCTACACACTCGGATGCCTGTCTCCAACACAGTCCGAACCCTTCCACCGGAATCGACGGGTACTGTCAGGCCCCTCCAGCCGGCAGCCACTGCCAAACCGTCGACGGTTACTCCGAAGTCGTTCAATGACGTCCAGGAGATGGCTGACCGGTTTAAGGGGAAGCAGCCTGTAATCGTGAACCTGCAGGGTGTGGACGCCGAGTTGTCCCGGCGGATTATCGATTTTGCGAGCGGGGTCTGTTATGGCGGTGCGGGTCAGATGGAGCGCATAACCCACCAGGTGTACCTGCTCACTCCCTCCGACGTGGAGGTCTCTGACGAGGACCGTCGCCACCTCGGCGGTTGATAGCACCATGATTTGCACGCTCCTGCAGTTGTACTTACTCGTCCTTATAGTTCGGGTGTTGATGAGTTGGTTTCCGATCTCCCGAGATGGACGCATGGCGACGGTGGCCGGGGCGCTCTACATGGTGACCGATCCGGTTCTGCTACCCCTGAGGCGACTGCTGCCGGCGGTTCGTATGGGCCACATGGCACTCGATTTATCACCCATTGTGGCCTTCTTCGGGCTGTCGATCTTGATGGGCTTGCTGGGCTGTTGATCCCAGCGGTGATTAGGTCCCCGGCACTTCTGGGGTCAGTTTGATAGCAGTCAGGGTGCCCAGAGCGAGCGTTGGCTCGGCGATAGCCTGACGGTGTGGATACTCGAGGCAGCGGCATGGATCGGGTGAGTGGTCTCGTCCATGAGCTAGACGACGCTCAGTTCTCGACGAAGATGCGTGGGTACGACCCGTCAGAGGTCGATGCCCTCTTAGATCGAGCCCGGCAGGCCATCGAAACGTTGGGCTCGGCTGAGCGACGCGCCGAAGAGCGAGCCACATTGGCCGAGCGTCAACTGGAGGAAGAATTGGAGGCGGCTCGTGCGGCCCGGGCCACCGCTGAGGCCGGCATGGCGACGGCGGCTGCCGAGGCAAAAGGCATCGTGGCTGCCGCCCGTGTGGAGGCAGCGGACCTGCAGGATGCCGCAGAGGTCGAAATTCGCAGGGCTGCTGAGGAGGCCAGAAATCAGATGCTGGCCGAGATCTCGGAATTGGAGCATCGCCGGGACGGCGTGTTCGAGCAAGTCGAGGTGACCGCAGCCCACATAGCAGCACACAGAATCCGGTTGCAGCGGGCAGTAGCTGACCTGTCGACCTTGATCGATGAGATTGAGGATCGCCCCGAGCCCGTTGGGTCTGGCGAGGCATCTGACGCTGCAGTATCAGATGCTGAGAGTCAGACCGCCACCGCCCTCCGGCCATCCGTCCACCCGGATGGAGTATCCCGTGGCGGTGCTCTGATCGAGGGCACTTCTTCCGAGCCATCACTGCCCGAGCCGAACTGGGCTGCAGATGTTCAGGCAACTGAGGTTGTTAGACCCCTTCGGCCTGGGAACACCGGGATTACGGCCTCGGGAGGTGCGGTCGGTGGCGATGAGGGTGACCTTGAAGCGTTCTTCGCCGACGACGGTTCTTAACTCTGAATTGAAGGGACGCCGAGGATCGCACCGGCCGCAACGGTGGCCCGGTACGCTTCGTCGCCCATTGGACCTGGCTTGACCTGCGAGCCGCCGATGAGATGACAGATGACAG
>PVBE011574885.1_pt1 | contig 15294 bp, 12 predicted proteins | sample 1631181 | NCBI WGS metagenome assembly PVBE01 (sample SAMN08397723, study PRJNA350692) | Marine metagenome, whole genome shotgun sequencing project. | isolation source: water | place: Pacific Ocean | collected 2012-04 | reverse complement strand
TGGAAGGTGAGCGTCTGCACCGTGAAGAAGTCTGCGGCCCAGATGTCCGGCGCATGCAGCCGAAGGAAGGTGGGTTAGGAGGGCGACGGCGCTGGTGTTCTGCGATAGCGGTACACCGTGGTGGCGCTGACGGGGTGCCCCAAGACGACGAGTTCCGCGGCGATCCGGCGGATGCCCCAGGTCGGATTCTCCACCGCGAGACGCGCGATGAGTGCTGGAGTCTCCACGTCAATCGGGGCGCGGCCGGCCCCGGTGCCGCGACTCTTCCAGCGCCAATACCGTCGCCACGCCAAGCGGTGCCAGCCCACGATGGTCGCTGGCTGCACGAGGTGCAGATGGACCCGCCACGCGGGCCAACTCCGCGCCGTGACCGACCAGAACTGCCGGTCGCGTTGGTGAAGCCGGGGGCGCCGTCCAGATCGTTCCCAGACCGCCAGTTGCAGGCGCAGAATCAAGTTCTCCAGAATCATGTCGCGGTGCCGTCGACCGAGGATCCCGAGTCCACCAAGAAAGAGCCGCCAGTAGAGCCACATGCACTTCCCTCCGCGGCAAGGCTCTCCGTCAGAGGCAGCTCACTCAAGGCCGATGGAGTTTTGGAACACCACAAGTCGGGCAGCTAGCGATCAAACGCCTTGCTGGCATCCAGAAACCCGCCAACTTCCATCATGTGGCTCATCTATTGGTGTTAGCGATTCGGATGCCCCGGTGCCCACTTGAAGGAGTGGCTCCATGATCCACACATCGTGGGTGTTTCAAAGGTGTCATGCATCGCGTATGTTGCCGGTACCGAGGTCCAGAAGCCACCTCGGGGCGAAGTCCTCGAGGTGGAGCGTTTTCTTGCCCGAGCTTCTCGGCTAGCCTGCCCCGAGCGTCGGAGGGAACCGCCATGGTTGTGTCGATGAACGAGCTGGGATTCTACACGCTTGCTGGCGCTCCCGAGTCGCCGCGCGATCTGATCCCAGAGGTCCTCGCCGCCGAAGCGATGGGCCTGGGGTCCTGCTTCATCTCTGAACGGCTGAACATCAAGGAGATCGCGACCATCTCTGGTGCGGTGGGCGCGGTGTCGTCCATGCTCGGCATCGCCACGGCCATCACTCACCAGAACAGGCGTCACCCGAAGGTCACGGCCGCGATCGCCAGCACCATGCACCATCTGACCGGTGGGCGCTTCTCGCTCGGCCTGGGGCGGGGGACCGACCGCGGATCGGACTCACTGGGGCTGCCGCGGATCACGACGGCGCAGATGGAGGACTTCGCGCATTTGATGCGCCGGCTCTGGCGGGGGGAGACGATCGTCGAGCACGATGGCCCGGCGGGAAGCTGGCCGGTCCTCGGCCTCGACCCCGCGTTCGACGACGAGATCCCGCTCATCCTCGCCGCGTTCGGCCCGAACTCGCTGGCGCTCGGTGGGCGCGTCTATGACGGTGTTGTCCTCCATACGTTCTTCACTGATGAGACGACCGAGCGCTGCGTCCGCACGGTCAAGCAGGCCGCGGAAGAGGCCGGCCGAAACCCGAACGACGTTCGCGTCTGGTCCCTCTTCGCCACGGTGGGCGAGCACTTGCCGTACCCCATCCACCTCAAGAAGACCGTGGGCCGGATGGCAACCTACCTTCAGGCATACGGCGACCTGATGGTGCGCACTAACGACTGGGATCCGGACGTGCTGGCACGATTCCGAGCCGACGAGCTGGTCGCGAGTTTCCAAGGAGCCATCGACGACAAAGCCGACATGGCGCAGCTGGAACATGTCGCGGAGCTGATCCCGGAGGAGTGGCTCGCCCCCGCCGCGACGGGAAGCCCGGAGGAATGCGTGGCCGCGATCAACGGCCAGTTCGACCTAGGCTGCGACGGTGTGATCCTCCATGGGGCGTCCCCGGACGACCTGGCGCCTATCATCGAGGCCTATCGCGTGCAGCGGGACGCGAGCCGCTTCAGCCACCTGCCCGCCAATCCCGGACTCGCGCCGCGTCATGGCTGAGATTCCATTTATCACTGACCCGTCCGAGGTGACTCCCGCATGGCTTACGTCAGTGCTCCGCGAGGCTGGTTTCGCGGTGACTGTTGGCGACGTCGAATCCGAGAGCGTGGGCACTGGGCAGGTGGCTCGCTGTGAGCGCTTCTTCATAACCTTCGAGATCTCGGACGCGCGCGCGCCGCGGACGCTGGTTGGAAAGTTCCCGTCACCAAACCCGCTCAGCCGAAGCACGGGGCGATCCGGTGCGTATCCGCGGGAGGTGAGTGTCTACGGGCATGTGCTCCCCACAGTGCGGATCCGGACGCCGCACGTCTACTGGGTCGACTTGGACGAGGCGAGCGGTGACTTCGTGCTGCTGATGGAGGATATGGCGCCCGCGCGGCAGGGTGATCAGCTACGAGGCTGCTCCGCCACCGTGGCGGAAGCTGCAGTGGAGGAGGCGGCCCGGCTGCACGCGCCGCGCTGGGGGGATCCGACCCTCCCCAGGCTGGACTTCCTCGCGCGCCCCGCCGATACGGCCACCCGCGTGGAGCGTTATCACGGCTTCTGGGAGGGCTTCTTGAAGCGATACGCATCACGGCTCAACGAAGAGATCTTGGAGGTCGGCCGGGGGTTGGCACTCCGATACGGCACGTACTCCCGCCCGTACCCCGGACCGCGTTGCGTGACGCACGGTGACTTCCGCCTCGACAACATGCTGATCGACGAAACCGACGGGGTCCGGCTCGCGGTAGTTGATTGGCAGACGGCCGGCATTGGCTGCGGGATGCAGGATGTGGCCTATTTCCTAGGGGCCGGACTCCTCCCGGACGAGCGGCGCCGGGATGAAGAAGCACTCGTGCGGCGGTACCACGCGGCGTTGGTCGACGCTGGGGTCGGTGACTACAGCTTCGATCAGGCCTGGAGGGACTACCACTGGTACAGCTACGCCGGATACGTGATGGCGGTGACGGCCTCTATGCTTGTCGTCCAGACCGATCGCGGCGATGAGATGTTTATGACGATGGCCCGGCGCCATGCCCAGCAAGCAATCGACCACGGAGCCGAAGCGCTACTGGACGCCGCTGTCTGAGGCGTCCAGTAGCGGAACTGCGCGGGCAGAGCGACGACCGTTCGTGAGGAGCAGGATATGGTGAACCGGCTACCAGCGAGCGACATAGAGCACGCTCCCCTATGGGCGCTTTCGGAACTCCCCGTCCACGAATGGACGCTGCAGACGAACCTAATGGAGGTCACGAGCGACCCTCGCGCCTATGAGCGCTACTGGTTTACCTCACAGGATCAATCAGGCGAACTCCTCCTGGTGACGGGATTCGCCCTCTACCCGAACCTCGGCACGGCGGAAGCGTTCGCCATCGTCAACCTGCGTGGGCAACACACCACGGTGCGCGCCCACCGTCGCTTGACAGCAGATCGCCTCGATCTGCGCGTAGGTCCGATTGGGTTTGAGCTGGTGGCGCCGTTCAAGGAGTGGCATCTCACGCTGGACGACAATCCCTACGGGATCGCCTACGACCTCCGCTGGCTTGATACGAAGCGCGCGGTCGCCCAGTCGGCGACGATTCAAGGATACGAGACCTTCGGGCGCATCGCCGGCACGGTGCGCGTTGGGAGGGAAGAGTTCCCCCTGCGCGTCGCGGACTTCCGGGGTTCCCGCGATCATCATTGGGGGGTCCGCGACGGGGTTGGGGGTCCAGGACACCTGATCCGTTCCGAGCGTCCGACATCCACGGCGACCGCGGGTCAATGGGTCGAGTTTGAGGACTGGTCGATCTGGTTGCATCGCGTTCTCTATAACATCGGCGACCCGCGGCCGGGCACCGGGCGGATCATCAAGATGGAGCGGGAGCTCAGCTTCGACTCCGAGACGCAGCTGTTCACCGGCGGCATCATCCGGAACACGCTGGAGGGCGGGGAGGTGAAGGAGCTTCGTTACCGGCGCTTCGGGCATCAGATCGCCTTCTTGCGCTGCGGCATGTACGGGGGTCGCGAGGGCGGTACGCCGGAAGGTGATATTTGGCATGGGATGTACGTCGGGGACGATGTGGTCTCCGGCGAGACGTATGACGTCGCAGACCCCAAGGTCCAGCGATTGCTTGCCGGCGGTGCCAACCATCACTGCGAGGTGACGGCGGGCGGCGAGGGCACCGTGGGTCTGTTCGAGACGCATGACCCAATCACGTTCGAGATGTGCAGGGACCGGGAACCGGGATACCTACTTCAAGGCTCATAGGGGGAGACGAATTGCGCTCTGAAAGTCGGCATCTCGCCTCCGGCGTACGTGCTGACCGGCGACCTTGACGCCGCCACGGGATGCCCCACGATGACAACATCGTGCTGGTGTGAATGGTGCGGGCAGCACTATTCCCTCCTGACCGTTCGCTGTCCGCACTGCGTGGGGTTCGGTCAGCCTGTGCCGCGCCTTCAGCCAGCCGTCCCTGGCGCTTCGTGGTCGACGAAGAACTGGATTACGCCTTGGGCCACACCGCGCGCCATCGCTTGTCGGCCGAGAAAGTTGCGCAGAACCGCGGCGTCTTCTTCGTTGCTGACGAAGAGCAACTCCACCAAGACGCTCGGCATGCGGGTCCCCCGGGTGGAAAGGAAATTCTGTCCGTCTCGGAATCCCGCGCTGACGGGGTCCACGCCCTGCGCCTCGAGAACCGATCGCTGCCAGGTCAGCGGGGGGGAGAGCACATAGATCGAGCGGCAGACGTTCCCGAATTGTCGCCAGCACGTGTCATCTTTCACTCCCAGCGACGCCGCCTCGTACCCGTGGGCGAGCAACTCCGCCTGGACGCGGCTCAGAATTAGCACGCCGAGCCATCGGTTCTGTTCGGCCAGAAGCGGGGTCGGGTGATACCACGCCTCGACGCCGCGCACCGCCGGATCGGGATGACCGTTGGAGTGGATCGAGATAAAGGCGTCGGCCTCCAGGAATGCGGCAAGCTCCACGCGCGCTTCGCGATCTCGACGGCCGAGCGCGGGAGCGCTGCCCTGGGCGAGCGATGCCGGGGTCAGGACGGATGGTCCGCTGTCACGACGCGTCAGGATCACATGGAATCCGTTGGCTAAGAGGATCTCTTCGACCCGCAGCGCGAAGTCGAGGTTCGATGAGGGTTCGGCGACCCCATTGGCAGCAGCACCAGGATCCCCGCCGCCATGCCCCGGATCGATGACAATGGTCCGCTGGCCCGCGGCGGCCTTGGCGACCCCCGCGTCGGCGAGAACGCGCCCGATCTCGGCCGCTCTTCGCTGCGCGACAGTCAGGCGTGGCGTGGCGGACTCCATTTCTATCGGGCTTGGCGGAGGCGGCGGGAGGACCGGCTCGGGGATGCCGGCGCCGAGGGCAGCCGCGACGACGCTGAGATCCGCGGAAGGGGCGAGCGGCGCGGATGTCGTGGGGGCAGGGAGTTGGTCGTCGATGGATCGTGGCGCAGGATTCTCGGATGCACCGCAGGCGAACGCCAGCAGCGCCAAGGTGAGCAGGAGCCCGCCGCTGAAGAGATTGCGGGGACGCCCCGTGCTTCCCCGTGGAGTTCGTTGCGCCCCTCGGATTGCCATACGGAAAGCCTAGGCGAGAGGCTTGGCGCCTGCTTCGGGGAGGTCGACCTCTCGCGGGCGATCCATGCACACAGCCCATCTCCATCGTGGGTCCTGGAGCCACCGGATGGACCATGCCCCACAGCCGGACACCCAGCCACCGAACACTAGGTTCACGCGTTTGGGCAGGGGGGCGGGTGGTCCATCGCAGATCCCGTTCTCCTCCTGTGAAACGGGCAGATTCACATGGTCCGCGGGGGCGCGGGCGGTCAACCGTCGGCACACGCCAGCACGGGGCATCCCTCCCAATCAGCAACCTGACCCAGCACCACCACCCGACAACGCCAGCAACCTCGCCGACTCATGCAGCACGCCACCCTTCACCACCTGCCTGATGCTCTCCACGTTGGACACTGTTTCGGTCGGATCCCGCGCGAACAACGCCAGGTCCGCCCGTGCCCCCACTTCGACCCGGCCCAGATCCTCGCGCCACAGGTATGACGCCGCCAAGGACGTTCCCGCCCGCAACACGTCCGTCGGCCGCATCCCCCGACGCTCAAGCGCCAACATCTCCGCGTGATAGCCCCACCCCGGCAGCGCCCCGGGCAACAGGTCGGTCCCCACGAGCACGGGGCCTCCGGCCTCGATGATCATCCTCGTGATTGCGCGCTGGTTCGCGCGCGCGCTCTCGAACTCGTTCCGTGACGCGCCAGCCAGCGGGTCCGGCCCGGGCGCCTCCATCGTTGACGCCGCCGCGAACGCCGTCGGGAACAACGCACGGCGTGCATCGTCCGCTCCTGGCCGCGCCGCGTTAATCGTGATCGTCGGATCCACGAACGCTCCCGTGTCCAGCAGCGTCTGTAGCCAGCTCTCCACCTCCGCCCCATCCGGATCCACCGCCGCCCAGGCGCGGAGCACCGTCAGTGTGTACCCCGGCACTCCGAGCCAGTCGCGCGGATCGATCCGTTGCCCCTGTGGCGCGATGTCCCGGATCAGGCTCTGGTGCAGATGTTCCACACCGCCTATCCCTCGCTCCATCGCGAACTTCGACGACGTCAACCCCAAGTGCCCCGTCACCGGTGCCCGCCCCGCGGCCGCTTCCAGGATCGCGGCCGCGATCGGCTCCTCCACGCTCTCGTAGATCTTGATGCTGCCGGCGCCGTCCTCGTCGATCAACCGTCCCACGACCTCTCGCGCCTCTGCCACCGACTCCAGTGGCTTCGACCCTGCGTCGCCCGACGCTCTCTCGATCGCCGCCCGCATCGCCGGACTGCCCTGCATCTGCGGCTGCATCTGATGCAGCATCGGCCCTGAATACACGACGGTCGGTCCCACAACCTTCCCCGCTTCGATGTCCGCCTGGATCCGCCGCACGGTGCGTGCGTCCCCGCCCACGCCGAGCGTGCCCATGCTCCACGCGGTGCCCAGGTCGCGCACCGTCGTGACGCCGCATCCGACAAGTGCCGGTAGGACCTCCATCCCCAAATTCCAGAGATGTACGTGCATGTCGATCAGGCCCGGCGTGATCCACAGCCCGCCCGCATCGAACCGCTCCGCCGTCGCCTCGATCTGCGGCCCGACCGCCGCGATCCGATCTCCCTCGATCAGCACATCAGCGCGCCGTACGACATCCGATACGCCATCGAACACGGAGCCCCCGCTGATCAGCAGCCGACTGGGGTCGGGCATTCTCGCGCCTCTCTCGTCACAGGATCCGCCCACCGAACGCATCCGCGCTGCCCACCTCCCACCGCCCCGCCGCAACCGTCGCAAAGAAATCTGACACCAGCGCGTTGAATCGATCCGGCTCCTCAAGGTTGATGGCATGCCCGGTTCGCGGAAGAACTTGCAGCGCTGCCGTGGGCATGGTTCGGCGCAGAAAGAGACTTGCCTCCAGACTCGGGTCGTCCTCATCCCCAGCCACGACCAGTGTCGGCACGTGACTCTCGGCCAGCGCGTCCGAGAGTTCCGGAAACGACGGGCGCCCCTTCTGCACACCCCGCAGCGTCTTGGCCGATCCCGGCGTCGCGTGGCCCGCCAGCCCCTCCACGAACTCCGCGAACCCCCGCGGATCCTTCCGGCGCAGCGCGTCGCGATACGGCGACGCCGCATACGCCGCCGCGGCCCTCTCCATCCCTTCGGCCTCAAACCGGCTCGCCGTCTCCTCAACCTCCCCCTGAAACTGTTCGCGTTCGGTCGCCATCGCCCCGTATCCGATCCCCGCCAGAACCACTGCGGATACGAGTCCCGGCTGCCGAAGCGCGAGATGCAGGGTCGCGAACGCCCCCATCGACAGCCCAACTACGTGGGCTGGCGCCAGGTCGAGCTGAGTGATGACCGCGGCGATGTCGTCCGCGGCGATCGTCTGGGAGTAGGCGGAGACCGCCTCCGGCACCTCAGACGGCGGATACCCCCGCGCATTGAACGCCACGCAGCGGTATCGCCGCGAAAAGTAGCGCAGTTGCGCCTCCCAACTTCGCGCGTCTCCCGCAAACTCATGCACGAAGACCACCGGACGCCCGTCGCCGGCCTCCACATAGTGAAGCTGCACCCCGTCCGACATTGCGTACGGCATCGCCGTTCTCCGCTCCTACTCGGCCTCGCGCGACAGCGGATAGCCAAGTGCCGAGGCGCCAGGGACCTCGGGCCCCAGAGCCGTTTCGCAGCACGTTAGACGATCAGGTCCAACTGAGGTCAGGTTGCGCGGACAGATCGACCTTGTCCAGCCCGTGACCTCGGCATCGATCTCGTGTGCGGCGGGTATGCCGGCCCGTGGTCAGCTTCGTCCAGCTTTTCTGACCCTAGTTTCTCACGACCCGTTCGCGGCGCGGTGGGGAACGACCTGTGGCTCCTCTCGAACGCCGAGAACAGGTACCAGCGGCGCGGCACATCGCCCGAGAATGATCCTGCCCAGACCGTTTAAGTTGTATCGTCCGTCCCGCCGGACGGCAGGATCCGGTTGAGCCAACCGAGCGCTCCGTCCAACACCGATGGCAACCCCTTGTACCGGCGCACGTCGTCCGGGAGCGCTGCGAGAGTTGCCGCGAGACGCACCGCTTCCTCCGGGTGGTCACACAAGTCCCGTAGTGGGCGCACGTAGATGCGAATCGTGAACAAGACATCGCCGCTGCGTGGGAGCCGCCGCAGAGTCTGGCGCTCCACCCGTAGCCACAGCCGGTCACCGGCGTTGGCCGCTGTCACCTCTCCCAGAGTCTCGCCGCGGATGTGGCCACGCGGCTGGAACAACGCAGGATGGCTCATCAGGTTCCAGTTCAATCGCCAAACCGGGCGCTCCACCTTGATCCGGTTGAAGAAGCGATCCATGGTCGACTCAAGCTGGGTCCCGTAGTTCGGGATCGGGGCATGAATCGCGCTGACGGAACCTCCCATCTTGTCGGCGAGTGTCCAGCCGGTGGGAAAACACAGAGACGCTCCGACCAGCCGATATTCGCCGCTACCAGGGTCCTCTCGCATGAGACACAAGTCCTCCTGCACCATGCGCCCTGCCAGGTCGAGGGGATGAAGGGTGGCATCGTCCAGAGGCCAGCATCGTCCGGCCGCGACGTGGGTGAATTCAGCGCGGTTGCGACGATAGACCCCGGGAAAGCGGGACGGCAGATGTTCGGTCAGCAATGCCAGGACCTCCTCGGAGCCGGCACGCGCCTCCGGCAGCGCGGCGAAGACCTCCCCGTGACGTTCGCCAAGCAAGCGCTCCTTCTCCCCCAGCTCCGCCGCCGCGAGGTCGTCGATCTCGATCCAGTCGTCAAGATCGAGTGGCGCGAGCCCCATCGACCATCGAAATTCACCGGCCTGAAACGGTGCGTACGTCAGCGCTGGTGTTAACCGCGAGTGCATACGGCGTCTCTCCGGAGTGTTCAGCCAGCGGGCACACCCTAGCGGGCTGGGACGGCGCTATGGGGCGGTGATTGCAGCCCGGCACGACGGCTCTAGCCCGGGACGGGGAACACCCCTCCCTCGAACACAGTGGCACGGATGGGGAGGGCGCCGATCTCGGAGGGGGCGACCTCGAAGGGATCGGCATCGAGAACTGTGAAGTCGGCGCTCTTTCCAGCGGCGATGCTGCCGATCTCACGATCCATGCGCAGCGACCAAGCGGCGTCGATCGTGACGGCGCGCAAGGCGCGGTCGAGCGAAACGCGCTGCTCGGGGCCGTGTATCCGGCCGCTCGTCGATTCGCGAGTCACGGCGGTCTGCACGGCCAATAGCGGCTCAACCGGTCCCATTGGGAGGTCCGAGTGAAGCGAAAAGTTGACTCCCCAACGCTCCAACGAGCCGAGCCGCGTCATCTGACTAGCACGCTCGGGGCCTAACCCTACCTCGGACCAGCGGTCGGCGAAGAGGCGCGCGTAGTAACCATTCGCGGAGACCGTGGCGCCGAGGGCCGCGAGCCGGCGCACCTGATCCTCGCGCGAGACACCAAAGTGCTCCAGGTTGAAGCGGTAATCGAAGCGCGGATGCTTCGCCAACAGCGCATCCAGGACATCGAGTGTGGCGTCGAGGCCCTCGTCGCCGTTGACGTGGTGGTAGATATCGAAACCGGCCCGCCAGTAGGGCTCAATTAGCGCTTCGAGCTCATCGGGCGGCGTCAGCCACTCACCCTGATGACCGTCCAGGTAGCCGGGAGCGCAGAGACACATACGTTGGGAGATGAAGGCGCCGTCACCGAAGGTCTTGACCGCCTTGAGCCAGCGCAGGCGATGTGTACTCTCCGCGCGCAGGGCGATCAGCCGCTCGAGATCGGCGCCGTGTTGGCGCTGCCAGTTGCGAGCACCGGGCACGAGGAGGGTGCGGAACGGGACGGCGTCGCGGTCCAGCACCTCTCGAAACGCCTCCCACTCGCGCGTCATTCCGAGGATGCCTCCTGCCAGCATGTCGGCGGCGGTGGTGACCCCGCCGCGATGCACGAGGTCTATCACAAGGCGCAAGCCGTCGTGGAGGCGCTCGGGGGCAGCCAGATAGGGTGCAAGGCGGCGCTGGGCAACGGCAAGGCCACCCTCGAAGAAGTGACCGTTCGTGAGGTCGATCTGATCAGCCTGCTGACGCAGTTCCTGCTCGTCGGCGTCGAGCCACGCTAACCCGGGGGTGTTGAGGACCACCTCATGGAACGAGCGGTGATAGAGCACGATCGGAACTTGGTCAGAGGCGCGGTCAAGGTCATCGCGGGTGATCGGACCGTGCCAGTAAGGATTCCAGCCCCAGATGATCAGCGGGTCTTCCCCCTCCGCCCGCGCACCCAGGTCATTCAGCCGCCCCAGCATCTCGTCGCGAGTCTGGACGGCCGCGATGGTCTTGTCGGGCAGCCGCCATTCCTCAGGGGCGGCGATCTCATAGTTGAGCAGAAACGCGCCCATCGACGGATGCAGATGTGGGTCGATGAGGCCGGGGAGGAGAACGGCGTCGGCGAAGCGGTCATCGACTTCGTACGGGCTCGCCTCGAGCCAGGGCTCGAGCGTCTCCTTCGAGCCAACTGCGACGATCTGGCCGTCGCGCACAGCGACCGCCGTCGCCTCGGGCAACCCGGGTTCCATCGTCACGATTCTGCGCGCGAGGAAGACAGTCAGCGGGGGTGTCGTCATAGGGGCTCCTGTGCCCGGAGGCTAGCGCCCTCAGGGGCAGCGGGGGAGGTGCGGGTGCGTGCACCGCTGACCGGGGATCTTCCAGGGCATACCTGCCGCCCTTTCGCCAAAACCGCCCTTTCGGCAAAGCCACCATGCGGCCCCAGTTGCGCGTCGGCCGAGGCGGACGGACTCAGGGCGAGGCCCCGGGACTAGAATTCAGCGAGCCCCGGGCGTCTCAACCGGGAGCGACAGGAGGTGCGACGATGAGCCAGGCCGAACAAGTGCGGGAGCTTGCAGCGCGACGGGAACGTTTCGCCCAGGGGGGCGGGGCCGAGAAGATCGCCCGGCAGCAGGCGAAGGGCCGAGAGACCGCGCGCGCCCGGATTGAAATGCTCGTCGACCGAAACTCGTTTTTGGAGATCGGTCTGCTTGGCCACGATCCGGACCCGGAGCTGGCCGATCGCTCGCCCGGCGATGGGATGGTGGCCGGCTACGGTCGCGTGGACGGGCGCAACGTGGGGATCGTGGCCCATGACAAGACCGTCATGGCCGGCACGGGCGGTGACGTGGGAGGGTTCAAGCAGAACCGGATCGTGCAGCGCTGCCAAATGAGGGGATGGCCCCTGGTCACGCTCGGCGACGGCGGCGGCGGCCGGGTGCACAAGCTGTTGGGCGTGCAGAACGCTGGGGTGGGCGCCGGCTACATGGGCCAGATTCGGCGGAAGCCGCGGCTCATGCCGATCATCACCGGCATCCTGGGCGAGTCCTACGGCGACCCCGCATTCCGCTCGGGACTGTCCGACTTCGTCGTGGTCGTCAAGGGCGCGGCCGTGGGGATCTCCGGCCCACCCGTGATCGAGGCAGGGATCGGGGAACAAGTGTCGGACGAGGAGCTGGGAGGCTGGCGGGTTCACGCGCGAAACGGACAGGCCAGCCGCATCGCCGATGATGACACGCATTGTTTGGCGATCATCCGAGAGTTGTTGAGCTTCCTGCCTTCCAACGCGGCCCTGCCGCCGCCGCTGCGCCCGACGGATGATCCACCAGACCGTCGTGAGGACGGGTTGCTTCGCCTGGTCCCCGACCAACCGAACCGCGCCTACGACATGCTGAAGTTAGTGCGCCTGATCGTCGACGATGCGGTCGTCTTCCCGATCCGGCCTGACTATGCGAAGAGCGTTCACACGCTCCTGGCGCGCTTCGACGGCCACCCGACGGGGATCATCGCGAGCAACCCGATGGTGCAAGCCGGGGCGATCGATGCCGACGGCTGCGACAAGATTCGGCTCTTCATTGAGTTCTGTGGGACGTTCAACCTCCCCATCGTCTTCTTGCACGACATCCCCGGCATGTTGGTGGGGACCAAGGTGGAACGGGAGCGGATGATCTCGCGGGCGATGGGGATGATGGAGACGCACGCGGAGGCGACCGTCCCCAAGATCACCGTGTTTATCCGCAAGTCGTACGGGCTGGGCACGTACGCGATGAACGCGATGGGCGCCATGACCGATCTGGTCCTCGCCTGGCCGTCCGCCGAGATCAGCTTTATGGGCGCGGAGCCCGCCGTGAAGCTCGTCTTCCGCAAGGAGTGGCAAGCGACGCCGGAGGAGCAGCGGGATGCGTTTGTCGCTGAGCGGGTGGAAGAGTTCCGCGTGGGTACTGATGCGCTCGCGGCGGGGGCGCACATGATCGTGGATGACGTGATCGACCCCCGGGACACGCGATCCATGATCGTGCGGGGCCTGGAGTTGGGACGGGGTGGTTACCCGGCCTGGTCGGAGCAACAGCAGGTGATTGAACACCAGCGATTTATCCGATGATCACGGGCCGGAGGTCTAGGCATCGGTGCAGTGTCTCCTCAAATCATGCGCCCGACGGGTACGGAGGGGCGACCCTTGCCTGAACCTTCGCTGGGAGTTGGTGGTGCGCCGCGGCGTACCGGATTCATGGCCCTGGCCGCTCGCGCTCAGGAGAGTTGGGGCCTTCGTGCCGAAGCACCGCGCCTGCCACGATCCGCTCATGGTGTTGCGCCATCGGCAGGCAAGAATCAGCCCTTGCCCACCCCGCGCGGGTCCCGCCGCCCGGCTAGGATGCGAGTCAGCCGGACGAACCCCGGACGGAGGGGAGCGCGGTTACAAGGCAGGAGCTCCGCATGATTACGGGAATGCCTCGCATCGCCATCGCCGTGCGTGATCTGGACGTGGCGGCGAAGACATTTCGCGACGCCTTCGCCATGCCGGTGACGGAAGTGGCTGGAGTGGTGGAGAGCCTCGGCGTGCGCATCGCGATGTGTACGCCGGGCAACGGCAGCAATGTCGAACTCATGTCGCCCGCCGATCCCGCCGCGCCGCTGAACGCCAGCCTGCAGAAGTTCATCGATACTCGAGGGGAGGGCCTCTTCGCCCTGATGCTCGAGGCTCCGGATCCCGATGCAGAGGCGGACGAACTGTTGGCCCGCGGCCTCGCGGTGCTCCCGCTGATGCCGGGCGCGGGGGGACGCGACGTGCACCCTCGATCGACGCACGGTGTCTTGATCCGCGTCTACCCGACTCCGACCGCGCCGGAGCCCGCAGCGCCCGCGGACCTGGTCACGGGAATCACGCGTGTGACGATCGCGGTGCGCGATTACGATCACGCCGTGACGGTCTACCGGGATCAGTTCGCCATGGCGCTCGAGGAACTCGCTCCCGATGCCGCCCGAGGCGTTCGAGCGGCGCACTGCCGGCCAGGGAGTGGGGGCGTGATCGAGCTCGTTTCGCCGTTCGATGAGACGCGACCCTTCGCTTCGCGGATTGCGAACTTCCTCGCAGAACGGGAGGGGATGTTCGAGATTGCGCTTGAATCGGACAATCTCTCTGCCCTAGAGACTCGCTTGGACAAGCACGGCGTGGCGCTCCGGGCCCCGGCTGACGCGGCCGGCGCGCGCGAGGTCGGGCCGGAGTCTGCGTTCGGGGCGACGATCCGGTTGGAGCAGAGGGTCGCGGTTGGGTGACTTGCCGCCAACGCTTTCCGCGAGGGCATCAGCCTGGTCAAGTCGATTGTCGATGCCAGCATGACCCGATCCGCACACGATGGCCCGATCGTGTCTGGCGGGGGAAGGGGCGGAATCGGATGGACCGCCGACGCGGCGGACCTTGACCCGATTGGATTCCACTGGGCGACCCGGCGTGCAGAGTCGCGGACACGAAGCCAGACGGTCATGCCTCCCCTGAGACCAATGTCCCTTTGTAGTAGTCCTCCATCGAACCGTTGGCGCGGGTGATCTCTTCGACCGCGTCAGCCACGGCTTCCCACTTGTCGCCGGGGATCGCCAAGTACAGTTCGCTATCGGGCAGGCCCGTGTACGTGCGGTTTCCGATGCACCCAAAGGAGAGCGCGGCGCGGCCGCTGTTCAGCGCCTGGGGGACCACCGCGCACCCTGGACGTCCCAGGATCGTGGCGGCTGGATCGCCGGCCCCCGCGCGGAGGGCCGCCTCAAACAGCACCATGGCGCGCGCCGGATCCGCAGCCACCACGACGACGCTCGGCTCGAGGGCCCCGGCATCCGCGGGGGCATAGGCCACGACCTGCGGCGCATCACCGAGCGTCGGGATCGACGGAACCTCTTCTTCCTTGAGGTAGTCGTTCTCGATCATGAACTGGACCGTCTCGCCCAGGTCGATCGGCGCCGCCGTGGATGGGGCGAGGCTGTGCGTGTAGGAGCCGATGGCGCAGAGATGATCCGTGGGCACCGTGTAGAAAGTTCGTCCCTGTTGAGCGATCTGCCAAAACGTACACCCGGACGGGGCTGGACTGTCCTCGAAGGGTGGCACGCCCTCCGGCGGATCGGCGAAGAGCCCAATGGCGATTGGCGGCACACGAAGCATCAATTGCTCTTTCACGCGTGTAGGTCGGGGCATAAGGCTTCCTCTGCTCGGTCACAGCGACTCGTTTCCCGATTGACGCTGCCCGCCGCTGGGCCACCAGGCATCCGGTCAGAACCCGGGCAGCCCGAGATCTCACCCTTCACGTCCGTTCAGGCACTCCGCTTGCGTCGGCGATCACCGAACGCGGCGCGATGTTGTCATCATAAGCGCTCGGGCTTGGTGCGCGTCTAGGCATGGGGCAGTTGTGCCAGTTCGGATCCCGCACTTATTCGGGGACGAGTGCGCAGTCGAACGGGTAGGCGAGGACGCCAGCTTGGAAAATCGCGTCCGG